>Ga0310690_10000437_pt1 | contig 90696 bp, 77 predicted proteins | sample AusTroGonzalo_MG_2_FD_207661 | JGI IMG/M metagenome (GOLD analysis project Ga0310690, IMG submission 207661) | Bovine rumen microbial communities from tropical cattle in Woodstock, Queensland, Australia - Gonzalo_04 (v2) (version 2) | ecosystem: Host-associated > Mammals > Digestive system >...
GGAGCGTGAAGTTTTTATCCTGTGATTTGTAGTAGGCTGTGGGCATCGATACTATACCAGCTTCTTTTCGACCACGCCTTCATCGAGGTCCATGATATTGTACATGTTTTCCAGAACGTCGAAGGTTTCTTTTAGATTGTTCCTGGCAGACCCCCAGCCGTGGCCATCGGTAATCCACACGAATTTGAACTTGGGATGGTTCTTGGTCTCCAGCGCGATGGTCTTGTAACTGCGGGCAGTTTCATTCAGTTTGGAGCCACCACTGGCGTAGAAGTTGGTTTCTATGCCGTATATCATATTGGGGCGCTTGATGACGAAATCGAAGCGCTTTTCGGTGCCGCCTTCATTGGAGATACAGGACAGGTCGATGCCCCATTTCTGTTCGATTTCGTGGATGTACATCTCCTTGAAGTAGGTTTTGTCCTTGACCAAGCCGGCCTTGACAAGATAGCCTTCCACCAGGTCTTCCATCACGTGGCCACCACGGTTCTTGCGGGCGTTGGAGTCCAAGCCGGTTTCCACACCGGTAACGTAGTCCACCAGGTTGTGGATGTGCTTCTGCTGCATGAGGTCGAACAATCCGGTCTCACGCATGAATACCACGTATTCCTCGATATGGTAATTGGCCCGCTTGAAGTTCCAAACGTGTTCGCCGTCAAAGTCCACTGTAAGAATGTCAGATTCACGCTTGGCCAGCAGGATGGGGATGCACTTCAGGATCTCCGGATAGCGCCTGTACAGCGCCACGAATTCCTTCTCGATGCCTTGGCACCCAATCAGGGAATTCATGATGTTGAGCTCAACCTTGATGGCGTCTACATTCTTGTAAATCTTCTCAAAGTCGGTGTAATACTTATAGCCAGCTATGGCGGAGCGGAAGCCCGCCAACCAAGTCATAAAATCTCTCATACTTACGCGTTAACTACGTTAGAAATCATCAATTCAGAGATGGCACCACGGCCGGAGGCGTCAGAGTTAATCATTCTGGCGGCGGATACTCTTTTGATGACGAAGTGTTGGTATATGGTGTCGAAGAAATTCTCTTTAGGATTCACGTCCTTCGGGTCAGAGTTGCTGGCTACGAAGAGGGCTTTTTCCTTGCTAATCTGGTCACAGAAGTCGCGGAGTCGGAGTTGCTCATCGTCATCGAAACCCTCTTTAGCGTAGGAAGTGAATGAGGAAGTTTCAGTGATGGGTTTGTACGGAGGATCGAAGTAGAACAATGTATCAGGACCGGCGAAACGGCCTGTTTCTGCAAAGTCACCACAGAGGATTTCTACTTTCTGGAGAACCGTTGAGCAAGCACGGAGATTGGCAGCATCACAAATACGAGGATTAGCATACTTACCGTGAGGAACGTTGAATTCGCCTTTGGAATTGACCCTGTACAGGCCATTAAAGCACGTCCTATTGAGGAAGATGAAGAGTGCAGCCGTTTCTACAGGAGTGGTTTGCTTCGTGTTAAAACGGGCTCTCTTCTCCATGAAATACGCCTTGCGGTCTTCTGCGCCCAGGGGGATATATTCGTCTTGGATATGAGTAAGTTTCGCTATCAGTTCCTCTACGTTCTCTTTGATTACATGATAGGTGCAGATAAGTTCCTGGTTGATGTCGTTGATGACAGCTCTCTCAATGTTGGGATATGCCTGAAGAATCCAGAACATAACGGCGCCACCACCAACAAACGGCTCCACATACGTAATGTGCTGACGGGATGCGAAATCGCGAGGAAGCGATTTGCGAACCTCATCCAGCAACTGTGTCTTCCCTCCAACCCATTTGATGAATGGCCGAGCTTGTGTTATTTCTTCGAACAACTTCATAAGCAATTCATATTTCTACAAAGTTACAAAAAGTTTGGATCGGTCAAAACGGAAAAATGAAAAATCTACATAGAGTGATTATTTGCTTCCACCAGTCAAACGAGCTGATGGAAGCAACAAATGCAGTAGAATGGCGTCTAATTGGATTTGATATACTACTCAATTCCTTCCACATACGACGCTACCGGGGACGGATGTAATGACCATGTAGAAGGCTATGATGGTTTTTCTGCCGTTAAAGGTCGCATTTTGCGACCTTATTTACCAGTTTTTGTTCAAACAAAGTTTTTCCGAAAATAACGGAACCAATTCGGCATGATTAAAGGTATTGGAATAATTATCAGCCACATTTTTTTCGGGAAGCATGCAAGAATTGAGGATAATTTGTATTTTTGTAGTGTAAGTTAACCGGTTATGAGAACGAAGTACATGATTATATACCTGGCGGTCGGAGTGGCTTTTCTGGCCGTGTCGCTGTGGGCATTCCTGTCCAATGGCAAGAGCGCCAGGGCAATACGCTACAAGTACAAGCTGGGCGGCATAATGCTGACGGCATGGGCAATGCTTTCCGCCGCGTCATGCACCGGCCCGGGCCCCACTGTTACGTGTTATGAACCCGCGGTCACGTGTTACGACGCAGTCATGGAGAACAACCAGGTGAGCGTGGAGGTCAAGGAGTACGGCGGGCAGAAGCTCAAGAGCGGTGACGTCCTGGTAATCCGTATCGACTATCCGACCTTCGGCAAGTTCCGTTGCCGCATTACCGCCGATCCCGACAATGGCGACGCCTTCGTGATTCAGTCCCAGGACTTTGAGTTCCTGACCGGAGAGGCCGTTTTCGAGATGACGCTGGTGCCCACCGATTACAAGGGAAATACCAAGGTAACCGTCTGCGGGCTCAATATCACTGAAGACGGAACCGAAGAGGAAGTACCTGTCGGTACCGCGATCGTCACTATATTCTGATGGTCCGGCCCAGAATCGACAACATAGTCTTTGAACTAACGGAAGCCTGCAACCAGTGTTGCAGGTTCTGTTATAATTATTGGAGGGACGGCAGTACGCCGATTCCGGCTCCGGATCCCCGGCTTGCCCGCAGAACCCTCCGCAAACTGCTTTCGCAGGCCACTGTAGGCACGGTCTCGTTCTCCGGAGGAGAGCCCATGCTGCTCAGGAATGTCCACGACCTTGCCCTGACGGCACGGTTCAGGGGATGTCATGTAAACGTACTGACAAACGGCACCCTGCTTACGGAAGAGGCGCTGGCCAACTTCGTCAGCCTGGGCATAGGGGCGATACAGATCCCCATTCTCAGCGCCGACAGTTCCGTGCATGAGTATCTGACCGGCCTCAAGGGCTCCTGGGCCAAGGCGACCGACGCCCTCCGGCGGGTCGCCGCCGTCATGCCCAAGGGTGCCTACGCCGTGCTGGTAGTTACCGCCGTGAATGCCCCCGGCGTGCCCGAAACGCTGCAGCTGATATATGACATGGGGGTCAGGAACGTCATGGTCAACCGCTTCAACATAGGCGGAATGGGGCTCAGACACTGTTCGGAACTGGTCCTGAACACCGCCACGCTGAAGAAGGCTTTTGCCGATGTGGAAGCCTTTGCCAGGGTATATCCCGACATGCATTTTGTCAGCGGTGTATGCACGCCCCTGTGCATGCTGGACGTCAATCCCTACCTTCACATACAGTTCTCATGGTGCAGCACCGACTTCAGCCGCCGCCCGGTAGCGGTCAACTACAGGGGCGACGTGCGCTTCTGCAACCACTCTCCGCATATCATAGGGAATATATGGGAACGCCCCATAGGGGAACTGCTGACGGACCCGGAAACCGTGGCCCGCTATTCCGAGGTCCCCGAACGCTGCAGCAAATGCTCCTTCCTGAGCCGCTGCAACGGAGGCTGCCGCGCGGCATCGGAGCAGGTTTACGGCAGCTTCGCCGAGGCCGACCCCATGCTGGAACAGCGATAATCAGACTATAGCTCCGGAAGGACTTTCTCCATCTGGATACCGCGCGATCCCTTGATCAGTATGGCCGTACCTTCCAGCGCATGCTTGTGAAGCCAGGCTGCAAGGGATTCAGAATCCTGGAAAACCATGGGGCCTTCATCAGGGAATACATCGCCCGCCTTCAAGGCCTTGGCGAACTCCTCCCCTACCAGAATGGCTGGAATACCGGCCGAGTGGAGCTGTTTCAACACCTTTATGTGCTCTGCTACCGATTCGCTTCCAAGTTCGCGCATATCGCCCAGCAGGGCCAGTTTCTCGGGGGCCTGGAGGGCCGCGAAGTTGTCCAGCGCCGCCTTCATGGACGAAGGATTGGCATTGTAGGCATCCACTATCAGGGTATTGCGTTCGGTGCGCATCATCTGCGAACGCTGATTGGCCGGAACGTAAGACTCAATCGCAGCCACAGCATCGGCACGCGGAACTCCGAAATACTCTCCCACCGCAAGGGCGGCTAGTACGTTGGCGGCGTTATATGCTCCGACCAGCCGAGTATGGATACAGCAGTCGCGAAGCTGCAGGCCGAGGAAAGGTTCCTTCGGGGTTGTCGGCAACAGCTCCGCGCCCTGATACTTCATGCCGTAGCCGAAGAAATGGCTGGGCAGGCCGGCTGCCATGCCGCGCAGGTCTTCGTCGTCTTCGTTGATGAAGATGAGACTTCCCGGACGAGAGCCGAGCCAGCGGTAGAGCGCACCCTTGGCCTGCTTCACCCCGTCAAAGGAGCCGAAGCCCAGAAGATGAGCCCGGCCGACGTTGGTAATCAGGCCGTAATCGGGCTGCGACACACGAACCAGTTTCTCAATGTCGTCGGGATGATTGGCACCCATCTCAATAACGGCAATCTCGGTTTCCGGAGTGATGGACAGAAGGCTGAGCGGGACGCCTATGTCGTTATTTAAGTTGCCTTTAGTGGCAGTTACCTTAAACTTTCGTGCAAGTACGGCCTCTATCAGGTTCTTGGTCGTAGTCTTGCCGTTGGTGCCGGTCAGTCCGAGCACCGGCAGCTTGCCGTCGCGCACATGGGTACGATGCCATATGGCCAGGTCGCGTAGGGTTGCAAGGGGGTCAGCCACACGGATCAGCCGGCTGTCTTCCGGCAAGTCTGCATCCTCATTGACCACCGCCCATGCGGCACAGTCCTCCAGAGCCTTGACGGCGAACGCATTGCCGTCGAACGTCTCTCCCCGCAGGGCGAAGAATATCTCTCCACCCTTGATCGCCCGGCTGTCAGTAGTTACCCTGTAGCCGCAGCTGCAATATTTTTCGTACAGATCTTTCATTTCGTTCCGGTACTGCCGAAGCCGCCGGCGCCGCGGCCGGACTCCGCAAGCTCGTCGACAGACTCCCACTCCACACGCTCGTGGCGGGCAAGCACCAGCTGCGCCACCCTCTCCCCTTTCTCGACCACAAAGGGCTCGTTGGAAAGGTTTACAAGGATAACGCAGACCTCGCCACGGTAGTCGGCGTCTATCGTACCGGGAGCGTTCAAGACAGTGATACCCTTCTTGGCGGCAAGCCCGCTGCGAGGCCTCACCTGCACCTCATAACCGGCCGGAATCTCCAGATAGAGGCCGGTAGGCACCATGGCCCGACCAAGAGGCTCCAGCACTATGGGTTCCTCATTCGCAGCCCTTACATCCAATCCGGCAGAAAACTCCGTAGCGTATTCCGGAAGAGCGTTGAAACTGCGGTTTATTACCTTGACTGTCATTATGCTACGGCCTTTTTCTTTGAAGGGTCCTTAAACAGAATGGCAAACAGCACACCGACCACGAAGGCATAGGCTGCGAAGATATACCAGGCGTTGGCCCAGGAAGGTTCGGCAGCCTTGTAAACGGTGGCATCGACCACTGCGCCAGCAGCCAGGGTGCCGATAGTGGCGCCGAAGCCGTTGGTCATCATCATAAAGAGTCCCTGGGCGCTTGAACGTATGTCCTCGGCCGCATTCTGCTCCACATAGAGGGAACCGGAGATATTGAAAAAGTCGAAAGCGAAACCGTAAACTATGCAGCTAAGGATAAAGAGCAGCACTCCGGGCATCGCAGGATTGCCGAGGCCGAAGAAGGCGAATCGGAACACCCATGCAAACATGGCGATGAGCATAACCTTCTTGATGCCGAACTTCTTCATGGCGAAGGGTATAAGCAGGATACACAGGGTCTCCGAAGCCTGCGAGATAGCTATAAGGGCGTTGGAATTCTTGACCGCAAAGGTATTCGCCAGCGCAGGGTCGGCAGCAAAAGAGCTGAGGAAGGTGTTGGCGTAGCCGTTGGTGATCTGAAGGGATGCGCCCAGCAGCATCGAGAAGATGAAGAAAATGGCGAACTGGCCGTCCTTGAAGAGGGTGAAGGCCTTGAGCCCGAAGGCCTCTGCAAAGGTCTCGTTCTTCTTGGTCTTGTCTATCGGACACGCCGGCATGGTGAGGGCATAGCCGCAGAGTATCAGCGACAGCACTCCGGAGGAGATGAGCTGGGTATAGCTGTCCTGCATGGCAACGCCTCCGATGTGCAGGAAGTTGGTCAGGAGCATACTGCAGATGAATCCGACGGTACCGAACACACGGATGGGCGGGAAATCCTTCACGGGATCCATTCCCTCTTTGGCCATTGCATTGTAAGACACGGAGTTGACCAGTGCGATAGTGGGCATGAAGAAGGCTACGCTGATACTGTACAGTATGAACAGCGGCGCGAACTGGACTTCGGCTCCCGCACTCATGCAATAGACTCCGGCGCCAGCCATAGCAAGACCGGCTATACCGTGGCAGAGAGACAGCACTTTCTGGGCCTCCATCTTCTTGTCTGCAAGTATGCCCATGAGGGTGGGCATAAAGATGGATACGATGCCCTGCATGGCGAAGAACCACTTGATCTGGGAACCCAGGCCTATGTTGCCCAGATAGCGCCCCAGAGAGGTCAGGTATGCGCCCCAGACCGCAAATTCAAGGAACAACATCAGGATGAGCCTGAATGTAATCTGTTTGTTTTTCATCAGAATGTATGCTTAAATGTTATTGTATGCGGTAAACACACAAATATAAGATTTTTTCCGTACTTTTGCACTATGTTCAAGTTCACGAGGACAGCAAAAGATTCCGCTTCTTCCGCCCGCACCGGTGTGCTTACTACAGCGCACGGCGACGTCCATACCCCCATCTTCATGCCTGTGGGCACGGTGGGTTCGGTCAAGGGCGTGTGGCACAGGGACTTGAAAGAAGACATCAAAGCGGAAATCATCCTCGGCAACACCTATCACCTCTATCTGCGCCCCGGGCTGGAGATACTCCGGCAAGCGGGCGGGCTGCACCGTTTCGAGAACTGGGACCGCCCCATCCTGACCGACAGCGGAGGATTCCAGGTGTTCAGCTTGAGCAAGATCCGCAAGATAACGCCGGAAGGCTGCCGCTTCCAGTCGCACATAGACGGCTCGCGCCACCTCTTCACCCCGGAGAACAACGTGGATACCCAGCGTATCATCGGAGCCGACATAATGATGGCCCTCGACGAGTGCTGCCCGGGTGATGCCGACCGCCAGTACGCCTCTAAGTCACTGAAGCTTACGCAGGGTTGGCTGGAGCGTTACTTCAAGCATTTCAAGGAGACTGAACCTCTCTACGGATACCCTCAGACCTTCTTCCCCATCATCCAGGGATGCACCTACCCCGACCTTCGTGTGGAGGCCGCGGAGCATGCCCTGCAGTTCTCCGAAGCCGGCATAGCGATAGGAGGCCTTGCCGTCGGCGAGCCAACGGAGGTGATGTATGAAATGCTGGAAACGCTGGACCCCGTCATACCTCAGGACAGGGCGCGCTACCTCATGGGGGTGGGTACCCCGGCAAACCTGCTGGAAGGCATAGCGAGGGGCGTGGATATGTTCGACTGCGTTATGCCCACCCGCAACGGCAGGAACGGCATGCTGTTCACCTGGGACGGCATAATGAACATGCGAAACGCCAAATGGGCCGACGATTTTACTGAAATCGACCCTTCGGGCACGTCATTTGCGGACCACGCGTACACCAGGGCCTACCTGCACCACCTTTTCATCTCCGGAGAGATGTTTGCGGCGATGCTGGCCAGCGAACACAACCTCGCCTTCTATCTGGATGTCGTACGCCAGGCGCGTGCGCACATAGAGGCGGGCGATTTCGCGGCCTGGAAGGAGCAGGCGGTAAAACGGGTTAGCCAAAGACTGTAGAATATGGAATTGAAGCCGAAAATACTTGACCGGTACATCATGAGGAGGTTCCTTTCGACCTTCTTCTCGGCATTGCTGATCATCATCGGCATAGTCATCATATTCGACATATCGGAGAAGATCGAGAATTTCGTAGAGCACGAGGTGCCGCTCAAGGAGATTGTGTTCGACTACTACGTGAACTTCATCCCCTACTTCATCAACATGTTCTCGCCTATCATCGTGTTCATCACGGTCATCTTCTTCACCTCCAGGATGGCTGCGAACTCGGAGATAGTAGCCATTCTCTCCGGCGGCGTGAGCTTCCACAGGATGCTTGTCCCGTACATAGTCTCTGCGGCGCTCATAGCCCTGCTGTCCCTTGGTCTCAATCTCTATATTATCCCGCGTTCCAATGCGACCAGGGTGGATTTCGAGACCAAATACGTAGACCAGCACTATACCAAATACAGCCGCAATAACGTGCATTATCAGATCGCCCCGGGGCAGTTCGTGTACGTGCAGTCCTTCAGCGCCTACAACAACACGGCGTACAGGTTCACTCTGGAGACGATTGAGGAGAACCACCTGGTCTCCAAGCTCACCGCCGAGTCTGCCGTATGGGACAGCACCATGGACGGCTGGCACCTTAGGCGCTGGTTCCTGCGCGACTACACGACCGGACTTGAAGACAGGGTGCGCTGCGGCGACCAGCTGGATACGGTAATCGCCCTTAAGCTGAGCGATTTCTACCGCAACCAGAAGACCGTGGAGACGCTTACCCAGCAAGACCTGAACGCCCTTATCTCCACCCAGAAGATGCGCGGAGACACCAATGTGATGTATGCCCAGATAGAGAAGAACAGGCGTATTACCCTTCCCTTCTCCGCCTTCATCCTTACTATCATGGCGGTGGCTCTGACCAGCAAGAAGAAGCGCGGCGGTATAGGTCTCAACCTGGGCCTCGGAATAGGCCTTGCCTTCCTGTATATCCTCTTCCTGAAGTTCAGCGAGATGTTCGTTTATACCGATACCCTTTCGGCCGGCTGGGCGCTATGGCTGCCCAACTTCGTATACATGGGAATCGCGGCAGTTCTCTACAGATTAGCCCCCAAATAGGCCCCAAACGCCCGAAGTAACAAAATTGTTAATACCGATAACAAAAAAGTTTCCCCTCCTGATTATCAGCAATCAAGAGGGGAATATCTTTACTAAATTCGGGTATTACTCGGCGAATGCGTAGCTGAAGCCCTTAACACGGTCCCAGGCGCCGCGGGTGAAGTCCGGAACCTCCACGGGAACGCATCCGTTCTCGAGGGAAATGCGGCTGAGCTCGGTGAGGCAGCACCACTCTGCGAGGTCATAGACATCCATATCCAGAGGCAGTCCGTGATTGAGGCAATACATAAGGCGATAGTCCATGATGAAGTCCATTCCGCCGTGTCCGCCGACCTCGAGAGCCAGGGCCTCAAGTTCGGGAGTGAGGATAGGATTGCGGTACTGGGCCATGAGGGCTTCCAGCTCCGCTCCGGAGTAAACCTTCTCGAAGTCCAGGTCCTGATAGTTCACCTCCTCGGGCATCTCGGCACGCAGGCAGACTTCCTCGACGGGGTACTTGCCGGCATAGCCGTCGGTTCCCACAAGCTGGTACATACGGTCGTAAGGACGGGGTGTCATGACGTCGTGCTCGATCAGGATGGTCTTGCCCTTAGCAGTGCGCAGCATGGTCATGGTCACATCGCCGTTCTTGAACTCCTTGCAGGGCTCCCCTGTCCTGGCCTCCACGAGCTTGGGGCCGTTAAACGGATCGGTATCCATAGCCACAAGGGTGGTGATGCGGTCACCTCTGTGGATATTGAGGGCCTGACAGACGGGGCCGAGGCCATGAGTGGGATAAAGGTCGCCGCGATGGGTCTGGTTGAAGTCCAGGCGCCAGTTATGCCAGTAGCCGTCCCAGAATGGATCGAGGTTGTGGTTGTACGCGCCCTCGGCGTGAATGATCTCACCGAAGAGTCCGGACTGGGCCATGGTGAGGGCTGTAAGCTCGAAGAAGTCGTAGCAGCAGTTCTCCAGTATCATACAGTGCCTGCGGGTGCGCTCGGAAGTGTTCACGAGGTCCCAGCATGCCTGCAGCGTCTCCGCTGAAGGGACCTCCAGAGCGACGTGCTTGCCGTGCTCCATAGCGTAGAGGGCAACGGGGACATGATGGACCCAGTCGGTGCAGATATACACCAGGTCGACTGCAGGATCCTCACAGAGTTTCTTGTATTCCTCGTCGGAGCCGGCATAGATAGTAGCAGTCTGGCCACGGCTTTCCAGGACTTTGAGGTTCTTCTCCGCCCTGTCCGGCTCAATGTCGCAGATTGCGGCGACATGGCAGCCGGGAACAAAGGTCAGACGGTGGACTGCACCCGAACCGCGGTCGCCCAGGCCGACGACTCCGATACCCACGTCCGGGATGGGGTCGGTCTTGAACTGTATCATGTCCTCCTGCCCTGCCGGACGGGGAGGCGCCTTGGTGGCGATGACACGGGAATTCTGGCAACAGGAGGCCAGCAGCACCGACAGCGCGGCGCAAACAAGGAATAAACGTGTTCTAAACATAAAGTATAGGTAATTGTTTCAACTTCTTGAATCAGAGCGCCTCAAGTATCTTCTCCATTTCGGGCTTCTTGAGGAGTGCCGCGTTGAAGAGGGCCACCTGGTTGCGGGCGCGCACAAGGTTGTGGTCTGGGTACTTGATCTTGTAGTAGGTGTCTCCGTTGATGTAGTCGGTCAGGAAGCGCACGGCCTGCATGTACGGGAACAGGCATGCCGCATAAGGCAGGTTCTCCCTCTCGATGGGAGTAAGGAACGCCTTGGCTGATTTGATGTACCCCTGGGCGAAGGCCTCGAAGATGTCCATCCTGAAGTCCACCTTGCCCTCCTCCGGATCGTCCTCAGCCACAGTGTTTGCGGCAGTACGGAGGAAGTCACCGAAGTCGGAGAAGACGAAACTGGGCATCACGGTATCCAGGTCGATGACGCAGAGCACCTTACCCTCAGCATCGAACATCATGTTGTTGACCTTGGTATCGCAATGGCAGATACGCTTGGGAAGCTTGCCCTCGCGGTGAAGCCTTTCGGCCTTGCACATTTCCTCCTCGAAAGGCAGCAGTATGGCAAGCAGAGCCTGAACCTCGCCCTGAGACAGACGGCCAGCCTTATCCAGAGACATGGCCTCGTGCAGCTGGCGTGCGCGCAGTTCCATGTTATGGAAATCGGGGATGGTCTCACCCAGCGGCTCCTTCAGGTCGGCCAGCATGGCCTCGAAACGGCCAAAGGCCTCTCCGGCAAAGCGGGAGTACTTGGGATCCACGGTCTCGTAGGTAAAGGCGTCCGGAATGAAGACGGACACACGCCAGTATTTACCTTCCTCTTCATACCAGGTGCAGTCGCTGCCGCGAAGGGGGACGAAAGTAAGCACCTTGCGGTCGATATCGCTTTCTCCGGCAGCTTCCAACTTGCGGCGAATATGACTTGTAACGGCGACTATGTTGTTCTGCAGCAGCTCAACGTCCGTAAAGATGGCGTTGTTGATGCGCTGGAGCACATAGGCCTTGGGGCCGTCCGTATTGATCTTGTAAGTGTCGTTTATCAGGCCGTTGCCGAGCGGTTTGATTTCCTTGACCTCGCCCTCTATGGCGAAGCGCTTTGCTATGCTTTCGAGATTCATATTGATATGTGGTTAAGCGGGCCTGCCGTCAGGTCCATTCGCAAATTTAAACAAAATATGCCGTCTTGACAAATCTAGTTTTCGGCCTCATAGCAGAGCATGTGGCCGAGGTATGCGGACTCCAGAGAAGCTGATGGTCCGCGGCCTTCGGAAACGGCTCGGAAGAAGTCGGCTACCAGTTCCCTGTCGGCTCCGGCATGCAGCGGAGCGCCGGCAAGGTGGGAATAGTCTTCTTCGAGCTGCAGAGCGCCGCCGGGGCTGCGGAGGGACAGTTTCCCGAAGGCGGCCTCAACAGTGCCTTCACGGCCCTTTATGACCGTGCTGCGGCCCTCCTGCAGGCTGGTGCCCTCAAGGCTCATGGTGAGCCTGATACTGTCGTCCAGCAGGGCGGCAACGGCCTGTACGTCGTTGACGTCGTTGTCGCAGGCATATACGCAACGGCCGTAGCGGCCGTTGCTTAATTCAGCATCTATAACGTCCTCCAGCGTCCTGCCTTCCGGCACGTCGAATCCGCTGGTCCACGCTCCCCGCCGACTATACAGGTCTACCGCCGAATAGCGGCATGAGGCCTCTACAGGGCAACCCAGGCAGCGCCCGGCCGCACCATCGGGAGCGCCGGCCCGGCAGAACCTGGTCAAGGCTCCCCTGCTCTCCAGCACCTTAAAACTCCGTGCGCCGGTAAGCCAGAAGATAAAGTCGGCGTCGTGGCTGCATTTGGAAAGGAAAATGGGACCGGAGTCCTCCTTCCTCGACCAGAGCCCGCGAACGAAGGTATGCGCCATACGGTCGGGCCCTATGTGTTCCGTGTGCTCGATGCTTACAAGCGGTCCGAGTCCGAGGGCGAGTTCGCGCAGACGTTTGAAATACGGATGGAAGCGCATCTCCAGGCACACGCCTACGTGTACGCCGGCCGCAGCCGCCTCACGCATAAGCAGCTCGTACTGTGCCGCATCGGGAGCCACCGGCTTCTCGAGCAGCACGTGCAGGCCTTTACGCACGCACTGGAGAGCGATGGGCACGTGAAGGAGATCGGGCACTGCGATTACCGCGGCTTCCACCTCCGGGCACTGGGCGGCGAAGAATTCTTCGGCGCTGGAGAAGCGCCCTTCCGGAGGTACTCCGCAGCGGTCAGAGGCCTGATGGAGCCGCAGTTCCTCCGGCTCCACCATACAGCGCACCCTTACACCGTCGGGAAGACAGGAAAGGTACTTGCGGGCTCGGTTCCCCGCTCCTATAACCGCGATATCCATATCTGCTACAAATATAATAAAGATTTGCGTAAGGCGGACCGGGGCAAAAAAGAAGGCCGGCTTTTACGCCGACCTTCCGTTATGTCATGTAAGGATTGACTATTTGAGCTTACCGAGACGAGCGGTAACCTTGATGTCAGCCTTGGTGAAGAGGCCCTTCACACCAGACTCTTTCACGACAAACTGAGGATACATCACGAAGTCGTATCCAGGATTCTTCTCCATCAGGTCATAGATAGCATACTGGGTGTTGAGGCCCATAAGGACGTCACTACCGATGACAGGATAAGAGAAGTTGCCAATCTTCTGGTTGAACAGACGAGCCCAGTCGATACCGAACACGAGAACGACAGTTGCCTGGCCGCTCACGGGCTGGGAAAGGACATAGTCAGAGGAGTTGAGGTCGAACTTTACGAGGGCCTCCCTCATGGACTTGCTGGTCATAGAACAGCTGGTTGCAAACATGGCAACCATGGCGAGAAGAACAATAACTTTTTTCATAACTGTTATGAGGTTTGTTAAATAACTGAGCAAATATAGACAAAAAATAATACTCGCGCAAGAATAACGCATAAAAATGCATTTATATAGAGTGTCAGCGCCTGCGGATCTTGCGCCCTCTGCGCTTCTTGAGCCTGGAATAAACGGCAAGTCCGGCAACGGCCAGCACGAACACTACCACCACGACGACAGTCATTCCGTTGGCGTTTTCGCCCTTCACACGGCTCCACATAGCCACAAGGTCCGGAGTGCGGTCGCCCCAGTCATGCTCCTGAGTACTGCGCTCGATATCGGCCTTGTCCGGATACAGAACGGGATTTACGCAGACAGAATCGGCTCCGGGGCCGAAGAAGTAGCTGAGGTCTATGGGCTCATATTTCTCCTCGTCGATGAAAGCTTCCAGCACCTCGGGCGCACCGCTCACCGAAACGTAGCCGGTTACATCCACGTTGCGTATCACGATGTCGGGACGGCTCATGAAGTTGATCCAGTATTTGGCGGCGGTAATGTTCTGGGCGAACTTGGGAATCACCCAGCCGTCGAACCACACTGCAAAGCCTTCCTTAGGCAGGGAGTAGCGCAGTTCGACGCCCATCTCCTCGGCCTCTTCTATGGCCCACACGGCGTCGCCGCTCCAGTTGAGGCTGACCCAGCCGCGTTCCTGTGTCATCTGGTCCTTGCCGAAATCGGCCTCCCATCCGGCCACAAGCGGCCTGACCTGCTTCATATATGCCTCCACGGCCTCCAGCGCCTCGTCGGACGAGTCCGTCATCAGTTCATCCAGGGTTACCTTGCCCGCAGCCACGTCGTCGCGGCGCAGGTAGATGATAATCTGGGAGAACACGTCGCGGGGAGAATCCTTGATAAAGATCTTGTCGGCAAATTTGGGATTGCGCAGGATGTCCCATGTAGAAGCTTCCTCGTCGGTAACGTACTTCGCATTGTAAAGAATGCCAGTGGTGCCCCACATATAGCCCACCGCATAATCGTTGGCGTTGGACTGGCCTCCGGCCATCTTGTCGAAACGGTCGCGGACATAAGGCGAAAGGTTATCGTCGATGTAGTTGGGAGTATCGCCGAAATCGCGGTCGATGGGCAACAGCAGATCGCTCTGCAGCATGCGCTCTATGATGTAGTCGGAGGGGCAGATCACATCGAAGTCCTCATGGCCCTTCTCGATCTTGGAGAGCATGGTTTCGTTGACGTCGAAAGTCTGGTAGATGACTGTGATGCTACGGCCGGTCTGCTCCTGATACCACTGTTCGAATTCCGGAATTACGGATTCGTCGATGTAGTCGGACCAGTTGTAAACCTTCAGGATCTGATCCCTGTCCTGGGCGCATGCGCACACCAGGGCGGCGGCAGCGAGTACGGTAAACAGTTTCTTCATTTGCTATTTGGCTTTATTCATCTTCTCCCGGCGCATGTTCACCACTACCAGGAGTATAAGGACTATAAGGAAAATAATGGTCATCAGCGGACGCAGCTCGGGAGTAAGGCCTCCCTTGCGGGCGTCGGCGTAGATATAAGTCGAGAGCGTCTCCAGCCCTATCGTGCCGCGGGTGAAGAAGGTCACTGCAAAGTCGTCCAGGGACATGGTGAAGGCCAGGATGAAACCGGAAATCATACCGGGACGAAGTTCCGGCACCAGGACCTTGCGCAGCGCCTGGGACGGCGTCGCCCCCAGATCCAGGGCCGCTTCGTAGATGTTGGGATTCATCTGGGCCAGTTTGGGCATCACGCTCAACACCACATAGGGCGTGCAGAAAGTGATATGCGCCAGTATGACGGTCAGATAGCCCTGGGACACTCCCAGGAACACGAAGAGCAGAAAGAGCGAGACACCGGTGATGATATCCGGATTGATCATGGGGATATTGTTCAAGAACTGCATCCCCGCCTTCTTTCGGCCCTTCAGGTTGTAAATGCCTATCGCCGCCACGGTTCCCAGCAATGTGGCGAAAGCCGCCGAGATAAGTGCGATCAGCAGGGTGTTTTCCACCGCCGCCAGCAGCGCCGAGCCTCCGTTCATCCCTCCGGTAAAGAGGTTGACGTAAAGCTTAGTGGAGAAACCTGTCCAGTTGCCGAGCACGCGCGACTCGGTGAAGGAAAATATGGCGATGAACACCAGCGGAGCGTACAGCATCGCCAGCAGCAGGTAGAGGTAAGCTTTGGCAAGAACTTTCTTCATAAGCTAGATAAGCCCTCCTTCCGCCTGGGTTTCCTTGTTGTCGTTGAACAAGGTGGTGATACCTATTATCAGCAGCATTATGAATGCCAGGGCGGCGCCATAGTTCCACATGCTGGAATTGATGTTCTCCTGGATGATTGTTCCGAAGAGTTTGATCTTGTTGTTCGTAAGGAACTCGGAAATGGCGAAGGTACTGACGGTGGGCATAAACACCATCAGCACGCCGCTCATAACGCCTGGCACGGAAAGGGGTACGGTAACCTTCCAGAACACCTTCCATGGAGTGGCTCCCAGGTCCTCCGCAGCCTCCGCATAAGACTTGTCCATCTTCAGCAGGGTGTTGTAGATGGGGTAAATCATAAACGGAATGTAATCGTACACCATACCGAAGAGCAGCGTCCCCTTGCCCAGGGTGAAACCCAGTATGTTGAAGAGTTCCGCCGTAGCCAGGGTCCGCATAAGGGCGTTGATCCACATCGGCATGATGAAGAGCATCACGGTCACCGCGCTCCGGTTGAGATTGCGGTTCGCCAGTATCCATGCCGCCGGATAACCCAGCAGGATGCATATCAGCGTGTTCTCTATCGCCACTTCTATGGACAGTGCAAAAGTGGACAGGGAGTCGGAATCGGTGAAGAAGCGGGTTATGTTGGACAAGGTGAAATGCCCCGCCCCGTCCTGGAACGCATAGAGTACGATCAACAGGAGCGGCAGCACCACGAACACCACCATGAAGATGAGGTACGGGAGGCTCCAGTAACTGCGCTTAATCATCGCACCGGGTGAGTTTTATAGCCTTGGGAGCGATGTTGACGCCCACGAGGTCGCCCTTGTCCCAAATGTCATTGGTGTCCACCCAGAGGCGGTAATCGCCTTCGGTACGGATGGTGAGGTGGTAATGGTCGCCCTTGTAGAGCAGGAAATGCACTTCTCCGGCCACCACGCCGTCTTCCTGATGGTCCAGCAGTTCGATGTCCTCGAAACGGATTTCCACCCGGACCTTGTCGCCGGCGGCTATGCCCTCGTGGGGCAGGCATTCGAACTCCGCATCCATCATCTCCACGTGGGTGTCGTCTACCATCCTGCCTTCCAGTACGTTGCGGGTACGCTCCTTATGCATTACCTGGATATCGTCCGGGTCGATGTAGAGCATCACCTCGGTGCCGACCTCATAGGGATCGTAATCCTGTATCATCAGCTCGTAGCCGCTGTCGGTGTCCACCCACATTTCGTAATGGACACCCTTGAAGATGCAGGAGTTGACCTTAGCCTTGAACTGGCACTTTGCGGGATCGGTGGTGAAATAGATATCCTCCGGTCGCACCACGACATCCACGGGTACGTCTTCGCCGAAGCCCTCGTCCACGCAGTCGAACTCGTGTTTGATAAAGGCCACGCGGCGGTCGCGTATCATCCTGCCTTTGAGGATGTTGCTCTCGCCGATGAAGTCTGCCACGAAGCAGTTCACCGGCTCGTTGTAGATATCTATGGGGGTACCTATCTGCTGGATCTTGCCTTCGTTCATCACCACGATGGTGTCGGAGAGCGTGAGGGCCTCCTCCTGGTCGTGGGTTACGTAGATGAAGGTAATGCCCATCTTGCGGTGTATCTCCTTAAGCTCCAGCTGCATATCCTTTCGCATCTTAAGGTCGAGTGCAGCCAGCGGCTCGTCCAGCAGGAGCACCTTGGGATAGTTGACCAGGGCTCGTGCGATGGCGACGCGCTGCTGCTGTCCGCCCGAAAGGGAGTCCACTGAACGGTCCTCGTAGTCGGTCATGGACACCATCTTGAGCATCTTCTTCACGCGCTTCTCGATCTCGGCAGCAGGGATTTTCTGCAGCTTGAGGCCGAAAGCTATGTTGTCGTAAACATCCAGATGCGGGAAAAGTGCATAACGCTGGAATACGGTATTCAGCGGACGCTCGTAAGGAGGAATGCCGGAAATGTCCTTACCCTCCAGCAGTATCTTGCCTTCGTCGGGAGCGATGAAGCCGGCGATCTGCCTGAGCAGTGTAGTCTTGCCGCAGCCGGAAGGTCCGAGGAGCGTGATAAACTCTCCCTTGCGGATGTAGAAGTTGATGTCGTCCAGCACCTTTACGCCCCCGAAGGACTTGCTGAGGTGCTGAATATCAATGATATAGTCTTTTGCCATCCCTTAAAGCGAAAGAAAGGTGAAGTTTACTTTAATACCGGCCATGGCGCTCATCATCCTGGTCGTAAGGTCCCATCCGAAGGCGGCGTGGAGCTGCAGGAAGTCGAAGGGACAATAGTGGAAGGAGCTGCCGACGTTAAGGTCGGTAAGGCCCTCTCCGGGCTGAGTGTAGATGTTGCTGTAGATGCGCCAGTCACACTGGTCCGATATGGCCCAGGCGGCTCTGGGACGGACGGTGTTGCCGGCCAGGAAGCCGCAGGGGGCATCGTCGTCATCGTAGTCCACGTCGGAGATGTTGTACCAGTCGAAACCGACGGTAAAGTCGCCGAGTTCCGCCTGCTGCGAAAGGGCTATCAGCCAGTCAAAGCTGCCGTCAGGCTTCTGCACAGCGGAGGCGGACCACATATTGGCCAAGGGCCCGTAGTTGCCGTTCCATTTGGCGCTGTAGCTGAACAGGCCGCTGGCGAAGGGGCGCTCGCCGAAGGGAGAGCTGGCCATCTGCAGGGAAAGGTTGGTATGTTCGCCGATGTTGTAGCCTACCCTCGCTCCCCACTGGTAGCAGGGCAGGTTGTACCACAGATTGGATACGAGCAGCGGCTTGTCGTCCGCTACGGTAAGATAATCGACGTCTACATCCCAGTCGTCGTACTCAAAGCCGCCGCTTGCCAGGCAGTCTTTACCGATGGTGAATTCCCAGTTGCCGAAACTGAAATCGAATTTGGCGATATCTACCCAGTTGTTGCCGTTGGAATACAGCGTGCCCGTGTACAGGCCTGCAGTCTCTTCCCAGCCGGGGTGGTGGGCGGAAAGCCAGTGGTTGCTGAATGTGAATGATACGTGCTCGGAAAAAGCGCCCTCTATGAGTGTGTAGATTGAAGAGTTGCCGAATGTGTATCCACTCGAACCGTCTCCGGTTTTTCCAGGTGTGAAGTAAGGATTAAAATCAAAGCGCGGAATCAACTGGAATTCGGCATACCTGCCGTTTTCCTCAGCCTCTTGCGAATGCGCAAGGAAGCATGGCAGCAATGCTGCGAAGAATAAAAGCAATTTCTTCATTTCTACCCATAAAAAGAATATTAGTGAAACTTCAAAGGGCAAAGATACTAATATTTTTTAAACAAACAGAAAAGTAGCAGTTACTGTCTGCAGACTACGGACCTTCGGTCCTATCCCTCCCATCTTCGATGGGCCCCTCCCACTCACGGCTGCGTGGGCGCAGACGGTCTGCAGACAGTAACTGCTACTTTTCTAATTCGATTTGTATTTTTCCGTCGATGACGGAGACGGAGGCGAAGCGGCCGTCGCCAAGGTCGAGGGTGGCGGTTTCGGGGAAGGCCGGGGCGCCGGAGAGTTCGGAATTCAGATTGTCGTAGAGGGCTAAGATGCGGCGGGCGTAAAGCAGGAACCGTGCTCCGGCGGGCGTCAGCGAGACTTTTCCGGGCCCGCGCTCAAGGAGCGGGACACCGGCGTCGGCCTCGGTCTGCGCGACGCTCTGGCTCACCGCCGGCTGACTCATCTTCAGGCTGTGGGCTGCGGCGGTAAAACCTCCGCATTCCACAACCTTCACAAAAATCTGCAGGCGCCTGTCGGTTATCATCGGTTCAGTTCTGCCGTCTTCTCGAGGTCGAGGGCTTCGGCGAGGATGCTGACGGGATTCTTGACGGGCACGCCCGCGGACATCTCTATCTGCCATTTGCAGGTCTCGCACTCGCAGGCCACGTAGTCCGGAGCCACGGCGGCTATACTGTCGAACAGGGGCTTTCCTATGGCCTGGGAGACCTTGTAATTCTCCTTCTTGAAGCCGTAGGTGCCGGCAATGCCGCAGCAGTTGCTCTCCAGCTCTATAAGTTCCATTCCGGGAATCATCCTCAGCAGCTCAATGGTAAAGATTCCCCATCCCAGACGCTCCTGGTGGCAGGGACAGTGGTACGCTGCGCGGGCCCGGAAGCCTTCTTTCCATACGGGCTTCAGTTCGCCGGACGCTATCCCCTTGTACAGGAACTGCTCTACGAGGCTGATATGGTCCTTTACGTCAGCATTATCCACCTTCAGCAGCTCAGGGTACTCCTCCAGAAGAGTCATCGTGCAGGTAGTGGACACGGTAACTATATCCCTCCCCTGCCGGACCGACTTGCGGAAGGCTTCAACGTTGGTTTTTGCGTCCTTAGTGGCGGCGGCAATCATGCCGTTGGCTATCTTGGCCACGCCGCAGCACCTTTCGTTCTCCAGGAGCTGTACGCCTATGCCGAACGCATTCATCACCGCCACGAAATCTTTGCCCAGCTGAGGGTAGTTGTAATTGGCATAACAGCCGTGGTAGTAGCTGATCTGCTTTTTATATGCGGCTTGTGAGGCTTCGGCATTCTTCCTATACCAATGGACAAAGGTCTCGGAAGAATACTTGGGCAGGGTGCGGTGTCTGTCCACCCCTATCGTAATGTCCATCAAGCCCTTGACCGGAGCCAGTCCGAGGGAGAAATTCACTATGGGGGCAAAGGCTCCGGCAATGGGGCCCATCTGATCCGTGCTTGCCAGCATCATGTCGCGAAGCTTGGGAGCCTTGCGGCCGAAGTCTATTCGGGCCTGCTGAATGAGGTCGGCGATACGGACGCCGGAGGGGCACGCCACCTCGCAGCGTTTGCAGTTCAGGCAGTACTTCAGGGCGTCCTCGAAGAAAATGCCGTTCTTGAGGCGGTAGCGTTCACCGTCGGGGCCGGAACGCTTGGGACCGGGATACTTTGGGTTGTTGGCCATTACAGGGCAGACCGTCTCGCACAGCGAGCACTTCTGGCACTGTTCGAAATTGTTGGCGCTGATACTGTTCTCCTGCATAACTATTTCCTCCCTATTGCTGCCGCCGCTTCAATGGCGCTGTTTATCACGGATTCCCTGGCATCGCCCTGGGCGCTGCTTATACCGGCGAGAATCTCGCCCGCAGGGTACAGGTTGACTATTTGTACGCCGTCTTTGAGAGCCCTGCCGTCCTGAACCTTGACGCCGAATTCCAGGAACTTCTGAGGGGCCGAAAAACTGGCGTCGAACCACTTGGAACGGTCTTCGTCATACTCCACATCGAGTCCGAAGAGGGGTTCGTAAAGCCTGTCCATGTCGGCAGCCAGGCCGCCGGAGAAGTATTTCCCCGTGGCCAGTATATAGTTATCGGCCTCCAGGTCGACGTCTCCCAGTTTCTCGGTGCGGACAGAGATCAGGCGATCCCCGGAAAAACGTCCGGAAACCACTTTGTCGCCCGCCAGCAGCGTGCCGCCGGCAGCGCAGAACTCGCGCCTGGATACATTGTGGAGCGAAAGCCCCTCGGCAACTACCGCGCACCTGAGGCCCTCCGACTGCAACTTGGTGGCGGCCGTCATTCCAGCCAGACCGCCGCCTATAATAAGCACGTCAAACTTCATCGTAGGAATAAGGTTTCTCGAATTTATACACTCTCTGCATGAACTCCATCTCACGGAGCGTATCGCCCCAGCCGACGGCCCGCATCCCCTTCCAGCGCTCGTTCAGATAGTCTGCCGCCAGCTTTTCCGCCAGTTCGGGTTTGCCCAGCGCTTCGGCGAGAGCCTTGGCCGCCTTGCGGATGCAGAGCGTCCCCTGGCAAGTACCCATACCGACTCTGGTACGGCGTCTCAAGTCTTCCAGATTGCTAACCCCGAGTTCACGTACGGCATACTTAATCTCCGCAAGAGTAACGTTTTCGCATTCGCAGACCAGCTGCCTGTCGGCATCGGAATCGAAACGGATGCGGGTGACGAGGTCGCCCTGACGGCCCGCAGCGCCTTTCTGGCCGGCGCTCGGCTTGCCTTCGAAACACTTGCTCACATTCTCGATACGGCCGTCCATCGATCCGGGAAGCGGCGTCTGGGCGGTACTGCAGGCCTTGTTGACCCCGAGCTTGCGGCATACCAGGTCGGTTGCCTGCTCCGCCATCAGACGGTAGGTCATCAGCTTGCCGCCCGTGATGGTCACGAAGCCCTTGACGCCGTCGCGCGTCTCGTGGTCCAGGCAGACTATTCCGCGGCTGATGCTGCGGCCGGTCGGATCATCGTCGGAAGCGACCAGCGGCCTAACGCCTGCATAGGCACGCAGGATGCGGGTATGAGCGAGCGCCGGACACAGGGCACAGCCCTCGCGGAGCAGCAGCCTAACCTCATCCGGTGTCACCTCCATATTGTCACACTCCTCAAACGGAACCTTGGTGGACGTGGTGCCGATGATGGTTACGGAATCGCCCGGAACCAGGATGTCTCCGTCTGCGGATTTGCGGCAGCGGTTGATGACCACGTTGTTCACCCGGTGTCCGAAAACCAGCAGGGCCCCCTTGGCGGGGTACATTCCCACCTGGACGCCCGCCTTCGCAGCGATGCCGTGCCCCCAGATGCCTGCGGCGTTCACGGTAACCGGCGCCCTGTATTCGGACGTCTGACCGGTGCGGGTATCGAGCAGCTTCACGCCGACAATCGTATCGGCCTCCTTTATGAAATCGACGAACTCCGTGTAGAGCAGCACCTTGGCGCCGTGCAAAACGGCATCGGTCACATTGGCGCAGGTGAGGCGGAAAGGATCGACGGAGCCGTCGGGCACCACCACCGCACCTATCAGCCGGGGATTGACCGAAGGCTCCATCTGGATGGCCTCACGGGGAGAAATAGCGCGTGCCTCTATGCCCGCATTGTTGCAGGCCTCCAGGAATTTTGCCTGATAATCAAAGCCATAGCCCGAATCGGCATCTTCCGGAAGGGTGATAAAGAGACCTCCGGTATCTTCGACACAATGGGCGGCGATACGGCGCAGAATCTTGTTTTCTTTTATACACTCTTCTGCGGATTCACTGTCCTTTACGGCATATCTGGCTCCGGAGTGAAGCAGACCGTGGTTGCGTCCGGAAGCGCCTGTGGCTATGTCCCTGCGCTCTACGAGCAGCACCTTGAGACCGCGCATGGCGCAGTCTCTGGCCGTACCCGCTCCGGTTATACCGCCACCGATGATAATTACATCAAACTCGTTGTTTGCTGGCATATAGTGATAGTGTGTTACTTTTCAAAACAAAAAAGGTGGGACCGTAAGCCGGTTTCTGTTCATTCTGCCATTTATCTTCGCAACCTACCCCCCGGCATCAGGCGGGCCGCCCTCGACTGCCGGTATATTTGGTCTTGCAGACCCTGGTGCCGTACCCGCGGCGCATCGCTGCGCAGCGTCGTGAGCTCTTGCCTCACGTTTTCACCTTTGCCACTCGCGTGGTAGTCATTCTCTGTTACGGCTTGCGTAAGGTTACCCCCACCTGCGCTTTCCGCAGCAGGGCGCCCTGTTCTGTCCGGACTTTCCTCAGCATTGCTGCCGCGGCAGACCGTCCCACCTTAAATCTCGCAAATATAGCAATTTTTCGGAAAGCCTGTCTCAAATAATCTCCGCAGTGAGGTCGTACTCGTCGGCGGCGGTTATGCGGACGGTAAGGTAGCGGCCGATAAGATCCTTCGCTTCGCTCAGGATGACAGAGGAAATGGGGACCTGAATTTCCCCGTCCACTTCGGGGCTTTCGTACTGACTGCGGCAGACGAGGGTGTCGCCGACTATGTCATCTACCAGCACCCGCTCTACGCTCCCCACGCGGGAACGGTTGAATTCCAGGGAGATAGCCGACTGGAGCGTCATCAGTTCGTCGAGCCGGCGCCGCTTCTCCTCCTCGGGGACGGAGTCCTTGAGATGCGCGGCTCCCCAGGTGCCTTCCTCTTCGGAATATATGAAGGCGCCAAGCCTTTCGAAGCGGGCCTCGCGTACGAAATCCAGCAGCTCGGCGAATTCCTCCGGTCCTTCTCCTGGATGTCCCACGATCATGGTGGTACGCAAAACCACTCCGGGCACCTTTTCCCGCAGAGCGGCGATTATCTTTCTGGTTCCGGCGGCGTCTATGTGCCTGTGCATGCAGTCCAGAACCCCGTCGGAAATGTGCTGGAGGGGGATGTCCAGATACTTGCAGACCTTCGGGTTGGAAGCCATCTGCTCCAGGACGTCCTCCGGAAATTCGGAGGGATAGGAATAATGGATGCGCAGACGCTCTATCCCCTCCACACCGGAGAGCGCCTCAAGCAGCTGGGCCAGACAGCGTTTGCCATACAGGTCAAGCCCGTAATAAGTGGTGTCCTGGGCGATGATGATGAGTTCGCTCACGCCCTCGGAAGCCAGCTGCCGGGCCTCCGCCACCAGATCTTCCACGGGAACCGACTTGTGCCGGCCGCGGATAAAAGGAATCGCACAGTAGGAACAGCGGCGGTCGCAGCCTTCGGAAATTTTCAGGTAAGCGTAGCCGCGCCGCTTTTCTTGACGGCGCCGTATGAATCTTGACGGCGGCGCTCCCAGATAACGGAGCAGCGGATTGAGGTCGCGGGCTCCGAACCAGGCATCCACCTCCGGAATCAACTCCGGCATCTGGGCGGCGTAACGTTCTGACAGGCAGCCGAATACTACAAGCGCCCGGGTATCGCCGCGACGTTTGGCCTCAACTCCTTCCAGGATTGCCTGTATGGATTCTTCCTTGGCGTCGCCTATGAAGCCGCAGGTGTTGTAAAGCAGGTAATCGAAGGGCGCTTCTTCACAGGCACAAAAGTCATCTGCCGGCAGGGCTGCCAGCAGATGTTCGGTGTCCACGCTGTTCTTGGAACAGCCCAGGGTGATGACCTTAAGCCTTTTCAAGCTCTTTTTCGCGTTCTTCGTCGGTGACGAAATCAAGGGATGCGAACTTGTCCAGTTCGCCGTACCAGTCCAGAACCTTCTTCATATGAGACACATAGAAACGGTCCTCGTCGTAATCGGGGACAGCCACGGCAAAGAATGCCTTGATGGCATCTGCGGAATCCTTCGAAGAAGGGGCGGCGTTGCCCTTGTCGACAGCAGCCTTCATCGCAGTAAACACTTCCGCCAGGCGCAGTTCGCCCTCGGATGTGAAAATAGCGATGTCGTTCAGGCTGGAAATCTTGCTGTGGGCATCGAAAGCCATACGCTTCTTATCCTTCAAAGATTCTGCAATGACGCCGTTACGTGCCTGTGCTACAAAAAGATAGAGGCCGTGCTGTCCGGAAACGGAAAGTATTTTAGCCAGATCGGTTTTCATAATGATGCTATAAAATTATCTACTTTTGTGTACAGCGACCCGAGGTCCGAGTCGTTGCGTATTGTGTAATCAATCAATGAGCCGTCGTAATGCTGCAGGGACTCGCGAACGGCGGCCTGAGGGTTACGGGAATGACGGGTTGCGGCAGGAGCGTCCACCAGAAGCACCTTATCCCACAAATGGCTGAATTCCGGTTTCTGCAGGGCGATTGCCGATTCGATAAAGGCCAGAGGAGACGTCAGCGACGCTTTCCAGTTCTCAATATCTTCGACCAGATAAGGATATACAATCTTCTCCAGCTGTGCCAGCTTCCGCGGCCGGGCAAACACCTTTCCCAGTTCTTCGAACGGTAGCCCGAGTTCGTCCTCTATACGGAGTTTGAGGCCGGGGACGCTGTCGTACAGGGCCTTGCATCCGGAGTCGCAGTCATAAACGGGATACCCTGCATCAGCCAGATGACGGCAGACAGTGCTTTTGCCACCACCGATGGGGCCGGTTACCAGAACAGTCGTCATCGCGCCTCCTCCACAACCATGCACTCGAAGATTCCGGGCTCAAGGTCCCAGTCGATCACATACGCCGGAAGATTGACGCAATGAGGGACGCAGCGGCCCGATATGGAGGCGGCGAATTCGTCGTAATCGATATAGAACTCGCAGTGTTCGGCAGGATCGCCCTTGGCCGGGAAATGGCAGTGGAATACAGCCTCGGCCACAGGCGGATATACCTTAAAATCTACTCCGGCAGGCACGTTGCGTACGGCCATCCGCACCGAAGACCGGACTTCCACGAAGCGCACCACGTCCAGTGACCAGGTGACGACGTTGTCCGACATTCTCAGCCCGGGTATCCCCACAAGCTGGACCACGCCGCCCTTACTCTTATCCAGATCGCTGAAACTAAGCGACTTGGTCACCACCTCGTCCACCGCGGCGAGCTTGGAATCCTCCCCATAGACGGTAACCGAATCAGGACTGAGTTTCATGGGCCCGGAGGCCATATACTGCGGTTTGTAGTAAACCGAGTAAACGGCCCTAACCGGAACCGTCTTATAGTTCTCGGGAGCGAATTCAAAACTGTAGCTCTGGTTCAGGAAGGTTATAAGGGTGACTCCGTCGCCGAAAATATCAGAGGTGTACTTGGCCATCTCGGCAGCGGACACCGAGAACCTGTCGTCTCCCGACCACACCAGATCCTCCGCGTGAATATCCACTTTTGCCGTGCGGCTGCTGTGCTTGAGCTGCAGCAGCTTGAAGCCTGTGGCAGAACACCTTGCGCTGACGGAGACCGCTTCCCTGCTCACGGCCGCACGCCCCTTGATGGCGCTGCGGGCCTCAACGGAAACGGTCACAACCCCGGCATATACCTGCGAGAGGTTGTGAATCAGCCAGATGCTTGCAGAAAGCAGCAGGCAGAGGAGGAATTGCGGCCAGTGTTTCAAAGACTAATACTTTTCAGCTTTGGGTTCCCTGGGATCCTTAGGGTCGCGCCCGGGCTTGGGCTCCTTCGGCTCTTTGGGCTCCTTGACTTCCTTGTTATCTTTTTCAGGGGCGGGAGCGGGAGCTCCGGGGTCTTTCTGGAGGGAAGACTTGTCGACACGGATCTTAACGTCGTTGTCTACACGGAGGAGCACGAAACGCTCTCCGTCCTTGACCTCGGCGATGGTGCCGTAGATGCCGCCTGCGGTAATTACCTTATCGCCTTTCTTGAGGCTGCTGCGGAACTGCTCCATCTCTTTCTGCTGCTTGCGCTGCGGACGGATCATAAAGAGCCACATCACCACGAAGATGAGAATAAGCATTATCCACATGGACATTCCGCCGCCCTGCTGGCCGGCAGCCCCGGCTGCAGCCTGGAGCAAAATGGTCATAAAAGTCATAATCGTTTATTTTTTGTTTATCAGTTTGTCAAGTACACCGTTCACGAAGCCGCGGCTGTCCTGAGTACTGTAGTACTTGGATATCTCCACGTATTCGTTGATTGTCGTTCGGTAATCGATGCTGTCGAAAGTGTCGGCTTCCGCAAGACCGCATATAATGAGGGCAAGGTCGGTCGCGCAAATACGGCCGGCATCCCACTTGGGCGTTACTTCCGCTATCATCTGGGCATAACGCTCGTAATTGCGGAATGCAGCACGCACCAGATTATACACAAAGGCCTTGTCGCTCTCCTTCCCTTCAGCCCCGGGCATTTCGCTCATATACAGCTCCGGCATCTCCCAGCGGCGGCCCCGGCCGAGGGAATCCATTGTACGGCAGCACCATGTGAGGGCATATTCCAGCTCGTCGTTCCAATATATGCTGAGGTCTTCCAGAATCTCTTCCAGTTCACCGTTGTCGGGGAATTCCTCTTCGTAAATGCGGGAGAACAGTGCGGCGTCTTCTTTAATGGAACGGCCGGGAGCGTCCATGTAGGCCTTGAACCAGTCCTTTCCCCTTACCGATTCATACAGGTGCCTCAGGAACACATCGTCGTTTTCCCAGGAGAGTTTTTTCTTCTTTACGATCTTGGAGAAATCGGGATCTTCCTCAAGCAGGGGGGCTATTTCGTTCTGGACGAACTTGAGATTGGGGTTCAGCTCTTCCGGGGTGGGATTGAATTTGGACCGGGCGGCTTCTATGCGCGATCTCGCCTCTTCGGTCAGGGGCCCGGCCACGGCTAGCAGGAACAGGTACAGATCCCTGGTTGTTTCACAGGAGCGCTCAAGCTCGGATTCTGCGTCCTTGAGTGTCATCAAAGGATTCTCAACACGCGAATAAATGACCTTGAAAGCCTTTATTCTGAGGATTCTTCTGTTCAGCATAGATTTCAAACAAATTTTCATGCAAAGATAACATGTAATCTGAGAAAAAGTTATATTTTTGCACAAATCAACAATATTTTTTGTCGTTATGTATAGAGATGATTACGATAGTGCGGCATATCAGGACCGCAACTCAGAAGATGTATATTCCAAGCCCGTAAGGGCGGGGAAACGTACTTATTTCTTCGACGTCAAGGCCACGAAGGGTAACAACGACTATTTCCTGACCATTACCGAAAGCAAGCGCAGAAACAATCCCGACGGATCCTACGCTTACGACAAGCACAAGATTTTCCTTTACAAAGAGGACTTCGATAAATTCAAGGAGGGCTTGTCCGAGGTGATTGACTACATTACCAATACGTGTTTCGGCGGAGTCATTCCCCAGCGCGAAACCGAGGACAAATCCGTTGAATTCGAAGACCTGTAGTATTGATAACCACAAAGCAATAACACTATGGACGAAAGAACGGAAAAAATCCAGCACGCTGCGAGATACCTCAGGTCCTGCATAGGTCCCGTACCGCCGAAGATTGGCATCGTACTGGGAAGCGGCCTGGGCAAGCTCGCCGAGCAGATACAGAATCCCGTAGTCATTCCATACCGGGATGTCCCCGAGTTCCCTATGTCCACCGCCGTCGGGCACAAAGGTAATTTTATATACGGCGACCTGGGCGGCAAGAAGGTCATCGCAATGCAGGGCCGCCTGCATTTCTATGAGGGGTATCCCATGGAGCTGGTAACCCTTGGCGTAAGGGTGATGAGGCAGCTCGGCATCGAGTATTTCTTTGCCTCCAACGCCGCCGGCGCCACCAATATCGAGTATCACGTAGGCGATTTGGTAATCATCAAGGACCACATCAACATGATGCCGAATCCTCTTATCGGCCCCAATCTGGACGAATTCGGCCCCCGCTTCCCCGATATGACCTGCGCCTACGACATGGAGCTCCAGAAGCTTGCAGAGCGTCTGGGCATCCAAATGGGACTCAACATCCATAGGGGCGTTTACTTCGGAAGCACAGGGCCCACCTATGAGACTCCCGCCGAAATACGCTTCTTCCGCGAAGTCGGAGCCGACCTCGTAGGCATGTCCACCATCCCAGAGGTCATCGTGGCCCGCCACTGCGGCCTGCGCGTATTCGGCATGTCCGTCGTGACCAACGAAGCCAACAGCCGCAACGTCCCCAAGAACTTCAACGACGGAGACGATGTGGTCAAGCAGGCCGGCATCGCCGCCGACCTCATGTCGGAACTCTTCCGCAGAATGATAGAAGAGCTGTAAAATCAGCCCCTCTCCCCCTGCTCTCCTCTACCTCCGCCAGGCTCAAGCCCCGGCGGAGGTTTTTTCTTCAACACCATAATCCAAGCGAGGAAGTAAGATCAGTCCTCGGATGCGGTCTATTTGGACTCCTGTTGCTTCATGCGGTCGTATTCGCGCTTGCCTTCCTCGACCTGGTCAACTAGCTGCTCAGTTGTGGGCAGGTATAATTCGTATTTGCTAGCGATGATAGTGGCATTGTTTTCGGGAAGGGTCATGCGGACTGCGGTGTCATTCTTTTCCGTGCAGAGCAGAATTCCTATGGTGGGATTCTCGTCTGGCAGTTTTACTAGCCGGTCGTAGTAGTTGACATACATCTGTAGTTGCCCCAGGTCTTGGTGAGTGGCCTTGTGGGTTTTAAGGTCGATAAGGACGAAACACCGGAGCAGGCGATTGTAGAATACGAGATCCACTTTGTATTCGTCGTCTTCAATGAGGATGCGTTTTTGCCTGTCGCTGAAAAGGAATCCGTTGCCCAATTCCATCAGAAACTCCTGCAGGTGGGTAATAAGAGCGTCTTCCAGTTCGTTCTCGTAGTAATAGGCGCGGCGCTTGAAGCCCAGAAACTCCAGATACATGGGGTCTTTGACGACCTCCGTGGGTGATTCAGGAATCCTTTCCCTCCTGGCGACTGCGAGAACGGCCTCTTTGTCATTACTCATCAGAAGCCGTTCGTACAGGAGCGAGTTCTTCTGCCGCTCAAGCTCCCTTGCCGTCCAGCAGTTGTTGACTGATTCGAGCTCGTAATACTCTCTTTTATCGGGGTCGGAAATGCTGATGAGCAGTTTGTACTGCGTCCAGTTAAATTGCGGCCGCAGTGCGGACGCATTTGGATAGGTCCGATAGAACTGACGGGCACGCTCCAACTGTCGCTTGGTAAAGCCGCTGCCGTAGTCCGGCTCCAAGCGCTGCGCCAGGCCTGCGATAAGATACGCGCCATAATCGGCCCGCTCCTTTCCCTGCTGCTCCTCCTCGAAGACGCGGCGCCCCGTCTTCCAGTACATTAGTACGCGGTTGTAATCCACGCTTCGGACGGCATTGGCGCGTGCTTCTTCGATGATGGTCTTGACATCCAGATAAAGTTGATTCTCCGCAGGGGAATATGTTTCGTTATTCTTCATAGCTAAGGGTTATCTTCTATTTTTTTACGGTTCGGAGAGGTGGCAGCGGGAGAGGCGGGAGGCGTCTTCCGGGGGGAGGATGCCGGCGGAGGCGAGGGATTCGACGGTCCAGCTTTCACGCGGCATGCTCTGACGGAAGAGAACGATGGAGCGGGCGGTCTGCCAGCTGCGTATGTAAGGGTGGAGGCGGAGGCTGTCCTCGCTCATCTGCCACAGCCGGAAGGGCGTCTGCGGCCGGGAGCATACAATCAGGTCGCTCAGGCCGTCGTACTTCTCCCGGTCGAAGTGCCAGATGTCCATCAGCTGCTCCTTAAATGAGTATCCGCCGAGCCTGGCGCGGTATTCCACCATTTTGGCGGCGAAGTACGGCCCTATGCCCGGCAGCTCGTCGAATGCAGCGGAATCTGCCTTGTTGATATCCAGCTTGGGTATGACTATGAAGGGTTTGAGCCGCTCATAGACGGAATCTGCGACCACGTAGGATTTGGCAAAGTCCGACGGCCTTCTGAAGCGCCCTCCCCGGGAACGGTAATTCTCTATGGACTGCGCCTGTTTCTCGCTGAATCCCAGGCGCATAAGGTCATCGACACTCACCGTGTTGGGGTTGAACTTAAAGCTCTCCACCCGACGGGTACGCCTCCTCTCCCGCTCCACGGCCTCGCTGTGCTCCGAATTTCGCCGGACTACAGTCACTCCGCTGCCGGCCTGAGGCCGGTCGGAAGCCTCGCTCCGGTCCCCATAACCCGCCAGGCCGCCGGTCTCCCCTCCAACCTGCCCTCCGGCATCTCCCTGCGGCACATAGACGAACACCGTGTCCGGATGGTCTCGAAGCGACGCGATGCGAAGCGCCGCGGCTCTGTGGACAAACAGCGCCGACTGAAAACCTATTATAAGAAATGCAAAGGCGACTCCGCCGATTTTGAAAACACTGGACGGCGTCTCACGCCCCGACGACTCCCTCTTCTCCACGATCCTGCCCCTCCTTGTACTTGTTGTGATGCTCGCGGGGGCCGTCTTCCGGCTTCCCAGCAACTACGATTACAATCTCGCCCTTGGGCTCAACGGCCCTGAAATGTTCCAGCACCTCTGCCAGACTCCCCCGGCGGTGCTCTTCGTGCAGTTTGGAAATCTCCCGCGCCACGGAGCACTCCCGCCCCGGCCCGAAGACCTCCACAAACTGCTCGAGCGTCTTGACCAGACGCCTCGGTGATTCATAGAATATCATAGTTCTAGTTTCTGAGTTAAGTGAATTCAATAAAGTCTGGCGCCCTTTTTTCTGAGGCAGGAAGCCCTCGAAACAGAAGCGGTCGCAGGGCAGTCCGGAGCTGACCAGGGCCGGAATGCATGCCGTGGCTCCGGGCAGAGTCTGCACCTCTATCCCCTCTCTGGCGCACTCGCGCGCAAGCAGAAAACCCGGGTCGGAAATGCCGGGAGTGCCGGCGTCGCTCACCAGGGCCACATTCAGCCCGGCCTGCAGCTTATCCTTCACAAGTCCGAGCGTCTGGTGCTCGTTGAACTTATGGAATGCGGCAAGCTTGCCCTTGATGCCGTAATGCTGCAGCAAAACTCCGCTGGTGCGGGTATCCTCGGCCAGAATAAGGTCGGCTTCCCGCAGCACCGAAAGGGCTCGGAGGGTAATGTCGTCCAGATTTCCGACGGGAGTAGGCACTATGTACAGAATACCGCTGGGCATATCGCAAGTTTTCATTATATTTGTCTGCACAAAGCTAAGCAAATGTTTTCAGAAAACCACAAAAAATCCGGCTGCATCGAAGTAGTTTGCGGCTCGATGTTCTCCGGCAAGACCGAGGAACTTATCAGGCGCCTGCGCCGCGCCCAGTTTGCCAACCAGAAAATCGCCATTTTCAAGCCCGCGATCGACAACCGCTACTCGGACGTCGAGGTGGTTTCCCACGATTTTCACAAGATTTCCTCCAAGCCCATAGCCGATGCCGCCGAGATGCTCAACATCGATAAGGATGTCGAGGTGGTAGGCGTAGATGAAGCCCAGTTCTTCGGAAGCAACCTGGTGGATGTGTGCCAGACACTTGCCAACAAGGGCGTTCGCGTCATCATCGCCGGACTGGATACCGACTACCTGGGCAAGCCCTTCGGCCCCATGCCTATGCTTATGGCCGTTGCCGAGGATGTCCAGAAGGTACACGCTATCTGCGTGAAGTGCGGCAACCTGGCCAACCACTCACACAGGCTCAGCAAGAGCAAAGACCTTGTCGTGCTGGGAGAGAAGGACGTTTACGAGCCCCTCTGCCGCGCCTGCTACAACAAGGCCATCGCTGAAGAAAACAAATAGCTATTCCCCTCTGGAATAATTCGGCGTCTCCTTGGTGATGGTGACGTCGTGCGGATGGCTCTCGGCCATGCCGCTGGCCGTTACGCGGGTGAACCTGGCCTGCTTGAGGGCCTCCAGGTTGGCGGCGCCGCAATAGCCCATACCCGAACGCAATCCTCCGATGAGCTGATATACAGTCTCTTCCAGAGTTCCCTTATACGGCACGCGGCCGACGATCCCCTCGGGCACCAGCTTCTTGGTCTCGGTTTCCTTGTCCTGGAAATAACGGTCCTTGGAGCCGGCGTTCATGGCGTCTATACTGCCCATGCCGCGGTAGGATTTGAATTTACGTCCGTTGTATATGATGGTCTCGCCCGGAGCCTCCTCAGTGCCGGCGAACATGGAACCGCACATCACGCTGTCGCCGCCGGCGGCGAGGGCCTTGACGATATCGCCTGAATAACGCAGACCGCCGTCCGCAATAACAGGGACGCCGGAGCCCTTGACAGCCTGCGACACCTGCCAGATGGCGCTCAACTGGGGAACGCCGACGCCCGCGACTATACGGGTGGTGCAGATGGAACCCGGGCCTATGCCAACCTTGATGCCGTCAGCTCCGGCTTTGGCAAGCGCCTTTCCGGCTTCGGCGGTAGCTATATTGCCCACCACCACATCGAGTCCGGGGAACGCTTCCTTTATCCGCGCGAGCTGGTCAAAAACGCCTTTGCTGTGCCCGTGGGCGCAGTCTATGACCACGGCGTCTACACCTTCCGCCACAAGTGCGGCGGCACGGTCCACCGCATCGGGAGTGACTCCGATGCCGGCGGCGACGCGAAGCCTTCCGAGCGCGTCCTTGCATGCGGCCGGGTGCAGCTTTTCGGTAAGAATATCCTTATAGGTAATAAGGCCGACTATACGCCCTTCCTTATCGACCACGGGCAGTTTCTCGACCTTATGCTTCTGCAGCACTTCCTTCACATGGGCGCGGTCCGTACGGCCTACCGGAATCGTTACGAGGTTTTGAGAGGTCATCACGTCGCGTATGGGCATACTCATATCCTCCTGGAAACGGACGTCGCGGTTGGTGACAATGCCCACCAGATGCATGGCGCCATCCGTCACGGGAATGCCGCCGATATGATTGGCCTGCATTATCGCCAGCGCGTCGCCGACGGTCTGGTCGGCATGTATGGTCACTGGGTCGCAGATCATACCGCTCTCGGCACGCTTTACCTTGCGCACCTCGGCGGCCTGGTCGGCTATGGACATGTTCTTGTGAATCACGCCAATGCCTCCTTCGCGGGCCAGTGCGATAGCCATAGGGGCCTCAGTGACCGTATCCATCGCCGCGGACACGATGGGGATGTTCAGGATGATGTTTCTGGAGAACCTGGTGTGCAGGTCAACTTCGCGGGGCAGTACCTCGGAGTAAGCCGGAATAAGCAGCACGTCGTCGAATGTGAGCCCTTCCAGCGCAATCTTATCTTTAGTATCCATAGTCTTATTGAATGAGGCCGGTAGCCTTGTTCCAGGAAAGTGTCTTATAGTAGTCGTTCAACTCCTCCTTGTCAGGATAGGGGAAATACATGCTCAGGCCGCATACCCTGTCCAGCTTGCGCGAAAGGAACCACGGGGTCGCCCTGCTGAGAACGACACACTCCCCCAGGGCCGAGTCGAGGCGCGCGAGCTCCTGTTCCGTAGCCCCGCCCTTTTCCAGCAGGTCCTTGAGATCGTAGAACTTGCGCAGAGGGTACATACCGTAATCGTCGCGATGGTATGCCTGTACTGAACTGCGGTTGACTGCAGCTATCCCGCTGCGGTGCGCCGAAATAATCTCGGAACAGACCGCGGCAAGGGCATCCAGTTTGGAGCAGTCCACCATGGTAATGGTAGCAGCCTTGTAATAGTCGGTCCTGTCGTTGTAGAAGTTGAAATAATCTTCGCAGACCTGCTTTATGTCCGGCACGGAAATATCGAGCAGGCGGGATGCCAGGTCGGTGTAGATAAAGCCGTTCGTAAGTATCTCGGTGGGCGAAAACACGATCAGGTCGCATTTGTCCTTGAGTTCGTAGGCGACTTCCACACATCCCATCAGACACGCGTCGATGAGGAAGAAATCCAGCTTCATGGGTATTGCCTCCGCCAGCTGCCGTATGTCTATCTCGTGCTTGTTCTCATGGCCGAGGCTCTTGGTGAGATGAATGCTGGCACGGCGCGCGGCCCTGGCGCTCAGGAACTCTATGTCGGACCCGCCGTTGTCTTCTTCCGTATAGTTTTCAGGTAGCCATCCGGTTCCGTGGGAGGAGAAAACCAGACCATAGCTGCTCGCCGGGAACAGCCGCTGCGCATCGGTCAGCGCCTTGTTTACCGCTTCGGCGCTGGAGCTTACATCTGTATCGGGATACACCTTGACGGTATCCCTGTAAACCGTCCCCTCCTTGTCTTTGTAAGCCCTGTACAACACCGGCGAAACCGGAGTACTGTAATCACCATAGCTACTGGTATGATGATCATAGACCAGCAGAATATCGGGGTTGCAAGAGTCAGGGACTGAGCCCTCGCACAGTTCTTTCACATCCTGCTCGATGTCAGGGGAAAGGTTGTTGTAGGCGGCCGCATACATAAGGACGACACGGCGGGCTGGCACTGCCTCGGGCTCATCCAACCATTGGCATGAGGACATCAGCACGATTGGAATGACCAAAAGAATGAACCTTGACAGTGTCTTTATCATAATCTGCAAATATACGATTTTTTTCGTACTTTTGTATGTGGACCAGTTTTCTTATCACCTTGCCATCGAGCGGCAGCTCTCACCCAACACGGTAGCGTCATACGGCGCCGAGGCCGCATCGCTGCAGGAATTCCTTAAAGGCAAAAGCGCCTCCGAATGCACTTCGGAAGATGTGGATGCATACCTCCGGGCACGTTCGGAGGGGCTGTCGAAGCGCAGCCAGGCCCACGTGCTCAGCGCATTGCGCTCCTTCTTCGACTACCTGATCCTGGAGGGAGAACGCAAAGACAATCCCTGCGACAAACTGGAAGCTCCCAAACTGGGCCGCTATCTGCCGGCCGTCCTGTCGGTGGAGGAAGTGACCTCGATAATCGAGTCGGTACCGGACAAAAAGCCCGGCGACCTGCGCGACAGGGCCATCCTGGAAGTGCTTTACGGCTGCGGGCTGCGGGTGTCGGAAGCCTGCGGGCTGCTGATCTCCCACGTTTACGCGTCAGAAGGCTTCGTGCGCGTGGTGGGCAAAGGCGACAAGGAAAGGCTGGTGCCGATCGGAACGCCTGCACTGGAGGCCCTTGCGGCGTGGATGGAAGTGCGTCCCGAGCCTGCCGCACCGGAGTACTCCGACCTGGCGTTCCTGAACCTGCGTGGCAGGCCGCTGAGCCGGGTGTCCGTATTCAAGATGGTGAAAGACAGGGCGATGCTGGCCGGCGTAAGGAAGGAAATCTCACCCCATACCTTCCGCCATTCGTTCGCCACACATCTGGTCGAGAACGGGGCCGACCTGAGGGTGGTGCAGGAGATGCTGGGCCACGAGAGTATCCTGACCACCGAAATCTACACCCACATCGACTCCCAGACCTGGCAGAAGGAGGTACTGGAACATCATCCCAGAAGATAGAGCCTCCGGGCAGGAAAGCCTTTTACTGTCAAGCAGAAGCGGCAGCGCTGCGAATCGCGGCGGCAAGCACTTCCGATACGGTAGGATGGGCGTGTATTATGTCGCCGGCCTGCCGTACCGTCGCTCCCAGGGATATCAGCACTGCAGCCTCGTGAATGATGTCTGAAGCGTGTGCACCCAGGATATGGACTCCCAGAATGCGGCCGCTGTTTTTATCGGCGATCACCTTGCAGATTCCGTCGGCCTCGCCGCTCGCCACCGATTTTCCGTTAGCACGGTAGTTGGATTTGCCCACGACGGTCTCCATCCCCTCACATTCTTCCTCCGTCTTGCCCACGCAGGCCGCCTCGGGAACCGTAAATACCGCAGCAGGCACCACGCTGAAGTCGATTCCGTCCTTGATGCCGCAGATATGGTTGAGAGCCCTGCGGCCCTGGGCGGAAGCAACATGGGCGAGCATCATTCCGCCGGTAATATCGCCCACGGCATAGACTCCGGGGACACTGGTACGCATATCAGAATCGACCACGATGCCGCGGGGGGTGTATTCGATTCCGGCTTCGTCGAGGTTCAGCGAACTCAGGTTGGGACGGCGCCCGACAGCCATCAGGATGCAGTCAGCCGGCGTTTCGAACTCCTTGTCGCCCTTTGTCCAGCGCACGGTGGAGCCGTCGATTTCCGTTACCCGGGCCGAGGTTTCTATGGCGATGCCGCGTTTTACCAGAGCCGCCTTGAGCCTTTTGGCGAGGTCCACGTCAAAGCGCGGCAGCACGTTGGGGCAGAACTCCAGAACGGTAACTTCCGACCCGAACCTGCGGTAGATGGACGCGAATTCCAGACCTATCACTCCACCGCCTATGACGCAGAGGCGCCCGGGCACTTCGGAGAGTTCCAGCAGTGCGGCGGAATCGACCGCCTTTTCAGCTCCCGGGATGGGGAGACTGGCGCTGACGGAGCCGGTTGCGATGATGACGGCGTCGCCCTCGTAACGCTCTCCGTTCACTTCGACCGCCGTACCGCCGGCAAGCCTTGCGCGCCCTTCCACCAGGGTTATCAGCTTATTCCTTAAAAGTTGCGCGATACCGGCCTGCAACTGGGCGATAACCGCGCGCTTGCGCTCCTGGTCGGGAGCATCCATGGCACAGAGGGCCTTTGTGGGGATGCAGCCTTCGTTCAGGCAGGTGCCGCCCAGCGGGCCTTCGTTAATCAGTACAACTTCGATTCCGCGTGCCGCAGCCTCAGCGGCAGTTTCATACCCGCCGGGACCGGCGCCTATGATGATGATTCTCATATTGGGTCAACGTCTATGGTTACCCGGGCCTTGCCGCCGGACTTTCGTTCGAAAGCCAGGGCGCGGGCCCGTAATTCCTGTTTCTGCTTATTAAGATTAGCATCCGGCACAAGGGTCAGACGCTCTTTGCAGCCGCCGAAGTCCGTATCTATCAGCCTGGTAAACGGGGGCAGGTTAAACTGCCGGCGCTCTTCCAACAACTGGGGATAAATGCAGTCGTGGCTGCTGAACACGGGGTGGTCCGGCTTGGCCGTCTGCACGATGAAGCGGCCGCGGCACTGCTCGCGGAGCATGGCAAGGGCCTGGACAGCCCTTTCGTCGGCCCGGAAGCCTTCTTCCGGGAAGAGGGCGTCGGCCTGCAGTACGGCCACCAGGCCGTAGGGCCTGAGATCCGCCAGACGGGCCTGAGGGACGGTCAGGATATCCGTTTTAATACCCTTCAGTAGCTTTTCGGCAAGTTCCTGCAGTTCGTCCGGCTTCTCCCAGCCCCTGATAAGGGCGACGGGACCGTCGGCTCTTGAAGCGGCGTCCAGCAACTTGCGGGAGAAGGGGCCAACCATGCCGTTCTTCCTGCGTTCGGCCGAAATGTCTATTATGCTCATCGGCGGCAGGACGTTGCCGGTCTCCTTAGATATGTACTTGCCTGTCAGCACATTATGATATGACTCAAGGGACGGTAAAGGGGTTCCGAGGACCACCTCCGCTCCGTGGATGCGGCCCAGCATCACCGCCGCGTCCCGGGCATGATAGCGGGGTGCCGGATCGGTCTGCTTGAAGAACACATCCTGCTCGTTGTCTATGATGATCATTCCTAGCCTGCTGAACGGAAGGAAGAGGGCGCTGCGGGCGCCAACCACTATCTGTCCGCCGAAACGGCGTATGTCTTCCGCTATCTTTCGCCGGCGGGCCTCGGTGATGTGGGAGTTTACACTGTGGACCTGTCCGGGGAAGGCCTCTTCGAACACGGCGGTAAGCTGCTCCCCAGCCGCTATTTCCGGCGTAAGGACCAGGGCGTTCATGCCTCTTTCCAGAGTGGACCGGCAGAGCTTTAGATACTCTTTGGTGCGGCCGCCTCCGGTGAGGAGCAAAGGTTTGCCGGGATGGCCGGAGCCGTTCCTTGCTTCAGCATCGGGAATCCTGGTCAAGGCTTCTATCTGGGCCTTGATCGCATCCCTTTCCGCCTCCAGACGCTCGCGCACGCTGTCTTTGTGCTTCTTTGTAAGGGCTTCTTCGCGGACCGCCAGTCGCTGGCGCAGGCGCTCGAGAATGTTTGCGGCCTTCTGTTCGCTGTTTATCTTTCCCGCAGGATATGCGGCCTTGTAAACTTCGCCGATGCTGCAGAGGTAGTAGCCGGAAAGGAACTCCCAGAACTGGAGTTCTTCCGGACTCACGGGGCTCAGATCGTCCTGCACCCGAACGATATTCTGGATCTTGCCGCTGTCGATTTCCGGCCGGTCGCTCGTTTTGAGAACTACCCCGGTATAAAGTCTGTGAGCAAATACCACCGACACTTTGGCGCCCGGTTCGAGGTAACGGGGTGATTTGTACCATGGTATCCACTCCAGACGGAGCGGAACTATGACCTGTATGAAGCATTCCCCTTGCATGCCAAGACAAAAATATAAAAAAAGTTTGTAAAGTCTTAAAATATTTCTACCTTTGCAATCCCGCTAAGGGTAATGGTGCTGTAGCTCAGGTGGTAGAGCAATGGACTGAAAATCCATGTGTCGCTGGTTCAACTCCCGCCAGCACCACAAGAAAGCAGAAAGATTCGTCTTCCTGCTTTCTTTTTTATATATCGGCACCCCTGATTATCAGCCACTTACTCATAGTGACCTGGTGATTTTTTACCAGGTCAGAAACGGTAAGTAGCTGAAAATCAATGCCGGAGGCAGAGGGGAGGGCGTGGCGGCCGGCCGAACGGGGCGGATGTTTACTGTTTGATGACGGCGCGGTTGGTTTTGCCGTCGATGCAGATTGTCAGGGGCGCGGGGAAGCGTACGTGACGGAGATATTCGGTTTCCGATACGGCCGGAAGGGCGTCCAGGACGCTGAAGTCCAGCAATTCTTCGTGCCGGGCGAAAGGATTCACGTTGATATAGCCGACGTTGAATGACGTAAGGTTCTGGAAGAAATGTGTCCCCTGGCTCGGATCTATCTGGAAGTCCTCCAGCGAGCACTCCACTATAGCCTTAGCCTCGGAAATATCTCCCCAGCCGACAGGCACGCCGAGCGTCGGCTGACTGGTCCCCCATCTCCCGAATCCTATCAGCACATACCCCAGACCGGAGGCTTGCATATCCGAGTTGACCTTCGATACCTGCGCGGCCATCTCCCTGGTTTTCAGCACATCCCAGCCGGACTGTTTAAGATAGACCACATCCCGTACACCTTCTATCCAGCCCACACCCAGGGCGCACTCGGACTTCAGGAAAGCTCCGTCGCTGTCGATCTTGTCCCAGTCCACCTCAGCAAAACGCGAATCGGCCGAAATCGGGCGCACCTGAAGCACCGAGAACACGGCAGCTCCGTCCTTGTCGAAATCCGCCGCAAACTCCAGCTCAACCTCGCATTTCATTTCCTTGCGGGTAATATCCAGCATGGTATTCAGGATCTCGGCCAGAGGGAAAGTATTGTACTTCAGCATGGATGCGAAGGTGATATACTTAGGGCCTTCCGGAATGGCTGAATCCACTATGCGCATATTCCCCAGATCCCAGGTGGAAACCACCCGCTTAAGGGAGGGAAACGCCTCACACTCAGCCACTCCCAGTCTTTCCAGGTTGACCGAGTCGTTGACAGAAGCCGTAAACTTTTCGGGCCTAAGGTTCATTGCGTACATCACCCTCTGGGTATCGCTGACCGTAAGCTCAGGAGTCGATGTCTGGAGCACGTGTTTGGGATATTTGGGCGAGAAACGCAAGACCTGTTCCCCGTCCACCACGGCCTTTCCAAGTCCGTAAGCAAGCTTGACAATGCCGTCTTCCGGCTTCTCGTGGCCGACCGGATAGAAATTCACGGAACGGGCGACGCCGGACAAGGTGGGGAAGAAATAATCTCCCTGCTTGCTTCCGCAGATTTCCTGAATCACTATGGCCATGCTCTCCTCCGAAATCACGTTCCCGGAGGATACGATATAACTCTTGGCCGAGCCGAAGAACACGCTCGCATAGACACTGGTGATGGCCTTCGAAATCATGCGCAGCTGCTGGTCCTCATTCTGGGCGTACGGCAGCATGTAGGTGGAATACACCCCCGCGAAAGGCTGATGGTAGGAGTCTTCCAGTTTAGACGAAGAGCGTATGGCCAGCGGCCGGCGAACAACGCGGATAAAGGCGCGAAGGGCCGACAGCAGGTCCGCGGGCAAGGGAGATGCCACAAATTCGGACAGCAGTTCGGAATCGCTGAGGTCGGAATTGATGACATACTTGAGTCCGTTGTCCTTGATAAAGCGCTCGAAATAATCGGTAGTGATGACCAAAGTGCGCGGCACCATCACCCGTACGTCTTCCCATTTGTCGTACAGCTCATACTTATTCAGCACGTGGTTCAGGAAGGCTAGTCCCCTGGCTTTGCCGCCAATGGAGCCGTTGCCAAAGCGGGAGAACCAGATGGCGTCGTTGTAAGCCTCCGGATTGAAAGCGGCGACTACGCCCTGAGCCTGGGCTATCCTGTAGTCATGTATGGCCCTGACATCCGCTGCACGGTGCGATTCAATACTGTCGTAATCTTCTGACCTGATGGGACTAAGCTTGCGTCCAAGACCGAAAAGACCGCGGGCGAAAAGCCATTTGGACAGGTAATTGTTGTCCGTAAGCCGGCGGAATGCTGCCGGCGGAATGGTCTTGAGGACGCTCTCGAACTCATACAGGTCGTGCGCCCGGGCGATTTCTACATGAGTCTCCGGATCGATAACCACGAAGTCTCCGAAACCGAACTCCCTTTCCATATACTCCCCGAGCTCCTGGGTGAGCGTCTTCGACTGTTTGAGCAGGAAGCCTGCCTTAAGCCGGGCGGCCACCGGGCGCATGCTTTCCTGAGAAGACTGCATAAGGAAAGGCATTCGCGGATTCTCGCTGCGCACCAGCTTGCAAAGGTCGACGCCCGCGTCGATTTTCTCCGACGAGGAGCTGTCGCCGCTGTGAAGCACGAAGCCTATATCGGAAATGACACCCAGCAGATTCTTGCCGTACTTACGGTAGTATGCCACAGCGTCCTCATAGTTGGTAGCCATGAGAATCTTGGGACGGGAGCGTTTGCGCAACACCTGCTGCTGCTCGTTGAGCGCATCCTTGATGGCCTCCTTGTTCTGCTGCAGCACCAGATTGTAAAGGGCCGGTAGATAGGTGGAGTAATATTTTATAGAATCTTCCACCAGCAGGATAGCCTGGACTCCGTGCTCCAGGATGTCCACATCCGCGTTCATCCTGTCTTCCAGCAGCTTGATGATGGCGATGATCAGGTCCGTGGAGTAGTTCCAGCAGAAGACGTAGTCTATGCAGTTGCGTCCTGCATCCTCGATCTTGCGGTAGACTTCCCTAGAAAATGAAGAAAGCAGCACCACAGGCATGGCCGGATCGAATTCCTTGGCCCGGACGGCAAAGTCGAAGACGCTGATCTCGCCCACGTAGTACATGGTTATGACCAGGTCGAAACGTTCTCCCGCCTCGAAAAGGGCAAGGGCTTCGGCCGTAGTGGGCACCCGCTGTATCTGCGGAGGATTGCTCAGGTTCAGCTCAGCATACTCCTGGGCGATCTGGGTGTCGATTCGGCCGTCCTCCTCCAGGGAGAAACTGTCGTAGCTGTTGGAAATCAGGAGGATCTTGCGAATCCTCCTGGCCATCATGGTGTCGCTTTCTTTCATAAACCGTTTAAACAAGGCCCTGGTCCATCATCGCTCCGGCGACCTTGAGGAAGCCGGCGGTGTTGGCACCCTTGACATAATTTACGTATCCATCCGCCTCCGTACCGTATTTGATACAGGCGGCGTGGATGTCGGACATGATGCGGCGCAGCTGGCCGTCCACCTCTTCCGCCGTCCACTTCTGACGTATGGAGTTCTGAGTCATCTCCAGACCGGAAACCGCCACGCCACCGGCGTTGGACGCCTTACCGGGCGAGTAGAGCAGCTTGGCTCCCTGGATAAGCTCGATAGCCTCGGGGGTGGTAGGCATGTTGGCGCCTTCGGTGATGCAGAAGCATCCGCCCTCGATAAGCTTGCGTGCGCCCTCGGCATCCAGTTCGTTCTGGGTCGCGCAGGGCAGGGCTATATCGCACTTCACGCCCCAGGGCTTGGCGCCGTCGCCATAATAAGTGGCTGAAGGATATTTCTTTACGTATTCCTTGATACGGCCGCGGATAACGTTCTTGAGCTGCTGTACATAGGCGAATTTCTCCTCGGTAAGTCCCTCCGGATCGTAGATGTAGCCGTCGGAATCGGAAAGAGTAACCACCTTGGCGCCGAGACGCATCGCTTTGGCCGCCGCATACTGGGCCACGTTGCCGGCGCCGGAAACGACCACCGTCTTGCCCTCGAAGGACTCGCCGCGGCCCGCCAGCATCTGCTGGGCGAAATAGCACACGCCGTAACCGGTAGCCTCGGGACGCAGGGAACTTCCGCCCCAGGCGAAACCCTTGCCGGTAAGCGTGCCGGTAAATTCGTCGCGGAGGCGCTTGTACTGACCGAAGAGGAAGCCGATTTCGCGTCCGCCTACACCGATATCGCCGGCAGGAACGTCAGTATCCTGGCCGATATGGCGCTGAAGTTCCGTCATAAAACTCTGGCAGAAACGCATCACCTCGGCATCCGACTTGCCGCGGGGGTTGAAGTCGGAACCGCCCTTCGCTCCACCCATGGGAAGAGTGGTGAGGGCGTTCTTGAAGGTCTGCTCGAAAGCCAGGAACTTCATGATGCTGAGGTTCACGCTGGCATGGAAACGTATGCCGCCCTTATACGGACCGATGGCGCTGTTCATCTGTACGCGGAAACCGCGGTTGATGTGGATTTCGCCGGCATCGTCCATCCAGGGCACGCGGAACATGATGACCCGCTCGGGCTCCACCATTCGTTCCATAATCTTGTTCTCCAGAAGGAAAGGATACTCTTCGAGGCAGGGTGCAACGCTGCCGAGCACCTCGCGGACTGCCTGATGGAACTCGGTCTCCCCCGGGTTGCGTGCCTGCAGCTCCGCCATGAAATTCTTGATGTACTTATCTGTAAAAACGCTCATACTAGTTTGCTTATTAATGTGTTACGGTCTCCTTCGAGATAATCTATCACGGGTATTTCTATCATTGTATAGCAGCCGGGGCGCTGACGCACGGCGGCCCTTGCAGCCATTACCAGCACCTGGCCTGTAAGGGCCGGATTGTTGATCTTCATATTGAATTCCAGCAGCTGGTTGTGAGTGGTGCCGGAAACGCCCTTGCGGACAAGGTTCACTCCGTGTCCCATGTCGTTCAGGGAGTCCACGGAGGGTACCGGAATCACATGGGTTTCGTCGTGGGAGAAATAGGGATCGGCCTTGATTGCGGCCTCCACTGCTGCAGCATCGGCACCCGGCTCCAGTTCCACATATACCATACGGCGGTGCAGGCCCGTTCCGACGGGAATGGTGACGCTGAGGGCGTCACGCACGCCGTCAATGGCCTTGGCTGCGACCGAATGGCCCATGGAACGACCGGGACCGAAGTTGGTGTAGCTGATGCCCTTGGGGGCAAGCCCCTCCATGAGGGCGCGGACTACCGAGTCGCTTCCCGGATCCCAGCCTGCGGAAATCACGCTTACCGCTCCGGAAGCCTCCGCAATGGGGCCGAGGGTAGAGCGCATTGCGCAGATATCAGTGTGGATGTCGAAACTGTCCACGGTACTGATACCCATCTTTAGATATTTGGACGCGGTCTCCCCCACCTTGCGGGATGGCACGGCCAGGATGGCCACGTCCACTTTGCCCAGCTCCCCTATGTCCGCCACCACCTTGTACGGGGCGAGCTCGGTGATGCCGTCGGCGGAGCCGCTTCTGCGGACTACGCCCACACATTCCATATCGCCGGCTGCTTCTACGGCCTCAAGGGAAAAGCGCCCTATGTTGCCATAACCGACGATTGCAACTTTAATCTTCTCCATATACTAACTAACTTATAAAGAGTAATTCGCGATACTTGGGAAGAGGCCAGATACGATTGTCTACCAGCTCCTCCAGACGGTCCAGCGGCTTACGGAGTTCGCGCAGGCTCGCGGCGATGTCCGAATACGCCATGGCCTGTGCAAAGGCGTCGGGAGCATCCTTGGCGGCCTCGCGGGCCTTCTGCATGGCATCCACCTTCACCCTGACATCCTCCACCAGGCCGGAGATTTCCTCAACCAGCAGTTTTTCCGAGGTGCAGCCGCGGAGGTCTCCGAATACGTCCTTATTGTATTTAAGTTCCTGCAGCAGGCGGGATTTGTACTCCAGGGCGGCAGGGATGATGTGGTTGACGGCCATCCGGGCCATCACCAACGATTCTATCTGTACCTTCTTGGAATAGGTCTCCCACTTCACCTCGTTCCGTGCCTCGATTTCGCGGGCACTGAACACTCCGGTGCGTTCGAACATCGCGACCGACTGGGGATCGGCATAGGCCGCTATAAGCTCGGGAACGCAGGTGCGGATGTCCAGTCCCCTGCGGGCCGCCTCACGGACCCACTCTTCGGAGTATCCGTTGCCGTCGAAACAGACCACGTCGATGATGGAAGCGATTATCGGCTTGAGCGAATCCATGACCGCCACCTCGAAAGATTTGCCGGCGGCAAGTTCCTTGTCCAGAGCGGCCTTGTATTCCCTGAGCTGGTCGGCTACGGCTGCGTTCAGCACCGTAAGGGCTCCGGCACAGTTGGCTGAAGAGCCCACGGCACGGAACTCGAAACGGTTGCCGGTAAAGGCGAACGGAGAGGTGCGGTTGCGGTCGGTGTTGTCCAAAAGGATTTCCGGAATCTCCACCAGACCGACTCCCTTGCCCTTTTTGCCTGCGATCTCCACCGGGGTGCCGGAAGGCAGTTCCAGCAGCTTGTGGAGCACTTCCGTCATGGTACGGCCGAGGAAGGCCGAAACTATCGCCGGAGGGGCCTCGTTGCCGCCCAGGCGGTGTTCGTTGGTGGCGCTGACTATGCTGGCCTTGAGCAGGGTGTTGTGCTTCTGCACCGCGGCGAGGGAGTTGACCAGGAAAATGATGAACTGGAGATTACCCTTCGCATCCTTGCCGGGCCCCAGGAGGCCTACGCCGGTATCGGTCCCGAGCGACCAGTTGTTGTGCTTGCCGGAACCGTTTATCCCCTCGAACGGCTTTTCGTGCAGCAGGACCACGAAGGAGTGTTTGCGCGCGATGGTGTTCATGAGGTTCATCAGTATCTGGTTCTGATCGTTGGACAGATTGGCCTCGCCGTATATGGGAGCCAGCTCGAACTGATTGGGTGCCACCTCGTTATGGCGGGTTTTGAGGGGGATTCCAAGGCGGAAGGCCGCATTCTCCAGGTCGCGCATGAAAGCGGCGACGCGGGAAGGAATGGCGCCGAAGTAATGGTCGTCCAGCTGCTGGTTCTTGGAGGACATGTGGCCCAGCAGCGTGCGCCCGGTTATCATAAGGTCAGTGCGGGTAGCGTACAGGGCTTCATCGACCAGGAAATACTCCTGCTCCCAGCCTAGGTAGGAATAGACCTTGGAGACTTTAGGGTCGAACAGCTGGCAGATGGGCAGTGCCGCATCGCTAACCGCCTTGATTGCACGCTTGAGCGGAGTCTTGTAGTCGAGGGCCTCCCCCGTGTAGGATACGAATATCGTAGGTATGCAGAGGGTGTCTCCCTGGATAAAGACCGGAGAGGTCGGGTCCCAGGCCGTATAACCGCGGGCCTCGAAGGTGGCGCGTATGCCTCCGTTGGGGAAGGAGGACGCGTCAGGTTCCTGCTGCACCAGGGAACTGCCGTCGAAACGCTCGATCACACCGCCCTTGCCGTCGTAGTCTATAAGCGTCTCGTGCTTTTCGGCCGTCCCGTCCGTCAGGGGCTGGAACCAGTGGGTAACGTGCGTAACTTTGTGCTCCAGCGCCCATTCCTTCATGCCGGCGGCGACCGCATCGGCGGTACGACGGTCTAGAGGTACTCCGTTGTCTATGCAGTCCAACAGTTGGGCGAAGGTCTTGTCGTCAAGATACTTGCGCATCTTGGCGCGGTCGAAGACGAGTTCCCCGAATATCTCCGAGACCTTTTTGTCGAGGGCCCCGGATTCCAGAGCCTTCTTCTCAAAGGAACTCCTTACCAGGTCGAGTCTGTTTACGCTCATAGATTTTGAAACAAAAACCTTGCAATTTAGCAAAATTTTTTAAAAACTCGAACGATTTCTGGATATTATTCCGGCGAATTTTTCAGCAGTAAGATGCTTTTCCCTGGCAGTTTCTAAAAGTCCGAAAGCCTCGACACGGGGGCCACGTCCAGAGGGGTTCGCTCCCCGGCAAGATAGTGGTAATAACCGGCAATGGCAATCATGGCGGCGTTGTCGGTAGTAAACTTGAATTCGGGAAGGAAAGTACGCCAGCCGCGTTTTGCGCCCTCGTCGAGCAGCCTCTGCCTGAGACCGCTGTTGGCGCTCACTCCGCCTCCTATGGTAATGTCTTTTATCCCGGTCTGCCTGGCGGCCTTGATAAGTTTGTCCATAAGGATATCGATCAGGGTCTTCTGGAAGGAGGCGCAGATATCTTCCTTATTCTTCTCCATGAACTGCGGATCTTTGGCGATCTCGTCCCTCACAAAGTAGAGAAGGGAGGTCTTGATTCCGCTGAAAGAATAGTCCAGCCCGGGTATATGCGGTTTGGCGAATTTGAAGCGGTCGGGGTTGCCCTGGGCTGCAAGACGGTCGATGACGGGGCCGCCGGGATAGCCCAGTCCCATCATCTTGGAACATTTATCGAAGGCCTCTCCCACCGCATCGTCGATCGTCTGTCCGAGAATGGTGTACTGCAAGGGCGCGTCCACTCTGACTATCTGCGAGTTACCACCGCTGACCAAAAGGCAGAGGAAGGGGAACGACGGCTCCGACGGCTCTTTGCCCGGCTGGCGGATAAAATCGGCCATCAGGTGCCCCTGAAGATGGTTTACCATAACGACGGGTATGTCGAGGGCGAGTCCCAGAGCCTTGGCGAAGGAGGTGCCCACCAGCAGCGAGCCCAGCAGTCCGGGACCGCGTGTAAATGCTATCGCGGTGAGGTCGGAGGCTTTTACGCCGGCACGGGAAAGGGCTTCGCTTACTACAGGGACGATATTGAGCTCGTGGGCGCGGGAGGCAAGCTCCGGAACCACTCCTCCGTATGCCTTGTGTACATCCTGGGATGCGATGACATTGGACAGCAGCCAGCCGTCCTTTATGACGGCCGCGGAGGTGTCGTCGCAGGAGGATTCTATTCCAAGAATTATATCGGACATACAAAAAGGCCCCTGAGGGCCTGCAAATTTAACAATTATTTACTAAATTTGTAGGATTTAGTATAAATATACAAAGCTATCGCAAAGGCCAGAACCATAATCGCCCACATACTGGGGTTCATTATCATCCTGCTGCTCGGCATCCTGCTCGTGCTGCAGGTCCCCTCCGTGCAGACCGGGCTGGCCCGTTTCGTGACCGGCAAGCTGGAGTCGGCATTCAACGGCTCCGTCAAGATAGGCTCCGTTCAGATCAACCCCTTCAGCGCCATTACCGTGCGCGACCTGGTCCTGCTGGACGAAGATCCATACAGGGCGGCCGGCTTCGAACCCGCAGACACCGTAGCCAGCATAGGCAAACTCTCCGCCACCGTCTCCCTGAAGCAGATTTTCAACAGGCGCTGCGCCTGCCTTGGCCGCGTAGAAGCGGAGGACCTCAATTTCTATCTGGCCATCGAGCCCGAAGGCCGGGGCACCAATATCACCAGGGTGCTGAATCTCGGCAGTTCCGAGTCCAAGCCCATGAAGCTCGACAGCCTGTTCACCGCAAACAAGCTGACAGTCAGGAATGCCCGCTTCCGCATGGTGAACTACAACAGCAGCTACAGCCGCGAGCACGGCATCAACTTCGCGGACATGGATGTACGCTTCGATGCCAAAGCCCATTCGCTTGGGTTCTGGGGAGGCCGTATGCATGCCGTTGTGGACAAGTTCTCCGCCCGTGAGAAGAGCGGCTTCAATGTGGAGAACCTTTCCGGCTCATGCGCGGTCGGCATGGGAGAGACCAAACTTCTCAACGTCAAGCTCAAGGACGACAAGGGAACCGAGCTTGACCTGCCCAGGGCGGTCCTGAGCTATACCGACACCAGTGCCTGGGGGGACTTTATCAACGCCGTCAACATAGACGTAACCTTCGCCCCGTCGAGGCTGGTACTGCAATTCATCAGCAACTTCAGCGGCGGCACATTCTACGGCTGCCCGTTCACCGCCGACATCCAGGGCGGACGCTTCAACGGCACCGTGTCCGATTTTACCGTAAACGATTTCAATCTGACCACTCCGTACGGACCCTATGGCAATGTGGATGTGCACATGAAGGGGCTTCCGCGCATCAACAGCACGGAGCTGGACGCCAGCATAAACGAGATTCATTTCACTTCCGCCGGTCTTAGCGCCGCGCTGGCCGACCTGGGCGCAAAGATCAACACCTCCCGCTTCGCTCCCGGAGTACCTTTCACCCTCCGGGCAGTCGGTTCCGGGCCAATGAACAAGTTCAAGGCCACCAGCGTGATCACCTCTTCCATCGGAAGTCTGAATGCCAGCGCCAACGTCCTGAACATGGTCGACAGTTCCAAACCGATATCGTTGGACGCAAACATCAAGGCAAATGAATTCGACCTCGGCAAGCTGCTGTCGTCCGAAACCTTCGGCAAGACTTCGTTTACCGCACAGGCCTCCGGACAGCTGGCCAAGAACGCCCCGGGCATAACGCTCAAGAGCCTGGACGTTGAGAAACTCGGACTGATGGGTTACGATTATTCGGACCTGCACCTTAGCGGCACATTGCTCGGGAAAGCCCTGACTGCAAGTTTGGTCAGCGACGATCCCAACGCCTTGCTGAACCTCGAAGGCAGCTTCAACCTGGACGACAAATACGGCAAACTGAACGCCGACTTCAAGAACATAGATCTGGCCGCCCTGAACCTTGACAAACGTGGCGGCAAATCTACGGTATCCTTCAGCCTGGAAGGCGACCAGGGCATATTCAAGAACTCCCCTGCTTACGTCCAGATCAGCGACCTGGTGTTGGCCAACGACAAAGGCACCTACAATATTGGCGACATAGTGGCCCAGGCCAGGCTGCACGATGACAGGCTCACGGCAATTATCAATTCCGAAGTTTTTGACGCCAAGTACAACGGGCCGACCGATTTCGGAGGGCTTGTCAAATTCGCCCGCAGCGTCACAGTCGACCGGGAACTGCCGGAGTTCTTCAAAGCTGGCGACAAGAAGGAAGAGGAAACGGATGTTAAGGGCATGGACGCCACCTTCAGCGCACTCTTCCACGACACCAGGGAACTGCTTGCTTATGTACTCCCGGGAGCCGGCATCGCCTCAGGCAGCGCGGTCAATCTGGACATAGCGTCCGACGGGACCGTCCTGGGCTACATCAACGCCCAGTCCCTGAACTACAACAATCTGTCCGTTACAGGGATGAAGCTCGCCCTGGCCAACATGGACGGGCGGCTGAACTGCTCGGTGAACTCCGACATGCTGCAAATAGGCACACTTTCCTTTGACAAGGCCAGTGTCAAGCTCGACGCCGACGACAACCTCGCCACGGCGAAAGTCAACTACGAAGGAGCCGACCTGCTCGAGAGCGGCAGCGAGCTGAATCTGGAAGCCCTGCTGCTGAGGGACTCCGACGGCCGGCCGGCCATTGACCTCAACACCCTGCAGTCCTACCTTAGCATAAAGAACGACGTATGGACGCTGAACAAGTCCAGCATCAAGCTCCACGGAGGCGATATCGACGTGGCCGGTTTCCGGCTTGCCAGCGAACGGCAGAGCATAGCCATGAACGGCAGCATAAGCACCTCCCACAGTGATACGTTGCAGGTAAGGCTACGGAACGTGGACATGGGAATCGTCAACGATTTTGCCGGCGGCTCCATCCCGAATATCCAGGGCATAATCCATGGAGACGCCACCCTGCTCTCCCCCGTCCCGTCGGAAATGGGACTGTCGGGAGACCTGATGCTGAAAGGTGTGAAGATAGAAGACAAGAGCGCCGGCGACCTGGAGCTGCACAGCCTGTGGGCCGACAGCGGCAAAGCCCTGATCCTGGACCTCCGCAACTATGTGGCTGACAACACCGTACTGAGTGTCAACGGCACCTACGGCCTGAAGGACAGGAAAGTGGATGCGGTGGCCAAATTCGACTGCTTCAATGCCGGCATAGGAGCGCCGTTCCTGAAAAACATCCTGACCGAACTTGACGGCAATATCAGCGGAGAGGTCCGAGCCACAGGCCAGGTGGACAAACTCAGCCTGCAGAGCGACGACCTGACCGTTGCGAAGCTGCGCACACGTGTCAGCTACACCAATGTCGCCTATACACTTGACGGCAGAATGAAACTGGACGACCAGGGCCTTAAATTCGACAACATAATGGTTACCGACGACTACGGCGGAAGCGGTTCGCTGGGAGGCGGCATCCAGTTCAAGTACCTCAAGGACTTCTATATGGATGCGTCGATGCGTATGCGCCGCCTGAAAGCCATCGACATTCACGACGCAAACAGTCCCATCATGGTTTACGGCGACCTCGCCCTGAGCGGCCGGAGCACGATTCGCGGTCCCTTCAACGCGCTCAGCGTAGATGCGGACGTATCGACCTCCGGAGAAGGCAACGTCAGCGTTCCTCTCCCCTCTTCCGCCACCGCAAAGGGAGGAAGCTCCCTGCTGACGTTCAAGCAGGAGGAGAGCGACGAGGACGACGGCAACGGAACCACCGGCGGCAGGGCAAAGAAGAGTTCCTCCAGATTCAGCACCCACGCCCGCGTCAACATCTCGCCGGAGGTAATGGCGAGCGTAGAGATCGACAAGGAATCGGGACACGTGCTGACGGCCGGCGGCAGCGGCATCGTTACCCTGGACCTCAACACGGCCAAGGGCGACCTGCAGCTCAAGGGCGACTATAATATTGAGAAGGGTAAGTATCTGTTTAACATTCCGGGCGTAGTGAGCAAGGAATTCGACATCAAGTCGGGCAGCTCCCTGCAGTTCAACGGCCCCGTGAGGGAGAGCACGATGGACGTTCATGCCATACACAACGTAAAGACCTCCCTCTCTACCCTTGTAGCCGACTCGACTGCCGTTTCCAGCCGCCGCAATGTAGAATGCGGCATAAATATCAGCGGCAAGCTGAGCAATCCGGACGTGTCCTTCTCAATCAACGTCCCGGACCTGGATCCGAGCACCAACATGCAGGTAGAGAACGCCCTGAGCACCCAGGACAAGATCCAGAAGCAGTTCGTGGCCCTCCTGCTCTTCGGCACTTTCCTGCCGGAAGAAGGCTCGGGAGTCGTGAACGGAACCAATATGATAGCCTCCAACGTCGGCGAGATAGTATCAAGCCAGCTGAACAATATCCTGCAGAAACTGGACATTCCTTTGGACTTCGGCCTGGGCTACCAGCACGACAACGTGGGTACGGACATTTTCGACGTGGCCGTTTCCACCCAGCTGTTCAACAACCGCGTCCTGGTGAACGGCTCGGTGGGCAACCGCAAGTACAGTACTTCCAAGAACTCCTACGGCGACGTAGTCGGAGACCTGGATATAGAAATCAAGATAGACCGCAACGGAGAACTACGCTTCAAGGTGTTCTCCCACTCTGCCGACGAATTCTCCAGCAGCCTGGACTTCTCGCAGCGCAACGGTCTGGGCTTCACTTACCAGAAAGAATTCGACCATACCCTGACGTTCCTGAAGCAGCTGTTCATGTCGCGCGAGGAGAAGACCCGGCAGACATTGACGGAGGCCGCGATGCGCAGGGAAATGTCAACAATAACGATTGAGTGATGAACGGAAAGATAGAATTGACTGGCATGAACTTTTTCGCCAGGCACGGTTGTCTGGAAAGCGAAAGGATTAACGGGAACTGGTTCCTCGTGGACTTTTCCTGCGACTGGGACACTTCCAGGGCCGAACGCAGCGACGACCTGTCGGACACTCTGGACTACAGCCGCGTGTATGCGATAGTGGCCCGGGAGATGGCGGTTCCGTCCCAGCTGCTTGAACACGTGGCCGGCCGCATCGCCGACGCACTCTGCAGGGAGATTCCCGGTCTGGAGCATTTCGAAATCAGTATTTCAAAGAAGAATCCTCCGGTGGGAGGAGCTTGTGAATGGGCGAAAGTAAGCATAAAAAGATAGCCTTCCTGACCTTGGGCTGCAAGCTCAACTACGCGGAGACCAGCACTTACGAGCGGGGCTTCGCTAGCGCCGGGTTTGACGTTGTTCCATGGAGCCACAGCGCGGATGTATATCTGGTGAATACCTGCTCCGTGACTGCCACGGCCGACGCCAAATCCCGCAACCTCATCCGAAAGGTCCACAGAGTCAATCCTTCAGCCGTCGTCGTAGTGACCGGTTGCAGTGCCCAGCTCCGGATGGATGAAATCAGGGCGATCCCGGGAGTGAGCCTGGTCTTCGGCTGCGACCAGAAGTCGTACGTCGTTCCCGACACCCTGCGCTATTGCGGTATTACCCAGACCGTTACGCTATCTGATCGTAATTCTGCAGTAAACCCCTTCCCCGCATGGAGCAGCGGCGAAAGGACCAGGAGCTTTCTAAAAGTCCAGGACGGCTGCGACAATTACTGTAAATACTGCACCGTCCCCTACGCCAGAGGGGAAAGCCGCAACGTACCCGTCGCCGAGTGCGTCTCCAATGCAGAAAGAATCGCCTCCCTTGGAGTAAAGGAGATAGTGCTGACCGGAGTGAACACCGGAGACTTCGGCCGCAGCAGCGGAGAGAGTTTCCTGGACTTGCTGAAGGCCCTGGACAGGGTGGAAGGCATCGAGCGTTACCGTATTTCCAGCATCGAACCCAACCTGCTGACGGAAGAGATAATTGACTGGATCGCGTCGGGCACAAAGTTCCAGCCCCACTTCCACATCCCCCTGCAGACAGGTTCCGACGAACTGCTGGAGCGCATGGGACGCCGGTACGACACCGAGTATTTCGCTCGCAAACTGGAGTATGTGCGAAAGGCCATGGAAGGCCCAAGCAAGCCTCTGGTGTTTTTCGGGATAGACGTCATGGTGGGCCTTCCCGGCGAGACGGAGGAGCTTTTCCGCCAGACCGTGGCCTTCCTGGAAAGGATACGGCCGTCCTTCATACATGTATTTCCTTATTCCCGAAGGCCTGGCACTCCGGCGGCTGATATGGACGGGCAGGTAAGCGAAGCCGTCAAGAAAGAAAGGGTATCCGTGCTGGAGGGCCTCAGCTCCCGGCTGCACTCGGAATTCGTGGAGGCCAATCGCGGGATACATACACAGGTTCTCTTTGAATCCACTGACAGACAGGGATTTATGGAGGGTTATACAGGCAATTACATACGCATACGCCGCCCCTACGAAGAGGCGTTGTGCGGCAAAATAGTTGACGTGACGATATGAAAGCTAAACTGACGATATTAGGTTCGGGGACTTCGTCGGGCGTGCCGATGATAGGCTGCGACTGCCCGGTCTGCCGGTCCACGGACCCGAGGGACAACCGCCTGCGCGCCTCCGCCCTGGCTGAGTACGGCGGGCTCACCATTCTGATCGACTGCGGACCCGATTTCAGGCAGCAGGCCCTCCGTGCGGGAATTGTGCACCTCGACGCTATCCTCCTGACTCACAATCACATGGACCACGTAGGCGGACTGGACGACACCCGCGCCCTCAACCTTTGCGAGAGCCACCCCATCAACATCTACTGCGAAAAATATGTAGAGGACTCGCTTCGGCACACATACGCCTATGCCTTCGCCGAGCCCAAATATCAGGGGGCGCCCGAGTGGCACATGCATACAATCGACGGAAGCGGGCCCTTCAAGGTTTATTCCAATGCCGGAGACGAGGTGCTGCAATGGGAAAAAGGCTTCGGTTACAGGCACTTTGAGAACAAGGACACGGATGTGGCAAGCGTGGAAGTGCTGCCCATCCAGGGCTGGCACCATAAGGTCAAGAAGTTATCAGTACTCGGATACCGCTTCGGCGACGTGGCCTATCTTACCGATATGAATCTAATTGAGGATGAAGAGCTTGAAAAGCTTCACGACCTGCGTGCCATTACCCTCAACTGCGTCAAGCCGGGTCCTCATCATTCCCATTTCTCCCTGGACGAGGTGCTTGAGTTCTTCGCCAAAGTGGGCGCTCAGGAATCGTACATCACGCATCTGTCGCACCTCCTGCCACCCCACGCGGAATTTGAGAAACAGCTTCCGCCCCACGTTCATCCAGCTTACGACGGATTAATTATCTAACTATTATGAAGAAATACCTTCTGGCTGCGCTTGCACTTGCAGCCGTAATTAGCTCCTGCAAAATGGAAAATCCCCTGCTGAGTGAGTCTCCGCTCGAATACGGAGCCCCTCAATTCGACAAAATCAAGAACGAGCATTACCTGCCTGCATTCGAACAGGCCATCAAGGAGGCTAAGGCCGGCATAGATGCACTTGTGGCCAATCCCGACGAGCCCACTTTCGCCAACACGATAGAAGCGCTGGAATACGGCGGAGAAAAACTGGAGCGCGTAGCTTCCATATTCTACAACCTCCTCGAAGCCGATACGAACGAGCAGATGCAGGAAATCGCGGAGAAAGTGGCTCCCATGATGACCGAATTCTCCATGTACGTGTCGCTTAACGAGAAGCTTTTCGAGCGCGTGAAGGCCGTTTACGAAGCCCGCGAGAGCCTCGACCTCGAGCCCGATCAGCTCCGCCTGCTGGAGAAGAAGTACAAGGAGTTCGCCCGGGGCGGCGCCAACCTGTGCCCGGAAGACAAGGAAGTGTACAGTAAGCTCAGCGAAGAACTGTCCCTGCTCGAGCTGAGTTTCGGCAAGAACGTGCTGGCGGCCACCAACGCCTTTACCCTGGACCTTACAGACCAGGCCGAGCTCGCGGGACTGCCGGATTTCGTGGTCGAACTGGGCAGGCAGACTGCGGCCGAAAAGGGCAAGGAAGGCTGGGTATTTGATCTCAGCTATCCCAGCTATGGTCCCTTCATGAAGTATTCCGAGAGGCGTGACCTTCGCGAAAAGATGTACCGGGCCTACAACAGCCGCGCCCTCGACGGCGAGAACAGTAACGCCCAGATTTGCAAGGACATAATCGACCACCGCATAAAGATTGCCAACATCCTCGGATATGATACCTACGCCGACTATGCTCTCGAGGAGCGCATGGTGAAAACTCCTGCAGAAGTCAACGCCTTCCTCCGGGAGCTGCTCGAACCTTCACTTCCTGCGGCCCGTGCCGAAGTCGCCGCAATCTACGATTATGCCCGCAGCTGCGGCTTCGAGGCTCCGTCCCTCATGCCCTGGGACTTCAGTTTCTGGAGCGAGAAGTATAAGGCCGCCAACTACAACCTGAACGATTCGGAGCTCAAGCCCTACTTCCGGCTCGAGGACTGCATCGACGCCGTATTCGGCCTGGCGACCAGGCTCTACGGTCTGCAGTTCACGCCCCGCCCGGACCTGCCGGTCTACCATAAGGACGTGAAAGTATATGACGTGAAGGATGAGGACGGCAGGCATCTGGCCCTTTTCTATGCCGATTTCTTCCCCCGCGAAAGCAAGAGGGGCGGCGCCTGGATGACGGAGTTCCGCGGCCAGAACATAGAGAACGGAGTGGAAAAGCGTCCCTTCATCAGCATCGTTACCAATTTCAGCAAGCCTACGGGCGACAACCCTTCCCTGCTCACCCACGACGAGCTCACCACCTTCCTGCATGAGTTCGGCCATTCCCTGCACGGCATGATGGCGGAGGGCCGCTACGGCTCCCTGACCGGCACCAACGTCGCCCGCGACTTTGTGGAACTGCCCTCCCAGATTATGGAGAACTGGGCGTTCGAGCCGGAGTACCTGAAAGGATTCGCAAAGCATTACCAGACCGGAGAGCTTATTCCGGACGAGCTTATCGCCAAAATCGTAGCCACGAAGAACTATCTCGCCGGATATTATCAGGTGCGCCAGCTCGATTTCGGCATCCTGGATATGGCCTGGCACAGCGGCAGGAGCGTGCCCGAGGCGGATACGCCCGTCTTCGAGAAGAGCGTCCTCAAGGCGTCGGCCCTTATGCCTCAGGTAGAGGGAACATGCATTTCAACCTCCTTCAACCATATTTTTTCAGGAGGCTATTCCGCCGGCTACTATTCCTACAAGTGGGCGGAAGTTCTGGAAGCGGACGCCTTCAGCCTGTTCAAGGAAAAGGGTATTTTCAACCGTGAGGTCTCCGGAGCCTTCCGCCGCGAAATCCTTTCCCGGGGCAGCAGCGAAGACGAGGCCGTGCTGTACCGCAACTTCCGCGGTCACAATCCCGAGCCGCGTGCGCTCCTGGTAAAACTCGGAATCGTCAGCCGATAGCCCCCCCCTCCTCCTGATTATCAGCAACTTATCATTTCTGACCTGGTTAATTTTGACCAGGTCAGTTTTCGTAATCTATTGATAATCAGTCTGCGGCCGCAAGGCCTTCGTCGAGCATTAGGCGGTAAACTTCCATCGCGTTCTGCGGCAATCCGTTTGCGGGATTGGCGCAGAATGCCTTGACCTCCAGCGGGCCGGCGCCTGGATGTGCGGCGAGAAAGCCTTTGATGGCGGCACGGCTGCGCTCCTCAGGGCTGCGGGACCGGCAGACGTCGCAGGTTCCGCAATCTTTTGTCTCAGTCTGGCCGAAATAGCGCAGCAGCTGCCTGGATCGGCAGGTTTCGTCGTCCTGAAGAAAGGCCTCCATAGCCTTCAGCCGCTCCTCGGCATTGGAGCGCAGGAAGGCGTAACGCTCGGGCTTCAGGTCCAGATTGCCCGGCACCATTCGGTTATGGTAGAGATAGACAAGCGAGCAGCGGTCGGCCGGTATGTAATTGATTATGCGTTCCAGGGAAAGCTGATAGAGCAGCTGGTGCAGCCACGGAACGGTCGCGTCGCACTTGCGAGCCAGGTCCTCTTCGTCTATGGCAACGGAGTAGGACATTATGCCGGGATAGCCGCGCATCAACGCTTCCAGCAGCGGAATCATCTGAGGCTGGGGTAATTCAGTATCGTACAATGAGTTGCGAGGAGCCGATATACGCACTCTGGTCGGAAATTCGGCATCCTCGTCCCAGCTCAGGTGGCCGGACTGCGAGAGATACCGGAGGGCGTTGCGAACCTGGCCGGGCCGCAGCTTGTACTGTTTGCAGAAGGCCTCAAGGTCGAACTTAATAGTGTGCCCCTCCCCCGTTTCGTATATTATACCGTTGGCGATATGCAGCTTCTGGTAAATGTCCTCGATGTAGTCCAGCGACGGGAAGGAGCTGTCCAGCATCTGACGCAGGTGGCTGATATCCGAGGCGTTCCACAGCAGCACCGCATAGGACCGGCGGCCGTCCCGCCCCGCCCTTCCGGCCTCCTGGAAGTACGACTCCAGGCTGTCAGTGGGCTCCCAGTGCACTACGAAGCGGACGTCGCTCTTGTCTATCCCCATTCCGAAGGCGTTGGTGCATACCATCACCCTGATCTCCCCCTTTTTCCAGGCCTCCTGACGTTCGGTACGGCTTTTCGTCCCCAGGCCGGCGTGATAGAAGGATGCGCTTATGTCTTTCGACCTGAGCAGCGAGGCCACTTCTTCGCAACGGCGGCGGCTGCGCAGATAGACTATTCCAGAACCGGGGACGCCCCGGCAGATGTCGAGCAGCTGGCCGGCCTTGTCGCGGCACTCGCGCACTATATAGCTGAGGTTGGGGCGCTCGAATCCGCTTCTGAGTATGTTGAAGGAGGGTTTTTCGGGGTCTACGGAAAGGCGGGCCGCTATATCTTCCACCACTTTGGGAGTGGCCGTGGCCGTCAGCGCGATTACAGGAGCATCTATCGTGCGGCGAAGGGAGCCGATGTTCATATAGTCCGGCCGGAAATCGTAACCCCACTGCGATATGCAGTGCGCCTCGTCCACCACTATAAAGCTGATTCCCAGTTCGTTAACGTAAGACTGAAAAAGCGGCGTGGCCAGGCGCTCCGGCGAAACGTACAGGAACTTGCAGTCTCCGTAGGCCGCGTTGTTAAGGGCGATGTCAACCTCGCGGCGCGTCATACCGGCATGAACAGCAATGGCCTTGATTCCCCTGCTCTCCAGATTCTGCACCTGATCCTTCATCAGGGCGATAAGGGGTGTGACTACCAGGGCAAGCCCGCCGCGCATCATTGCGGGGACCTGAAAGCAAATGGATTTGCCTCCGCCCGTGGGCAGTATGGCTAGGGTGTCGCGGCCCTCCAATGCGGAGGATACAATCTCCTTCTGCATCGGACGGAAGCCGTCGTAGCCCCACCATTGCTTTAAGACCTGTTCGGGAGTCATGCCAGTATTATGAATACGCAGGGACGTTTGCCTATGTTTACGGGCTTGCCGCGCCACTGAGCGACGGTGCGGGTGCGGATATATTGGTCAGGGAGGGTAAGGTCTGCCGCTACCGTCAGCCTGGTGTCGGGCTGAAGGAATTGCAGGAGGTCCTTAAAGAGAGCATCGTTACGATATGGCGTCTCAATGAATATCTGGCTCTGGTTCAGCTGTTTGGATTCGCGTTCTATGGTTTTGAGGGCGCTCCGGCGCTCGTCAGTCTTTGCGGGCAGGTAGCCGCGGAAGGCGAAACTCTGGCCGTTGAGTCCGGAAGCCATCAGTGCCAGCATCAGGGACGAAGGCCCCGTCAGCGGGACCACCTCTATGTCGTTTTTGTGGCACAGGGCGACAAGAGCCGCTCCAGGGTCGGCTACGGCAGGAAGGCCGGCCTCGGAAATAAGTCCGACGTCTTTGTCGTCGAAGAGCCGTGCGAGGGCATCCACCTCCTGCTGGCCGGTGTGCTCGTTCAGCGTGTGGAACTCCAGTTCGTCGATATGGCCTTTGAGTCCGGCTTTGGACAGGAAACGGCGGGCGGTGCGCAGCTCCTCGACCACGAAGCACTTTAGCTGCGCTATCGTCTGCAGCACCGACGCGGGCAGCACCTCCGCCGGCTCATACTCCCCCAGCGGCGTCGGAATCAGATACAACTTTCCTTTCATAGCATACAAATATACCAAAATTCCGAAACTTTTATTAAATTTGTGGATTGGAATAATACTAAACAATTTCTATATCGATTATGTCAAATATCAATCTCCGCAAGTACGGCATCAAGGGCGTAAAGGAAATACTCTACAACCCTACGTATGAGGTTCTTTACAACGAAGAGACCAAGCCCGGTCTCGAAGGTTTCGACAAAGGGCAGGTAACCGAACTCGGCGCCATCAACGTGATGACAGGCGTGTACACCGGCCGTTCCCCTAAGGACAAGTACATCGTGTACGACAAGAACAGCAAGGAAGGCGCCCCCGGCGAAATCTGGTGGACCACCGACGAGTATCCCAACGACAACCACAAAATGCATGAGGCTGTCTGGAAAGAGGTGAAAAAGATGGCCGTGGAGCAGCTCAGCAACAAGAGGCTCTTTGTAGTGGACGGTTTCTGCGGTACCCATAAAGACACCCGCATGAAGGTCCGCTTCATTATGGAGGTTGCATGGCAGGCCCATTTCGTGACCAACATGTTCATCCGTCCCAAGAACCAGAAGGAATTCGACCAGGCTCCCGATTTCGTGGTTTACTGCGCCTCCAAGGCCAAGGTAAAGGACTACGAGCAGCTCGGACTGCGCAGCGACACTTGCATCGCCTTTAACGTAACCTCCCGCGAGCAGGTTATCCTGAACACCTGGTACGGCGGCGAAATGAAGAAGGGCATGTTCTCCATGATGAACTATTACCTGCCGCTCAAGGGCATCGCAGCCATGCACTGCTCCGCCAACACGGACATGAACGGCGAGAACACCGCTATCTTCTTCGGTCTGTCCGGCACAGGCAAGACCACCCTTTCCACCGACCCCAAACGCCTCCTCATCGGCGACGACGAGCACGGCTGGGACAACAAGGGCGTGTTCAACTTCGAGGGCGGCTGCTATGCCAAGGTGATCAACCTCGACAAGGAGAGTGAACCCGACATCTATAAGGCAATACGCCGCGACGCCCTGCTTGAGAATGTCACGGTAGACAAGGACGGCAAGATCGACTTCGCCGACAAGAGCGTCACCGAGAACACCCGCGTGAGCTATCCTATTTACCATATCGACAAGATTGTCCGCCCGGACAGCCACGGCCCTGCGGCCAAGCAGGTCATATTCCTGAGCGCCGATGCATTCGGTGTGCTGCCTCCGGTTTCCATCCTCACTCCCGAGCAGACAAAATACTACTTCCTCTCCGGCTTCACCGCCAAGCTCGCCGGAACCGAGCGCGGCATTACCGAACCCACTCCTACCTTCTCTGCCTGCTTCGGTCAGGCCTTCCTCGAGCTGCATCCTACCAAGTATGCCGAGGAACTGGTAAAGAAGATGAAGAAGAGCGGCGCCAAGGCCTATCTGGTGAACACCGGCTGGAACGGTACCGGAAAGCGCATCTCCATCCGCGATACCCGCGGTATCATTGATGCCATACTGAACGGCAGCATCGACAAGGCTCCGACCAAGAAGATTCCTTACTTCAACTTTGAGGTTCCCACCGTGCTGGCAGGCGTCGACACCGGCATCCTCGATCCTCGCGACACCTATGCAGATCCTTCCGTATGGGATGAAAAAGCCAGGGATCTCGCAGGACGCTTCATCAAGAACTTCAAGAAGTACGAGAGCAACGCCGCCGGAAAGAAGCTCGTCGCCGCCGGCCCGAAGCTGTAGTTGATTATCAACACTTTATAGATTCTGACCTGGTAACAAAACACCAGGTCAGTTTTTATATGTCGTTGATATTCCGTATATTTGCGGAGTATGACTGTTAATGATATTATCGAAATAATCGAGCGTAAGGCACCGCTCCGGTATCAGGACGAATGGGACAACTCCGGCCTGCAGGTGGGATTCCGCGGCAACAAAGTCAGCAGGGTGCTAGTATGTCTGGACGTAACCGAAGCTGTGGTCGAAGAAGCCGAGTCTGGAGGATGCGGAATGATAGTCTCTCATCATCCGCTGATTTTCAAGGCATTGCAGCAGGTGAGCGATGTAACTTACCAGCAGCGCTGCGTGGTTAAGGCTCTTGCAAACGGCATCGCCGTGTATTCCGCCCATACCAGCCTCGACAACGCCCCCGGCGGCGTCAACCATAAGATTGCCGAACTGATCGGCCTGCAGAATCTCCAGTGGCTGCAGCTGCGCGACGACGAATCCGGTTCCGGACTGATAGGCGAACTGCCCGCCCCGGAAAAGGATACGGCTTTCCTCGCCCGTATCCGGAAGCTTTTCGGAGTAGAATGCCTGCGACATTCGGAGGTCTGCGGCCGCCCGGTCAAGAAGGTCGCCCTCTGCGGTGGCTCAGGTGCCTTTTTGATGAGGGACGCCGTCCGCAAAGGCGCCGACTGCTTCATTACCGGTGAGTTCCATTATCACGATTATTTCGAGAACGACGGGATGCTGCTGGCAGAACTCGGGCACTACCAGAGCGAACAGTACACCATCGAACTGCTGGCCGGCCTGATTTCGGAAGCACTCCCGTCCGTCGAAGTAGTGAAAACCGCCATAAATACCAACCCGACCAGATATGACGCCGGAGAAATATAGAGAAGAGTACATCATCCCCTGCTACTTCCTGAGCCTCGGTTTCCGCCTACGTCCGGCATCCTTCTTCGACATTGCCCAGGAGCTGGCCGTGCGTGGTTCAACCATGCTCGGCGTCCCCGACCCGGTGCTGCACAAAAGAGGGCTTTGCTGGATATTGATGCGCAACGCATTCCACTTCGACAGGCTGCCCGGCGTAGAGGAGAAGGTCTCCCTTGAGACCTGGCACAGCGGCATCAAAGGACCTGTAAGCACCAGGGATTACCGCGTCATCGACGCGTCGGGAGACGTTATCATCAGCGGCACCAGTACATGGGCGCTCATGGATATGGAGGCCCGCAGCCTCGCCAAACCCGAGCGTATTTTCGACATAATGTCCCCTGAGCCCCAGTGTCCGGAACGGGCTTTGCAGCCCGACCCGCCGAAGATCATTTTCCCCAGGGACTGCCCCGTGGAGAACGCCGGAACGCATCTCGTGACCTATTCCGACCTGGACTACAACCAGCACGCGAACAACGCCAAATACCCCCACTGGGCCATGGACGCCCTCCCGACGGAAGTAACTACTGGCCAGACGGTTACGGATTTCTATATCAACTACAACCGGGAAGTCAGGCTGGGCGACCCGGTCGAGCTTATCCGCACACAGGGCCCCGACGGTGCATGGTACGTAGAAGGCCTTGTAGACGGCCTCCAGAGCTTCATCTGCAAGATAGTGTTCGCTTCACGATAATTACTTCTTCTCCGCGCGCATCTTGGCGTACTTGAGGAGGAGGAGTTTTTCGCCAAGGGCGTCGAAACGGACGCGGGCCTTGAGTTCGGGGACCTTGCCCGTGATCTCAAGAATCTCGCCGGGGCCAAAGCGGTTGTGCTCGATGCGCATTCCGACATGGAACTCGGTCATCGGCAGCGGAACAAAGTTCGGATCTACTGGAATGGAGGAAGCGGCGGAGGTGGAGGCAGGAACCTCTCTCATGCAGGCGTGGCCGCCCGTGGCCACGTGAACGGGGGGGACCCGCTGCTTTGCAGTGGGGGGGATGAGGGTCGTAGACCCGAACCTGTCAGGAGAGAGGTTCCTGGCGGAGCCGGAGCGGCTTCCGACCATACGGTCCAGGCGGCCGCCGGTCCAGCGCGAGCCGAAGCCGCCCCACTCGTGGCGCAGACCGTCATTGTCGAAGTCCTCATCCTCCAGAGGCCTGTCCAGATACCTGGAATCTATCTCCCGCAGGAAACGGGAAGGTGAATTGGATTCATGGCGGCCGTTGCGCATACGAGTCCCGGCATAAGACAGTTCCACCGCCTGCCGGGCACGGGTAACGGCCACATAGAAGAGCCGGCGTTCCTCCTCTATATCCTTCTGGTTCAGCAACATAGACTGACTCGGGAAGAGATTCTCCTCCATCCCGGCCACAAAGACATAACGGAACTCCAGCCCCTTGGCCGAATGAACCGTCATCAGCGCCACCTTGTTATTGGTATCCTCCTCATCGACCAGATCCACATTGCTCAGCAGCGTAACGTTCTCCAGGAAATCGTCCAGAGTAAATACCGCATCGGCGGCCTCCTCCGAATCGGCAGCCTCATCGCGCCTGTCCTCGACAAAGGACGCCACGGAGTTCACCAGCTCCTCGATATTGGCGAAGCGGGCCATACCCTCGATGCTCTTGTCGTCCTTGTAGAAGTCCCACAGACCGCTCTCGCGGGCAATCCGCTGAGCCAGCTCGAAGGCGTCCGTATTCCTGACGCACTGCGACAGGCCGAGAATCAAAGAACAGAAAGCATGAAGCTTCTGAACCGCAGCGGCCTTTATTCCATATTTCTCAAGGTCGTCCCGGCCGGCGGCCTGGAACAGAGGCTCAGAGGAAGCGATCGCAGCGGCCTCAAGAGCCTTCATGGTAGTATCCCCTATCGCCCTGGCTGGCTTGTTGACGACACGCTTGAAGGACTCGTCGTCCATCGGATTCACCACCAGCTTGAAATAAGCCATCATATCCTTGACCTCCGCACGCTCGAAGAACGAATTGCCGGAATAAACCATATAGGGGATGTTCCTACGGCGCAACTGCTCCTCAAGGGCGCGGGACTGGGCGTTGGTACGGTAGAGAATCGCGAAATCCTCGTAGCGGGCACCGTCGCGCCTCATCCTCGTCTGTATGCTGGACACTATTTCCACGGCCTCGTCCTGCTCGGTGTAGGCCTTGATTATCTTGATCTTGTCACCTTCTTCCCCGTCGGCGTAGCACTTCTTGGGAATGCGTCCGGAATTATGCTCTATGATGGAATTGGCGGCATCTACTATGTTGCGGGTACTGCGGTAGTTGCGCTCCAGACGGAACAGACGGCACTCGGGGTAATCCTTCTTGAAATTAAGGATATTCTGTATCTGGGCACCGCGGAAGGCGTAAATCGACTGGGAATCATCACCTACCACGCAGACGTTCCGGTGGCCCGCCGCAAGCTTCTTTATGATAAGATACTGGGCGTAATTGGTATCCTGGTATTCATCCACCATTATATAGGAGAAACGGGACGCGATATCTTCCAGCGCCGACTTATTGTCCCGCAGAAGTATGTTCATATTGACGAGGATGTCGTCGAAATCCATCACCCCGGACTGCTTCATACGCGTCTGATAGCGCTCGTAAACATCCACGATGCGGGGCTTTTTGGCATAACTGTCTGCCCGGAGGGCGTTGGCGTCAGCCCTGTATCCGCTGACCGTAATCAGACTGTTCTTGGCGTTTGAAATGCGGGCCAAAACGTCCCTGGGCTTATAAACGGCATCGTCCAGCCCGAGTTCCTTGACCGCCGCCTTCACGGCAGAAGTAGAATCACTCTGGTCATAAATGGTGAAATTCTCCGGATAGCCCAGGCTCCCGGCATACTCCCTCAGGAAACGGATAAAAACGGAATGGAAGGTACCCATGACCACGCGCCGGGCCTTCCATGCGCCGACCATCAGGGCAATCCTCTCCTTCATCTCACCGGCAGCCTTCTTGGTAAAAGTCAGCGCCAGCACTCGTGAAGGGTCACAACCGTGCGCCAGGACATTCGCCACACGGCTGGTCAGGACACGGGTCTTTCCGGATCCCGCTCCCGCCACAATCAACACCGGACCATCAAGACACTCGACCGCCTTTCTCTGCTCCTCATTCAGTTCTTCCAATATAGAACGCACATTGTTTTCCATAATGAGGCGAAAATACAAAAAAAAGTGGTATCTTCGCACGTTTATAGCAAATTAAAATTTAACCATATAAAATGTCTGAAATCATCGTTTTGAAAAGAGGTCTGGATGTACCCGTGAACGGCCGTGCGGACCTTCGTGTCAGCAAATCGATGACCCCAGCTACAGTCGCCGTCTGCCCGGACGGAGTTAAAGGCCTGCTGCCCAGGCTGCTGGTAAAGGAAGGAGACCGCGTGCTCTGCGGTTCCCCGGTCATTGCTGACAAGAAAAACCCTGATATCCTGCTGACGGCGCCTGTAAGCGGCCGCGTCAAAGAAGTGGTCAGGGGCGAGAAACGCAAGCTTCTCGCAGTTCTCATCGAAGCGGACGACAAACAGGAGTTCGTGGATTTCGGCGTAAAGAATCCTTCTGAGCTTTCTCCGGAGGAAATCAAGAGCGCCCTTCTGCAGAGCGGACTCTGGCCGGTGCTCGTGCAGCGCCCCTACGGCATCCTCGCCGATCCCGCCGCCGCTCCCAAGGCGATTTTCGTTTCCGCCTTCAACAGCGCTCCGCTTGCAGCCGACACCGAGTTTACCCTCGGAAGCCAGGTGGCGTTTATCCAGAAAGGTATTGAGGCCCTGGCCAAAATCGCTCCGGTACACGTTTCTCTGAATGCAGATGTAAAGGACTCTGCTTTCGCAAGACTGGGCGGCTGCACGCTTCACCTCTTCCGCGGCAAGCATCCCGCCGGCAACGTGGGAGTACAGATCAGCCATATCAGCCCCATCCGTAAAGGGGAAACCGTATGGACCCTGCCGCTCCACGGACTCGCCGCCATAGGCAAGCTCTTCATGAGCGGCCGATACAACGTAAGGCGTCTGGTTGCAGTCACCGGCCCCGCCGCCATCGAGTGCGCGTATGTCGAGACCGTCCCCGGCACCCCGGTCAAGTGTTTCGCTCCCTTCTACGGAAACACTCCCGAACTCGACCGCTTCATTAGCGGCGACATGCTCTCCGGAAGCAACGTGGGCGTCGACGGATACCTCGCCTGGAAGGACGATCAGATTACCATCATCCATGAAGGCACTGAGAAGGAACTCCTCGGCTGGATACGTCCCCTCCGCTGGAACCAGTTCAGCCACGACCGCAGCTATTTCAGCTGGCTGATGCCCTGGCGCAAGTACGATATGGACACCAACCTGCACGGCGGTCCGCGCCCGTTCCTGATGAACGACGGCTATTACGCTAAAGTGCTCCCCATGGATATCTACCCCGTATTCCTTGCAAAGGCATGCCTGGCCGGGGATATAGACAAGATGGAAAAGTTCGGCATCTACGAGGTGCTCCCCGAGGACCTCGCCACCTGCGAGTTCGTAGATCCGAGCAAGAACTACATTCAGGACTTCATCGCAAAGGGCATTGACCTGATGCTCAAAGAAATGGCTTAAAAGATATGAATAAGATTTTCGAAAAAGGCGGCAAGCTCTACTGGCTACACAGCACCGTCGACGCTTTTGAGACATTTCTTCACGTGCCCGGCACGGTAACCCTCAAGGGGGCCCACGTGCGTGATGCGATAGACCTCAAGCGTCTGCTTATCCTGGTGGTGATAGCCGCCGCCCCCGCAGCCCTGTTCGGCATGTGGAACGTAGGCTATCAGCACGGACTTGCAATGGGCCAGACCGGAGTGCACATTCTGGAGTACTTCTGGTTCGGCTTCCTCAAAGTCCTTCCCCTCTACATAGTTTCCTACCTCGTAGGTCTGGGTATCGAATTCGCTTCCAGCCAGATACGCGGAGAAGAAGTGAGCGAGGGCTACCTCGTCAGCGGCTTCTTCATCCCGCTCATCGTGCCTGTGGACATCCCCCTCTGGATGCTCGCAGTTGCCGTGGCTTTCGCAGTCATCTTCGGCAAGGAAGTGTTCGGCGGTACCGGTATGAACATCTGGAACCCGGCTCTCCTTACCCGTGCGTTCCTCTTCTTCTCTTATCCTAACTATATGTCCGGTTCCGAGTGCTGGATTGCTTTCAAGAAAGGCGAGACCGCCGTGGCCGATGCCTTCACAGGAGCCACTCCCCTCGCACTCGACGGAGCTCCGGCCCAGTACGGCACAGGTTTCTGGGATCTCTTCATCGGCACCGTCCCCGGTTCCGTGGGAGAGACCTCGGTCATAGCTATCCTGCTGGGCGCCATCCTGCTCCTCTGGACCGGCATCGCCAGCTGGAAGATAATGGCCGGAAGCGTAGCAGGCGCCCTTCTCGTGGGCTGGATAGGCAATATCGCCGGAATCACCGACATACCTTTCTATATGCAGCTTCTCTACGGCGGCTTCGCCTTCGGTACGGTCTTTATGGCAACCGATCCCGTAACTTCCTGCCAGACGGAGTGCGGTAAATGGATATTCGGTATCCTGATCGGCATGCTCTGCATCACCGTACGCCTCTTCAACCCCGGTTACGCCGAGGGCATGATGCTGGCGATACTGCTGCTCAACACCTTCGCTCCGCTCATCGACCACTGCGTCACCAGCGTTCACATTTCCCGCAGGGCCAAGAAATTTAACGTCGCATAGCCATGAATACCAACAGCAACGTCTATACAGTAATCTATACCGCTATAGTAGTGGTCATAGTTGCAGCCGTTCTCGCTTTCGTGGCAATGAAGCTGGGCCCCGCCCAGGACGCCAACGCCAAGGCTGAAACGCTGCGCCAGATGATGTCCGCCGCCAAGATCAGGAGCACGGAAGAACTCTACGCAACCAAGAACGCCGACATACTCCAGCTTTACGCCGACAATATCGAGGAGGCATACACCATCGACCTGGAAGGCAATAAGACTGCCGAGCTCGGCATAAGCAAGGACAATATTGAACTGGTGAGCAAGCTCAAGCCCCAGAACAAGGCCATCAAGGCCGGCGAAGGGGCGACGCTGCCGGTTTACATCTTCAAGAGCGGCATAGCCGTCATACCCATCTACGGTGCAGGCCTCTGGGGTCCGGTCTGGGGCTACATAGCCTTCGAGCCCGACTGCCACACCATCGCCGGCGCCTTCTTCGACCATGAATCCGAAACCCCGGGCCTTGGAGCCAAGATCAAGGACGAGCCCTGGTTCCGCGAAAAGTTCGCAGGCAAGACGGTGGAATGGGGCGACGAACCCGCTTTCAGGCTGGAGAAGAACGCAGAGGCCCAGGGCGGCACCAACGCCGTGGACGCCATCACCGGCGCAACCATGACATCCAAGGGCCTCAACGAGGCTTTGAACACCTGGTTCAACGCCTATCAGAAACACTTCGGCCTCGGAGCGTTTTTCAACATGCTTGAACAGCACGCCATTCAGACAACACCTAACGCAGAGGAGGAATAAGCTATGGCACAGAAACTTAAAGAAACCATACTCAATCCTATACTCAAGGGCAACCCGATCACCGTCCTTGTCCTCGGTATATGCTCCGCACTGGCCGTTACGGTCCAGCTCAAGGGTGCTCTGGTGATGGCCCTGTCGGTCATCGCTGTCACCGGACTCTCCAGCCTCGTGTGTTCGCTTCTCCGCAACACCATCCCCAACCGCGTGCGTATCATCGTACAGCTGGTCGTCGTGGCAATGATGGTGATTCTGGTGGATCAGATACTTAAGGCCGGAGAAGCCACCTACGCCATTGACAAGCAGCTCAGCGTCTATATCGGCCTGATCATCACCAACTGTATCGTGATGGGACGCATCGAGGCTTTCGCCCTCGGCAACAAACCCATCCCCTCGCTGCTCGACGGTCTCGCCAACGGAGTGGGCTACGGCCTCATCCTCGTGGTGGTCGCCTTCTTCCGCGAGCTTCTCGGAAGCGGCACGCTCTTCGGCTTCCAGGTACTTCCTGCATCTTACGTTCCCAACAACCTTGTGATCCTCCCGCCGTTCGCCCTTATACTGCTCGGATGCATAATCTGGGTACACAGGGCCTTCGACAAGGATCTTCAGGAAAACTAACAGCGCAGCCCTATGGAATACATCAGCTTATTCGTAAAGTCGATCTTCGTTGACAATATGATCTTCGCATACTTCCTGGGTATGTGCTCATACCTGGCGGTATCGAAGAACGTGAAGACAGCCAACGGCCTGGGCCTCGCTGTAATCTTCGTGCTCCTTTGCACGCTTCCTCTCAACTGGATACTCAACACCTTCGTACTGCAGCCCGGCGCCCTCAAATGGCTCGGCCCGCAGTTCGAGTCGGTTGACCTGAGTTTCCTCAGCTTCATCGTATTCATCGCCGTGATTGCCGCTTTCGTGCAACTCGTGGAGATGATAGTCGAGAAGTATCTCCCCTCGCTCTATTCTTCGCTCGGCATATACCTGCCGCTTATAGCAGTGAACTGCGCCATCCTCGGCGGCTCCTTGTTCATGCAGCAGAGAGACTTCACCGGCATAGGCGAATCTGCGGTTTACGCACTCGGTTCCGGCATAGGCTGGTACCTGGCAATTGTGGCCCTGGCTGCGATCCGCGAGAAGATGAGCTACAGCAACGTTCCCAAGCCTCTCAAGGGTATAGGCATCACCTTCATTACCGTGGGCCTTATGGGTATGGCATTTATGATTTTCATGGGCATTCAACTGTAACAGGATATGAGTCAGACAATTATTGCTTCAGTAGCGCTCCTCGTCATAGTGACGCTGGTGCTGGTGGCTCTTCTCCTGATCGTGAAGAACGCCATTACCCCCAAGGGGACTGTCAAGATAGACATAAACGACGGCAAGAAGGAACTCAACGTAGCCCCCGGCAACAACCTGATGGCTACCCTGGCCGGCGAGAAGATATTCCTCCCCTCCGCCTGCGGCGGCAAGGCCAACTGCGGCCAGTGCAAGGTGCAGGTGCTTGAAGGCGGCGGCGAAATCCTCCCCACCGAGACAGGTTTCTTCAACCGCAAGCAGATTAAGGAAGGCTGGCGTCTGGGCTGCCAGGTAAAGGTAAAGGACAACCTCAAGATCCAGGTGTCCGAAAGCGCCTTGAGCGTCAAGAAGCTCGAGTGCGAGGTCATTTCCAACAAGAACGTAGCCACCTTTATCAAAGAGTTCACCGTAAAGCTGCCCGAGGGTGAGAATATCGATTTCAAGTCCGGAGAGTACATCCAGATAGACATTCCGGAGTACGAGGCTGACTTTGCGGATATGGGTGTGGATCCCATCTATATGGGCGACTGGGAAAAGTACGGCATCACTTCCCTGAAGTACAAGAACACCGAACCTACCATTCGCGCTTATTCCATGGCCTCCTATCCCGGAGAGAAGAACATCATCAAGCTGAACGTGCGTATCGCGACGCCTCCGTTCGACAAGACTCAGCCGAAGGGCGTCTTCAAGTTTGTCCCCGGCGTGCCTCCGGGAATAGCCTCCACCTTCGTATTCTCCCGCAAGCCGGGCGACAAAGTATGGATCAGCGGCCCTTACGGCGAATTCCTTCTGCCGAAGGACGACCCTGAAGATATGGAATACATATTCGTCGGCGGCGGTGCCGGTATGGCCCCCCTGCGGAGTCACATCATGCAGTTGTTCAAGACCCTCAAGACCGGACGCAAGGTGCATTTCTTCTATGGCGCCCGCGCCCTTGTGGAGGCCTTCTACCTGGATGATTTTGCTGAGATCGAGCGCGAATTCCCGAACTTCAAGTTCCATCTGGCCCTCGACCGTCCAGATCCCGCGGCAGACGAGGCCGGAGTGAAGTACACTCCCGGATTCGTGCACAACGTGATGTATGAGACCTACCTCAAGGACCACGAGGCTCCCGAGGACATCAAGTACTTCATGTGCGGTCCGCCCATGATGGCCAAGTGTGTATGCGACCTGCTGGATTCCCTCGGCGTCGCTCCCGAAAACATACTCTTCGATAACTTCGGAGGTTAGAACAAGCTGCCGGAGTTTTGAGAATCTGCTGCATGATAGCATCGTTGCGCCTCGGAGGCGCAGAGCGCCAGCTCTCAGGTCTGGCGCTGATGCTGCATGCGCAGGGTCACGAAGTAGAGGTCCTCACCTACCGGGAAGGTGATTTTTATGTCAAGCCACTGGCAGATGCGGGCGTAACCCTTACGGTTATCCCCCACCCCGGCAACGAGAGGATGCTTGTTGACGAGATTGCAGCCCACCTTAGGGCCACCAGATGCGAAGTGCTGATTTCCTATCTCGTGGGCACCAATCTTAAGGCCTGCTTCATCAAGCAGCGCTGCCCCGGACTCAAGCTGGTGGTCTCCGAGCGCAACTGCAATACGGATATGTGGCTTTACACCACCCTGCGCCTCAAGTTATACAAGATGGCGGACGCGGTGGTGTGCAACAGCTTCGCGCAGGAGGCGCTCGTGCGGAAACGCTGCCCCGCCCTGGCCCCGAAACTGAGGACCATACCCAATTTCGTCGATATAGAACGGTTCCGGCCTTCCGGACGCACTTTCTGCTCGGACGGGAAGATCCATGTGGTCACTACGGCCAGACTCTACGACAGGAAGAATGCCATCGGGCTCATCCGCGCAGTGGCAGCTGCAGGCTGTGACAATCTGTGTTTCGACTGGTACGGAGCCCTGAGCAACGACAAGTACTACGGCCGCTGCAAAAACCTGATCAGCAAGTTCGGGCTTGAGGACAGGATACACATACACCCGGGCTGCAAAAACGTAGAGGAGCTTTATGCCAAGGCCGACGCCTTCTGCCTGCCGAGCTTCTACGAAGGCACTTCGAACGCCCTTGCAGAAGCTCTCGCCAGCGGGCTGCCCGCCGTCTCCAGCGACGTGAGCGATGCTTCCAGATATGTGCTGCCCGGCCAGAACGGGCTGCTTTTCGACCCCAAGGATATCGACGACTTCGCCGCTGCCCTGCGGACTCTGTCTACGACCTCCCCCGACGAGCTTCAGCGCTGGGGCAGGAACAGCCGCAGCATGGCGGAAGAGAAGCTGTCCAAAGACGTCTTTATCAGCCGCATCAATGAGCTTCTCGGGGGTCTTTCCGGGGGTAAAAACTGATTTCTGAAAGAATCAGCAATTTCTTATATACGATTTTTTCGATTCCATTGAGTTTTCGTTTCGGCTGTATAGTTTTGCAGCGCTATGAAAACGAAATGGAATCAATCAGGCCGGCACCATTGTCTTTGCCGGCGTTCGCCTGGGAGCACTCTGCTCCGCCCCTTAATTTTGTTCAGCTTGCTTTTAACCTCCTTGCCGGCCTGCTTGATATCATCTTGCAATATATGGAAGGAGCCGCTGCAGGAGAATGAGACTGTGAATGTAGCAGTGGACAGCTGCTGGTTTGAACTTTTCTGCTCGGTTCACAGCGAGATCGCCGATACGGCTCCGCCAGTGCAGCATCTGGACGTTCTGGTTTACGATGCCGACGGAGTCTCCGGTCTGGAAAGTTGGAACAGGTACGACGCGATTCCGGATACCATTAGAATTAAAGGAGCCAAACGGTTAAAGACAATCGTTGCTATTGCCAACTCGCCTCGCAGTTTCAACCGCAGGGCAATAGAGCGATACGACTCTATAGAACTGCTGAGCTACGAATTCGACGAGGACTCGCCGGAAATTCCGCTGATGAGCGGGATATGCAGCCTCTCGCCCGACGCTCCCGGGCACATCAGGCTGGAGCCCCTGTTGGCCAGGGTGCGGTTGTGCGAAGTAAGCAATACAATGAGAAAATATGTGCGGCTGGAGGATCCCCGGATATATTTGGAAAACATGAACGCGTCGGCAGAAATACTGAGATCCAGCGGTTTCCGTCCTACTGAGGTCCTGGAGGGGCAACGCAAGGTCTCTCTGCCCTACGACATCGGCATCTACTCCCAACACCCCCTCACCGAGTTGTTCTGCTACCCCAACGATTCCGATGCCGCGAGCATGGGAACGCCGCGCACCTCCCTGGTCTTCGAATGCGAAATACAGGGCCAGACCTGCCGCTTCCCCATCCCCCTGGAATCAGTCGCCCGCAACAAAACCCTTCACGTCGACATCACCGTCAACGCCCCCGACCTCTACGACAGTAAGGTATACTAAGCAAAAAAGGCTTCCGGGGAGCCGGAAGCCTTGGGGTGGAAATTACTGGACTCGAACCAGTGACCCCCTGCTTGTAAGGCAGGTGCTCTAAACCAGCTGAGCTAAACTTCCTTACTTGGGACTGCAAAGATAGTCCAAGATTTACTTTTTTCCAAAACTTTTTACAGCACCCTTGGGCGCGACCATAAAGTCGCAGAGGGCTATGGCGCCCGGGAGTACCAGGAATATAATCAGTACGGCAGCAAGGGCGCCGGTGGCAAGACACTTGAGGATAGTGGCCACGAGCTTGTCGTCGATGAACAGGCTCATCGCGAAAGGAGCCAGGGTAAGGATAAGACCCGAGGTGAGGATGGAGTGGCTGGCGCCCTTGTACGAAGCGCTTATAGCCCCGGGAACGCCGAACCTCATACGGCTTTCACGATAGTAGCTCATAAAGAGTATGGAGTAGTCTATGGTCGCACCCATGAGTATACTCTGCACTATCAGGTAAGCCATGAAGTACATCAGGTTGCCGCCAAGGCCGCTTACGAACACATTGACGTACACTCCGGACATAACCGCCAGCACCAGCATCACCGGGATGATCAGCGAGCGGAAGGTAAGCGCAACTATCAGGAATATCGCCGCAACTGTCAGGATAGTCAGCAACAGCATTTCCCTGGGGAAGCCTTCCTTAATCTCCTTATACATCGCGGACTCCGCGATAATTACGTGATCTCCCTGGAGGGAACGGTCAGACAGCTCCTGGAAGCGGTCCAGGAAGGAGAACGTAGGAACCGATTCATATTCATAGTCGGTAATGACCGCCGCTATGGAATGCTTGTCGCTGCGCATAGTAGTGGCCGCCATCGTAAGCTGGTCCTTCGCATCCGAGAGTTTCTGCCTGGAGTCGTCGTCGAAGAAACGGGTGAACACGGGATGCTGCATCAGGGTGCCGTCCAGATAAGTAATGAGTTCACTGACGCTCAGACGCCTGTTGCCGCTCTTCCAGTTGCGGCTGGCCGTGTAAATGTACAGCAGGTCCATCTCATCCTGGCTGACGTTTATTCCTGCTGCCGCCAGGGCCCGGCGCACCGTCCTGGAGTCGTATTTGCGGCCGGAGAAGGACATCTCTGCCAGACGCTCCAGAGGCGTAAGTACAAGCGGTTCATCGTCGTCATCATCCTCCTGAACAGCCACCGGTGCAGGAGGCACGGCAACGTCCGCCAGAGCTACATCCGCCCCATTGTCTACGGGGAATACCGCTACGCTGTCGGCAGCGGCAACGGCGGCAAGGGTATCCTGAGGCTCGGTTTCCGCTTCTGCTATAAGCACGGGCGCGGGCGTAGGACCGGCCACGAAAGCGGAATCGACCCGATGATACAGGCTCTTGAACATATCAGTCTGCTCCTTTGTAAGGAAACCGGAGTAGCGTTTGTCGTGGAGCAGCCGGTTGTTGACGAAGGTGAATATCTCGTGGGGCGACATTGTGGCGGGTTTGCGGGTACGTCCTGCCATGCGGTAGAGCGTGTGCACGTAAGAGCGTTCTATGCCGTAGCGCTTTGATACCTGCTTGGCAGTCAGCTGCTCCGTCACCATTTCGTAGGTAATATTATCCGGAATGACCGGCATGCCGTCCACCTGCGTCTCTTCTGCAGCGGCGGCCTGAGGGCTCACAGGAGCCTGGGCCGCAGTGCTGTCGGCCTTTGCCAGATATGTACTATCCGCCAACGTCCTCAAGCTATCAGGCGCTACGACTACTGCGCTGCTGTCGGCAATCTGGACGGCCGCGACGGTATCGGCGGCCGGCAGAGCCTCCGGTTCCGGAGCCACAGGCTTCTGAGCGGCAGGTTTGGGCGCAGCCGGCTTGGGCTGGAATTTGGCGACGATAGACTTCATATTGAATTCCTCGGGCACCAGTCCCTGCCTGGACAACTCTTCCGCTACATCCTGAAGCTGATTCAGACTCAGTTTTTCGTTCCGTTCCGGATAGAAATAACTGTAATATACCGCCTGTACCAGATCTTCGGTAATTTCAGGGGAAACCGACGCCAGCTGTTCCGTCATCTCCGGTACCGTATATCCCCTCTTGATGAGGCCGGGGTAGCTGAGGCAGTTGACCACGTGCGGATCCCTGCTCAAAGTGTCGAGTATTGCCGGAACCTCATCCTCCTCATCAGTATCATACAGCAGAATCATAGGATTCTGAGGCGGGAAGTACTTGGCGATTTCGGTCTCCCAGATAGCGGAGAAGGATATTTCCGTACGTTTCTGAAGTATGAAGGCAGCGGTGAAGATACCCACGAACAGCACGGTCAGCACAGCCCTCCAGCGCACCTCGAACCGGGCCAGTTTGCGCGTAGAGATATCCTTTATTCTCTTCTCGGTCTTGACTATCGCCTTGTCGAATATGAGAACCAGCGCGGGGAGCACCGTGAAGTTTGCTATCATGCTCAGCAGTACGCCCTTGGACAGCACAACTCCCATATCCACGCCTATCTTCAGATGCATGAACATCAGCATCAGCAGACTCACTATGGTGGTCATCGCGCTGCTGAGCACGGAAGGTGCGGCACGCCTGAGGGCCTCCTCCATAGCCTTTGGATTGTTCCCGGGATAGTTCCTTTTCTCCTGACGGTAGCGGTTCATGATGATGATGGAGTAGTCCATCGAGAGAATCATCTGAAGCACTGCGGCCATGGTGAATGTCAGGTACGACACATTCCCCAGAAGGAGGTTGCTGCCCATATTTATAGCTACCGCCAGCAGGGTGGAAAGCAGGAACAGGATTACCTCCACCACGGAGGAACACATCAACAGCAGGACTATGAACACCAGCACGACTCCCGAAGCTATCATCGGGAGCAGATTGGCCGGCATATTCTTGTCCAGGTCCACCTCCACTATCACATCGCCGTTGTAATGCTGTTTTATACGCTGCCGGCAAGCCTCGTAATCATAGTTCTGCGTAAGCAGGAACTGGTACAGGGTATATGGCTCGCTCTGTTTGACAGACATGCAGATAAGCCCTCCGGTAATCTCTTCCAGGACTTTCTCTTCGGCCTCTTTGTCCTCGACATCCTCAAGCATTATGCTGATCATGCTCAGCTGACCGCTCATGCCCGGGAAGTCCTCATCCATCTTGTCCAGGCCTATCTTGATAGGGGAATCATCAGGGAGGAAGAAGGATATCTCCATGATGACGTTGACTTTGGGGATCAAAAAAGCGCAGACCACCGCAAGAGCCGTCATTACAGCCAGCAGCAGATTACGTTTTCTTACAAGAAACCCCACAAAATTCATATCCTGCAAAGATAATAATAATAGTGGTAATTTGGAATTGCCGGACAATAGTTTTATCTTGCAAATTGTTTATGAAACATATCGCAGCAATAACCATGGTCCGCAACGGGGATTTTTTCCTCGGGAAATGGGTGCAGTACTACGGCAGCCGGCTGGGCAAGGAAAATCTGTACATCTTTTTTGACGGAACAGACCAGATTATTCCCCTGTTCACTGACGGGTGCAATACCGAACTTGTACCAAGAATACCCGGCAACGTACGCGAGGCCGACAGGGGCAGGATAGACTTCCTCTCCGGAAAGGCCGCAGAGCTGTTCGGACGCTACGATATGGTTATCGGGACGGACGTAGATGAGTTCCTTGTCGTAGATCCGGCGCTGGATATGAGTCTCCCCCAATACCTTTCATCCATGGAGACCGGGGGTCGCAACTCGTTTTCCGGTCTCGGGTGCGACGTGATCCAGAACATCTCCTGCGAGAAGGCGATGGACCGCAGCCGCGGCATACTTGAGCAAAGGTCCTACGCCGTTCTTTCCACCCGTTACACCAAGGCCAGCGTACTTTGCAGACCGGTACCCTGGGGCAGCGGGTTCCACAGGACCAGAAAGGGCAATTTTTATATCGTACCCGGTCTCTATCTCTTCCATTTCGGGTGCGCTGATGTTTCCGAAACCGAGCAGAAGATGCTGGACGGAGATCTTTCCGCCCGCGGCTGGGGCCGTCACCTGAACAAACGGCTGAGTCTTATCCGCAGACTGCCGTCACTGAAAGTGAGGGACTGGGACCTCTGGACACGCAGGGCCCGCACCCTTCAGACATGGATACGCCCGCCTTACGCGTGGAATAAGCCGGCGATGCTTAATCTGAAAATCCTCGTCAGGATCCCGGAGCGCTTCTCGGGCGTCATATAATGAATCAGCCGGCTCGATGAGCCGGCTGATTCATAGTTCCGTATTAAATACTAGAACCTGTCTTCGGAAGAAACGGTGAGTTTCTTACGGCCGTGACGGCGGCGAGCCGCAAGGACGCGACGTCCGTTGGGAGTGCTCATGCGCTCACGGAATCCGTGCTTGTTGACTCTCTTGCGGTTAGAAGGTTGATATGTACGTTTCATTATCTTATATTTTTAATTTTTCAGATTCGGGAGGGCAAAGGTAAGATTTTCCGACTTCAATTACAAATTTTTCTTTGAAATATTCATCATTAAGCCAATCTTCTATGCTCCAGACACGTATACGGCCGGGGGCGACGCCGTTTTTTCGGACCAATTCCGAGATTTCAGCGTTCACATCTCCCCCTTTCAGGCATATAATGCTGCGACGGAAACGGCCCGACACCCAGGGGTACAGTTTATCCAGCGTGGCCACCGCACGGGTAACCACCCAGTCGTAAACCTGAGGCAGACTCTCGACCCTTGCGTTAACGCATTCTACGTTGTTCAGCCCGATGCCATCGGCCACTGCACGGGCGACCGTAAGTTTTTTGCCTACCGAGTCGCAGAGGGTGAAACGGGCCCCGGGATACTCCACGGCCAGCGGGATACCGGGAAAACCTCCGCCGGTGCCGAGATCCAGCACCGAAGCTCCGTCCAGAACGCCCTCGGGATAATGCAGTTCCAGATAACGGGCAATGGCAAGCGAATGCAGGATGTGGTGGCTGTAAAGATTGTCTATATCCTTACGGGATACGACATTGATCTTCGCATTCCACTCCCTGTAGAGTTCCACGGCGAGGGAGAAATCTTTCTCTGTGCTTCTCATCAGCTGTTCTTCATTTTGTCCAGCATCTGCTTGGCACGGCGTATGCGGGTGCGGACCGTATTCAACTCCATTCCGGTTTCTTCTGCAATCTCTTTATACTGCATGCCTTCGATAAGGCGTTTATGGGCGATGTCGCGGTAAAGCTCGGGCAGGCCTTCCACAAGCTGCTCCGTCTCCTCACGAGTTTCCGTCTTGATTATACCTTCCAGGGCATCCTCTTCCCCGTCGCCTATAGTATCGGCGACGTTCAGGGTACGCGATTCGTCGTCTATAGACACATATCCCCTCTGGCGGCGCGTTTCCTGGTCGATCACGTCGAGGGCGGTATTGTGGGCTATACGCCTGAGCCACACTTCAAAACGGCCCAGCGAAGGGTCGTAGCTGCGTATCTGCCGGAAAGCCTTTTCGAAGGTCTTGGAGCATACGTCCTCCACATAGAAATGGTCCAGCCCCTTCATAGTCTTCCGAAGATATGCGCGGATGGACACGATATTAGCGTCCCAGAGCGCCGTGAAGGCAGTTCCGTCTCCGATTATCGCCCTGCGGACCAGTTCATCAATGGGCTTCGAGCCAGTTTGCACCATAATTACATTCTACGGTTAATGGAACATAGAGTTTTATGACACCCTGCATCTCGGCGACTAGTATCTCCTGCACCGCATCTATCTCGCCGCGGGGCACTTCCAGCAGGAGTTCGTCGTGTATCTGAAGAACCATACGGGAGCTCAGGCCCTTCTCGCGAAGCCGGCGGTCAACCGCGATCATCGCCAGCTTGATTATGTCCGCGCTGGTACCCTGGATGGGGGCGTTTACGGCATTCCTCTCCGCCAGGGCGCGTACGGTAGCATTTCCGCTGTTCACGTCGGGGACATAGCGCCGGCGCCCCATCAGGGTCTCTACCCAGCCGTTGCTGCGGGCAGACGCAAGCGTAGCGTCTATCCATGCCCGTATGCTGGGGAAGGATTCGAAATAATCGTCAATGAGTTTCTTTGCCTCCGACCGGGAACAGCCGAGATTCTGGCTCAGCCCGAAGGAGGAGATGCCGTACATGATTCCGAAGTTGGCGGTTTTGGCAATACGGCGCTGGTCGGCCTGCACCTGATCCACGGGGATGCGGAATATCTTGGAGGCTGTCGCCGCATGCACGTCGGTGCCGTTCCGGAAGGCCTCGCACAGATGGGCGTCGCCGCTGAGGTGGGCCATTATGCGCAATTCTATCTGGGAATAGTCGGCACTCATTATCACCATGTCTTCTGATTCCGGCACGAAGGCACGGCGTATCTCGCGCCCCTGCTCTGTGCGTATAGGGATATTCTGCAGGTTAGGGTTGGAGCTGGAAAGCCTCCCCGTCGCGGTAAGTGCCTGATTGAAAGTGGTATGCACCCTTCCGTCGCGAGGGCTAACATAAGACGGGAAAGGCTCGATGTAAGTACCGAGCAACTTGCGGAGGCCACGGTAATCAAGTATCTTGTCGATAATGGGGCTGCGGTCGGATAGTTCCTGCAGCGTCTTCTCGTCAGTCGGCCAGTTGCCCTTACGGGGCTTCTTGGCACGGGGATCCAGTTTGAGCTTTTCGAAAAGGAGCTCTCCCACCTGCTTCGGGGAGTTGATATTCAACTCGGGCTCTCCCGCCATGTTCCGGATTTCGCTCTCGAGGGCCGCCGCCTGCGCGCTGAGTCCGTCGGCAAACGACCTGAGGGCATCCAGATCGACTTTTACGCCGGCCATCTCCATACGGCTCAGGACTCTGATAAGCGGTTCCTCTATCTCGTCGTACAGCTGCCGCAGGCGAGGCCCGGTACGTTCGATTGCCGCCAGCAGCGCATCGGCAAGAGGCAGCAGCACTGCGGTCTCCAGAATCCTGTCCGGCCCGGGAGTCTCATCGAACAAGGAGCCCTGAAGCGGCTCGCCGGAGGATTCCAGATCCACTCCCAGGTAACTCGAAGCAAGTACGTCCAGCTTGTGGCTGCTTTCCGGATTCAGCAGATAGTGGATAAGTTCTATATCTTCCAGCGGGCCCGACAGCTCTATGCCCTTTAAACTCAGGGCGTTTATCTGCTGTTTGAGAGAAATGCCCACTTTGGTGCGGCTCCCGTCCGACAGCAACTGCCGGAGCTCCTCCGGCGACCCACTGGCAACGCCGTGTGTATCAGCGATATAGACAGTATCGTCGACATAGTTGACCGCAACGCGGGCATCGGTTATCTCCTCCGCCGGCACCTGCTTCGCCGACAGTTTTTGAGCAGACGGCTGTCCGCCCGGCACATTATCTCCCGAACCGAACAGGCTGCCGCCCGAAACCGCTCCCCCTCTGGGAACGGAGACCTCCGAGGCTATCTTCCGCACCAGACGGATGAGCGACGGAAACTCGTACAGCTTGAAAATCGACTCGACCTCCGGCGTCCATGCCAGATCGAGCACCATATCGTCTGCCGTAGTATCGAAAGGAATGTCCGTTTTGATAGTCACCAGCTCGCGGGAGAGGGCGATATGCCCCTCGGCGGCACGGAAGAGCTCCTGCTGACGCGCCGTAAGCTCGTCCAGGTGCTCATAGATGCCGTCCACGGAGCCGTATTTCCCAAGTAATTTTGACGCCCCCACGGGCCCCACGCCCTGCACCCCGGGCACGTTGTCGGAGGAATCGCCGCATATCGTCAGCACGTCTATCACCTGCTCCGTGCGCTCTATCCCCCACTTCTCACATATCTCCCCGGGGCCGAGCACCTCGTTGTCGGAGCCTGACTTGCCGGGCTTGTACTGGAGCACGTGCGGGGTAACCAGCTGGCCGTAATCCTTGTCGGGAGTGACCATGAAGACCTCGAATCCCTCGGCCTCGCAGCGCTTGGCCATGGATCCTATGACGTCGTCGGCCTCGTAGCCGCTCAGCATCAGCACCGGAATGTCCAGCGCCTTCACTATTGCAGTCAGAGGCTCCAGGGCATCGATTACCAGCTGCGGAGTTTCACTGCGGTTGGCCTTGTACTCCGGGTACATACGGTTTCGGAAGCTGCCTCCGGGCGGGTCGAAACTCACCGCAATATGTGTGGGCTTTTCCCTGTCGATAAGTTCAAGCAGGTACTTCGTGAAACCGAACAAGATGGATGTATCCACTCCCTTGGAGTTCACCATGGGGCGCCCGAGAAAGGCGTAATACATCTTGAAAACCAGCGCGTGGCCGTCTATCAGAAAAAGTTTCATATTGAAACACAAAGATGCAACATTTTTTGAAAGTTTCAAACTTAATGGCTACATTTGAGTCCATGTATTCCGAGGACGAAATATTGATGCGCGAGGCCCTCAGGGAGGCCGAAGCCGCCGGAGATGAAGGTGAAGTGCCTATCGGCGCCGTTGTTGCCGCAAAAGGGAGAGTCATCGCCCGCGGTCACAACATGACCGAACGCCTGCACGACCCGACCGCGCATGCAGAGATGATAGCGCTTACGGCAGCCACCGAGGCCCTCGGCGGCAAGTATCTGAATGACTGCACCCTGTACGTTACTGTAGAGCCCTGCCCCATGTGCGCCGCTGCGCTCTGCTGGGCCCAGGTGGGACGCATAGTCTATGGCGCTCCCGACCCCAGACGGGGGTATTCCCTATATTCCCCTTCCCTGCTGCACCCTAAGACCGAAGTTATTTCCGGCATACTTGCCGAGCCCTGCGGCCAGCTTGTAGCCGAATTCTTCAAGGCTAAACGCTGAGCACAGCTTAATCGCCCGCCGGCAAAAAAATTGTTGAAAAAAAACTGCTGTAAGTTTGAAACTTGCGGCCGTTTTTTCCGTATATTAGGTACACATCAGAATTCTATGAGACAACTTAAGATCACCAAGTCCATTACCAACCGCGAAAGCGCATCTTTGGACAAATACCTCCAGGAAATAGGCAGGGAGGAGCTTGTGAGCCCGGAAGAAGAGGTCGAACTTGCCCAGCGCATACGCAAAGGAGACCAGGCGGCGCTCGAGAAACTCACCCGCGCGAATCTCCGCTTCGTGGTTTCAGTGGCAAAGCAGTACCAGAACCAGGGCCTCAGCCTGCCCGACCTAATCAATGAAGGAAATCTCGGCCTCATCAAGGCCGCCGAAAAGTTCGACGAGACACGCGGTTTCAAATTCATCTCATATGCAGTGTGGTGGATACGCCAGAGCATACTTCAGGCCCTCGCCGAGCAGAGCCGCATAGTGCGCCTCCCGCTTAACCAGGTGGGCTCCCTGAACAAGATAAACAAGGCCCTCGGCAAGTTCGAGCAGGAAAACGAGCGCCAGCCGTCCGCCGAGGAGCTGTCTGAGATGATCGACGTCCCTAAGGACAAGATCGCAGATACCCTCCGCGTTTCCGGCCGCCATGTCAGCGTGGACGATCCTTTCGTGGAAGGCGAGGACAACTCCCTCCTGGATATACTTCCCAACGACGACTCCCCGAGCGCCGACAAGGGCCTCACCAATGAGTCCCTCAGCACCGAGATCGAGCGCGCGCTGCAGATTCTCACTCCCCGCGAGCGTGAGATTATCAAGAGTTTCTTCGGCATAGGCTGCCAGGAGATGACTCTGGAAGAGATCGGAGAGCGTCTGGACCTCACCCGCGAGCGCGTACGCCAGATAAAGGAGAAGGCAATACGCAAGCTCAAGAAGCCATCTGCAAGCAAACTCCTCAAATCTTACCTCGGCTGATGACTACGGAACAATTCATAGCGGGGAAGGCAGTAGAAGCCGTAAAGGCGCTTTACGGAGCCGACGTCCCCGAGTCCCTCATGCAGGTCGGCGTTACCCGCAAAGACTTCGAGGGCGACTATACCCTGGTGGTTTTCCCGCTTCTGAAGACCTCCCGTCAGGCTCCTGCCGTGACGGCTCAGGCAATTGGAGAGTGGCTGAATGCCAACTGCCCGGAAATCAGCGGATTCAACGCAGTCCAGGGCTTCCTTAACCTGAGCCTGAGCAATATCTACTGGCGCGAAAGTCTTCAGGATATTATTGGCGACGCCTCCTTCGGCCTGCTCCCTGCCACCGGCAAAAGGGTGATGGTAGAGTTCTCCTCCCCCAATACCAACAAGCCTCTGCACCTCGGCCACATACGCAACAACCTGTTGGGCGACAGCGTCTCCCGTCTGCTGAAGGCGGCCGGCGACGAAGTCATCAAGGCCACCCTGGTCAACGACCGCGGCGTCCATATCTGCAAGTCCATGTACGCCTGGGAGAAGCTCTTCGACGGGGCGACCCCGGAGAGCACTGGCATAAAGGGCGACCATCTGGTAGGCGACTGTTACGTGGCGTACGCCAAGCTCGAGAAGGAGCATCCCGAGGTCATCGACGACGTGCACAGGATGCTGGTTCAGTGGGAAGAAGGCGACCCTCACGTGCGTCAGCTCTGGGAGATGATGAACGGCTGGGTGTTCGACGGTTTCGAGCAGACCTACAAGGCCCTCGGTATTACTTTCGACCGTACCTACTATGAGCACGATACCTATCTGCTCGGAAAGGAACTGGTGCAGAAAGGGCTTGACATGGGCGTGCTGGTGCGCGACCCGGACGGCTCCGTCTGGTGCGACCTTACGGCTGACGGGCTGGACCGCAAGCTGCTGCTGCGCTCCGACGGCACTTCCGTCTATATGACTCAGGACCTCGGTACCGCCGAGCGCCGTTTTGCGGAATACAAACTCGATTCGCACATTTACGTTGTCGGCGACGAGCAGAACTACCACTTCCAGGTGCTGAAGCTCGTGCTCGCCAAGCTCGGCTTCGACTGGGCGGACCAGATCTTCCACCTCAGCTACGGCATGGTCGAGCTGCCCGAAGGCAAGATGAAGAGCCGCGAGGGCACGGTGGTGGACGCTGACGACCTTATCGAGAAGATGTATCAGGAAGCCAAGGCTACCAGCGAAGAGTCCGGAAAACTCGACGGCATACCCGAAGAAGAGAAGGAGCGGCTCTACCGCATGATAGGGCTTGGAGCGCTTAAGTACTTCATACTCAAGGTGGATCCCAAAAAGAAGATGCTCTTCAACCCCAAGGAATCCATCGACTTCAACGGCAATACCGGCCCCTTCATCCAATATACTCACGCCCGTATCTGCAGCATTCTGCGCAAGGCGGAGGAGGCTGGAGTCAAGGCCTGCGTGAGCGATGACGCAGTGCTCAGCCCCAAGGAGATACGTCTGGTGAAACTGCTCTCCGGCTACCCCCAGAAGGTGGCGGAAGCTGCAGCCGCTTTCTCTCCGGCCCTGGTTGCCAATTATGCCTACGATCTGGCCAAGGAGTTCAACCAGTACTATCACGAAACCCAGATACTCAAGGAGCCGGATAAGACTCTCCTCGGAATGCGTCTGGCGTTGATCGACACTCTGGCGGCCACGCTCCGCAAGGCCATGGACATTCTTGGAATCGAACTTCCCGAAAGGATGTGAGTCAGGCGGAAGACTATATGTTTCCGACCTCCGTCAAGGAGGTTCAGAACCTCGGGTGGGACTACATCGATGTCATCTTCTTCACCGGAGATGCCTTTGTGGACCATCCGAGTTTCGGTACCGCCTGCATCTCCCGCTGGCTGCAGAAGGCCGGTTACCGCGTAGCCGTGGTGCCTCAGCCCAACTGGCGGGACGATTTGCGCGATTTCCGCAAACTGGGACGCCCCAGGCTCTATTTTGCCGTTAATGCCGGCGCCATGGACTCCATGGTCAACCATTATACCGCCGCCAAGCGCCTGCGGCACGACGACGCATACACCCCGGAGGGACGCAGCGGCGCCAGGCCGGACAGAGCAGTAACCGTTTACTCCCGCATCCTTAAAGACCTGTGGCCGGATGTGCCGGTGGTCATAGGCGGCGTGGAAGCATCCCTCCGCCGTCTCACTCACTACGACTATTGGGACGACCGCCTTATGCCTTCCATTCTGGTGGATTCCCGGGCGGACTGGCTCTGCTACGGCATGGGTGAGAAGCCCATGCTGCAGCTCACCCGCGCCATCGAGAAAGGCTGGAGCCGCCACCAGATCGAAAAGCTCCCCCAGCTTGCCTTCTACCGTACCGGTGCCCCTGCCGTAGTGGAGACGGGGAGAGGTTCTCAAAACTGTGGCCGCCCATGGCCACATGAATGGGAGGGGCCCGCTGGCCCGAAGGGACAGTGGGAGGGACGGAGCGAAGCGGAGGTTTTGAGGGCCTCTCCCCGCGAAACGGAGGCAGGGGCACCGGTGACTTTCCTGCTGCACTCGTATGAGGAATGCTGCAGGAACAAGAGGGCGTTTGCAGAGAACTTCCACCATATAGAGATATACGCCAACATGCTGCATCCGCCGGTGCTGATAGAGCCTGTGGGCGACGGCTACGTCCAGGTAAATCCCACCTGCGAACCATCCACGACCGAGGAAATGGATTCCTTCTGGGACCTCCCGTTCACCAAACTCCCGCATCCCCGCTACAAAGGCAAACGTATCCCCGCGTACGACATGATAAAAGACAGCATCATCACGCACCGGGGCTGCTTCGGCGGCTGCAACTTCTGCACTATCGCCGCACATCAGGGCAAATTCATCCAGAGCCGCAGCGAAGAAAGCATACTCAAGGAAGTCCGCAAGCTGGCGGCAATGCCGGAATTCCACGGCAACATCTCGGATGTCGGAGCGCCGACGGCGAACATGTACGGCATGACGGGAATGGATCCCAAAAGGTGCGAAATGTGCCGCCGCAAGTCCTGCCTCTATCCGGCACCCTGCGTCAACCTCGACCGTTCCCACGAACGCCTCCTGCGCCTTTACGAACAAATCGATTCGGTAAAAGGCGTACGCCACTCATATATAGGCAGCGGCATCCGGTACGACCTGTTTCTGGACGAAAAAGGCTTCATCGACAAAAGCTCCTGCCCGTATCTGGAAACTGTGATGCTCAAACACACATCCGGCCGCATGAAAGTGGCCCCCGAGCATACATCCGACAAAGTCCTGGGCTATATGGCCAAGCCCTCTTTCCGCCTCTTTGAACGCCTTCGGAAGGAGTTCGACACCATAAACCGCCGCCACGGAACACATGTAGAGCTGGTACCTTACTTTATCTCATCGCATCCCGGCTGCACCCTCAGGGACATGCAGGAACTCGCACATCACCCGGCCCTGAAGGGCATCTGGATGGATCAGGTGCAGGATTTTATGCCCACACCCATGACCACCAGCTCCGTCATGTTCTACTCCGGCCTGGACCCCCGCACCATGAAACCGGTATTCGTAGAACGCGACCCCGAGCGCAAGCGGGCCCAGAAGTCGCAGTTCTTCCGTAAAAAATAGAACCGGAATCTACTTTTTTTTACTAAATTTGAGGGATTTAAGCCGATAGTGTACTGATGTCTGAACTCTGGGAGAAGAATAAGTTATATAGTTTCCTGCGCCATTATGTGGACTGGTGCACAAGGCGCAGCTACTCCAGCCTCAAGGTTGAGGGGACTCTGCCGGAGGACGGCCGGGCGGTGATCATAGCTCCGAACCATTGCAATACGCTGATGGATGCGGTGGTCGTGCTGCAGTCCAGACGTGCCGAGATGACCTTCGGAGCCAGGGCGGACATTTTCCACAATCCCACGGCCGCAAAGATTCTCCACTTCCTTCGCATCGTACCCATAGCGCGCAAGCGCGACGGCCTCCGCAGCGTGGCCCAGAACCTGGAAATCATCCCCGTCATTCTGGATATACTTGCACACGATGTGCCCTTCTGCATTTTCCCGGAAGGGCGGCACAGGCCCATGTACTCACTGCTTCCCATTCACAAGGGAGTTGTGCGTATCGCCTTAAAGTGTGCAGCAGAGAGGCCCACGGTCATAGTGCCTGCCGGCTTGAATTACAGCGACTTTTTCCACTTCCGCGGGGACTGTACCCTGCGTTACGGTGCGCCCATAGATGTCAACAGGTATGTGGAAGAGCACAAGGCCCTGTCCAAGCCGGATTTGTATGACAGCCTGAGCGGAGAACTGAGGCAGCGCATATCGGAGCTGATTCTCTATATTCCGGACGATGAGAACTATGAGGCCAGGCTGGCCGAGTTGCGGCCGCCGAGACGCAGGAAATGGTGGGAGATTCCGCTTGCCGTGCTGTCGGCCCCCATGTTCATAGTGTGCGCCCTGCTTTCCCTTCCGCTTTGGGTAACGGCGGAGGCGATTTGCCGCTTCAAACTGAAGGACAAGGCGTTCAGCAACTCCATACGCTTCCTGGTACGTCTTGTCGGAGAGCCGCTGTTCTTCCTCATCTGGGCTATAATAGCATTCATCCTGCTTCAGCCTCTGGCCGCAGCAGGATGCATGGTGATCTATCTGTTCTCTTATTCAGTCTTTTACGACTGGCTCAACCTGGTCAGACCAATACGCTAGCCGTCAGGAATTTGGGCCGCGTGGCGTAATTGTAGTCTTCGCAGACCATCCTCACCGCGTCTTTTACCAGCGCCCTCGGACAGAGCGGCAGCTTGCCGTTGCGTACACCGATATACTGCAGCGGCATGTACTGGTGCAGCAGGCCCATGGGGATGTCGGCTCCTTCCAGATTGGAAAACAGCTTCTGCATGGCGGCTTCCACCCGGGCGTCCGGCATATAGTAGCGGCTGCGGTCGGAGTAGCTGTAGGCGCGCTTGAGGGCCTGCTCCTTAGGTGTGCCGTGGTAATACTTCTGCCAGTTCTTGGGATTCTCCAGCATCACCGTCTCCACTGTCTGTATGTAATTCGAGCGCTTGGATGCGTCCTCGATAACTTCGTCCTCAATATGACTGAGGGCAAAGAGGGCCTCGCGTGCGGCGAAAGTCAATGCGGGGCCTACCTTGAGAATGCCGACACCGTCTTCGACCATCTGCTTGAGGGCCTCAGGAGACTGATAGTCGGTAGAGTGGCCTTCGAACATGATTTCCGGATAATCCTTCAGCTTCAGGCAGAGTTTTCGGGCCTCGGCGCGGTTGTACATATGCACGTCCGCATCTCCGAATTCCACGCCGGGCTGTACTACGACGGCTATTACATATTTCCAGGCATCGTTCAGACCGGCCTTGGCAAACACTTCCTTATATGCATTCACGGTTGCGGCAAAAGCCTCTGGATCGGTTACCTGCATCTCTTCCTGCACCTGTGCTCCTCCGGGGATAGGTACCTCGCTCCCTATAATATAGACGGGGTGGACGGCGTCGGGCCGGGTCTTGCGGAGTTCCTGCCAGGCATCTTCGGCGACGCGCATCAGTTCCGCTCCGCGGCTGGCTACAGTGTAGTCGCTGAGGGGCTTGCTGCGGTCATCATCGGCAAGGCGCATGCTGGTGTCCAGATGAATCTTGGTATAACCTGCGGCTGCATACTGTCGGACCATTTCGCAGGCCTGCGGCATAGCTTCGGCTGCGGTCAAGTTCTGGAAGGGCTGGGGGCCGAGGTGGTCGCCCGCCAGTATTATGCGTTCGTGGGGGAAAGAAATACGGTCGGCGATTGCCCATACGTAGTCGCGGTAATCCGCCGGCTTCATGCCGGTGTAGCCGCCGAACTGGTTGACCTGGTTGCTGGTGGCCTCGATTAAGACGGAGTCCCCGAAGCGTTTAGCCTGTTCCAGAACGGCTTCGATAACTATTTCATTAGCAGTGCAATATGAGGGAATGCCGGCGGCAATCCCGTCGCGTCTGAGCCTGATCAGGCTGAGTAGCGGATTAGAAGAATTGGCCATAGTAGTTGAGGTACCAGGATTCGAACCTGGGCAGACAGAACCAAAATCTGTAGTGCTACCATTACACCATACCTCAATTCCGACGGCAAAGATAACCAACCCCGGCGAGATTTCAAAACGGCGACTCAATTAAATGGCGGCATTTGTCGTCCATGTCACTAAGATTTCGTATGTTTGTAAAAGAGAGTATGGACAGCAAGAATAAAGGACGCATTCAGTATTTCGATCTGGCAAAAGGCTTGCTCATTTTGTTGCTTCTGGTGCACCATTTCGGCAGCGCTACCAGGAATGCAGGCCTGGAAAACCAGTATTTCGGTCTGGTTACCTCGTGGCAGGCAGTTTTTACAGCGTTCTTCATGCAGTGCTTTTTTGTGGTCTCGGGATACTGCTCCGGTTTTGACAGGGAACCGGTAGTATTTCTGAAAAAGGTACTTAGGCAGCTGATTGTGCCGTGGATTGCCTTTGAGTTGCTTCAAAGCGCCTTCTGGGCAGTGTATTATAATGATTTTTCGCTGCAGAGGTTAAAGTCTTACCTGTTTACCGAACCATGTACCACCTTGTGGTTCCTGAATGCTCTGGCCTTCTCGAAAGTGGTCGTTTACCTGCTGAAAAGGTTCCTGAGGGACGAGGCTGTACTTGCTGTCACATTCGTTTTCCTCATCCTGGCCATTGTGGTGAATCAAGCCAATATCGGCCCTAATTATCTGTGTATCAGGGAGTCTTTCGGCTCGTGCTTCTTTGTGGCCCTCGGTTCATACCTGAAGAGGAATACTGTCCTGTACGAGAAACTGATGAAATTCAGTCCGTTCATTTACCTTCCGGTTCTGGCGGCACTGTTTATTCTGAAGGTTCCCATCCCCGCCTTCACTGCAGGGATGGAAGTAAGCGTTTTTCAGTTCCCGCTGTTCCTCGTCCTATCCATTTCCGGCACATTTGCCTTTTTGCGCCTTTGCAAATACTTGAACAGCAACAGATTCCTGGAGTTTTTCGGGCGCGGTACGCTGACGGTTTACGGACTTCATTACTGTCCGCTTTTTGCGTTCGTAGTATTATTCTATAAACTATTTACCCCGGCAAGTCTTGGCGGTTTTATCGTTTTTCTATTAGCCGTATTCGTATCCGAGATACTGACCTGCGCGGTACTTGTCAAACTGTTTCAAATCAAGTACCTGAGGTGGATTACCGGTAAATAATCGGCGGGCTCCTGCCAGCACTCGCAGGGGTACAACGGCCTGTACCCCTACGAGCGAAAACACGGCAAAACTGCTCGCAAGGGTCCAGCCAAATGTACCCTTGCGAGCAGTCTCCATGAATTCAGCAAACCCTACGAACAACCTCCTGTACCTGGCGCAGGGGGTTTCGGGGGGAACGCCCCCCGTCCCCTGGGGGGTGGCCGGAGGCCGGGGGATGGTTAAGGACGAATAAGCGACGACGTCGCTTATTCGTCCTTGCCGAAGGCAAAGTATCCCTGGCGGCCGGTGGAGGTGACGCCCTCTATGACGATGCTGCGGCGCGCCTTCTTGGCGATGTCTATTACGTCCTGAGGCTTGGATACCTTCTGGTCGTTGACGAATTTGATAACGAAGCCGTCTTCACCGCCTGCG
>Ga0310690_10000438_pt1 | contig 90534 bp, 73 predicted proteins | sample AusTroGonzalo_MG_2_FD_207661 | JGI IMG/M metagenome (GOLD analysis project Ga0310690, IMG submission 207661) | Bovine rumen microbial communities from tropical cattle in Woodstock, Queensland, Australia - Gonzalo_04 (v2) (version 2) | ecosystem: Host-associated > Mammals > Digestive system >...
CCTTTGCTTTGAGTTGCGCTCCCATGGCCAATGTGCGTGCTGGTCATTTCGCGCGCCGCGGCAAGACATCCAACCACCGAGTACGTGAGGTCCGCAACTTGAGTTTTACAAACCCGCCCCTTCCCGAGCCAAGCGTCCCCGACAACATCATCGAAAGCGATTGCAACCATCCGCTACAAGGCAATTCATGGGACATTCAATTGCTCCATGCAAGTGCTGAAAACGACATAGCCTCGTACTCTCCACTTTTGGCGGGTGACATTGATGCCAACGGCGTTATCGACATCGTCGTGGCCAGATACACGGACAACTATTACCACTCCAACGGCATGTATGTCTTCAGCGGCAATGACCTGCATGTGCAGTCCATCATCGACGTACCTGAAACACTATACAATTACAACGGCTACGCCATCGGACGCTATCCATTGGACAACGGCGACATGCAAGGGGCCATCTTCGTTCACACCTATGACAAACACATCCGGGCCTATTCCATCGACGGCACGTTACTGAGGGTTTCCGACCGTCCCACCTCATGTGACGGGATGCTCTCGCTCGCTGACTTCAACGGCGACGGTTATCCAGAAATTTACTCCGGTAGCGACATCTTCGATGCTGCCACGCTGAAATGGCTATGTTCCGGACCCGACAACGGCAACAAAGGTCTTGGCTTTAGAGGCCCTCCGCTGCAAACGGCTGTCAACACCCACCATACATATTATGCCATGTCGTTGGCCTATAATGTGCTTGGCGACGCCAAGCAAGAGCTGATATGCGGCAACACCATTTACAACGTGAACATCGTCAGCCGTACCAACCCAAGCCAAAACTTAATCACCGTCAACAAGACCATAACGCCGCCGTCAGGCTTTTCGCAAGACGGTCACGTCCTCATTGCCGACTTCGACCTTGACGGCAAGAGTGAAGTGATTGTATTTCGCGACGACACCGACGACCACACGCTCGGCAACATATACATCTATGCCTATAAGCCCTCCACGGGCCAGATTCTGTTCCAGAAAGCACATCAAGCCTATTGCACCAGCTACCCCTTCATCGGCAACATCGACGACGAACCGCATCCCGAAATCGTATTGCTCGAAAAGCAGCTCTATAATCCTGCCAAACTGTTCTGCTGGCGATATACCACACAAGAGGGACTCACAACCGTGTGGGAGCAAATACACAACGATGCATCAGGACAAACCGGACTCACACTGTTCGACTTCAACCAAGACGGCATCATGGAACTCGTTTACCGTGACAACCGCGACCTTCGCATCCTCAACGGCAGTGGGAGGAGCCACATCACTGGCAACGATACCATCCGTCCCTATGACCTTTACCACAAAGGGATGAGTGCAGGAACTGGCGTCGAGTATCCCATTGTGGCTGATGTCAATGGCGATGGTTCAGCTGAGATTATAGCGACAGGCCTCTTGAATTCGACAGAAGAAGTGGGCTATGGTGGCATTTTTATCTTCGGCAGTCCTGGCAACTGGTCGCCGGCGCGACCCGTCTGGAACCAATACATGTACCATGTGACCAACATCAACGAGGACCTCACCGTCCCGACCTACTGCTTCGACAAAGCCACGGTCTTCACCGCGCCCGACGGCACTATCCGTAGGCCTTACAACAACTTCCTGCAACAGGCCTATTACATCAACCAATACGGTGAGCCATACAACCCTGGCGGATACTCCGAAGTCGACATCAGCGGAACGGGATGCAGTGCCTTCTCGTTCCACGGCATTACCTACACCGAAAGCGGCAACTACGAGCAACTCGTGGAATCACCCAACGGCTGCGACACACTCTACCACGTTGAGGTCAGCATTGGCGGGACCATCACCCACGAATGGTCACAGACAGCTTGCAACCATTATGTCTGGAACGGCACCAACTACACTGAGCCTGGCGACTATTTTCAAGAATTTGTCTCCGTTGAAGGCTGCGACAGCATCGTCACGCTTCATCTGGCATTCTCCGATGCTTTGGAATATGATGTCGACACCGCCGTCTGCCAAAGCCTTTGGTGGAACGGACAAGAATACACGGAACAGGGTGTGTACACACAACAATTTGTCGACGTCGACGGCTGCGACTCCATCGTCCATGTTCACCTCACCTTCGCCGGACAGCCTGGAATCATCCCCGACATCATTGGTCTGACCCAAGTCAACGTGGGCACCGACCTCATCGTGGGACAATACTTCTACTACATCGACTCTGTTCCGCTGGCCACGCATTACGAATGGACACTTGAAGGTGCCGACTGGATCATGGACACCACCGGCACGCATTGTTCTCTCCTGATTACCACCCCAGGCACAGCCATCCTGAAAGTCAGGGCATGGAACGAATGCGGCGAAACGGAGCAGGAAATCGTCATCCATGGTGGCTTCTTTGACATCGACGAGCGCCAAAACATTCCCGTCGCCCTCTACCCCAACCCTGCGAACAACAAAGTCATCATTGAAGCCGAAGACATCCAATCCGTTAAGGTTTACGACATGTTGGGACAACGCCTCAGGGCTATAGACGGAGCAAATGCCAACAAGATTGAAATCAGCCTACAAGACCTTGCCACAGCCGTTTACACCGTGGAGGTTTTGACCATGCATGGCAAGGCCATCAAGAAACTCAGTGTTGTAAAGTAACTTATTTCCGTCTTACCATTTCCAATCCTTTGTCAATCAAGTCATTGACAGATTGCGAAACTTTCAGTTTGTAGATGGCGGTAACTCCTAAAAAGAGGAAGATAGCGGTCTTCAGCACCGCATCGATGGCCCGGCCAAAAATGGGCTTTTCGAAAGGCTTCTCCAGCAATGGCGTCAGCGCACTCGACCACAGCCAATTGAGGCCAAACAAGGCCAAAATCACCACTGCTACGGGCAACAGTTTCTTCGACAAGGGCATCACACCGATTTTCCACTTGATGAAAACCAGCAGCAGGACGAAGTAAATAAAATAAGAGACCAGATTGGCCAAGGCGCCGCCGTTGATGTCCCATTGGGGCACCCACCATTCGTTGAGACCGATGGACATCGCCGCCAACAACACAGTGAATATCAACGAGTAATAGTAATATTTCGAATAGCTCAATGCCGTAGTCACCACACCGAGGGTGGAATAGACGAGGCGGCCCAATGAGAGAATCAGGACGGCCCATTTGCCTAAACGGTAGGTGTCGCCATTAGGCAGTAGGTCGAAGATATAATCAATGTTGATCCAAACAAGGAAAAAGACGAAGGTGCCGGCGATGAACTGATGCAGCGCCACGCTTTTGCACAGCGCATCGGCCTGCTTCACGTCTTGCTTGGCCATGGCATCGGAGATATGCGGTCGGGAGATGGCACCCAAGGATCGGTACGGCATCTCAACAAGAGCAGCGATATTGTAAGCAATGGTGAACACGCCTGCCAGGTGGAAACCCGTCTTGCCCGCCACAAAGAACTTCGACAGCATAGGAATCGCGTTGCCCGCCAAGGCCGCCGTCAACATAAACAAGGTATAGAACAAAAAGTCGCGTTTCAGTTGCGGCTTGATGTAATCCCATTCGATCTTGAACGACACCCGCTTCAGCGACAGCAGGTAAACGATATTTATCAAGGTGGCCAGGCCATACATCACACAGAATGCGACGATGACACTATCGAAGTCGATGACCTTATAATAATACAATAGGTATATGGCCAACGTGCCCACACGGAGCCCCACCTCACGGACGAACTTGGGCAGCACGATGCGCAGCAACAAGTTGCTATTCGTCTCAAAGACAGAGAGGTAAAGCATGAAAAACGCCAACGGGATGACAAAGTTGACATACTTTGGGAACAGCTCCGCCCCTACTTCAGCATCTTTCGTGAAGAAATCGACGATAGCCCCTTTGAAGCATAAAAACGCCAACAGAAAGAGTGTGAAGCCGACGAGCGGCACGAGCAAGGTCCAACCGAAGAAGCCATGGTCGCGGTGTTCCTCGTCCCTGAAAAAGGGATAGTAGCGCATCGCCGACGAGTTGGTGCCCAGTTGTGCCAGGCCTCCAAACAACAGCGAGCATTGCAGCAGGATGTCGATGAGACCAATCTGCTCGGCTTCAAGGGCTTTCGTCTGGATGATAAAGGTCGTGACGATGCCCACGGCCACCCCGATATAGGTGGCGATGGTGCCTTTAATGCTTTGTCGTGCCACGATACCCATGATGCTATCAAGATTTGTTATCCTTCTCCCCCATCATCTGCTTGGGGTCAAAACTCAGTTCATACTGCTCAACTGTCTTCTTGCGTTCAGCCTCCGCATATTCTTTATACGCACTGATAATCAGTTCGTAATCTTTATTTTCTTCCTCCAAATCCTGTATCAGAATCGACTCCTCTTCAATGGTCTTTTTCAAGTCATTGATTCTTTTCTCACGATATTCATTGGCTTTCTGATAGGCTTGGATATGCTTCTTCAAATCTTCTATAACGATTTCCTTACGACGAGTATTATCCTCTTTCTCGCTCAGTTTCATCTGATTGCGTCGGATGCCAGAATTCAGGTCATTGCCAGCCAAAATCAAGATGGCGATAATCCATATCCAAAGCAATAGGATAATGAGCGTACCGATAGAGCCATAGAGCACATTGTAACGCGCAAAATTAGAGATATAAGCATTGAATCCCACTGTACCCAAGACGAACAAAGTAGTGGCGAGAATCGCACCAGGACTAAAAATCACAAAGTCGCGATATAGTATTTCTCCATTGGGACCTGTTTTTTTACGCTCTACACGATATTGTTCGTCAAACGGTTTGTTGCCGAAATAATACAACAAGGCGACACCAAAGATCAAGGCAAAAACACCTATCACCCAACGCAATACGACAAACAAGAAAAAGGTAAACGAACCTCCCTCAATGATTTCATTTGACACCAGATATTTCAACGCATTACCGCCTAATGAAATCAGCAACACTGAAACCACAATCAAAGCGCCTATGATGATAAGCATAAGGATGGCAAACAAGCGTTGGGCTATCCATCCTTTAACGCTTAACGCCTTGTCATTTATATAATTAGCATATACATTACGAAATCCATTGAAGATAGCCACAATACCACTTGACCCGAAAACCAGACAGAGAACGACACTCAATGAAAGCAGTCCATCATGGGACTGATTCATAATGCCATCGATAGACTCTTTCACATAATCCATAGTCCCCGAAGGGATAAGGAAGTTATCCAGTGCCATCATCACACGCTCATAGAGGTGCGGAATGGGGATATAAGGTATCAGCGTAAAGAAAAACAGAATCAGCGGGAAGAGCGCCACGAAGAAATTGAACGCCACGCCTGCAGCACGGTCGATGGTACGGCCCTTGGTGAACAACTTGAAAAAGTCGATGAGCACATCCATGAGAGGCGATTTCGTTCCGGGGAAACGCACAAGACGCAGGAAGTTGTCATCACGATAATACCACAACCTAACCTTGTCGACCTTGGCTTTAAGCCACACCTTCAATTTGCCGTCTTTCTTTTCTTCTTCAGACATCTTTCACGTAATTCAACCTGCAAAAATAGTGGTTTTATTGCAACAAACCCTAAAAAACGTATTTTTGCGGCATGAAAAACACAGAAACCATCTCTCACGAGGGCATCGTCACCAGAATCACCGACGATGAACTGGAAATCAAGATACTGGCGCAGAGCGCCTGTGCTGCCTGCCAAGCCAAGAGTGCATGTGGCATGGGCGAGCAAGCCGAGAAAACCCTCACCGTGCCAAGACCCCAAGGCAAAGACTTCGCCATCAACCAGAAGGTGAACGTCAAGATGGCTATCGGTCAGGGCAACAAGGCGGCAGTGCTGGCCTATCTCATCCCGATTTTGTTGCTGCTGGCCGTGTTGTTCCTCTGCCTCGGACTTCACGTGAACGAAGGCCTCGCCGCCCTCATCAGCATCGTCGCGCTCGTACCTTATTATATAGTGCTTTACCTGCGCCGCGACAAACTCAAGCAAAAGTTTGATTATATCGTGGAGTAAAAAACCGAAAATTTTCCTTTGACAAAAAAAGGACTTTCCGTATTTTTGCAGGTTCTAATCCTTGAAAACAAACTCAAAATTCTATACTAATGAGTAAAATTTTACTGATTTCCTTAGTGGTTCTCGGAATCCTGGGCGGTATCCTTGCCGTGATTCTGTACTTTGTGGCACAGAAGTTCAAGGTGGAAGAGAACCCGCTGATTGATGAAGCGGAGGCTTGCTTGCCCGGCGCCAACTGCGGTGGCTGCGGCTTTGCGGGCTGCCGTGCCTTGGCCGAAGCCTGCGTGAAGCAAGCGGCAGAGAAAGGCAACATCGACGGCCTGGCCTGCCCTGGCACCGACATGGGCAAGGTGGCTGCCGTCCTCGGCCTCACCGCCGGCACCTTCGAGCCTAAAATCGCTGTGGTGCGCTGCAACGGTGGCTGCAAGAACTCTCCCGCCAAGGTGCATTATGAAGGCGCCGATATCTGCGCTTTCGCCAACACGCTGTATGCCGGCGAAGGCGGCTGCTCGAAAGGCTGCCTCGGCCTCGGCGACTGCGTGAAGAAGTGTAACTTCGATGCACTGCACATCGACAAGGAGACGGGGCTGCCCGTCGTCGACCCCGACAAGTGCGTGGGTTGCGGCGTCTGCGCCCGCACCTGCCCTCGTGGTATCATCGAGGTGCGTCCGCGTGGCAAGAAAGACCGTCGTGTCTATGTGTGCTGCGTCAACACCGACAAGGGTGCCTTGGTCACGAAGAACTGCACGGTGGGCTGCATAGGCTGCCAGAAGTGCTTGAAAGAATGCCCCTTCGAGGCCATCGAAATGCGTGGTAACCTGGCCTACATCGACCCGGCCAAGTGCAAGGCCTGTGGCAAGTGCGCCAAGGTATGTCCTCGTGGCAGCATCCACGCCATCAACTTCCCGACTCCAAAACCGGAAGCTCAAACTGAAGTCAAACCCGAAAACACCGTCACAGCATGAACCCGATAAAGACTTTCAAAAAGGGTGGCGTGCATCCCGAGGAGAACAAACTCTCGGCCGACATGCCCATACAAGACTTCCCGATGCCCAAGCAAATCATCGTCCCGCTGGGACAATGCCTCGGCGCACCGGCTGAATGCATCGTCAACAAAGGCGACCGCGTGCTGACGGGTCAGCTTATTGGCGCGGCCAAGGGCTTCATCTCGGCCAACGTCCACTCGCCCGCCACCGGCACCGTCGCCAAAGTCGACGTGGTGATGGACCACACCGGATATTACAAACCCGCTGTCTTCATCGACAGAGAAGAGCAAGACGAATGGGTTGAAGGTGTCATCAACACCGACGAACTCCTCACCGACATCAAGTTGGACTCTAAGCAGATCATCGACAAGGTGAAGGAATGCGGCATCGTCGGCATGGGCGGCGCCACCTTCCCCACCCACGTCAAGTTGATGGTGCCCGAAGGCAAGAAAGCCGAATACGTCATCATCAACGCAGCAGAATGCGAGCCTTACCTGACCTGCGACTACCGCCTCCTCTTGGAGAAGACGCAGGAGTTCCTCATGGGCGTCAAGATCCTGATGAAGGCCGTCAACACCGACAAGGGCATCATCGGCATCGAGACCAACAAGATGAAGGCCATCGAGCTGCTTGAGAAGACCATCAACGAGCATAAAGACCTGTATGCCGGCATTGAGGTGCAGCCTCTGAAGACCAAGTACCCGCAAGGCGGCGAAAAGCAGATCATCAAGGCCATCACGGGTCGCGAGGTGCCGTCGGGCAAGCTGCCCATCGAGACGGGCTGCGTTGTGGTCAACGTGGCCTCGACTTATGCCGTCTACGAAGCTGTTCAGAAGAACAAGCCTCTCATCGAGCGTATCGTCACCGTGACGGGTAAGTCCATCAAGAATCCGGGCAACTTCCGTTGCCGTTTCGGCGTGCCTGCCGACCTCCTCATCGAGGCTGCCGGCGGTCTGCCGGAAGACATCACCGATGTCATCAACGGCGGTCCTATGATGGGCAAGTCGGTCTCTGTGACCAGTTTCCCCACCATGAAAGGCACGTCTGGCATCCTGCTCATGACCCTTGACGAGGCACAAGACCGCCGTCAGACCAACTGCATTCGCTGCGGTCGCTGCGCCGGTGCCTGCCCCATGGGCTTGCAGCCTTTCCTGCTCCACAAGCTGGCCAAGCAGAACAACTTCGACGAGACCGAGAGCAACCACATCATGGACTGCATCGAATGCGGTTCCTGCGAGTTCACCTGTCCCGCCAACATCCCGCTGCTCGACTACATCCGCTATGGCAAGGCCAAGACGGGTGCCATTATTAAAGCTAGAAATCAAAAATAAAAGACCATGAATAAGTATACAATATCTGGTTCGCCGCATGTGCATTCAGCGGAAAACACGAGGAAGATCATGTATCGTGTACTCCTCGCCTTGGTTCCCGCCTTGCTTGTGGCCATTTACTATTTCGGCTGGTATGCTCTCCGCCTGACCATCGTCACGGTGGCGACCTGCATGCTGACCGAATGGCTCATTCAGAAATTCCTCATCAAAGGCCCCTTGACCATCAACGACGGCTCTGCCGCCTTGACGGGTGTACTGCTGGCATTCAACGTGCCTGCCAACCTCCCCATCTGGATGGCCATCGTGGGTAGCATCGTCGCCATCGGCATCGGCAAGATGGCCTTCGGTGGTTTGGGCAAGAACCCGTTCAACCCAGCATTGGTAGGCCGTGTGTTCATGCTTGTGTCGTTCCCGACCGCCATGACCACCTGGCCCAAAGCCGCTCCCATCTTTGAGGCTGGCTTCTTCACCGACGCCGTCACGGGTCCCACCCCGCTCGGCCTCTTGAAAGAAGCTGGTGTCGGGACGCTGGCTGAAGCCGGCGACATGCAGATCCTTGACATGGTTCTCGGCAACCGTGGCGGTGCTTTCGGCGAGGTCTGTGCCATCGCTTTGCTGATTGGTGCCATCTACCTCCTCGCCCGCAAGGTCATAGACATCTTGACGCCGCTGAGCATCCTGCTCACCGTGTTTATCTTCACGGGTATTTGCTACCTCGTCGACCCGACACGGTACATCGCGCCGTTGTACCATCTCGTGTATGGCGGTCTCCTCCTCGGCGCCTTCTTCATGGCTACCGACATGGTGACCTCGCCCATGACCTGGCAAGGCAAGCTACTGTTCGGTTTCGGCATCGGTGTCATCACCGTGGTGATACGTCTGTGGGGTGCCTATCCCGAAGGCGTGTCGTTCGCCATCTTGATTATGAATGCGTTCACGCCGCTCATCAACAAGGCCTTCAAGCCTCAGGTGTTCGGTGTTGTCAAACCCTCTAAAAAATAATCGCCATGGCTAAGAAGAAAGAATCCACATTGATCAACATGCTCGTCGCCCTGCTCGTTATCGCAGCGGTGTCAGGCGGTGTGCTCGGCTTAGTGTATGGCGTGACCAAAGACGCCATCGCCGAGGTCGACCAGAAGAAGAACGAAGCCGCCATCCAGGCCGTGTTGCCATTGGACGGCGAAATCACATACAAGGCCGACACGTTGAAATACAACTACGAAGGTGTTGACTTGACCTTACCCTGCAACCTTGCCTTTGATGCCGACGGCAACTTCCAAGGTGCCGCTGTCAAGACCAGCGAAGGCGGCTTTGGCGGCAAGATCGACATGATGGTCGGCTTCCTCGCCGACGGCACCATCAAAGGCACTTCAGTGCTGTCGCATGCCGAGACCCCTGGCCTCGGTGCCAACATGACCGGTAAGTTCAAGGACCAGTTCGTCGACAAGAACCCCGCCGACTTCAGACTCATCGTCACCAAGGACGGCGGCGACGTCGACGCCATCACCGCGGCCACCATCACCTCGAGAGCTTTCTCGAAGGCGGTGGACAAGGCTTACAAGGCCTTCGAGGCCAACAAGGCACAATTCATGAACAACGCTCCCATCGAGGAAGAGACGCCTGTTGAGGAAGAAGTCCCCGTCGAGGAGAACAATGAAACGGAAGGAGGACAAAGCAATGAGTAACAACCTGCAAACCTTTACCAAAGGCCTCGTCAAAGAAAACCCCATCCTGGTGCTGCTGTTGGGCTGCTGCCCGACGTTGGCAACGACCACCAGTGCCATCAACGGCATGTCGATGGGCCTGGCCACCACCTTCGTGCTGGTGCTGTCCAACATCTTCATCTCCTTGTTGAAGGGCTTCATCCCCGACAAGGTGCGTATCCCCTGCTTCATCGTGGTCATCGCCTCGTTTGTGACGGTGGTGCAACTCGTCATGCAGGCCTACGTGCCCGACATCTACGAGACCCTCGGCTTGTTCATCCCCCTCATCGTGGTGAACTGCATCGTGTTGGGTCGCGCTGAGGCCTTCGCCTCGAAGAACCCCGTGTTCCCGTCGCTCCTCGACGGCCTTGGCATGGGCTTGGGCTTCACCCTCGCCTTGACGCTGTTGGGCTGCATCCGTGAGTTCCTCGGCAGCGGCTCCATCTTTGGCCTCACCATCCTGCCTGAGACGGCCAACATCCTAGTGTTCATCCTGCCTCCTGGCGCCTTCATCTGCCTCGGCTTCGTTATCGCTATCGTCAACAAACTCAAAAAAGAAAGTCACTAAGCCATGAAATACCTCATCATCATCTTATCGACCATCTTGGTCAACAACGTGATCTTCTCCCAGTTCCTGGGCATCTGCCCCTTCCTGGGCACCTCTAAGAAGACCTCCACTGCATTGGGTATGGGCGCCGCCGTCATCTTCGTGATGACCTTGGCCACCCTCGTGACATGGCTGACGAACCAGTACATCCTGATTCCGTTGAAGTTGACCTTCTTGCAGACCATAGCCTTCATCCTCATCATCGCTGCCTTGGTGCAGATGGTGGAGATCATCCTGAAGAAAATCAGTCCCTCGCTGTATACCGCCTTGGGCGTGTTCCTGCCGCTGATTACGACCAACTGCGCCGTCCTCGGCGTGTCGCTGACCGTGGTCACCAAGGAGTTTTCCTTTGTTGAAGGTCAAGCTGCACAGTTATTGACTCTTGGCGAGTCCATCATCTATGCCGTGGGCATCGCTCTCGGCTTCGCCTTGGCGTTGGTCATCTTTGCCGGTGTGCGTGAGCACATCGAACTGATGGAGCCTCCCAAGGGCATGAAGGGCACCCCTATTGCCTTGATTACCGCTGGCATTTTGGCTTTGGCGTTCATGGGATTTACGGGGATTGTGTGATAGCGCAGAGCGCTGTGTAAAAGCAGGGGATGAATCCGCCTGCTTAACATCCTACGCCCCTATTGGGCTGACACAAAAAAAGTGACCACTACAAGGTCACTTTTTTCATTTTTTTTGCCTCAAATTTCTATCTATCAAATATTTTTGTATATTTGGCGGTTAATTATATGCCTTTTATAGGCACACATTATTAATTATTAGTAATTAAAATATTGTATAACAACAATTTATACCAAACTCAACTACCATGAGACAATTCACAAGAGTATTCTGCGCTGCATTGCTGCTTCTGGTCCTACCCATGAGGGTTTTCGCCCAACAGCCCAGACTGATCAAAGTATCGGAGGTCAACATTTCGAACATCGTGACCATCGAAGAGCGCGTGTTCATGATTCATGCCATCACCGACAAGGGGTATTTCTGCTTCAAGAACCCCGACATGGCCAACACTATCGACGTGTATGTGCCGAGTGATGCTTCAGACGAGTTGTCGGACTTCGACTTCTACTACGACAACCTACTCTACGACCAGCTCGACGAGTTCAGTCTCTTGGATAAGGCCACGCGCGGCAACCTCTTCGTGCAATGGCGTCAAGGCATCAACGACGACGTCTACAAGGTGCTCTACGAAGACTACACCAAGGGTTTGAGATCAGAAAACCCCACCTGCGAAACGTCTCTCCCCTTCTGCACCAACAACGGCTTGTATAACTTCCCCGCCGGCGTCAACGCTGGCTCGCCCTGCGGCGGTACCTGCTCCGAGCCTTACCACTGCACGGGCACGCACCAAGGTCAGGACAACTGCCTCTCGACGGCACCCAACCCCGCTTTCTACTACATGAGAATCGACGAGCCGGGCAACTTGAACATCTATATGTACAGTTCGCCATCCTACGATATCGACTTTGACTGCTGGGGACCTTTCGATGACATCAACACGGCCTGCGACCAGCTGTCGTGCAGCAACATGGTGGACTGTTGTTACAGCACCTCCTCAACCGAAAACTGTCACATCAACAATGCCCTGCACGGACAATACTACATTCTGCTCATCACCAACTACTCCAACCAAGCCTGTAACATCAACTTCTCGAATATCGGCACCGGCACCACCGACTGCAGCATCCTGCCGCCTTTGGTCAACAACGACGGCCCTTACTGCGTGGGGGAAACCATCCATCTCTCCGCCATGGGACAGACTGGCGCCACCTATCAGTGGTCGGGGCCTAACAACTTCACTTCTAATCAGCAAAACCCCACCATCACCAACTGCACTTTGGCCATGGCTGGCACCTATACCTGCACCATCACTGTGAGCGGAGAATCCAATAGTGCTGAGACTTCACTCATCGTCCTTGCCCTCCCTGAAGCCAGCTTCACCGCTCCCACCGTTTGCGAAGGCGACCCCACCGAGTTCATTAGCACCTCCACAGCCGCAAGCCAGCACCTTGTAGATTACACTTGGGACTTTGGCGACGGCAGCACTGGCACGGGCGAAACCATCAGTCACACCTACACTGCGGCAGGCACCTATACCGTGACCCATACCGTTCAGACCAGCAACGGCTGCGCAGACGAAGTGCGACAGACCGTCACTGTGTCTGCCACGCCTGCCCCGGTAGGATCTGCCAACCCTGCTTCCGTGCAGTATGCCGAAGCCTCGACCATCACCGTCGACCCAGGAGCCGAGGGTACGTTCACCTATCACTGGGAGCCCGAAAACATGGTGACCAACCCCAACAGCCAGACCACACAGACCGTGCCGCTGACAGAGTCACAAGCCTATACTGTCACCGTCACCAATACGGAAGGCGGATGCACCGCCACCACAATCGTCGTCGTCAGCATGGACGGATCCGACATGACCGCCACCGCCACCGCCGACCAATACCAACTCTGCGAAGGCAGCTCCACCACGCTGCATGCCATCCCGCTTGCCGGAACGGGCAACTACACCTACAGCTGGACGCCCACCAACACCTTGGACAATCCGACCAGCATGAACCCCTTGGCCACTCCCGGGCTTGGCACCACCACCTATTCGTGCCACATCAGCGACGGCATCGTCGACACAGACGTGAGCGTCGACATCACCGTGTATCCCAACAAGGAGACCGACATCGAGGCGACCATCTGCGAAGGCTCCTCTTACAACTTCTTCGGCCAACAATTGAGCCAGGCGGGCATCTACCACCACACCCTTACCACCAACCACGGCTGCGACAGCATCATCAACCTTACCCTCGGCATCAACGACCACGACGAGAGTTCCTTCATCGTGCCAGAAGAAGAGGCCTGCGACGAGTATTTCTGGGATCCTCAAGGCCATGAAATCATCGAAAGCGACCACGATGGCCTCGTCTACACTTTGACAGGCCGCTATCACAGAACCTACAAGAACATCAAGGACTGCGACAGCCTCGTCACGATGAATATCCGCATGGAATACACGCCGCATCCCACGCCCATCTATCCCATGGATCCAACGAACACGGCTCCCCACTGGGTCGTGTCTGCCTCGGAGTTCCAAATTAACACTTACGACTTCTACCTTTGGGACATTAACCCGCTCTGTTACTGGGACACCGTCACCTGGACCCTCGAAGGCGCTCCTCGTTGGTTCATCGAGCCCTTTGGCGACAGAGGCACCTGCTGCAAGGTGTATACCCTTGACATGATTTCCGACACCGCCTGGTTGAAAGCCTATGCCTTCAACCGTTGCTCTCCTGAAAACGGTGTCATGCAGAAGTACTGGTTGATCTGCTCGTTCTACGATATCGACGAACAGCATGGCATTCCCGCCGACTTCTCCGTCGTACCCAACCCCAACAACGGACTGATGACGCTCAACTTTGAGAACCTGACGGGTAAAATCGACATCAAGGTCTACGACATGCGTGGCGCCTTGATTGACAACATAGAGACCTATAACGGCACGGTATCAAGCTCCTTGCCCTACGACATGAGCCGACACGCCAACGGCCTATACCACTTCGTGGTCACAGGCAAAGAAGGCACCTTGTCGAAGAAGGTGGTCATCCAGCACTAACCTAAATTAGCCACTAAAAAACTCAACCAACATGAACACGAAAACGAAATTCTCATTGGCAGCCATGCTGCTCATTCTCTTGCCGTTGTCCTCATGGGCCCAACCCTCGCATCTCACAAAGGTCGGCGAGTTGAATATCCACAACATGCGTACCATTGAAGAGCGGGTGGTGATATTGCATACCATTCAGGCTAGCGATATCTATTCCTATGTCTACAACGAGACAGAGGACAGGTTCGACATCTTCGTTCCTGCCAACTACACCTGTGACGAAACAGGCGCATCGCCCGACTTCGATGCCTTCCTTGAAAGCTGCTACAACGAATGGATGGCTTTCAACAACCTCGACAAGAATGACCGAGGAGCCTTGTATGTGCAATGGCGCTATCAGTTGGAAGACAACATCTTCCAAGCCATCTATGAGGATTTCGTTCAGCTCATGCGAAACCGTGACGACAACGCGACCTGCGATGGCGCTTTCCCGTTCTGCACCGACAATGGATTGTACGATTTCCCTGCCGGCACCAATTCGGGTTCGCCTTGCGGCACCGCTTACAACGACCTCTGTTCCGACCCCTATATGTGTTCGGGCACACCGGGGCAATCCTCAAACTGTCTATATACAGCTCCTAACCCCGCTTTCTATTTCATGCGTATCGCCAACCCAGGCAACCTGAACATCCACATGCAGAGTACCCCTTCGGTCGACATCGACTTCGACTGCTGGGGACCCTTCAGCAACATTGAAACCGCATGCAGCCAGTTGTCGTGCAGCAACATCGTGGACTGCGGCTACAGCACCTCCGCCACGGAGAACTGCCATATCAACAATGCACAAACGGGTCAGTATTATATCCTGTTGATCACCAACTACTCCAACCAGGCTTGTAACATCGCCTTCTCAAATACCGGCACCGGCACCACCGACTGCAGCATCCTGCCTCCCTTGGTCGACAACGACGGTCCCTATTGCGTCGGCGAGACCATCAACCTGACGGCCAACGGACAAGCGGGCGCCTCTTATAGCTGGAGCGGCCCTGGTGGCTTCACCTCCAACCAGCAAAACCCCAGCCGCGTCAACTGCACCATGGCCATGTCGGGCACCTACACCTGCACCATCACCGTGGGCAACCAAACCAACAGCGCCACCACCGAAATCGTGGTATATGCCCAGCCTACGGCCAACTTCACCAACACCACCGTGTGCGCCGGCAACGCCACCGTGTTCACCAACACCTCCACCACCACCCCCTCAGGGCAAAGCATCGGCAGCTACGAATGGAACTTCGGTGACGGCAGCACCGGCACTGGAGCAAGCCAAAGCCACACCTACGCTGCGGCAGGCACCTACCAAGTCACGCTGTCGGTGAGCACCGGCAACGGCCATTGCAGCCACCAAGTCACCAAGACGGTCACCGTGGAGCCTAACCCCACGGCCAGCTTCAATGCCACCACCGTTTGCCAAGGCGAAGCCACGCAGTTCACCAGCACCTCCACGGGACAAAGCATCAATAGCTACCAGTGGAACTTCGGTGACGGGCAGAACGGCATGGGACAAAACACGACCCACGTCTATAGCCAACCGGGCACCCATCAGGTGACCCTCACCGTGCAAACCGCAGGAGGATGCACCGACCAAATCACACAGACCGTCACCGTCAACGCGCTGCCTACCGCCAGCTTCAACGCCACCACGGTGTGCGAAGGCGAAGCCACACAATTCACCAGCACCTCCACCGGAGGCCAAATCAACAGCTACCAATGGAACTTTGGTGACGGACAAAATGGCACAGGACAAACCGCCAACCACACCTACACACGTGCAGGCACCTACCAAGTGACCCTCACAGTGCAAACCTCAAGCGGATGCGCAAGCCAAACCACACAAACTGTCGTTGTGAACCCATTGCCCACCGCAAACTTCACCGCAAACAACGTATGCCAAGGCAACCCCATACAGTTCAACAGCACCTCCACAGGCGACCAAATCAACGGCTATCAATGGACCTTCGGTGACGGACAGAACGGCACGGGGCAAACCGTAAGCCACAACTACAACTCGGCCGGCAGCTATCCCGTGACCCTCACCGTGCAGACCGCAGGAGGCTGTACCGACCAAATCACACAGAATGTCGAGGTCTATGCCATGCCCGTGGCCTCCGCCAACGCAACGCCTTCCACCGTTATCTACGGTGCCAACTCGACCTTGACTGCCAACGCAGGTACGCAAGGCGTCTTCAATTTCCACTGGGAGCCTGCCAATCTCGTCGTTAACCCCAACTCGCAAACAACACAGACCGTGGCCTTGCAGGAAACACAGACCTTTACAGTCACCATCACTAACCCTCAAGGCGGATGCACCAGCACAGCACAGGTCATCGTCAGCATCGACGGATCCAGCCTGCTCGCCATGGCTACCGCCGACCAGACCGACCTCTGCGACGGTGAATCCACTACACTGCATGCCATCCCCTCAGGCGGTGCACCTGAAAACTACACCTACCAGTGGTCACCCGCCAGCACGCTCAACAACGCCACTTCACAGAACCCTGTGGCCTCGCCCGCACTTGGCAACACTACTTACACCTGCCACGTCAGCGACGGCTTCACCGACATCGACGTCAGCGTGACGCTGCACGTACATCCCAACGTCGAGCATGACATTTATCAAACCATCTGCGACAACGACACCTATTCCTACTTTGGCGAGGACATCCACACACCGGGCGTCTACGACCACACCCTGCACACACAGTTCGGCTGCGACTCCATCGTTCACCTCCACCTCAATAACTGGCAGACCTATGAGACTCCCATCACTGACCGCTTCTGCCAAGGCGAACAGTACGACTTCCTTGGTGAGGCCATCAATACACCAGGCATGTACTACCACACCTTAACTTCTGCACACGGCTGCGACAGTGTCATCAGACTCAACCTGCAGCAAGACCCAAGCTACGAGTTCGAGATGTGGGAGTCGACCTGCGAGGGAGGCCCCGGATTCAACTACAACGGAGACTACCTGCAGCCCCGTGTAGAGCCTTATATATACCACTACCCTACCATCAAGCAATGTGACAGCACCATCATCATCCATGTCGAGGAGAGCTTGTACAACTCCAAGAACTATAACATCTCCCTCTGCGGAACCGAATATACTTGGCCGTCCAACGGAGTGACCTACTATGAAAGCGGCATTTATTACGACACGCTCCAATATGAAGGCACCTGCGACAGCACCCTTATCCTTAACCTCGAAATTAATCCTAACTACTATGACGAAGTGGTAGCCTCTAGCTGCGACGACTACCGCTGGAGAGACGACAACATCGGCGTCGACATGACCTTCACCGAGAGCACCGTCTACACACACTACTACACCAATGCCTACGGTTGCAGCAGTGAGGCCACACTCTACCTCACCATCAGCAGCCACGACGAACTTGACTTCACCGTGCCCGAGGACGAAGCCTGCGACGAGTACTTCTGGGATCCCCGAGGTCATGAAATCCTATACACCGACCACGACGGACTCGTCTACGACATGTCGGGTACCTACCACCGCACCTATAACAACCAGGCGGATTGCGACAGCCTCGTCACCATGCACATACAGCTCGAGTACACGCCCCACCCCACCCCCATCTACCCCATGGATGCCAATAACACTGCGCCACATTGGGTCGTGACCGCCTCCGAGTTCCAAATCAACACGTACGACTTCAACCTCTGGGACATCAACCCCAACTGTCACTGGGACACCGTCACCTGGCAGTTTGAGGGAGCACCCGACTGGATCATCGAGCCCTTCGGCAACAAGGGCCAGTGCTGCAAGGTCTATGTCCTCAACCACGTCGACGACACCATCTGGCTCACCGCACACGCCTTCAACCGCTGTGCCCCCGAAGACGGTGTCATGCAAAGATACTGGATGGTCTGCTCTTTCTACGGACTCGATGAATTAACCGACGCTGACTTCTGTGTCATTCCCAACCCCAACAACGGACAGATGAAACTCAACTTCGACAACCTGACCGGCAGAATCAACGTCAAGGTATACGACATGAAAGGTGCGCTCATCGACGACTTCGAGACATACAACAGCACCGGCGCCGGCTCTTACACTTACCAAATGAAGAACCGCTCCGACGGCATCTACTTCTTCGTCGCCTCGGGCAAGGAAGGTACCATCGCCAAGAAGGTGATCATTCAAAGATAAGTCTATACATTATTAATTAAAGATAAAGAATAATAATCAACAAATAACCTAATCATGAAAGCATTCACAAAAGTTCTATTGTTCGCCTTGTTAGTGGCTGCATTGCCTGTAAAGAATTGGGCACAAACACCTTACAGACAATATGCCGACGAGGGCATCTTGTTGAACGCCTACGAGATCGACAATGTCAGTTTCAGGGTATTCCTGCTCTACGACCTCCACCAAGACGACAGGTTCGACATTTTGGCCAATGAAGAGCCTGGACAATTCAGCATCGTCCCAAGCCACGATGGGGATGTCATGAACTTTTTGGATGCTTTTGAGTCCGCCTACCAAAGAGCCTATGCGGATTTCAGCCTTTTCACCAAGCCAGAGATCGACGGCCTCCTATCCATCTGGAAAAGCAGCATCCCGCCGAAGCATTACATTTCGCTGACACTGGATATCGAGTTAAGGAATAGCAGGCCCAGCAACAACCACTGTGCTGACTCCGACCCTTTCTGCACATCGGAATCATACACCTTTGAAGCTGCCGCCACTTCACAAACAGCCGATCAGTTGGAAGGTGTTACTATCAATGACGGATGCATCGGTTCGTCATACAACCCCTCTTGGTATCACATGAGAATACAAGACAGCGGCCCTTTCATCATCCACATGGAAGGTCACGACCCATCGTCGGGCACCACCAGAGACATCGACTTCTGCATTTGGGGACCTTTCACCGACCCCACATCAGCTTGTGTGGCGGGCTTGACCACCAGCAACATCATTGACTGTAGTTACTCTGCCCACTATACCGAAGACATCTTCTTAGGCTTTGCAGACGGAGACCATTATCATGGCTCTTCGGGAACCACCAGCCACGGTACTATTAACTATCACGAGCCGGTACAGGGTGAGTATTACATCCTGATGATTACCAACTTCTCGCAGCAGCCATGTGTCATTTCCTTTACCAAGACAGAAGGTTCAGGCCCTGGCACCACCGACTGCGGCATCTTGCCTGGCATCGTGAACAACGATGGCCCCTACTGTGTTGGCGAGACTATCAATCTGACCGTGAACCAACAAGCAGGTGCCACCTATACCTGGACTGGTCCCAATGGCTATACTTCCTCTGGTGCCAGCCCAAGCCGTCCCAACTGCACCTTAAACATGGCCGGTACGTACACATGCGTTACCCATGTGGGGGCACAAACCTCGTCTGCCTCCACTGAGGTAGTCATCTATGCCCAACCCACTGCCAACTTCAACGCCACCACGGCTTGTGTAGGCAGCCCCACGCAGTTCACCAGCACCTCCACCACCAATCCCTCAGGGCAAAGCATTGGCAGCTATCGATGGAGCTTTGGTGACGGCAGCACCGGCAGCGGAGCAAGCACCAGCCACACCTATTCACAGCCAGGTACCTACCAAGCAACGCTGACGGTGAGCACCGGCGGCGGTCATTGTTCCGACCAAATCACTAAGACTGTAACCGTTGAGGCCCTGCCCACCGCCAACTTCAACGCCACCACCGTCTGTCAAGGCACCGCCACGCAGTTCACCAGCACTTCCACGGGACAGAGCATCAACAGCTACCAGTGGAACTATGGCGACGGCAGCACCGGCTCGGGACAGACCGCCACACACACCTATACCCAGCCAGGCACCTACCAGGCAACCCTCACCGTGCAGACCGCAAACGGCTGCACCGACCAGATCACCCAAACCGTGGTAGTAAATGCCATGCCCGTGGCCTCAGCCACGGCAACACCTTCCACCGTCATCTACGGTGCCAACACCACCCTGACCGCCAACGCGGGCACACAGGGCGTATTCAACTTCCACTGGGAGCCTGCCAACATGGTCGTCAATCCCGACTCGCAGACCACACAGACGGTGACCCTGCAGGAGACGCAGACCTTCACAGTCACCATCACCAACCCGCAAGGCGGTTGTACCAGCACCGCTCAAGTCATCGTCAGCATCGACGGCTCCAGCCTGATGGCCATGGCCACCGCCGACCAGACCGACCTCTGCGACGGTGAGTCTACCACACTGCATGCCATTCCTTCAGGCGGCGCCATAGAGGCCTACACCTTCTCCTGGTCACCCGCTGGCTCACTCAACAACCCCACCTCACAGAACCCCGTAGCCTCACCCGCTCTCGGTAACACCACCTACACCTGCCATGTCAGTGACGGCTTCACCAACATCGACGTCAATGTGACACTCCACGTCCATCCTAACGTTGAACACGACATCTACCAGACCATCTGCGACAACGACACCTATTCCTATTTTGGAGAGGATGTCCACACCCCAGGTGTCTACGACCACACTCTAAATACCCAATACGGCTGCGACTCTATCGTCCATCTCCACCTCGACAACTGGCAGACCTACGAGACCCCCATCACCGACCGCTTCTGCCAAGGCGACCAGTACGACTTCCACGGAGAATCCATCAGTAGCCCGGGCACGTATTACCACACCCTCAACTCCGTCCACGGTTGTGACAGCGTTATCAGACTTAACCTTCAGCTGAACCCCAGCTACGAGTTTGATTTGTGGGAGTCGACCTGCCAAGGTGGCGATGGCTACTACTTCGAAGGACAATACTGGCAGCCAAGCGCCACACCCTACACCTTTGAGTACAACACCTACCAAAACTGCGACAGTATCATCTACCTCCACGTCGAAGAGAGCATGTACAACTCCAAGAGCTACAACATCTCCCTCTGCGGAACCGAATACACCTGGCCGTCCAACGGAGTGACTTACTATGAAAGCGGTGTCTATTACGACACCCTTCAATTTGCGGGTACCTGCGACAGCACCCTCATCCTGAACCTCGAAATCATGCCTAACTACTACGACGAGGTGGTCACCTCAAACTGCGACGAGTACCGCTGGAAAGACGACAACTTCGACGTCGACATAACCTTCACCGAGAGCACTGTCTACACCCACCACTACACCAACGCCTATGGCTGTAGCAGCGAGGCTACCCTCTACCTCACCATCAGTAGCCACGACGAGCTTGACTTCACAGTACCCGAGGACGAGGCTTGCGATGAGTATTTCTGGGATCCCCGCGGACATGAAATCTTATACACCGATCACGACGGACTCGTTTACGACCTGTCGGGCACCTATCACAGAACCTACAGCAACCAGGCAGAATGCGACAGCCTCGTCACCATGCGCCTACAGCTTGAATACACGCCACATCCCACACCTATCTACCCCATGGACGCCAACAACACCGCGCCTCACTGGGTCGTGACCGCTTCCGAGTTCCAAATCAACACATACGACTTCAACCTTTGGGACATCAACCCCAACTGCCGCTGGGACACCGTCACCTGGCAGTTTGAAGGCGCGCCCGACTGGATTATCGAGCCCTTCGGCAACAAGGGCCAGTGCTGCAAGGTCTACGTACTCAACCGTGTTGAAGACACCGCCTGGCTTACCGCACACGCATTCAACCGATGTGCCCCAGAAGACGGCATCACGCAAAGGTATTGGATGGTGTGCTCTTACTATGGTCTTGATGAACTGACCGATGCCGACTTCTCTATCATCCCCAACCCCAACAACGGGCAGATGAAGCTCAGCTTCGACAACCTCACCGGCAAAATCAACGTAAAGATTTACGACATGAAGGGTGCGCTCATCGACGACTTCGAGACCTATAACAACACTGGCAGCGGCACCTTCACCTACCAGATGAAGAACCGATCCGAAGGCATATACTTCTTCGTTGCTTCAGGCAAAGAAGGCACCATCGCAAAAAAAGTGATTATCCAAAAATAACATAGTTAATTATCAATATATTACACAATGAAGCGCTTCAAGACCATTTTGCTTGTGGTATGTATGGTTATGGCCTTATCTAACCCATTGGAAGCTCAAAACACTTCTACACAAGGTAAGGACTTCTGGCTGACTTTCATGCACAACGGGTTCAAAGAACACGCCCTTGGTGGATGGATTACCAACCAAGTGCTCATCAGTGCCAAACGAGACTGCTCAGGCATCATATCCAACCCAAAGACGGGATGGAACACTCGATTCAACGTGAGTGCCAACAGTATCACTACCATCGACATCCCTATTGAGCAAGGCTACCACGACCGCAACAACCATGGTATCATTTCCAAAAAAGCCATACACATTGAGTCGACCGATACCATCTCGGCCTATTGCACCAACATCGCCTACGTCTCCTTTGACGCCTCATTTGTGTTGCCCACCGAAAGCCTTGGCGACGACTATATCATTCAAAGTTACGACCAATCGAGATTGTTTCTGGAAGACGTGGTCAACATCAGCCAAACCAGCGCTTTTGCCATCGTCGCCACCGAAGACCATACCGATATCGACATCACGCCTTCCTGCCCCACCTTGGACGGAAGACCTGCCTACGAGACCTATCAGATTACTTTGAACGCTGGAGAGACCTACCAAGTCAGGTCGACATATTCGGGAAGCAGCCGTGACTTTAGCGGCACTCGAGTTACTGCTAGAGACTGCAAGAAAATCGCTGTCTTCAACGGGAACACACTCACCTGCATCCCAACTAGCCAAGGCGACGGTTTCGACCATGTGTTCGAACAAGCCATGCCCATACGCTCATGGGGAAAGAATTTCGTGGTCACCAGTTCGTCGAACCGTTACCGCGACTTTGTCAAAGTCACTTCCAGTGCCGACAACAACCACATCCTCAAAAACGGCCAAAACCTGACCTCATTAAGTGCCAACGAATCCTACATCTTCGAGCTCAGGGCAAGCGACGGATCCTGCTTCATCCAGTCCGACCATCCTTGTGCCGTGTACCTTTACAACACCTCTTGCTACGACGACACAAACTCGGAATTAGGTGACCCCTCCATGGTGTGGATTGCACCCGTGGAACAAGTCATCGACGAGGTGACCTTCTCCACCTTCGACAACGCCACGACAGGCATCAGCGTCCATTATGTCAACATCATCGTCAACACCGATGACATTAACAATGTATATCTTGACAATCAACTGCTTCCTTCTAACAACTTCCAACCCGTCGTTGGCAATGGTGACTACAGTTTTACCCGCAAGAACATCTCCCACGGATCACACCATCTCTCTTGCAGCAATGGCTTCAACGCCCATGTCTACGGCTTTGGCCGCGCCAAAGGTTATGCTTATCTGGTGGGCTCCAATGCCATGGACCTGAGCACCAGCGTCACCATCAACGAGGTCAGCGTCAAGCCCAACGAGAGTTTCCCCTCCTGCGCCGAACAAAGCCTTACCTTCTTAGCAGAAGTCACGGCTGAGCATTACTCGCTTCAATGGGATTTCGGCGATGGCAGCACCAGCAACGACAACCCCACAGCCCATACCTACCACAGCAGCCACGTCTTCCCTGTCACCTTGACCATCACCACCGAAGACAGCGGTTGCGCAGCCACGGCAACACACACTTCCACATACTACATCGACCTGACACAGCATTACGTCACGGATAACGATGAGGCTTGCATGGGGCAGCTCTATTCCGGACATGGCTTCCATAATGTGTTGATCAACAACGACACCATTCTGGCAAGGCTCGTCGACAACGAGGATCAGCCCGAATGCAAGGACAGCCTGCTGCTTTACATCACGGCACGTCCGAGCTATCACATCCCCATCAACGACAGCCGCTGCTGGCAAGGTGAGCCTGGCGTCTACTATGGCTACGGCTTCAGCTTCGAATACGACCATCCGGGAGAATTCGACCGGCAGCTTGAACTTGAATCCGTCAACGGTTGTGACAGCATTGTTTACCTGCACCTCATCGTGGCCGACCGCATCAATTATGAGTTCAGCCACCACGAATGTAATGGAAGCTACACATGGGATGGGGACACCTATACCACGGAAGGCACTTACGAAAAGCTATACACAACGCTCAACGGCTGTGACAGCATCGCAACGTTACACCTCACCATGGGCACCAACAATGAATCGTCGTTCGACACCATATCCTGTGGCGCCTTCCATTGGAACGGGCAAGAGTATGAACTGTCGGGCGACTACATACAAGTCCTCAACACCTATGATGGCTGTGACAGCACTGTGATGTGCCATCTGATTGTTGGCGCCCCGGTCGATGGAGCCACCACCACTGTGTCAGAATGCGGCTCCTACACTTGGTATGACGTTGAATATACCGAGCCAGGCATCTTCACCAAGGTTTTCCAAACAGCCTTGGGCTGCGACAGCATCCTCTATCTTAACTTGGATTTGAACTTCACGCCCGATCCCACGGAAATCTTCCCCACCGACCCCGAAAATGTCATGCCCCACTGGGTCATAACCGCCTCGGAATTTGACATCCACTCCTACGACTTCACCTTTGAGGACAACAACCCTTATTGCCGTTGGGACTCCATCGCGTGGGCCATCGACACACCTGAGGCCCTCTGGCTCCTAGAACCTGACATGACGACGCAACCTCCAGGAAAGGTATGTACAGTGGTTGTCCGTAACTCTCTGCCCGACACAATTTGGATGCACGCCACAGCCTACAACGATTGCTATCCCGAAGGCGTCGAACGCCGCTACTGGTTCCTTTGCTCGTATTATGGCATAGAGGAAAATAGCGCCAAGGCCCTTTTTGACATTGTCCCCAACCCCAACAACGGACAGATGGAGCTCCTGTTCAATTATTTTGAAGGCAAAGCCGACATCAAAGTGTACGATATGAGAGGTGCCTTGATTGACCATTTCCAGACCTATAACGGCATCGGACCTTGCACCTACCCATACTCAACGAAACTAATCGGGAACGGCGTCTACTTCTTCGTCGTCACAGGAAAAGACGGTGTTTTGACCAAAAAAGTCATTATCACCCAATAATAGATTGAGTTCACTTTTTACAATACAAACTGATTATCAATATATTAAGAAAATAGTTGAAAAAAAAGTGGTTTTCTGTAACAAAACAATGAACTAAATTACTTACATTTGTCGCCTATATCGTTAAAACGACTTAAATAGCACCTCTTCAAAAACCACAGCAGATGAAGAAGCACTTATACAGGACCGTCCTTTTCTTATGCGGCACATTGCTGTTGGGCTCATGCCTAAAGAATGACCCGGAGAACAATCCAACGATTTACTACGCCTATCAGGAAATTCCGAATATCAACGAGTTCATGCCCCAGCGTCTCTTGTATGCTTTCGGCAACGAGAACTTACATTTCGGTGACGAACCGCCCAAGATTGAGGGTTGTTATGTTGCTGAGGACGTTTGGGTCACTTTTGTTGAGACGGTTCCGTCAAGTCCATGGCTGCAACCCGCCAACAACTCCATTCCCAATCCCCAGTATTTTGAATTCTACGAGCAGCACAAGGGCATTGCCAAGATGCGGTTCCGCAGCCCTAAAGGTCAGGCGGGACAATATGACTATTTCATGGAGCAGTCCAGCACGGAAGACACTCATGACTTCATGACAGCCAACACAAGTTGGTTCGTAGACGACAGCATCGCCCCCATCTATTTCAAAGAGGGCAAACTTGAGTCGAGAGACTTCCACACCGTATACATCATGGGTCAAGACCCATATTTCACTGTGTTCTATTACGAAATCAGAGACATCAAGTCGAAAGGTTACCCGCTGAATGCCGTCATCTTCACCGGCAAGATGGACAAAGAAACCACTGTGGTGAACGACACCGTCAACCACACCTCCGACACCATCGTCAAGCCCGTCATCAAAAACTTGAAATGGGGTATACAAACCATGAAATATGGCCAAGAAAGCTCAAGCATCAACCAAATCATCAACTTAGGCTTCTTGCCAACGCCGGGCGACCTGATGCTGCTTCGCAACAACGGAGACACACATTCGGCTGAACTTCCAGAATAACCAACATAACGACCTATTGCAGAATGAAAAAGTCAAGCTTAATATTGCTCCTTTCTTTACTCCTTTTAGGCACTGCTGCCCATGCGCAGTTCAGGAAACCCCTGCAATCGCGTTTCAAGACCCTTAACGAAGCCCAATACAACATCGGTTTGACAGGAGGCCTCACTTCTACCTATTGGGTGCATTTCGGAGGAACAGGAACAAAATACCACGAGCCTTTCAACTTCAGCCCCATCGGTGGCATCGTCGTGGAGTGCATGCTCAACAAGGACATGTCGGTCGGTGTGGAAGGCCTGTTTGCTATGCGCAAGGTCCACATGGACTACAACGTGCTCAACTTCCCCGTGGCCATCAACGTCAACAAGGACTACTACCGCCAGTATGATGCGGACTACATGGAAGTGGATGTGCAGATCCCACTGACCTATTATTTCGGTGAAGGCAAGATCCGTCCATACGTATTCGCCGCTCCCCGATTCTCACTCCCCTTGTCGGGCAATATCAAATGGCAAAAGATGGAGATCCTGGAATACGGAACCGAGAACGAGCACTATGACGAAAGCACTGCCACACTTGACACCATAGCGATGTCCGCGCAAAACATGCGTCCTGCGAATATCGGACTAGTGTTGGGAGCTGGTGTCAAGTTTAAAGTCCAGATGGGTAACTATTACATCCTCATGAAGCTTGACGCCTCTGCACACTCCACCCTCATCAACTCGTTCACGAAAGACGAAAACAACGGCGATTCCGAAGTTGTCATCGGCGCCTCCTACATTGACCCTTATCTGATGCAGAAACGCTTCAACACTGACGTTACCGTGAAGTTCACAATACTCTTCCCTCTGAAGAAGCCTTTGAAGGATGCTTGTATGAACTGGGGGGAATACGATTAATAGTTGACAGTTAACAGTTAACAGTTAGAAAATGACAGAGCGGCTGGCCTGAGGGTCAGCCGCTCTGCGTTAACAAGGTATGAAAAAGAGATTTACTTTCCGTAATCGTTGTTGATTTCCTCCAGGCCTACACCCAGTAGTTTCATTTTTTTGATAACATCTGGCAGCTCCTTCTCAAGGAACTCCTCGCGCATTTGTTTGAGTACGATTTCCTTGGCCTCAGCAGAGATGAAATAGCCGATGCCACGTTTGTTGTATATGATGCCCGCCGCCGTCATGGTCTCATAGGAACGCATGATGGTGTTGGGATTCACGCCAAGTTGGATACCATAGTCGCGCACCGAAGGGATGCGGTCGTCGGCCTTCAAGTCGCCGCACAGGATCTGCTCATATAGTTGCGAACAAATCTGCAGGTATATAGGTTTGTGTGCGTTGAATTCCATGACTTAGTATTTTTGAGTCTTGATTTTACGATAGGTGAAGAACAACAACACAATGGTGATGATGATGCTGATAATCATACTCCAGACCATGCCGTTATGAAACACCGTGATTTGTTGCTCAGTGGAAAGATCGCTGAAATGGTTAATCCAGTTCTCCATAATGTCTCTATTGAGAAACACCAGACCCATAATCATAGAAATCAGATAACCAATGCCCAGATAGCAGGCGAAAGTCTTGCCCGTCTTATGCTTTTTGAAGATCATGTTGCCTAGCATGAAGATGGCCGCCCACTGGATGATGCCGAAAATAATCCCTGTGCGAATCAAACCGACGGGGAACACGGCTTCAACAGGAAACCCTGGTTCTCCTCCGGTCTGGACAACACCTTCCGAATCATTCATCAACTTGATAAGTTCATTGAGACTGTAAAGGTGTATCGGCTTCTCAAAGCCTCCAAAGGGAAAGAGCGAAAGCAGTGTGTCGACCAGGTAGCCGCAAAAAAAGACGATGAGAGGCGTCAGGATGGCGCAGTAGAGAAACATGCTGATAAACTTCTCCAAAGAAGAAGTCGGCATCATAGCAAAGCCCACACCCTCACGCGAAAGGTTGGCTTTACCGTATACCTTCTCTGGCACCATCATCATGGCCAATGCCGTCCATACACAAAGAAAACCGAAACGACTCATCGAATTGGTCTCGGTGCCGAAAAGCAGGTTGATAATCCAAAAAATGGCATTCAGACAGCAACATACAATGAGTGAGGTCCCAAATTTGCGTAAATACATCTTGCCGTCGTTGAGCAAAAGGTTCTTGAAACGGTTGAAACTAAAAGTATTATTCATGATTTGTCCCTCCTATTAACTAAAAAGATGTTTGATGGTTTCTCTGTTTTTCATCACGGTGTTGAACAGCACCTCAATGCTGACCTTGCTGTCGAGGCCCTCAGTGTTGCGGATGACGTTGACATAGCCGCCGGGGATCATCTCGCTGTAAAGCGCGGTGTCGTCCTTCTCCATGCCATAGTCAAAATAGAGTTTGTCAGCGATTTCGCGGAACGAGGCCTTCAGTAGCACCTCGTCATGATCGAGAATGATGATGGGGTCGATGAGGTTTTCCACATCCTTTACCTGGTGGGTGGAGATGATGATGGTGCGGTTGTCGGTGGCATGCTTGGCGATGACCTGACGGAACAACGTCTTCGAGGGGATGTCCAAACCATTGGTAGGCTCGTCGAGGAGCAGATAGTCGGTGTTGAGAGACAAGGCCGAGACGATGAGGCACTTCTTTTGTTGGCCGAAGGACATCTCGGCGTACTTGCGCGTCGGATCGACCTCCATTTCCTTGCAGAGTTCAAGGAAGAGGCTCTCGTCGTAGTTGGAATAGAACACGCCCAACTCCCTTATATTATTAATAGGTGTACCCTCCGGGATGGCGAAGTCTTCCGAGATGAAGTAAATCTTCTGGAGGGTTTCGGGGAGGCGGTTAAAGGGGGCGATGCCGTCCACCTCGCAGGTGCCTGCGGTCGGTTTCTGCAGACCGCTGATGAGTTTCAGCACGGAGGTCTTCCCCACTCCGTTTTCGCCCAGCAGCCCGTAGATGTTGCCCTTCTCGAAGCTGAGGCTAATGTTGTTGAAGACTGGCTGGTTCTTGTAGCCAAAGTCTAAGTTCTTGATTTCAATCATATTGCTGTATTTTGTGTTAGTGTATTAGTCTAATAGAACACTGCAAAAGTACAACAATTTTCATTGCTGTCAAGTAAAAAGTGGATTTTTTTGAAAAAAAGTTGAAAATGAGATTCCCGCTGCGCTGGAATGGCGTGTCGTATTGTATTATAAAGCGGCGGCAAATAGAACTTTAGAGATGTAAACTCTTCTGGCCGCCGCATAATAACGAAACAATATGATTCCATTCCCGAAGGGAATCTCCTATTGTTTTAGCTTTCCATAATGGCAAACCAACAACTTTCCAGATTTATCGTGCAAATGCATCGCCCCGCCAAGGCAGTTCTTGAACACCTTGCAATCAGCGCAAGGGCCTTGCCTCATCCAGGAGCGGTCGCGGAATGGTTGGAAACGGTTTTCCCAAACGTCGAGGAAATCGTCTTGGTAAATATTGCCTTGGACATAACTGCGGTCAATGTTGGGACAAGCGGAAATAGAGCCGTCAATGAGGATGGAGCCGACAGTGATGCCCGCCCTGCAGAAATAGAACCAGTCACGGACCTTGCGCTCGTAAGGTCCGACGTATGCCTCACAACTGAATTTGCAGTCAACCCTCCCCTCTTTTCGGGTGGCGACAATGAAGTCCATCAGTTGACGGAACTGATCATCGCTGAGTTGTAGGCTGTCGTCAATGGCGGCACGACCAATTGGGTCAATGGTGAATAAACGCCAAGCCTTCACCTTGTGTTCGATAAGCAGTTGCTTGATGGCTTCCAACTCGCCAAAATTCATCGGGCTGACGCAGGTCACGATGTCGTATGTGGGCAGACGTTTCTCGTTAGCAATCAAATCAATGGCACGAAGGGCGCAGTCGAAACTACCTTGGCGTTTGCGGAAGGCATCATGCGTGTCGCGCAGCCCATCAAGGCTGATGGTGATGCTACACATGCCTGCATCCATCAACGCTTTGTGCTTCGCCTCATCGTAGGCATAGCCGTTGCTGACAATGCCCCAAGGGAAACCGTGCTGCCTCAGTTGTCGCCCGCAGTCAGCCAAGTCGGGGCGCACCAAAGGCTCACCGCCCGTGATGACCACCAAAACCGAATTGCGCTTGTATTTGGATTCCAAAGGTTTGATGGCGTTCAGAAAGTCCTCAAAAGGCATGTCCTTGTAGTGCGACGAAGCCAAACAGTCCGAGCCACAGTGCTGACAGTTGAGGTTGCAGCGTTGTGTACACTCCCAAAAAAGGTAGTTCAGCTCGTGGAGTTGGGTTTCCTTTTTCCGGAAATAATTATGGAAGGCTTGGAGCATTATTCTTCGGCAATCTTTTTCATATAGACGATTCCATCGATTCCATCCGTTGGTGGGCAAAGCGTCGTATCCTTCGAATGATAACCTTCTTTGCTGAAAGTTAAATCCACACATTCACTCGTTGTCAGTTCGAATTGGCCGTACTCGCCTGTCGTATCCAATGGATGACTATTCTCATCTTGGATGATGACTTCGGGAATGGGTTGGCCGGTCTCCTGGTCCAAAACAGCACCCCAAATCACATCGTTTGGTGCTCCATACTTTTTCATACAAGCAAACATCATCGTCAAGGCCGGAATGCCCGAGAACATCGCCACGCGGCGGAACCATTTGTAAATTGAGTGCCTTTTCATCGCTCAAGGATTTACTATTTACTTATCAAATTGATTTTTAAACCAGTGAGGTCTGTATCAGAGTAGACCAAGGTGTCAAAGGGCTGATAGTTCTCTTCCTCATCCTCAACTTCAATGGATAGCGAGGAAACTCTATGGATATTTCCCCATTGCCGCATCTCAAAGTATCCGTTTTCATCCGATTCTCCAAAGTCATGACAGCCAGACCAGCCGTCAGCATGATACACATGCAAATGTATGCCTTGCAATGGCTGACCTGTGGCCTTATCCGTCACATAGCCACACAAGTTGATTTCGACAATATTCTCAAAGTCCTTTGGCGTGCCATAACAAGCCTGCATAATGAACATTATCGTTGTCAATGCCGAGGCTTTCATCAGCCCTCTTAACCATTTGTAGATTTTCATAGCGTTCGTTTTTTTGTTGTTGCTGCAAAAGTAGAAAGAATCGTAACAAAAACAACGTTTGTTCAAGGCATTACAAACTTTTTCGGAACGTCAATACTGATTATCAATGGTCTACAAATCCAAATTATAAACTGTTTTGCATCTCCAAAGAGTCGACAACAAGTTGTGCCACCTCTTCTTCACCAATAAGTTCTGTATCATCAGGCATTTCTGGCCGCATGTTCGGCGAACCGTAGCATGCCTGCATAACGAACATCACCGTGGTCAAGGCCGAAGCTCTCAAAAACCACCTAAAGATTTTGTATGCTTTCATAATATATAGGTTTTATTTTTTGATACTTAGAATTACACCCAAGGCAACACCAAGGAAGGCCGCAAACAGCACCTGTAGCGTAGGCGGCAGCAAGAAGGTGATGGTATGTGCGGGATACCAGAACAGCGGGATGGTCTTGGCGAAGACAAAGCCGTATTGGATATCCCAGTTGATTTTCTTTGACAAGGCCTCTCTAATGCCCAGAGGGCTGCTGAAGAAACCTTTCAGAGACCCGCCCGTCTCTGCAATGTGAATATCCGTGATTTTGTGGAAGGTCATGAAGACCGGCGCAAACAAGGTGTTCATCAGCACGCTGACGCAGAGTGCGACAAAGGCCTTGCCCCAGCTAAGGTCACCTGCAAACCATTCGGCAGCCTTTCCATTGAGATGGAATCCACCATCGAGCAGTTTCACCGTACCTGTCTTGAAGATGGTCATTGCAGAGGCAATCACCACACCCAACACGCCCCAAATCAAAAGTTTAGGCAGCAGGCCGAAACCTTGCTTCATATACACGCCCTCACGGATGCGCATGGCCAACATTTCGCCAAAAGTACCGAGAATGGCAAACTTGAAGAAACTCATCAGCAGGCCGTGGTTTTTGGTGGTCGTGTTGAACCATTCCCACGCGCCCGGGATGAAGGCAAAGCCGCAAACCACAACGGCCACGACAATCAAGGTGATGACATCAGATTTTTTCATATCACTTATTCTATTACAATTCGTTTTACACTTCCGCCCATACGGACCAGATAAAGTCCTGCAGGTAGGTTGGTTTCAATATCAAAAGTATTCACCCCTTCCCTCACCTGCTTGGACTCGGAAATCACCTTCCCGCCGACAACATCAATGACCTCAAAAGGCAAGGTTGCATTGCCGTTGGCAGTGAATTGAAGGGTGAAACTTCCCTGTGAGGGATTGGGGAAGCAAGCAAATTCCAACGTTTCCGATTGCTCTTCAACCGCCAGAAAACTCATCAGGTCCAGTTCAAATCTTTGGCAGCGGTTTCGGAGGAAGGCGTCGGTGGTATCCATATCCGCGACCCAGCTCCATTGATGCCATGGGAAACCAAAACGATGTGTCTGGTCGGGAATCTCGGCTGCAACAGCAACACGATACTCATCCAAGATGGGTTTCATCGCCTCGTAGCTGAGATGCGTCTCCTTCAACTCCAAGAAACGGTCCATCATCAGTTGCCGGAAATAATCACTTGTCAGCAAGCGCTTGAAGATCACGCTATTTCCACCTTGATGGATGGCATTGTCCAAAGCATCATAGTTGACGTCAGTAAAACATCCGTCGCCGTCAAAGAAGATGAAGCGGAAAGGCTCGCCGTTGGCGGCTTGCCACAGCATCACGTTGTTTTGGGGCCAGTCGAGGTTGGCGGAGAAGGTGCCAAACAGCATGTAATCCACAAAACAGCTCATGTCAAGCTGGGTGAATGCCCTTGCCGAGTCGGCAGCGACTTGCATGTCGGCCTCGTTGCGCATCCATTGATAGAAGTCCCACCATTCGGTGATGTCGCCGTACTGCTCCACCTCCCACCATTTAATCACGTTAACTTCGTCAAGTTCCACGTCATAATGGTCTTCAAGGTAGCGCTCGTCGGGCGACTCCTCCAAGGTGTAGACGCCCCAATACTCGCCGTTGACGAACAATGCTGTCTGCCTAACGCCAAGCACATCGATGTCGAGACGAGAAGCCACACGCTGCGCCAAATACTCTTGCGCTCCCGTCTGCAGCCAGTTGCTGCAGCGGAAAGGATGCAATATCAAGCGTTTAAACGATGCTATGGAACTGTGTTCAAAGAACTTATGGTTAAAGCGTTTCTTTCCGTATTCATCACGAGCATAGAGTTTCAAGCCTTTTTGCTGGAACCAACGAGACGCCCCACCATGGGTACGCAGGCCGCACTGTTGGTTGAGGCCACGATTGTCAGGCTCATAAAACTCCACATTGATACGACGTTCCCATTCCCTACCCGTCTGCTGGAAATTGCCCGTATGTGTGGAATCGGCGGGGTCATAATATACCCCCGGGACGAAAATGCCCGTCTCATAGTCGAACAAATCCAATGAGTCGGCGCTGATTGACATCACAGGCAAGCCATGCAGATCACAACCCAACGACCGAATTAAATACGTTTGGGTTACCACAGGGCCAATACGATGCTCCTGCTCATCAAACACCGCCGCCCTCACGACAATCGCACGTTTCACGTCATCCACCGGATAAAACACCGACGAAATGCTGTTCACAATCGTGTAGATGTCGGAATGGGAATAGCACGCCTCATTCAATAGCAAGGGCTCAGTATAAAGAATCGCCTCGGCTGTGGGCGTGCCGCCATTCACCGTATAGCGGATGTGGTGTCCACTCGCACAACTCAACGACAAGGAAAAACTCCCTTCATAGAAACCACCCAGGCGCGAGAAGGCGACCTCGGCCTGAGCCAAGAGGCCTTGCGCCCATAGCAGGACAATCCCTATGAAGAGCAGGCGTTTCATCACAGATTCCGCTTCTTGTCGGCTTCCTTGTTCTGCCAATAACGTCCCAGCAGACACAACAGGCAAATGCCACAGAGGATGCCACCCAGCACGAAGCCCGTCTGGTCTTCGCCCTTGGCAAGATAGAGATAGATGCCATAGCCGAAGATACCCAAATCGACGATGACGCTTAACACGTATCCGATGATACGTGAGGTCTTGTCGGTCTTCTTCAGCAAGAGGTTGTCGATCAAAAAGGTGAGGGCGACCAAGATGGCGTAAACCAGATAATAGAGGGCTTTCGGGGTGACTGTTGGCATATTCTCATTATTTGGGCCTGTAGAGACGGCGTGCACACCGTCTCTACAAACCGATTATCATTTTTCAATTCTAATACGAGCATCCACAGCGACGACGTTCTTCGGGTTGCCGAGCAACGGGTTGAGGTCCATCTCGGCAATCTCGGGAGCGGCCATCACGAGGGCGCTGACCCTAGCAATCTGTTCAGCATACACGTCGATGTTGACGGGCTGCTGACCGCGAACGCCCTGCAGGATCTTGTAGCCACGGAGCTTGGTCAGCAACTCCTTAGCTTCGGCCACGTTGACGGGAGCCAAGGCGCTCTGCACGTCCTTCAGCACCTCGATGAAGATGCCGCCGAGACCAAAGAACACCTGATGGCCGAACTTGGCATCGCGGATGGCGCCGATATAGACCTCCGTACCATCGAGCATAGGATACATCTCCACGGCATAGGTGTCCTTAATCGCCATCAAGCGGTCGAACTCCTTCTGCACGGTCTCGATGTCGCGCACATTCAGCGTCACGCCACCGACGTCGCTCTTGTGGACGGGACCGACCACCTTCATCACAAGCGGATAACCCACCTCGTTGGCGAAGTCGACGGCCTGTTGCTTCTGGTCCACCACACGGATTTGCTTCTGGGCGATACCCGCAGCGTCGAGGAGTTGGTAGATCTTGTCGGGGTCGATATAGCCGTTGTCGCAGCTGTCAATGACCTCACGGATGCGTTTCACGTCAATCTCAGGCATCTCAGGATTCTCAGGCTGTGGCTTGGGGGTGTTGTACACCTTGCAGATGGCATTGCCCAACACACATTCTTCCGGGAAGTTGATACGGCCTTTGGCGATGAAGTCCTCAATTTCGGTCTTCACGTTGATGATGGAAGGCAGCACGGGGAAAATAGGCTTCTTGCAGGTCTTCATCTTCTCGTCGAGCAGGTCGTAGACCTCCTTGTTGCTGAACAATCCTGGCGAGCCGAAGATGACCACCGAGAAGTCGATGTCGGTGTATTCGTTCTCGACGGTGTCGATGATATAGCCAAGTTGTTCGGCCGTACCAGTGGCGAGGAAGTCAATCGGGTTACCCACACTTGAGCCGCCGAAGAGCTTGGCGAGCAAGGCCGGGCTAGCGGGATGTTCCTTAAGTGAAGGCACCTCCATGCCGCCATCGCTGAGCACGTCGGTGAGCATCACGGCAGGACCGCCTGCGTGGGTGATGACGGCGCAGCGCTTGCCTTTGAGTTCGGGGTGCATGAACACGCCGCACACGGTGGTCAACTCCTGACGGTTGTGGCAGCGTACAATGCCCGCCTTGCGGAACAAGGCATCGACCACGGCATCGTTGGTAGCCAAAGCACCGGTATGCGACGAGGCCGCGCGGCTACCCGCTGCCGAGCCTCCCGACTTGATGGCAGCGATATGGCAACCCTTGTTGATGAGGCTGCGTGAGTGCTTCAGCAGGCGTTGCGGGTCACCGATCTTTTCCATGTAAAGCATGATGACATGGCTCGACTTCACCGGGTCAAAGGTCTCGTCCAGGTATTCCAACACGTCTTCGATGCCGAGTTGGGCGCTGTTGCCCACTGCCCATACGCTATTGAACTTCAATCCGTTGCTTATGCCGTATTCCTTGATAAACACGGCTGTTGCTCCTGAGCCCGTGATGAAATCGACACCTTTCGGGTCGAGGGTCGGGATGGGCGTGTCGAAGCAACCGGCATAGTTCACGTTGAGGAAGCCCGTGCAGTTAGGGCCAATCAAGCTGCCGCCGACGCTGTTGATGGTGTCGACGATATGTTTCTCGATGGCAGCGCCTTCGGCGTTCTCCTCCGAGAATCCGGCGCTGATGATGATAAATCCTTTGCAGCCTTTCTCTTTGGCCAGCACGTCGACGGTCTGGGCGCAGAACTTGGCGGCAATGCACAGGATGGCGCATTCCACCTGCGGCAGGTCATCGACTTTGGCGTAGCATTTCACGCCTTGCACTTCAGTCTCTTTGGGGTTCACGGCATAAACCGGGCCTTGGAAGGGGCTTTCAAGAAGGTTTTTCAAAGCTTTTCCACCGGGTTTGTGAATGTCTGACGAGGCACCGCACACTACGATGCTTTTCGGGTCGAGTAATTCTCTTGCTATCATAATAATAAGGTATTTGTTGCTACAAAATAATTTGCCGCAAATATAACCAAAATAATGAAACGAAAAGCAATCAACGCCTGTTTTGCAATCTTTCCTCGCAATCCAGCAACAATTGGTAATGAACTTTGTTGAAAAGCCCGTTTTTACACAGCTGCTCGATGTCCTCGTGGCTCATCCAACTCACCGATTCCACTTCGTCTTTTTGAAGGCGCAGCATCTCAATCGGGACATTGCTTTTCAACATGTACAGGAGGGTAAACTTATAATCGTAGCGTCTGATTTTCACCAACTTCAGCTCGCTCTTGGTAGCCGAAAGGCCGATTTCCTCTTTCATCTCGCGCAGCATGGCCAAGGCAAAATCACGTTCGCCACTTTGCACATGACCAGCCGTAGTGGAATAATAATTGCCTTTCCGCTCGGCCACTTTTTGAATCAGATACTGGCCTTGGTTGTTGTAGACATACACCGCAACGATGGGGATCATCAGTCCGGGAGGGACACGCTGCCCCCTCTCGATGGTCTGGCCCGTAAACTTCAGGTCTTTGTCGTACAAATCCAAAAGCTCCATAAAACTCAATTCAAAATAGATGCTGCAAAGATACGGAATTTTACAAAAAGAAAGGCAATCCCTAGAGATTGCCTTTCATATCGTTGTAGAGACGTGCCATAGCGCGTCTCTACAAAAGAAATGATTATTTCGCGAACAAATCCTTGATGCCACCGAGCGAGCCCAGCACATTGGTGGCTTCGTAAGGCAGATACACGGTCTTGTTCTCCTGTCCGCTCGCAATGTCCTTCAGGGCCTCGATGTATTTTACAGCCAGGAGGTAGTTGACGGGGTCAGCGCCACGATCGGCAACGGCCTCGGCGATGTTGCGGATGGCGGTGGCTTCGGCTTCGGCTTGCAACACCTTGGCTTTGGCTTCACCTTCAGCCTTCAGGATGTTGGCTTGCTTGTCGGCCTCGGCAGCGTTGATTTCAGCCTGCTTCTCACCTTCCGAATTCAGAATCTGTGCCTGTTTCTCACCTTCGGCCTTCAGGATCTCGGCACGACGGTTACGTTCGGCCTGCATCTGCAGCTCCATGGTGCGGCGGATGCTCTCGGGTGGTGTGATGTCCTGCAACTCAACGCGGTTCACCTTCACGCCCCATTTGTTGGTGGCGTCGTCAAGCACGTTGCGGAGTTTCGAGTTGATGGTGTCGCGCGAGGTCAGGGTCTCGTCGAGTTCCATCTCACCGACCACGTTACGCAAGGTGGTTTGGGTAAGCTTCTCGATAGCGACGGGGAGATTTTGGATCTCGTAGACGGCCTTCATCGGGTCGACGATCTGGAAATACAACAAGGCGTTGATTTCGGTCATCACGTTATCTTTGGTGATCACGCTCTGTTTGTCAAAGTCATACACTTGCTCACGCATGTCGATGCGCGAGGAGCGAGCCATGGCACCGTTTTGACGACGGACGATGGTTTCCTTAGCCTGTTCGATGATAGGCAGGATAATGTTGATACCCGCATTCAGAGTGCGGTTGTACTTACCGAGGCGTTCCACAATCATGGTTTCCGACTGCGAAACAATCTTGATGCCACGAAGGATGTAGATTACAACGAGTGCAATCAAGACATAGAGAATAATCATGCTGACATTCATACTTTTTATTGTTTAACGGTTACTATAATACTGTCCAATTTCACGATTTCCACATAGGTACCTTTCTCGATGACCGAGCCGTCTTCCGAGACCGCTTTCCAGTCATCGCCGTCAATGGCCACACGACCCGTATGTTGTGAGGCATCGATACGCTCAGAGACGACACCTTTCCTGCCGATGATAGCATCTGCGTTAGTCTTCACATCCTTCGATTTCTTGTCCAAGAAGCGAATCACCACAGGACGCAGGAAAATAAAGGTCAAGAGCGAGACTACGGCAAAGACAACGATTTGCCATGCGATGCTGTCAACGCCCAAGCCAGCGACTAAAGCCGCCAAAGCAGCACCAATAGCGAAACAAATGACGCCGAATCCAGCGGTCATGATTTCCAAAATCACCAATACGATGGCGACAAGGAGCCAAATTTGATAGATCTGCATAGTTTTACATGTTTTAGTTCTGCAAAGATAATCAAATTCTAAATACGAAAAAAAGGTTGCAACGTTGCAACCTTTCAAATTATCAGATCCACTTGACCAGCGGGAAGTCCTGACGGTGCGGGAGCATCTTGTTGGTGGGATACACACGGAAGGTGAAGTCGTACACGCCGGCGCGTTTAATCGGCACCTTGATGTAGTATTTCACCCAGTTGTCGCCCGAGTCGACGAGTTTCATCTCATGGACAGAAGTGATTTCTTCCACCATCTCGTTGTTCTTCCTGCCGAAGAGCAACTCAATGGCCAGATCGCCAGGCTCGAGGTCGGGCGTAAGCAGCGTGATTTCAGCGATGAACTGTTCACCGAAGGTCAGCGGACGAACGTTGGTGTCAGGCAGCAGGAGTGACTTCACCTCCACCTTGTCCCAATTGTTGCGCACACGCGTCTTCCACGCATTGATCTCGAAGGCTTTCTGGTAACGGTTCTCACGCATCCAGTTGGTCCGCTCAATCAGCTTGTTGTAGTACTTCTCGAAGTAGTCGTCCATCATGCGTTTCATCGTGAAGCGCGGCGAGATCTCGTTGAGGCACTTCTTCATGGCAGCCACCCAGCCCGTAGGTACCTCTTGCACGTTACGGGCGTAGTAAAGCGGGACAATTTCATTCTCAAGGGTGTTGTAAATCGTCTCGGCATCCATCTCGTCTTGATAACGCTGGTCTTGATAGGTACGCTTCTCCTGAATGGCCCAGCCGGCGTCGGGGCGGTAGCCCTCAGCCCACCAGCCATCAAGCACGGAGAAGTTAAGCACGCCGTTCATCACGGCCTTCTCGCCACTGGTGCCAGAGGCTTCGAGCGGACGTGTCGGCGTGTTGAGCCACACATCCACACCGCTGGTGAGGCGGCTGCCAAGTTCCATATCGTAGTTACTGATGAACAGTATTTTACCGATAAATTCAGGCCTACGCGAGATGTCGATGATCATCTTGATAAGGTCTTGTCCCGCCTTGTCGTTGGGGTGCGCCTTACCGGCAAAGAGGAAGATGACGGGGCGCTTCGGGTCGTTGACCAACTGCGACAGGCGTTCCAAGTTGCCAAACAGTAGATGAGCACGCTTGTAGGTGGCGAAACGACGGGCGAAGCCGACGATTAAGGCATTCTCGTTTAGGTTGTTGACGGTCTGCATAATCAGCTTCGGGCTTTCCTGACGCTGGCGCATGTCTTCCTTGTTCTTCTCCGAGAGGTAAGCTATCAGCTCATGCTTCAGCTGCTTGCGGATGTCCCAGATCGCCGAATCCGGCACCTCGTTGATTTTCTCCCACATCTTCACATCCGACTGGTGGTCGATGTAATCGGGGCCAAAGGTAATCTTGTAGAGGCGCTGCCACAGGCGGTTGCTCCACGTGGGCAGGTGCACGCCGTTGGTGACGTAGCCGATGTGGTTCTCTTCGGCAAAATATCCCGGCCACAGCGACTGGAACATCTCGCGCGACACGCGTCCGTGGATCTTACTCACGCCGTTCACCTCTTGGCTGAGGTTAGTGGCCAACACGCTCATCGAGAACTTCTCGTTCGGGTTGTTGGGGTTGAAGCGGCCCAAGCCCATGAAGCGTTCCCAGCTGATGTTCATGCGGTTGGCATAGTGTGGCATATAGGTACGGATGAGGTGTTCCTCAAAGGCATCGTGACCTGCGGGCACTGGTGTGTGCGTCGTGAACAAGGTGGAGGTCCTCACCAGCTCAAGGGCGACGTCGAAGTCGAGGTTGTGCTTGTTGATATAGACACGCAGACGCTCCAAGCCGCTGAAGGCCGCATGGCCTTCGTTGCAGTGGTAGATGGTCGGCTTCACGCCCATGGCTTCGAGCAGGCGGATACCACCCACACCGAGGAACATCTCCTGTTTGATACGCATCTCGGAGTCGCCGCCATAGAGTCGGCTCGTGATGCCACGGTCCTCGGGCGAGTTCTCTTCGATGTCGGTATCCAAAAGGTACAGCCCTACCCTACCCACGTTGACACGCCAGGCCTTGGCATAGACCGAGCGGCCGGGGAAGGCGATGCTCACCGTGATCCACTCGCCCTTGTCGTTGCGCACAGGCTGCAGGGGCAGCTGCGAGAACTTCTGCGGGATGTATTCGGCCCTTTGCTCGCCGGAAACCGTGATTTCCTGGGCAAAGTAGCCATAACGGTACAGCAGGCCGATGCCCACCATGTTGGCGTTGGAGTCGGAGGCCTGCTTCATGTAGTCACCAGCGAGGATGCCAAGACCTCCGGAATAAATCTTGAGGCTCTTCATCAAGCCGTATTCCATGCTGAAGTAAGCAATCAGGTCCTTCTGCTTCGTAGGCTGACTCATGTATTCCTTGAACTGGTCGTACACCTTGTTTAGGCGTTCAACAAAGTCCTTATCGTTCTCCAACTCCTTGATTTGCTCCACAGAGAGGCCTTCCATCAGAGCGACAGGATTCTGCTCCGTGGCCTTCCATGCCACCGGGTCGATGCTCTCAAACAGTTCAATGGCGTCCACGTTCCAACACCACCAGATGTTGCGCGACAGCTCCTCCAGTTTCTTCATCTCCACCGAATACACGGGCTTCACGAGCACCTTCTTCCAACTCGGGGTGTCGTTCTTCTGGTAGACCACCTCATGCAGTAGCTCGGCATAAGGCACCGGCTCCAGTACATAGTGGCGGCCACCTGACTTATCGAGGGCCATGGACCACGCTTTCTGGTAGTTGACAATCAAGTCTTTCCACAGCAGTTTCTTGGCCTGTTGGAGGGCCTGTTTCGACAGCTCTTCCATGCCCTTTTCGGTCAGGGTCAGGAAATATCGCAAAGCGGCAACCATCTTGTCAATCACCTTATTTATATCGCCATCCTCACGCGGAATCACAGTCACGGCTTCGTTGCCTTTGGATTCTCGCTGTACAAACATGCCGAAGCCTGAGACATCTGAGGTCAAGGTCGGGATGCCCATGGCCACGCTCTCAAGCGGCGTATAGCCCCAAGGCTCGTAATACGACGGGAACACCGAAAAGTCGAAGGCGGCGAGGAAGTCGGAATAGGTCATGTTGAAGATGCCGTCGTTGCCGTTGAGGTAAGCCGGCACAAACATCACCTTCACCTTGTCGTTGGCGTCGTTCTGCAGACCCGCGTTGCGCAAAGCATTCAGGATAGCATCGTTCTCATAGTCGAAGACATGGTGTGTGGCGGGGAAATCGGTATGGCCCATGATGGTCACAGAGCCGTCCAAGCGGTGTTGCAAATCCTTGGAAGGACCGGCGATGTTGCCAGGCACGGCAATCACACCGACGACGGTACGCGGCAGGTTCTTATCCTCGTTCAGGCGGCGCAGCGTCTCGATAAAGAGGTCGACACCCTTGTTCTTGAACTCGTAGCGACCGCTGTTAATGACCATGAGGCAGTTGCGGTCGATGGTCTCGCCACAAAGCGTGTCGACAATCTTCAACACCTTCTCGCGTGACTCCTTACGCTTGGCGACAAAGGCCGCCTTGTGTTGGCGCAGGGTATGGTCGATGCCGTTCATCGTCACGACGTCGGGCTTGCGATAGAGGAACTGTTCGCACTCCCTCGCCGTGATGTCGCTCACCGTCGTGAAAACATCGGCATTCTTGGCCGCCTTCTGCTCCATCGACTGCTGCGAGACGATGTTGAACTGCATGGCCATCACCGAAGGCAGGTATGACTTCAGGTTATCATAGAGCGGCAAGCCGTTGCCCGAGATGGCACGACCGAGGTAGGTGGCATGGGTGGTGAACACCGTGGCGACCTTGGGGCAATGTTCCTTCAGATACAACACGCCAGAGCCTGTCATCCACTCATGGAACTGGGCCACGATGTTGGAGACCTGCTGCAGGTTGAAGTTGACGAAACTCTCAATCACCTGACCGGCGGCATAGCCGAACAACACAGGCTCGATATAGTCCCATTGGCCGCGGATGCTGTCGAGTTCATATTGTTCCCAAAGATGGGCAAGTATATCGTTTTTCGTTTGATACAGCGGAGTGTAGTCCACCAAAATGGCGATGGGGCTGCTTTCGATCTTCCAACGGCCGATGCGGAACTTCAGACCTTGCGCCAAGGCACGCTCACGCCACTCAGGGAAGAGCTCGTTGTCTTCGACAAAATACAACGTCTCATGGGCTTCCTTCACCACGTCGGGACCCACCGTAATATAATTGTCGCCAAGCAGCTGACGCATCACGTTCGACTTCGTGGAAAGCACCGTGTAGATGCCGCCCACCATGTTACACACTTCCCAAGAAGTTTCAAAAAGATATTCGGGATTCTTCATTTATGGTTTAAAATTCAAAATTTAAGATTCAAAGATTCATTCGGCTTTCACCTTGCGTTTCGAGAGTTGGTTGACACGGTCGGCAAAGTCAGTGAGAACATTCATATAGTTTACGTACGCATCATACGGCGAGGCATAATGGTTGAAATACTTATGCACCACGCCATCGGAGAGCCACTTCGTGCACATGTAGTAGAAATGGTCGGAGGTCTGGAGCAGAGTCCAATCCTGTTGCAGCTCCTCGTCCTTGATACGGTGCACCTTGGCATTCAAGTCATACAAAGCACGGAAGGCATCGTCCTGCAAGGGGTTGCCGAGCCATGCCGTGAGGTCGCGCTCCTCGTCGCTCCACGACAGCACGTTGGGCACGTTGACTGCACTCACCGGCTGCAAGGCCTTGGCCAGTTCCTGCGGCGTGGCAAACTTGAACTTGCTGCCTTTCAGGATGGCCTCGGGCAGACGCTCCATGAAGTCGAAGATGCCCGTCTCGGCCTGCTGGTGCTCGCCGAAGGTCTCATAATCCATGAAGATGTTGACCACCTCTTCCTCTTCCGGCAGGGCGTTGAGCCAGTTGACGAAGTCCTCGGCGCGGAAGCCGTCCTGCACGAAGCGGAAGGCAATCTCATCGCTGAACTTGAAGTTGCGGAGCAGCACCTTAAGCTTCGGGTTGATGGCGTTGGCATACATGTAGTTGGGGCTCTTCCAACCCAGGATGTGCTTGGCGCCTTCGGTAAGCATGAGTTTGTAGCCCATGTCGGCCACAGCCGCACCGATTTCGTCGCTATAGATCAACTCTGTGTTACGGAAAGTCTTGGGTGTCACGCCAAACACTTCTTTCATCTTGTGCTTATGTGCCATCACCTGACGCTTGAATTCGTCGGGATTGGACAGCGAAGCCAACGAGTGGGCATAGGTCTCGGAAAGCACCTCCACTTTGCCCGTGGCGACCAGCTTCTGGAAGCTCTCCAACACCTCAGGCGCGAATTGCTCCATCTGTTCAATAACCACGCCCGAGAACGAGAAGGCGAACTTGACTTTATCACCGAACTTGTCGATTTGGCGCATCAGCAGCTCGTTCATGGGCAGGTAGCACTTCTCGGCCACACGCCGCATAAACATGCGGTTGCTGTAGTCGTCATAATAATAATGTTTCTTGCCGATTTCGAAGAAACGATACGTGCGGAGCCTGTAAGGCTGATGCACCTGGAAATAGAAACAGATTGATTTGCTCATATTGTTGTGTTTTTATTTTTCTTACTGAACTACAGACTCATACACGGCCTTTATCTTCTTCGCTGCTGCCTCCCATTTGAGGCTGTCCACCTCGTCCTTGCCTTCGTCCTTGAAACAGTCGGCCAACGGCTTGTAGTGGCAGAGCGCATAGATGGAATCAGCCAGGCCGTTGATGTCCCAGAAGTCGACCTTCAAGGCGTGTTTCACCACCTCGGAGACGCCCGACTGCTTGCTGATGACCACCGGCACGTTGAGACGCATGGCCTCCAATGGCACGATGCCGAACGGCTCAGAGATGGACGGCATGACGAACACGTCGGTCATGGCGAACATCTGGTCGACGGCCTCGCCCTTCAGGAAGCCTGTGAAGTGGAAGTGACTGCCCATGCCAAGTTGCGCCACACGGCGGATCATTCCCTCCAACATATCGCCCGTGCCTGCCATCACGAAATGGATGCTCGGGTCGACTTGGTGAATCTTGTGAGCCGCCTCAATAAAGTAAGCGGGGCCCTTCTGGTAGGTGATTCTTCCGAGGAAAGTCACCACCTTGGCATCCAAGCCACTACGCTCGTATTCCGACTTGGGCTTGTCGTTAGGTTCCACGGCGTTGTGCACCGTGACGACCTTGGCGGGGTCAATGCCGTATTTGTTGATAACGATATTTCTGGTCAGGTTACTCACCGTGATGACACGGTCAGCGGCTTCCATACCCCTGCGCTCGATGGCGTACACATCCGTGTTGATGTTCTCACCCGAGCGGTCGAACTCGGTGGCATGCATGTGCACCACCAGCGGCTTACCTGTGGTCTCCTTGGCGGCGATGCCTGCGGAATAGGTCAGCCAGTCGTGGGCGTGGATGACATCGAAGTCGTATTTCGTGGCCAACGAAGAGCCAATCAAAGCATAACGCGCCACCTCCTCCATGAGGTTCATGCCGTATTTGCCCGAGAACTGGTAGTTGCGCGCAAACACCGAGCCACTGCGGTTGAAGTGCTCCACCACATGGCGGTCGCTCTCCAGCACATTGGCGAATTGCTCTGGCCCGACATACGGGATGATGTTGGAGCCTATCTCCATGTACTGCACGCGTTCCCAATAGCTGCGGTCTTTCTCGTGGTCGATGTCGATGGTCACGTCGCTGGCGTTGAGCAGACGCACGTTGGTCTCGTCCTCGTCGCCATAGGCGCGCGGCACCACGAAGAGCACGTCCACGTCATTCTTGGCCAAGCCTTTGGTCATACCGAAGCAAGCCGTTCCTAGGCCGCCAGTAATATGGGGCGGAAACTCCCACCCAAACATCAGGACTCTCATCTTGAGCCTCCTTTCTTATTAAGTTCTTCAATCAGGTAATGCAGGTAGAGCAAGGCACCTACGCTCGTCGACTGCGAGATGCAGCCTCTTGCCTCGAAGGGCGGATTGCCGTCGTAGATCTCCGACACCGTGCCGATGCCGTTGTCTTTGATGGCTTCCTCGAAGCCGTTGTACAGGTCTTCGAGATACGGCAACGAGGTCTTGCCAAACAACTTCACCGACAAGTCGGCATAGAACATGATCAGCCAGGGGAAGGTCGAGCCGTTGTGATAGGCACGTTCGCGCTCGTTGTGGCTGCCTATGGTCAAACCTTTGTAGTTCTCGTCGTTAGGCGACAGCGAGCGGATGCCACGCGTCGTCAGCAGTTCGGAATGGGCGATGTCGAAAGCTCGTTTTTGCATCTCGTCGCTCATCGGGCTATAGGGCAAGGCCGCCGCAATCATCATGTTGGGGCGCACCTGCGTGTTCTTTTCGTTGCTGTTCACGAAGTCGTAGAATCCGTTGGCCGCCTTATTATAGAAGGTGTCGGCAAACGAAGCCTTCACTTTGTCGGCCAAAGCCTGCCATCCCTTCAGCGACGCACTCTTCGGCTCGGCCGCTTTCAGCAGCTCCACGCCATAGCACAAGGCGTTATACCAAAGTGCATTGACTTCGATATCCAGACCTGTGCGCGGCGTCCAGGGCTTGCCTTGGGCGAAGACGTTCATCCACGTCAGGGCAAGGTCACGGTTGCCGGCATAGAGCAGTCCGTTGTCGAGGACATGCACGTTGAAGTCGGTGCCTGCGATGAAGCTCTCCAGGATGGTCGTCATCGGCTTCTTGTATTTCTTCCAAATTTCCTTCTTGTCCTTGCCAAGCATCTTCTCGTAGAGCTGCAAGACATAGAAGAACCACAGCGGCGAGTCAACCGCCGTGAAATACAGGCTCTTCTGATAGTAGCGGTGCGGGAAGAACGGCCCTTGCATCCTTGAGACAAGGTAATCCAAGGCCTCCTTGAAGGTCTTCTCGTCGCCTTGCGCCAAAGCGATGCCGGGCAAGGCAAGGAAGGTGTCGCGGCTGCAACTGCCGAACCACGGGAAGCCAGCCCAGAGGCGCGTGCCTTTGTCGTCACGGATGATGAACTGGTCGGCGGCCTTCACGAGGCAGTCTTCGTAGCTCGTCTGAGGCAACAGCCTCTTCACCTCGGCCTCACACTGCCGTTTGATGGCGGTGGGATTCTCTTCCTTGAGGCTTACAGAGAGGATGGCCGTGTCGCCTTGTTTCATCTGCAATTCGAAGAAACCCGGGACAAATTGGTCTTCCATGGCCTCATAGCCACGCTCCTGCTCACGGATGTAGAACATATTGTAGTACCAATGCGGCACATGCGTATATTCCGCCGTCTTCGAGAACTGAAGATACAGTCTCGAATAGTCCTTATAGAGCTGCCACGAAGCGCCATTCTTCACCAGTTCCACCTTACGGCTGGCCTCGTGGTTCTCGTGCGTCAGCATGTGGACATTACGGAAAGCCAGGAAGGGCAGCACACGCAAGGTGATAGGCACCACGGATTCGCGCAAGGTGTAACGCACAAAGAGGCGTGCCTCCGTGGCGGAGAAAATCAATTCCTTGTCGAGCACCACATTGCCGATGCGGTAAGTCATCTTCGGCATGGGGTCGGCGGTGAAGTCGCGCATGTATTTGTGTCCACGCGGGGCGAAGACGCCGTTGGGGTACATGTGCACGCCAAGATGGAACTCCTCCTTGTTCTCGATGATGGTCTCGTCGAGGCTCGACAGCAGCACGTGGTTGTTGTTGTCCAGTTGCGGCTGCGGCGCCACCAGAAGGCCGTGGTATTTTCGCGTGTTGCAGCTAATCATCGTGGTGGCCAGAAATGCGCCCAAGGCATTGGAACGCAACACCTCACGATTGAGTGTAAACTCCAGATTGATTACTTTTTTCTTATCCCAGGAAATGTAACTCATATATCTTGTTTCAAAATTTGCAGAAATAACCGACTACAAAGATAATGTTTTTACATTTTCGCAAGGGAAAAAACAACATTTTTTATCTTTGCAGCCTGGAAATAATATCAAAAGCTTTATACAATGACAAAAAAACTCATCAACATGATCGCATTAAGCGTAATCATTATGGCTTCATGCACTTCGAAGCTCGAACAGAAAACCGAGGCCGAAGCCCCGAATCCTTTCCTCAGTGAATACACGACGCCTTTCCAGGTGCCGCCGTTTGACCAAATCAAAAACGAGCACTACATGCCTGCATTCATAGCCGGCATGGCCGAGCAACAGGCCGAGATTGACTCTATTGTCAACAATCCGGACACGCCCACTTTCGAGAACACCATCCTGCCTTTCGACAAGTCGGGCCAGATCCTCGACCGCGTCAGCAACGTGTTTTTCAACCTCAACGAATGTCTCACCAACGATGAGATGATCACCATCGCCGAAGAGGTGCTGCCCATGCTCTCCAAGCACGGCGACGCCATCTCGATGAACCCGAAACTCTTTGAGCGCATTGACTACGTCTACCAACACCGCAACGAGATGGGCCTCGACCCACAGCAGATCCGTGTGGTGGAGAAGTACCATCAGGACTTCATCCGCAGCGGCGCCGGCCTGCCCAAAGACAAGCAAGAGGAACTCAGCCAAATCAACGAGCAGCTCTCCACGCTGAGTCTGCAATATGGCAACAACCTGCTGAAGGAGAATGCCAACTATAAACTCGTCATCGACAACGAAGCCGACCTCGCCGGTCTGCCCCAGACCAGCATCGACGCCGCTGCCGAGCAAGCCAAGGCCGAAGGCATGGAAGGCAAGTGGGTGTTCACCCTCAGCAAACCCAGCCTCATCCCCTTCCTGCAGTTTGCCAACAACCGCGACCTGCGTGAAAAGATGTACAAGGCCTACTACAATCGTGGCGACAACAACAACGAGTTCGACAACAAGAAACTCATCAACGAGATGGTGAACCTCCGCTTAAAGAAGGCCCAACTCTTCGGCTTTGACAACTACGCCGACTATGTGCTGGATGTCAACATGGCCAAAGACTCGAAGACCGTCGACAAGTTCCTTATCGATATCTTCAACCCCGCACAAGTGTTGGCCAAGAAAGAACTCGCCGAGATGCAAGCCATCGCCGACAAGGAAGCTGCCAACATCAAGCTGGAAGGCTGGGATTGGTGGTACTATGCCGAAAAACTCCGCAAGGCCAAATACGACTTCGACGAGAACTATATCAAGCCTTATCTCACTGTGGATAACGTCCGCGAGGGCATGTTCACGGCTGCTAACAAACTCTATGGCGTCATCTTTGCCAAGAACGAGAACCTCCCCGTCTATTATCCCGGCGTGGAGACTTACGAGGTGAAGGAAGCCAACGGCGACTTCCTCGGCATCCTTTACATGGACTACTATCCGCGCGAGTCGAAGAGCGGAGGCGCCTGGTGCACCAGCTTCCGTGAAAGCGGTTATGACATCGAAGGCAACAAGATTTACCCCGTGATTTCCTTGGTGATGAACTTCACCCCTGCCTCGGGCGACACCCCTGCCCTGCTCACCTGGGACGAGACCGAGACGATGTGGCACGAGTTTGGCCACTCGCTGCACGGCTTCTTCAGCGACGGCCTCTACGACCGCACCTGCGGCAACGTGCCTCACGACTATGTGGAGCTGCCCTCGCAAATCATGGAAAACTGGGTCGCCGAGCCAGAGGTCATCCGCATGTATGCCAAGCACTACCAGACCGGCGAGGTCATGCCAGACAGCCTCATCAACAAGATTGAAAACAGCGCCTTGTTCAACCAAGGCTTCATGACCACCGAGCTCATCGCTGCCTCCATCTTAGACATGAAGTACCACGAGCTGACTCAGCCCCAAGACCTCGACGTCGACGCCTTCGAGAAGGAGCAGATGGATGCCATCAATCTGATGCCCGAAATCCTGCCCCGCTACCGCAGCACCAACTTCAGCCACATCTTCAACGGCGGCTACAGCGCTGGCTACTATGCCTACACCTGGGCTGAGGTGCTCGACAAGGACGCCTTCAACTACTTCAAGACCTCTGGCGACCTTTTCAACCCCGAGCTGGCGGCCTCGTTCCGTCTGAACTGCCTGCAGGAATGCGGCAACGACGAAGGCATGGTGCAATACCGCAAGTTCCGCGGCCAAGACCCGGATTACGAGCCTTATCTGAAGGCACGTGGTTTGAAATAATACGTAATAAACATGTAGAGACGCGATGAATCGCGTCTCTACAAACATCAACACAAATGAAACGTTTTCTTCTTTTCGTCTTTGTCTTTGCCTGTCTGGTTTCAGTCGAGGCCCAAACAAATGGAACAACCCATCAGCAACGAAAGAAAGTCGGTGTAGTACTCGGTGGCGGTGGCGCTAAAGGCGCAGCCCATATCGGCGCGTTGAAATACATCGAAGAGATGGGCATCCCTGTCGACTATGTGGCAGGCACCAGCATGGGTTCCATTATCGGAGGCTTGTACGCGATGGGATACTCCCCCGACGAGCTCACCCAACTCATTAGTAATATGAACTGGTCGGAGTATATCGGAAACAAAATCGACCGTTCCTCCATGACGAAGGAGATGCGCCAAAACAACAGTTCTTTGGTGTTTAGAATCCCCTTCAGTCTTAATAACCTCTTCAACCCCAATTCAAAAACGTCGCTTATCAGTCAGTTGCCCAATGCCTACGTCAACAACAGCTCGCTCATCAATCTATTCAACGACCTTTGCGTAGGCTACCAAGAGGAGATGGACTTCAACGAACTGCCCATCCCCTTTGCTTGCGTAGCCACCGACCTGGTTTCGGGCAACGAGGTGGTGCTGCGCAAAGGTAGCGTACCCACCGCTATGCGCGCCAGCATGGCCATCCCAGGCGTGTTCTCGCCCGTTCAAATCGACGACATGGTACTAGTGGATGGCGGCTTGGTAAACAACTTCCCTGCCGACGTGCTAAGAAAGATGGGCGCCGACATCATTATCGGCGTTGAGATTACCTCAAACAAAAACATCACCGCCGACGATTTGCAATCCTTACCGCAATTGTTTGGGCGGTTAGTCACCAACAGCACCAGTGGCAAGCGCGAAGAAAACCGCGCATTGTGCAATTCCAAAGGTAATATCTATATGGTGCCTGATGTCAGTGGCTATGGCATGCTCAGCTTCACGCCCGAAGCCATCGACACCTTGGTGCAAAGAGGCTATAAGAAAGCCAGCGAGTTTCACGACCAGCTACTGCAAGTGAAAAGGGAGGTCGAAAGCTCCGCAGGAGGTCCGGTAGGCAAGACACTTCATGCCCCTCAAGCCAAGAACATCGCCATCGACACGGTGAAGGTGCGTTCCATCTCCATCAACAATGTTTCAGATGCCCAAAGCCGCTGGCTGCTCCGAAAAGGCAATTTGAAAGCCGACAAGAATTACACCCAAAACGACATCGAAAACGCCATGAACGTGTATCGTGGCACGGGATGCTTCGACGAAATCACCTATAATGTAAAGGAGGCTGACTCCTTGCATTTATCCAAAACATTAGAGGGTGTCTATGATTTGAGCGTCAACATGAAACCAGCAAAGCCTCACACGGTGGGTCTGGGCCTACGCTATGACACCGAGGAAGGCGCGGGATTGTTGCTGCATCTGGGTCTCAACGAAAAGAAGTTTGGCGGGTCGAAGTTCAACGCCAACATCAAACTCTGCTACAGCCCCAAAATCAACCTGACGTACACCTATTCCGTCCCTTCGGCGGCCAACTTCAGCGTGGCATACGATTATCGCAATGAGCATTTCATGGCTTTGGGACAAAACAACAAAAATATCAATTTGCATTATCGTCAGCATAAGGCAAGCGGCTACATCTCACAGTTCCATCTACTCAACATTAACACCAGCGCTGGTTTGTCGTTCTCCCACACGTCATTCGACCAAACTTCATTGGAAAGTGACTCCTCGGATTACACCTATTTCAGGAACAACCGATTGCTAACGCCCTTCGTCAACTTTGAATTCGACAACCTTGACGATGCCTATTTTGCCAAACATGGCATTGCCGCTCATCTGACAGGTCGTTATAATCTCGATTTGACAAATACCGACTCAATTTACGCATGGATCAAACGCAATTGCTGGGAAATCGGCTATGCATTTCAGGCCTATATCACGCCGAGAGATGGAAAGTTCACCATGATTCCACAAATCTATGGCCGATTTGCGTTTAACGACCCGATTTACTATAACCAATGGAACACATACGGCGGTGAGATTGAAGGCCGTCATCTTGAGAATCAAATGCCTTTCATCGGCTTTAACACCGTGGAGGCCACTGATGACATGGTCACTCTGTTTCGCGCAGACTTTCGATACAACTTCTATGGGAAACACTATGCGACTCTCATGTACAATATCTTATTGGATTGGGACATGATACCGTTTATAAAAGATGGTCTTGAACCGACTCGCACCATAATTGGCGCACAAGGAGCTGGTATCAAATACGCCTATAATAGTCCCATAGGCCCCATCTCATTTACGTTGCATTGGTCCAACAGACAAACGGAAGATGAGTCCGACAGAAAATACGAAAACTATTTCGGAGCATACTTCTCATTTGGTTACACGTTCTGATGAACGCCCATATACAAACAATCCCGACGGGCATCGCCCGCCGGGATTGTCGTTTTATCTTGCCAGAATTTAGATGTTACTCAAATAATGTCTTATTGTTTTCAAGCAGTTGTGCTATGGCGTCAATTTCTTTCGCTCTCAGCCTGAGATCGGGAAGGAAGCGTCTGAAGTTATCCAAGCTATGCATGTCGGAGCCGATGTAATCATACATACCCTCGTCCAACAGGAAGTGAGCCTTTTCGCATGCCGGCTCGCCATACACTCCAACCAAAGACAGCAGGTTCATCTGGAACTTGTAGCGTTTGTCTTTCCAACGCAAATACACATCCTTTCCTGCGTATTCATACCTTTCGGGATGCGCGATGACGGGCTGAAGTTCCTCACACATAATGTCGTACAACATATGGGTGTAATTCTGCTCGTACATCATATAAGAAGTTTCACACAGCACATGCGTACCAGCCTTATCCAAAGTCAAGAAGCCTTGCTTATAATGCTCCATGAAACTGCCCTCCAGCATATACTCACCGCCTAAACGAAGTTCGATCTGGCAAGCTTTCTCGGCCTCAGCCTTGAAGGTTTCAAACTCAGAAGTGATGCTTTCGCGGTTGTTCTGGGGATAGTCATTCATGAAGTGAGGTGTCAAAATCATCTTCTTCACGCCGCGCTCCTCCAACTTCTTCAAGGCATACAATGACTTCTCGGTAGATGAAAAGCCATCATCGACGCCAGGAAGCAGATGGCAATGGATGTCACAAGCGCCTTGGAAGAAGTCTTCCGGCAAATAATATCTCTTTCTAAAACCGAACATAGAAACAATTATTCTTTACCGTCGCTAGCCGACTTAAAGTGACTGCGAGAACTATGATGGTGGTGGTGATGACGATGGGGGAAGATTTTCTTATACAACTTCTCATACCACTTCTTCTTCTTTTTCTTCTCTTCCTCATCATTGCCGTAACCATAGCCGTAGCCATAGCCATAACCATAGCCATAACCGTAGCCATAACCATAGCCATAACCATAGCCATAACCGTAGCCATAGTGTCCGTATCCACGCTTCTTCTTGCTCACGCCATTCAACACCACGCAAAGATTCGGGAACTTATTGTCATGATAGAACTTATCCACGTCAAAGAGCAAGCGTTTGTCAGTTGTTTCCGCCCTCAACACCAAAATGGTAGTGTCGGCCACACGCTTCACGATGTCGGAGTCAGCCACCATGCCCACCGGCACGTTATCCAGGAAGATATATTCATAACGTTTACGCAACTCTGCGACCAAATCCTCAAGACGGGTGCTCATCAACAACTCTGCAGGGTTAGGCGGCACGGGACCTGAGAAAACGATATCAAGGTTGGGCGTGGTCTGGCTGGAGTGGATGATATCGTCCACACTATCTGTTTTTCCAGAAAGGTAATTGGAGACACCGGCCCTGGTATTGACACCAAACACCTTGAACAGGGTTCCTTTGCGGATATCCAAGTCGACGATGACCGTCTTTCTCGTGGCCAAAGCAAAACTCGTAGCCAAGTTGGTGGACACGAAGGTCTTACCTGATGACACCATGAACGAGGTGAACATAATGACATGGCCACCATCCTTTCTGTCTTTCATATACTCAAGACTCGATCGGATAAGACGGAACGACTCAGAAAGCGAGTCTCGTCCATTCTCCTTCACTGCAATGGAATGCCCCGTTACTCCGCCATCATACGGGACATCGCCCAAGAATGGTACATTCGAGCTCTTCTGAATATCCGTCCTATCGTGAATGGTGGTATCCATCATATTACGAAGCAACATGAGGACAATCGGGATGGCCAAGCCAATCAAAAGACCGATCAAAGTGGCGCGTTTCTCATCAGGAGCCACGGGACCATAGTTAGGCGAAGCATAATCGATGATTTTACCCGTGGCTTCCAACTGGGGGCTAGTCATCATCAATTCTTCACGCTTGGTCAGCAGATTGAGGTAAAGTTGTTCCTTGATATTCTGCATACGAGCCAAGGATTGAAACTCCACCTGGGCCTCGGGAACAGTCTGAATCTGGGAATTGGCGATACTCCTTTCTCGGTTAGCCGCCTGAATACGATCCTCTAAACCCATCAAATTGGTTTCCAGGATGGAAACGATGCTCGCATGAAGTGATACCTGTTCTTCCATCACACTTTGGGCAACAGGATTGTTGACCGTACCGTCCGCTTTATACTTCTCAATTTTCACCAAGTTATCATTGTATTTGGCTATCACTGCAGCAGCTTCTGTTGAGACCTTCACCACACCAACAGGCACAATCTGATCCTGATTGTTCTTAATAAAACTCAGCAGATAACGCATCATGTCCTTCTGGGCTTCGAGCTGCTGAACCTCTTCCGTCTTGGCATTGCTTTTCGCAACATACGATTGGCCATAACTACCCATATCGATAATGTTGTGACCTTTCTTGAAATCAACCGAATACTGCTGATATTCCTCGATATCACTCATCAACATTTCAATACGGTCGTTGATGAATGTTTCCGTATAGTCCAAAATGCGTTGTTGGTCATCAATCGACTCTTGATTGTAAACTTCCATCAAGGCATTGAGCACATCGGCAGCCCTCAAAGGAGAAGTATCACGCAAATTCAGGCGCAACAAGGCATTACGTTCGCTGTCTCTAGAAACGCCGATGCGACCTCGATAAGAAGCGGCCACCGCTTTAAGCGGAGCATGACGTACAACAATCTCAGTGTTGATAAAATCATCATATTTCCAAGTGGGAGCCACAACCAATTTCCCGACAGGAGAAATCACCGTATCATTTAATCTCACTTTCATGGCTGGGATATTCTCACCAAAATCATCAAGCAACACAAATTCCTTATCCAATGGTTTCACACTAAAAGCAGCTCCACCATTTTCATCCATTTCCGGGAAGGACACTGCAACAGGGGCTTCCTTATACAAATCCCTGTTTCTTCTCGACACCTTGGTCTTATATGAATACATCGTGCACAAATTGAGTTGACGCACCATACTCTCCATATTCTTCTGCGAACGCAGCACCATCACCTCGTTGTTGACCGTACTGACTACAAGACCCGGGCCAGAGATCAAATTCAAAGGTGCCGAACCGCGGAAAGACTCCGAACCACCATTAGCCAAAGTCTTAATCAAAATAGAGGAAGAACTGGCATAAATCTTCTCCTTGCCACGGACATTGTAGAATGCGATCACACCTCCAATAGCTGCACAAAGGGCAAACCAAGGCAAATTGTGCAAAATCAAGAAGACCAAATCTTTAAACTTGAAGCCACTATTCGCGTCCTCGTCAAAAAACGCATTCATGTCATTGGGCTTCATGTTCATATTGCTGTTATCGGTAGCCATTTCTTAGCGTGTATTATTGTTTAAATCATTTAAATTGCAAATTAGCCTATCTTCCTGAGGGGATGAGCGTCCTAATTAAGGTATAAACCGAGACTAAAGAGACCACGGATGAAACCAGTGCCAACACAGTGCTTAGGTTGTTGCTAAAGAACTTGTAACCCATTTCCTCGGTAAAAATGATGTCGTTTTGCTGCAACACGAAGAAATCATCATCAAAAATAGCTGTAGAACGCGGATCCAAATAATGGATGACCCTTTTACCGTTCACCTCACGCATCACGCCGATGCGGTCACGACGGGTGTACCAATCCAAGCCTCCCGCCATAGCCAATGCCTCCAAGAAAGTGCAACGTTCTTCGGTAATATTAAGCACCTTACCCCCAGAGCTGCTCAAAAAGAACACCTTAAAATTCATAAAACGAGCTGTTACCAATGGATTCTTGATGTAACCGTTTCGTTCCAAATGTGCAGCAATGGTATCCTGCAGCTGCAAACGGGTCAAGCCCTCCACATGCAGTTCTCCCAAAACAGGGAATTGGATATTACCATTGACATCAACGAGATAACCCAATCCTTGATTTGCTCCTTGGCTCATATTTCCACCAAAAACATTAAATGGCTTAATCAACTCATCGTCCTTGCCCGTATTGCTCAAGACATAGATTCTCAATTCATCGTAAGGAGCCACCGTAGCCTCTAAGGCTTCGTTAATAGGAAGACCTTGCTTAGGCATATTCTGTAAATAGCGGACCTTTTTGGGAGTCACACAAGAAGACATTACAGCCAAAGCAAGCAACGCAAATAAGACTAATAACTTATTGGTTTTCATATAAATACAATATTATTCTCTTTATATAGTTTTGCAAAATTACGAAAATTTTCCGAATCGGATAAATAACAGTCCAATTCTAATCACTTTTTCCAATACAATTCCACTATTTTCCCGTATAGACGTTCGACAATTGGATTGTCTTTGGCCAACAGTTTCAAATTGTTTCTGAAAAACTCTCTCAAATGCAGCCAATACCATTGCATTCGACTATCGGTCCACAAGGTATGCGCAAGGACCAATGCCTTGTCGGGAAATCTTCCTTCTTGAACACAGTCCACGATTTCGCTCGTTTCATGGAATTTCAAACCGAAACCACTTTCAACGATATCTCGTGTAGCATACTTTCCGCCATCCCATGCAAAACCCGTGTCGGTCAGATAGAACACTTTGTCATAGTCCACCGAGAAATAGGGTTCGCCAACTATGCCAAATTCCGACATTGAATGCTTTTTCCACAGTAATCGATTGTCATATTTTGAAGTAGAGCTGCCATGCATGCACACCGATTTCACCGGATAATACTTACGAAAATAATTCAGATTGTCTTCGAAAGTCTTTATAGCCACGTCTTCATCCCCATCTGCCAAAGCTAAATCCTCGTAATGGTATCCGATTTCATGACCTAATTCCACTATCTGTTCAATCACTTCAGGCACATTACTTTGCTTGACAATGCGGAAAAAATATGTGGCACGGATGTCCAATTCATGCTCTAACCGAGCCATCTTCAGTGCATTCCATGCCAATTCGTCCACATCATGACGCATGACAACGGCTTTACCTTCTGCAGGTGCCGTCATCATTTCCTCAAAGGTCTGGAACTGATACCCAGCCTGCTGAAAAGCCTGGATTAAAGTCTTATATGATTTCAAGGTGAAGTCGCGCATCAATCCTTTGAATCATAAGGTTCCAACAATGGATTCAAATCCTTCACAATTTTAGCAGGGACTCCCGCAACCAATACTCGAGGAGGCACATCCTTCGTAACCACGGAGCCAGTAGCCACCACAGCCTCGTCGCCAATGGTCACGCCAGGGATAATGGTCACATTAGGCATAATCCAAACCCCTTTCCCTATGGTGGTCTTTTTTATTGTACGAGGATAGATTTCCTTCAAAATAGTGTCGGACGGAATATTTGCATGGGCGGTAATAATGGCACGGTCACCAATGGAAGCATAATCGCCGATACTAATTTGGTCGGTAAAAACCCTGTCAAATATCACTTCATGACCTATATAGACCCCTTTACCAATCTTCACACCGCGCCATCGTTGCATCACCGTCCTCCATGACTTAATCGGTGTGATGAAGATGAGTTTGTCAAGGAAAAAACGCCACAAAAACTTAATGGCATACCATATTCTTCCCCAAAAACTATCCAATCCATAAAACTGCAATACCTCTTTTGCCGGCATAGTTTCAATCGTTTTTTCTATTATACAAACTATTACAAGTCAAGAACTCAAACCTCTTTTCTTGGAAGAAAGCCAATTCCTTTTCATAAATCGGCAAAGCATTCTCCCCAAGATTCTTCACTTTCAACTTATGTCGAATCACATCGCCCAAGAGATAGGAAATATAATCAGTGCCACGACGTTCAATCTCCGTCGTTTCTTGATCCTCTTCGATGAACTCGTTGGGATGGGTGAGAAACACAAACTGCCTCCCGCTGCACAAGGTTTCCCAATACAAGACCTGTCTGGTAAGCCGGTTCAATGCGGGGGCAATACGCATAAATGTACCGATATACGGAAAACCAAAAGCTGAAATCGGCACTTCAAGGACATCCGAATCGCCTTTCTTGAAAATATTATCCGGTTTGGCAAAATAGGCTTTCCGTGGAGCTGTAAGCCAATGCAACTTTTTCAAGGCACCGAAAGAAAACATCATATCAAGTCGTTGCGACGACACGGAGCTGTCAACCTTAAATCCAACCTCATGCAAAACCTCGGGAAAGCCTTTGTCGACCCTGGCCGCAGGCGCACGAAACGAAACCACCTTTTCGCCGATGATGTCTTCAAGGATTTGCTTCGACTGCTTCAAATGCGAGAGTTGCTCTTCAGGCGACAAAACATCAAACGCCTTGCTCACCTCATGGGTCAAGCCATGCGACCCCACTTCGTGGCCACGTTCATATGCCATCTTCACCACCTGTGGATAAAGTTCCGCGATATGCCCCGTATAGAAAAAAGTCGCCTTCACTCCATACTTGTCGTACAAGTCAAGCAAACGCGGCATGCCTTGATTCAGCACATACTCACCCGTCTTATCACGGAGCTTATGATTCAGAATCGATGTGGTTTCCACATCGTTGGTAATCAAACAGATTTTATCTTTCGGCATGGTTACAATGCAAGCAGAATGTCAACTATTCTTTCAGCAGCATGTCCATCCCAAAGTGGAGGTATGCCGCCTTTCTTCCATTGTCCTGCAAATAAGGTGTCCAGCGCTGGCTTAATGTTGTCAGGACATGTCCCAATCAGTTCGTTGGTGCCAATGGTGCAAGTCTCGGGACGCTCAGTATTGTCACGCAGAGTGATGCAAGGCACCCCCATAACGGTTGTCTCCTCGGTAACACCTCCACTGTCGGTAACAACTGCCTTGGAGCGTTCCACCAGATAGTTGAACTCCAAATAGCCCATCGGTTCCACAATTTGAAGGTTGGGGGCTTCGATGCCCAAATCCTTGAAGATCTTTGCTGTACGCGGATGGATGGGGAACACAATGGGCAGCCCATGCACATTGCTCACAATTTCATTCATCAGGCGTTTCAATTTCTCAGCTTCGTCCACATTGGCGGGGCGGTGCATGGTCAATGTCAAGAACCCTTGGGGTTGCAGGCCTAACTCATCATACATCGAAGGCTTGACAAAGCGAGGGCGGTTGGCCAACAAGGTGTCAATCATCACATTACCGACGAAAAACAGGCTCTTCTCCTCCACTCCAAAACGCCGCAAGTTGGCATTGGCCACTTCGGAGGTGGTGAAGAAATAGTCCGCCAAGCTGTCGGTCACCATGCGGTTGATCTCCTCGGGCATGGTCAAGTCCCAGGAACGGATGCCCGCCTCCACATGTGCCACTTTTGTGCAGAGCTTCTTGGCCACAATAGAGCATGCCATGGTGGAAGTAACATCGCCAACCACCAGCACCAAATCGGTGGGATGCGCTATCAAGTCCTTTTCAAAAGCCACCATGATAGCGGCAGTCTGTTCCGCTTGCGTTCCGCCGCCACAACCCAAGTTGACATCGGGAGCCGGGATATTGAGCTCCTCGAAGAAGGTCTCGCTCATCTGACGGTCATAATGCTGACCTGTGTGGACAAGACGATAATGGATGTCTTTCCCCTCGAATTGTGCCTTATGAATAGCGTGAATCAAGGGGGCAATCTTCATAAAGTTGGGACGAGCGCCCGCGATTAGGGTAATATGTCGCATATTATTTGAATCTAAATTGATACTCAGGATTCTCTTTCATGGTTTTCTGACTCTCTGGATAATTCTCAATGAACCAGGTCAAGAACTGTGCGTAGTCGATTTTCTCGGAAAGCATCTTTTGACGGCGGGATTGCCATTCCTCCTTGAGATTGGGCATAGAAAGCAGCTCCTCTATCTTGGCAAACATCTCTTCTGATTGTTCGGGAAGGAAGCCGTAGGTAAGGCCATATTTATGCTCCTCTTCCTCCAAATAGTGAATTCTACCAACAAAGGTATTGCAACGAATGGCCGGAGTGCCCAGCACGGCCGCCTCGGAGGTCATCGTCTGGCTGTCACCGACCAGCATCGTGGCGTAACACATCAGGGAATGGGCCTTTTCTGGAGAAACCTTCAACTGATAGGGCTTGAACTCGTCATCTATGTTTCTCTCGGTAGTGATGAAGACCTTCCCTTTGGTTTTCAGATAATCCACCAAACGTCTCTTGTTCTCAATGGTCAGCCCCACCACGCCCACATCATGGTGTGCTTTGAAAGCGTTAAATCGCAAGATGAAATACGGCTCACCTTCCTCAACACCTGCATCGCTCAGCACCGAGGGATCGGGGATGAAACGGTTGGGATGCAGATAGGCCAGCTCATGATAAGCGTTTACATATATGGTTTTCTTCGACTTCCTGGGAGTATCAACAGGACTGAGGATGGTATCGGCAAATGGATGTCCGAACTTGACAAACAGCGGCTCCACTTCATCATCATCGTCGTCAAGGATGACGCTTTTCATCTTGCTCAACTTGCTGACATGAGCGATATTGATGGAAGAACCCACGCCTATCTCAATTTGACGTTCACGCACTATCTTCAGCATCCGTCGGTCATACATCAACTGATCCAAGCCTTTCTTCATCAGCACATCGTCTTTCTTGCCGATGTTGACATAAGGAATCCTGTACAAATCCAGCAGCCTGATTGCCGACGGAATCTCCTTCACCACCACTGTCACCTCATGCCCTTTTCCTGTCAACAAGAAATAGGCATTGCGAAGGAGATGAACATGCGCCGGATGATTGACATCAAAAAGGATTTTCATAGTTTCTTCATTATGCTTACGCCCAGTTTGCCAATTTGATACAGCAAAGGCTTACAAACATGCATATATCGTCCCAGCTCCAACAGTTCGCCACCAAATTTCAGCTTGAAATCGCGTACGCCATAGCCACCGTCATCGGGTTTGCCCGCTCCCATCATGTCAAACCTCGGATAGCCGTTCTCGGCCGCATATTGCAGTCCTGCATAGGTCGCCATTTCGGAGGGAAAGATGGTCTTATGCGCTCCATCCTCTCCGCATGCATACATTTCGTATAAGGCCACGCCAGGAAGCCCTACGCACACCGTGCCCCCGACAATTCTTCCGGCATATTCAACCAACAGGAAAGCAGCAGTATCCATGGCATATAATTGTTCAAAAAACTCCAACGGGAAAAGTGGGGTCTTGACCTTGGTCTCGTATAACGACTTCAAGAGGCCGTAATACTCATGAACCTGAGATAGGGTCGGATGTGTGATCATCGTGGCTCCATCGCGCACGGAAACGCGAATGTCGCGCTTACGACTCTTGCCCAAGTGTTCATTCACTACCTCCATCGAGGTCGTATCGACAAGGATGTCATAATGGGGTTGGTATTGGTAACCGCACTGTTCGAACACCGCTCTCCAGCGGCTGTAGTCATTAAAGTTACGGAGCTCCACAAAGATGGCTTTCTTCCCCATCCTTTCATTCAGACCATGAAGCAATAACGCCAATTCTTCCTCCTTGATGTCATCGGCAAGCAGCGGCCCACCAAGAACGATTGCTCTTTTAGAGAAAAAGCGTTTGACCATCCCACCATCCTTTTGAATATACCCCACAACAATGCCTTTCAGTTGTCCTTCGGTTTCCTCCGCATAGGCAAAAGTCTCAAGGAACGAAAGGCTGCCAAAAAAAGTGAAAGCCTCCTGGGTTTGGAACCATGTGGCAACTGGAGAGTGCTTTACCAAGTTAGACCACGCTTTAGGGTCAATATGGTTTCCCTCAACGATTCTCACTTCTTTACCACCCTTTCGTAGATTCTAATAAGTTCCTGCGCCACAAACTTGTTATCCAAGCCATCGGATACCAATCTTTCACGGCCTCGGGTCTTGCCTTTTAGCGTCATCGCCTTTTGCAACAACTGAGCCAATGCCTGTGGGTCTCGGGTTTCCGCCACATAGCATCCCTCAAGCCCCTCCACGCGTTCTTTCACATCCCCCACATCCACACTCACAATCGGGCAGCCACATGCCAAGGCTTCCTTAATGACTTGAGGCGAACCTTCGGAAAAGGAAGTCATCAAGAAGGCATCGGCGGCGCACATCAACTGCGTTACCTCTTCGCGCGAATAGCTTTTTAGTTCCAACAGTTCTGCGTTATCATCCCGTAAAGCCTCAACGGCTTGTTTCGCCAATGGCGCGTTTTTCACGGCATTATCAAAAGCTCCAGCAAAAAGGATATATCTTTTGTCGGCAGCCAGTCCCATGTTCTGCCTTGCCACGGTTTTCTCCATCAGCTGCATTTCCGAAAAGTCGACTCCGCAAGGCAGCAGAGTGAAACTCCTCTTGGGCCGAACTATTTCCATAGTCTTTCGCGACACAAAGACATTCCAAGCCGATAGGCGTATGGCCATCTTTGAAAACGGCAACACCCTTTTATCGTTGATGTCGGAGCCGTGGTAAGTCGTCACTACAGGCACTTGTCCTTGCAGATTGGCGAGGAGCCCTGAAAGTCCATAGTGTGCATGTATCACATCGGGGCAAAACGCCTTGATTTTTCGCTTTAGTCCAGGCAGATTCTTCAAATACCCTATTACGCCTTTGCCTTGTAAGCCAAAGAAATCCACCATACAACCATGGTGTCCCAAAGCCTTGGCTTGTTCAAGGATGAAAGGCGCAAAACAGCCTTGATTAAAAGATGCAATAACAAGAACATTCATATTAAACCAGACCTCTTCCTGCCAGTTTCACCCAAGCCCAGATGACATTGGCGATACAAACTACGATGAGCCACAAAGTAAGCCAACGTTTATGCTTGTTTCTCAACATCGTAATACCGTATGCAGCAAACACAAGTTCAAAAGCCAACACGGGGAAGTGAAAACGCTCAGAGTGAGCAAAATTGCTAAATACCAGCACTACCAAATAACCACATGTAACGGCAATCAACAACACATGCCGTCGCCATTCTCCATTCATCAACATGGCAATCAACACAAAAACAACCAAGCCAGAAAGGACATTTTTGATGAAATTGGCGCCGTTCATCATCATTTGGTTTTCCTGGCCTGAGACAGCCACCATAGACGAAAAAGGAATGGTAAAAATCAAAGGAGCGAACACCGAGGCGGTAGCATATTTGGCAAAGGTATTACCCCCCTGGATTTCGGCGCGCCATGCATAACCTTCCACCTGGTTGGTTTCCCTTCCCTCCCAAAGCATTTGCGTTTCTTGTATCATCTCCGCGCCTACCGTCAGGAACATCCAGATAGCAAATACCGCACTATACAAGATTTTTTTCCAAGTTTGAAACTGCTTGCCCGAACTCAAAATCAATGCACCCACCAAAGCAGCCGCCATGACCGCAGCTAAGGCCGTCCTGAAGGAGAACATTACCAAGATTGTGATACCCGGAAGAATGATATTACCAAAAGTAATCTTGGGAGAATGCAACGCCAAATCAGCACGTTCCACGAACAAAATCGTCAAAAACGCCATCTCGGTTTCCTTTAATGTTATACCACAATAATACCACATATTGGGCATCAACATATAAAATATAGCCGCTATGCGGCCCGCTGGTTCTCCAAAGCTTCTCTTTGCAAGATTATATATCAGCACACAAGAAAAAGCGTCTAATACACACTTCAGCACACGAGCCGTCAGCACATGCGTTCCAAACAGCAAATACTCAATGCCTAACCAAATAATGTAACCTCTATCATCCAAAGTATAGTACAATTGCAATTCTTCCCAATATCTTTCAAAACCTTCATCACGCAACAATGAAGCTGCATACTGGTATTGTATTTCATCACCAGGATAAAACATGTGAGGCAGTCCAGTCATGGCTATGTAATAAAAATAGATAAAAATAACATATACCAGCCTGATGACAAATGCCGTAACAAACAGCTTTTTTGTAAAGACAGTTTGGCTAAATCTTTGCCATTTCATTGTCAGTTGATTGGCATAAATAAAAAAGATGAGTACTGGGACAAGGCCAAACAACATGAACTGAAACGGCAAGGCGTAGCTCAGGAAAAAGATGCTCACCAAAGCCAAGGTCACCACATAGCAAATGATTGACCTTGTCGACAATATTTTAGGGAAAAAAGTCAACATTTATTATTCGCTTATTTAGTCCGTAGAAACAAGTATATAATCATCCAAACAACTTGCGTTTTATCTTAATCAATCGAATCATGTTCTTTTGACCAAAGATTTTGCCCATCCAACTTTGCCCTTTATTGTCATTCCACGTTCCCATGAAATGATGATCGCAATAAGTGTTTTCCGTCAAGAAAAACTCTCCTGTAGTTTGTCTGGGGCAAAAATACTCCGTCGGGAAAACATGCATATCCTTGTAAACGGCATACTTACCATCTTGCACGAAGCCATTGGCACGCATTATTTGGGAAATACGGACGGTGTTGGTGGTCATGTCAAATGAGCCGTCCTCTTTGATGAAACGAGCATCTTGATATGCTTCCAATTGTTCCCTAACCCACTCGCCATGAGGCTCACTTGCCATCAAGCCGGTAACCGGAGGTTGGGTTTTGCTTCCCTCATATCCAGTGAAAGCTGACAAATGCAACAAATCATCCAAAGGCTTCAAAACCTCCACATCGGTGTCCATGTACACTCCTCCTTCAGTATACAAGGCCCATAGCCTCACATAATCCGTAACGAAGGCGAACTTTCTAGCTGTGTAGGCTTCTTTCGTATATGGGACTGCATTGACATCAAAGTTTTCTTCATTCCAAAGCTTATACTCGTAATCAGGCAAATTTTTATGCCACGATTCTATGCATTTCAGTGCCAGTTCAGGCATTTCGCCCTTGCCAAACCAACAATAATGTATCACTTTCGGTATCATAGCTTCATCATAAAGTCCACAATTCGCTGACATGCCAAACCATCCCCAAAAGGATTGACCGCCTTGCTCATTTTCTCATAAATAGCCCTGTCATCCAACAGAGTTGAAACACCGTTTTCTATCCGTTTCCAATCAGCCCCAACCAGTATCACCGTCCCTGCATCAACCGCTTCTGGCCTTTCCGTCGTATCACGCATTACCAGCACCGGCTTACCCAATCCAGGAGCTTCTTCCTGCACTCCGCCACTATCCGTGAGTACCATATAAGACTTCTCCATCAAAAACACGAACTGCAAATATTGCAGCGGTTCGATTAAAAACACATTGGACAAGCCTTTGCCCAAAATCTCCATCACGGGTTTGCGGACATTCGGATTGAGATGCATGGGATACACAAAATCGACATCCGGATACTTTCCAGCCAAGGATGCAATCGCATGACTGATATTCAGGAAACCCTCACCAAAGTTTTCTCTCCGATGACCCGTTATCAGAACCAATCTTCGTCCCTCGCATCGGGTAGCATCATACCCCATCAACTTGATTCCTTCTTGCAAAGCCACTTGCAATTGTTTATCTGAGGCAATCTTATTCACCACCCAATGGAGCGCATCAATCACTGTATTGCCTGTAACCACAATAGTATTCTCAGACACATTTTCTTTTATCAAGTTCTGCTTCGAATATGAAGTCGGAGCAAAATTACAGGCAGCAATACGCCCTGTGATTGATCGGTTCATTTCCTCTGGCCAAGGGCTATAGATGCTACCCGTCCTTAAACCCGCCTCAACATGCGCCACTGGAATCTGTTGATAGAACGCAGCCAAGGCAGCAGCCATTGAGGTCGTGGTATCGCCATGGACAAAGACCACATCGGGGCGCGATGCTTTCAGCACATCACGCAACCCCAGCAACACCCTGCTAGTGACATCATACAAATCCTGATTGGGCCGCATAATGTTTAGGTCATAATCCGGGACAATCTGGAACAAGCCCAGTACCTGATCCAGCATTTCCCTATGCTGACCTGTCACACAGACCTGTGTATTGAATTGATCTGGATGCTTCTTGAACTCATGTACCAGCGGAGCCATTTTGATGGCTTCAGGTCGGGTGCCAAAGACGAGTAATACTTTTTTCATACGCTGAAAAATCAGTTCTTTAACAAATCGAACATCTTTTGTTTGATTCTAACCCCACAACGCTTTATTCGCTCCTCAACTCTCAAAAGTGCCAATGGCTTTTCATATTGTATCCTGACTTTCTCAGGTTGTCTCTTCCAATCCACCTTCTCCAACTCTTGCTCCGCAGCCTCATGATAATCTTTTGACAGATAATAGGGGAACAAACTATAAGTTCTAAGATTGTCTATTAGTTGTTTGTAATCCAGATTGTTCTTTTCTTCCTCTGCCAAGAATTCCACATTCCAAAGCATGTGCTCTTCGGGGTAGTACAGTCGACCCACGCCCCTATTGGCGGCGTCCACATCTTGGTTATAAAAGGCTAATGGCTTATTCAAAAAGGCCACCTTGTATTTCAAGGCGATGCGAATCCATAACAAAAAATCCTCTCCCAATTTAATACCTTGGGGGAAACCGCCCATCTCGTCAAAAACCTTTCGCGGCATACAGACCGCACCTGTCCACAAAGGCATATTCAATGTTTTCGCATACACTTGGCAATAATTAATATAGCCTTTCTCAAACCCTTCGTCCACACCGACATTGGCCACTCGTGTCTCCCGTTTGGTTTCATTCACGATGGTATAATTCGTTCCATAGATGCCTGCATCAGGAAACACATCGATTAGTTTCGATATCTCCTCAAGAAATGTCGGTTCCCACCAATCATCGGCATCCAAAAAACAAAGGCATTCTCCTTGTGAGAGCGCCACGGCGTTGTTGCGTGCCATACCCACCCCGACATTTTGCTGCTGAAAAAGATGACAATGGCCTCTACCGACAATGGATTTTTGAGCAATTTCAAAAGAATTGTCTTTGCTACCATCATCCATAATCACCAATTCGTAATCGGTGAAGGTCTGCGACAACACGCTGCCTATGGCCTTGGCAACGTATGGCGCTTTGTTAAATAGTGGTATGATGACGGAGAACTTCATTCGTACTTTGAAACCTTGTTTTTCTTATTTCTCACCTTTTCCATTTTGAACAAGCAACGTTCCAATAGCCAAACCATCTTGTAGGCCCATGGATGCCGTTCCAGGCGTTTGATTTGTTCCATCGGGAAGGCGAATCGCTCATAATCGGCCAACACCGTTTTCAGAAACAGCTGTTCAAGCACTTGTTTTCTTTCGCTTTTATCCAACTCCTTGTTCGTCTCGCTGATGCCTGTCATATCGAATAAAGTGACATCCAGATCCACATACTGCGGCTTTTCGCCACCTAGAACAATGGCTTGTAGATACCATTTCCAATCGGAGACGATTTTCAGGCTTTCATCATAATATCCATATTTCTCGAACAGGTCACGTCGAATATAGGCCGGGTCGTGATTCAAAGTGCCGGTAAACATACCCATCATCGTGATTTCCTGTCCCGCAAAGCTTTTGTCCACTATCTTTCGGCCATCGGGGAAACACTTCACCATATTGCCATATAGGATGTTAGGACAACCTTGCTTCCCCAATTCGGCCAACATCCGTTCAGTAACATCATTGGAAGCAAGACAATCTGCTGAGTTAAGAATCTGAACATAGTCACCCGTGGCCAGGCGAAGCCCCTTGTTCATGGCATTATAAATACCTGCATCAGGTTCCGAGACCCATTTCAGACGGGCCCATTGAGGCACATATTTCTTAATCACTTCCACGCTACCATCGGTAGAGGCACCATCAATGACGATGTACTCGAACTCTTTAAAAGTTTGGGCAGCCACGCTCTGCATGGTCTTTTCCAGGCCAGCAGCGTTATTTCTGTTGATAGTGATGATGGAAAGACGCATACTCTTTAATACTTTAAATCATCCATTGCCTTGATGCTCAAACACAATTGATTCCTATTCGGATCATCTTTGGCATTTGCCGTATAGAACAAATAAAGGCTGTCATTTTGAACAATTGCCGTAGGCTTATAGTAATATTGCCTATATCCTGTATAGTTTTCGGAACAATGGTTGTTCACCAATGGTTTCCACGAGGTTTTGAAGTGTCTCCAATCCGCGGAAACAGATAGCATAATATTATCATCCTTTTCAGCGCATGACACCATAAACAACTTGCCACCATATTCAAACAAATCAAAATGCCACAAATCATAGCGTTTGGGAACTGGGAAATAGTATATCTTTCCCCCTACTCTTTTCTGAAACAATTTGTCACACACAAGAGGCGTATCAAATCCTATGGTATCCACCAACTTGAAATCAGGCCTGTTAAGCGAAGTGCCTTCCCAGATAACAATTCCTTTACCTTTTCTCTCCGGAGTATACTGATACCATGCTGCATAAAACAAATACTTCCCATCATGTTTCATCAAAACCGGGCATTGGGTCACATCTCCTTCCCGCCAATTATTATAGATATATAATTGATTATCAATAATTTGATTATCATCCAACACCTTTACCCTGCCTCCAACAACCATCTCATATAATCCTGACTCTTTACAAAGTGGTGTACCACATGCTCTCCAAAAAGTATATATTATTGAATCCTCTACAAACACATTCGGATCAGAATTAAAACCCTCTATTGGAGTTTCATCCAACAAAGCACCCACTCCCCAATCCCTCAAATCTTTCGAATAATAAATCATCGGGTTTTCAACCTTATTATTCCATCCATAATAAGGTGACTGTACCATAACGTAGGATCCGTCACTAAATTCACGCACACACGGATGAAGACAATCATTATGGTACTTTTCTGGTTCAGGCGTTTTTATACTTATCGGGATACCGACAGGCATTTGTTGTTGGGGATAAAACCGAAAGGTATAGACTATAGCTACAACAAAAAGTATGGTCAAAACAATACGCCAAATAGTTCTTTTCTTCATATTATTATACTTTTATATAAAGCGACATACTGCCGACACACCACCTCATTGGTATACTCCCTCAACACTTTCTCACGCCCTGCCTTACCAAACCGGTTACCTTCATTGTTCCCCAGGCACCAAAGAATTCCTTTTGCCAAATCGGCATCATCCTTTTCATTAGCCAAATAACCATTGACCTCATGCTCAATCATATCGCCATTGCCACCGATATTGAAAGCAACAACGGGCGTAGCGCATGAAAGACTCTCCATGATAGCGCAGGAGAGATTTTCTGTCAGAGAGGGTACCACCATCACACTAGCAAGATTGTACAATGAGACCAACTCTTCAGTATTTCCAACATACCCCACATAATGAATGGGAATGCTCACATCCATGCTTAGCTCCGACTCCGTGGCGCCGAATACAATCAGTTCAAAATCATCGCCATGGCCTTGCAGCTCAAGCAACTGCAGGGCAGATAAAAGGTTCGCGAATCCTTTTATCTTGTCCATCGCAGCATTCATCGCGCCAAATAAGACAAAAGGCTTTGCCAACCTTTTCTCTTGGAAATCTCGCCACCTGGGCGAAATTTCCTCTTCTTCGAGTGGGCGAAATACTTCCACATCCAAGCAGTTCGGAATCACCGTCACTGGAAAATGCCTCAGCAAGCTGCTCTGTTTGGCGCAATCGGCCAACCATCGGCTTGGCGTGACAATATGCAAATCAAGGTTCTTATATATTTCTTCTTTCTTCTTCCAAACCCAATGACTCAAATCCTTGGTCTGGTCGGAATGCAAGAACGGACAACGGCCACACTGCCATTGATATTCCTTACACTCAAAGAAATAATGGCAGATACCGCAAAAGGGCCAGCTATCGTGCAAGGTCCAAACAAGAGGCTTACCCTTGGGCAAATCATCCAAAGATATAAAACGCTGGTTAATCCAATGCAGATGCAAGACATCATAATCCAACTTCTTCAAAGCGCCATTCAGATCCGTACCGCGCAAGTCGGACATAAAGATGTTTTCTCGCTCAGGGTAACGATTCCAGCGAAAATGCTGCAGCTTGTTCTTGGCCTTGTTACGCATCCAATCAAAGGCCCGATAAAAAGGATTATGTGGGAGAAACTCATTTAACGAGACAATATCTGAACTATTATGATGCCTGTACTTGACAAACATACGGCTCTCAACGCCCATTTCCCGCACTCCATGATGAATGCGATAGGCTGCACGAGACGCGCCACCACCCGCATCGGATGTGCAAACAGAAAGAACCTTCAATGATTTGTTGCTCATACTTTTATAAAAAAGGCTCCTATGTTCATACAATAATATTCATGCAGCAGAACACTTTGAAAATAATATTCATTATCTAGTATTTCGTTCCAATAATCCGACTATTGGTTTTTCAATATACTTTATTAGAATCTGAGAAAGAAGCATGGACGCAAAGACTATTATAAAATACTTAAATACCACCCACCCCTTCGTCGCCATAACAGATTCAGGCAATGTGCTCCCTATTATTATATCATAAAAGCGAATTAAAAGATTGTGAAATAAATACATCGGATAGGATATCCTACCCAACCAAGCCAAAAACGAGTTGTCGATTCCACGATAATTACCGACGTAATAGAATATCACCATTCCAAAAAAAATAGCACCACACAAATACAAATCACCTACATGATACAAATGGTTTTTATTGAATGCTTGGCCAAACATCAATATAATCGTGACAAGAAGAATGGTCAGAGAAAGAATCCTATGTTTTCCTTTCCTCAAACGGTCGATAAAAGATTTCACATAAAATAGGCACTGGCCCATTAACAAAATTGGTATCTCTGGGAGAAAACTAAACTGCTGCCAATAAAACATTTCAACATACGAGTCCGAATTTACCAAAAATCGAACAACGTAACGGCAAACAATTGTTACCAGAAAAATCGAGAGTATAAGAAGAACAAGTGTTTTCGAGAGCGTATTTATGTATTTTGCCATGATAGGAACTATAGCATACCATATTGCCAAAACTCCAACATACCACTCAACACCTAGAAGACTATTATTATAATATGGGAAAAGGCCGTGGGTAAAAGACAGATGAGCACAAACATTCAGAATAGATATTCCACTTCCGTCACGAAGCCAATACGGGAATCCTCCAATTATTACAGCAGGGATAAGCGCCAAAAAATACAAAGGAATGAGCCTTGTAAATTTATGTTTCAACCATCTCCAATATGAATAATCTTTTCTAAGCCGATATTTTTCATAAGATACTAAAGACAAATAAGAGGAAATTATAAAAAAAGGTATTATCGCCATCCCGCCAAAGCCACAAAGCCCCCCCCACTTCCCAGGCAACCCACTTAGACCACAATGAGGCATTATGACTGCCAAAATACACAGCCCCTTCAAGGCATCTATCCAATTTTCTCGCCCCTTCATCATCTGGTTATGTAATCCTGTCTCAATATTGTTATCCATTGTCGTCTGATGCAACAATACTATTTGTATATGATAAAAGATACAACTCTATGTCACTCCATATCGTAATGGTCTAAAAAGTTGCATCATACTTTTGCATAAACCCTTTTCTTGATAACGAACGGAGGAACCTGTCCCAGTTTTCTAGCAACATAATTGATAGCCTTTTGCCATATAGGACGCCTCTTTCTCACAAAAGTTGAATGTAACAAATTGATGATTCGGCTATCAAAATACAGATTATCCAAAAACCTTGGATTATCATTTTGATTCAATGCTTCCTTGTCATTTTCAACAGCCGATGCCGAATGACAATGTGTTCCAGATCCATCCATACCAATGTTATAGGTATAACTGAGGCATGGAACAATTGATATAGCATGGTTAGCAAAATGGGAGAAAGCAAATTGGATATCCCAGGCACTACTCCTCCCCTCTCGCTCGGCAACCAACATGGGAAGCAAATCATCGCCTCCCCTACAAAAAGCCTTCTGCTCAAACGGATGTTTCATGAAATCTTCATAATAGGAGAAAGACCAATCTGTCTGTTCCCAACGGTCGCGCCAAGTTCCCCACCCCCAGTTGAACAACCGAGGCGAAGCAAAGACATCGTAATCATAATCCCTGGGCACCGCGAATTTGCTTGGAGAATGACTGTGCCCGCTAATGGAAAACACTGTCTTACGATCCTTGTAATACTCCAACGCCTTACACATATAAGAATAAAAGGCTGGTGAGGTGATGATGTCATCCTCAACCACAATTACTGACTCATGCCGTTTTAGCACCTCTGTAATGGCAAATATAATGGCATCACGGCATCCCCGATTGGTTTCTGAGAAAACCTTGTACAACTCACAAGGCCAGTCTATACCTTTCTCAACCGCCTCTCGCACCAAAGCGCAATTTTCCTTATCACTGGCATTTTCAATTCTCGGACCATCCCGGAAAACATAGACAATCGGAGGCTGTTGAACGCGTAAGGCGTCAATTGTTTGCCTTGTATGCTCTGGGCGGTTGAAGGTTACTAGAAGGATGGGGGCAATCTCACACATAATAATTATTTATAAACATAAATCAGCTCATTTTTCCCCATTACCGAAGCAACTTCACCAAATGAAGAACCATAGGATCCCAATACTTTCTTACAATGTGCCAACGCCTGCATCTCACATGCTGCTTGAATAATTCCCTCTACCGATTCCCTATCAATTACGCCATCTGGCACGGCTACTATATCCTCTCCAAACTTTGCTTGAAGAATTTCTTTTACCGTTTTGTCATCCGAACACAAATAGAAAGTAGTCTTTGGACAACGTTCTTGCTCCATGCTCATTTTTTGTTCAAACAATTCCAAAGGGCTATTCTCTATGGCAATTTTATGGTCTGTCCTTCGAACATGCACACCAATCGTGTTTTCACCGACCTTCTTCAACTCGAGTTGCAACCTTGATTGATCCTTGATCACAAACAATTCATTATGAAATTTTTCTTTAGGGCAGAAGTCAAGACAAGACTTAATTAACATTATCATATATCGTCTTGACAAATCCCTATTATACTCATCAGATTTACTCCCATCGAAAAGATCCAAGACGCATAAGATATGCATCCGTTTTAGAATCGAAAAAAACTTTTTCTTAACTATTGAAACATCACCCAGCTGCTTGAAAACATATCGGATTAACTTATTCGGAGCCTTATCCTTAATAAATGGAACGGGGAGAAAGACATCACTCCACTTACAATTCATTCCCCTCTCTTTGTTCCATACAACAACCAATTTGTTTTTTGGAGCACAATAATTCACGGCAGAATCAATCGCTCTCATACGGTTCGCCAAACCGCCATAAGGATACAAATAGACTTTCATTATTCAAGCAATTTGCGAGCAAAACTCACAGTTCCTCTAAACCCCATTTTATAAATCCAAATTAATGAGTTTTCTTGTACCAAAACGATAAAACATTTGTTATTATCGGACCGATGGAAGGCATCAAAACCATCTTGTTTTTCCAATTCAAGTATTCTTTTAAACGCCGTATCTCTGCCTTATGATCATTAACCATCTTAAAAAACCGAGACCTCTCAGATCTGCTTGTCCTAAATAAATGCATAACAAACCCATTAATATATTTGTCAATGGCCGTATTCCGAAAAACCATTTTAAAACCATTGTCCTTAACTTCATCAGAAAAAGCCAACAAATCCGCCCCTGCACAAAAAGCCCACTCATAGATTGATTTAGCGGGATATGCTTTGGCGAAAACGCCCGATATCGAATCTGGATTCACGCGATAGGAATACAACACATCGGAAACTGCAGCAACTCGCTTTGCTTCTAATAGCGCTTTCGGCATGAAAACAGTATCTTCCCAATGCACTTGCTCTGGAAAAGCGAGTCTATGTGATTTAAGATAATCTGTCCGATAGAGGAAACGAACCACATATCCCATATGATAGACTATGCCATTCCCAAAGACAGATTTCACAAACGAATAGCCATCACGCGTAGAGGTTTCTTCAAAAACCCGATGCTCAGACATTCCTTTTCCTGACTCATCCACACGACGATAGTTAAAGCATAGTACATCCAATTCATCGTCAACCGCTTTCCGAACAAGAGCGTTCAGCCCCTGCGCAGTCACTAAATCATCTGAATCGACAAACCATAAGTATTTTCCCTTCGCTTCGTGAATTCCAGTATTTCTGGCACCCCCAAGGCCTTGGTTCTCTCCGTGGACAACAATCCTCAAATTATCATGCTGTTGTTTATTCCACTCCAACAGCTCCTGCACATTGTCGGGAGAACAATCATTAACGCAGAGCACCTCAAACTGGTCCTCGGACAAATCGCAAGCATAGATACTATCCAAGCATTGCTGAATGTATTTTTCAACATTATAACAAGGAACCACAAAAGACAGCAAAACCCTATCAATTCTCCTTACCATTACACCGATTGAAATATTTTTCGAATTGAATCTATAGGATGTAGTATTGCGTGCCCTAATTTATACGATTTCGATTCCCTAACCTTCATTTCTCCTTTATTTATTCCATAATTGACAAAAGTATCAATATGCATTAATGCATTGTTTTCAATGGAAATCCCTCTGCGCTTACATGCATTTACCATTGCATAGATGTCCCACGCATGGGCTGTAAGCATATTCTCTTCACCTAATGATATATTATTGCCATGATGTCTATAATAATAAAGCGGTTTATCAACGTAATAAACCTTGCCAACTTCTTCCAATTTATAATATAAGTCATGATCAACAGCTCTTCGCATTATGGGATCAATACCTTCTGTCTTCTCATAATAATCCTTCTTGAATGTTGCGAAACTTGTAATGCCTTTCCTATACGAAAGAAATGATTCTCCCTTAGGAATAGAACAACCATATTGACTTACGGAAACAACATTTAAGTATTTATCCGTATTATACAAAGTTGAGTTAATCAAGCTAGCATCGGAGTGTTTATGATGTTCCTCGACCATTATCTGTAGCGCATCATCAGCCAGGACATCATCAGGGCCAAATAAACCGCATATATCTCCTTTGGCATAGCCAACAAGTTGATGGAATGTGTATCCAATCCCCATGTTATTATTATTGAAGAAGACGCGAATCCTATTATCCTTTTCCAAATCCTTATAAATTTCGGCAGAGTTATCTGTCGAACAATCATCCACAATAACGATCTCCCAATTATGATATGACTGGCGTCTAACGCTATTTATAGCGTCCATAAGGTATCTTCCATTATTGTAATTTGCAATGAGCACCGAGAACTTTTCATTCATAGTAATTCTCTGTTCTTTATAAACAATTATTTATTATACACAATCAGAATTGCTGTTTTATTGTTCATTTGTCTTTCAAGGTCCTAATTAAGCCAAACAATGAAACACAGACCATCCATAGAGGATAATTCCAAGTATTAAAGTGAACCAGCCTGCTTCTATTTGACATATAGCATGCCATAGACCGCAACAGCTTCTTATTGCTCTTAATTAATTTATAAAACTTCTTTTTTTCACATGGATCTAGCGCATAAACAAGCCGAAGGTCTCCATTTATACACCATCGTATAGTTTGCTCTAGCTCATCCCTAACCGTCACTGTGATACTATCCGTAAAACGGATTATGATATTACATATTTCGCTTCCAAACAATACATGTTCGTGAAATATACGCTTTGCGGTAAGAAACCTTGCTTCGCTAGAAGAATATGGATTCCCCCTATAAATATAACAGATATCTGAAATAGATGACATGCGTCGGGCACACAACAGAGCGTTATACACAAAAATAGAATCTTCTCCTTTTATCATTTTAGGGAAAGTCAATCCATTATTGACGATAAAAACTCTCTTGAACAAGCTCCTCCATACTATACCTAATTTAGCCATCTGCCTTGGGAAATACTTATTTATGAATTCCTCTCCTGCGCATATTTCACTATCCAGAAAAAGCTTTTCATAACTCTTATGCGTACAATTCTCATAAACTTTCTCAAAATTAAAAAGCAATATGTCTATCTGTCCAGCCTCTACTATTTTATACAACTTAGATGTATTGGGCACAATCATATCATCAGCATCTACAAACCAAACATATTCCCCTTTGGCCGCGCCCAATCCCGTGTTTCTTGCACCACCTACCGTCATGTTTTGTTCATGGTCTATCAATGTCAGATTTGAATGTTTTAGCGAATAAACAACAATTAAAGAACGTGTCCCATCCGTCGAGCAATCGTTCACGCAGATTACCTCGTATTCATCCTCCGACATGTCTTGGGCATAAATGCTATCCAAACAGTCGGCGATGTATCGCTCGACATTATAGCAGGGCAAAACGAAAGACAATTTAAGCATCAGCCAAACAATTTGTGTTTAATGTTCACCAATACTCGGGTCAAAAGTTGATTGTTGGATTTTACCCGATAATCACTTTTATGAGACTCTATCTGGTCGTATTGCCTTTTAAAGTACACCATATCATCATAGAACGGTGACATTTTATAATAATGCCACCATGTGTCGCTTGCCACACATTCCAATGAATTCCATGGTTTGTATGCGCCTGTATAGTGAAGTGTGGCATCCTTGAACAAATGGTCAAACGAAATCCCCGTCTTGTCTTTACCCCATAAGTAATTGGCAAAATGGCCTGGCTGGAAGTTATAGACCGACGGCAATATTTGCGTTCTACCATTGCACACGATATTCAGCACATCCTGATCGTTCATCTCATACTTAATTTTGGCATGTTTGTCAAACTCCGCCATTACATTTTCTTCTCTCATCTTTCTGACATTCACCACCAAAAAGCCCGCATTGAAATAGTCTTTCTCGCTTTTGCCGATTCTTGATGGAAGTTCCGAATTGAAGTATAACTTATCGTCAATAGCCAAATCAAGGACAGCGGCAACTAATTCATCGTTTTGTAGAGACGACTGATACAACTCCGACAAATCTTGCTGGAAAACCATATCAATATCGGCATAAATCACCTTGTCAAATTGCGGAAACAATGTGGGTATAGCCAAGCGATAATATGTCGCAGTAGTAATATGGCCACCGGCAAGTCCTTCACTCTCCTTGAATGTATCGCCCACATCAACAAAAGAAATGTCACATCTATTTCCCTTGAAGGATTCTTTCAACAGCATTCGATTCTCCTCTTTAAGTTTCTCTCCATTGCAAAGGATATGAATATCAAAATATGTTTCTTGTTTTGCATTCAGCAGCAATGAAGTGATGGCGACTCCACACTGCATCACCACATTGTTGTCAATGGCAAAAACTACAGGGATTGCGCTCATGAGACCAACTCTATTTTCTTCTGACTATTTTTAAAATATGACTAATTGAACAAAGAGAATACTTATTCCCTTTTATGTAACAACGACTATATTTTAAGAAACCCCTAAATTCATACATTTTAGAATGATAATAGACCTTTAGTATCACCCGCATGTATTTCAAATAAGCATCCTTGTTCCGATCATACAACTCGCCACCCATACGGCGGCAGATAGCGTTCAATTCACTTTTGATCTGATAATGATAAGCCGTTTTGTCCGCCTCCTTTGAGCCTATCGAAATGGATTTCTCATTGTTAATACGATAGAAATACAATGGAATAGGCAAATGCAACAACGGGCCTTGTTCCTCTAACCTATAATACAAATCTCTATCAACAGCAGCCTTCAATGTTGCATCTATGCCATCCGTTTTCAAATATGCTGCTCTTTTGAAAGACACGAAATGCGAAACCAACTTTTTACCATAGATGAGGAAATCCGAATCCTTTGGAATCTCGCCAATAAAATCCCAAATCGGCATGTCCTCATTCCTATCGCCGGAATAGCGGTAACAAGTGGAATAAATCAAACTGCATTCATGATGCTCGGCATGGGCATTCACCATCACCTCAATGGCGGTCGGCATTAAGGCATCATCGGGATCAAGGAAGCCGCACAACTCACCTTTAGCCAGTTCTGCACAACGACGTTTGGTGCAACCGCAACCTCTGTTTTTCTCATTATAGTAAATACGGAATCTGTTGTCGTCCTTATACTTATCGTAAATCTCAAATGAGTTATCGGTTGACTTGTCGTCCACAATTACGATTTCCCAATTCGTATAGGATTGTTCCAACACACTATCAATGGCCTCTTGAAGGTAGCAGCCATTGTTGTAACTGGCAATAAGGACAGAAAAAAGAGGATTGTTCATCATCTGACACTATCTATTCGCTCAATCAGCTTTAATGAAAAAGCCGAATCAATCTTCCTAGCAAAAACCGCATTGCTATTTCGAATTGATTCATAATCACTCTCGTCCAAAATGCCCGGAAACGATCCATTCTTTACTTGCCACAAAGTAAATCTTAAGTTATCTTTAACGACATCGTCTCTAAAATTAGAATGCATCAGAATGGTTTGGAAAAACACTTCCTCTGGAACTTCGCTAAATCTTAATCCGACATGGAAAAGTCTTCCTCTAAACGTTTTGACATATTCACATACATATTTACACACTACCATCGGCATTGAAGCCCAAATCGTCCCCTTATACAAATCCCTCACCTCAAATTGCCCTATTATTGCCCTATGACAACGAAAACACTTATCAATTCTCTTGTAAAGCTTACTCCGTATATCTAACAACGAAGCGAAAGGATGCAAAAAACATACCGGCTTGCTACTCCATCATCTGTATCATTTAAACATTTACATGTCATATAAACCTTCTCACAATTTTCAAACTCTGCAAACCTTTCTTCGTCAACGATCAGATAATCTTGTCCAGAAATAACATGAACATATTTTACGCATGAATTCCTAACAGCCAATTTCATTAGATACACAACAGCACGAAGATGATTATAGCTACCCCATTTCACTTCAAACTTCGACACTACTATCACATGCTTTTCTCCTTTATATTCATTTGTTAAATCACAAAACAGCCGTTTGCTCTTTTTATCAACATGAACATAAATATAACAGCCAGAGAGCTTCTCGATCAGTCTTTTGACTTGATCATAATCCTTATAGGCCGTAATCAGAACCGCCTGATTCATATCCCTATTCATAAAGCGCTCTCTATACTATTTGATATCTCTTTCAAAAATTAAAGCCTGGTCTTCAACCAGCCTCAATAATTTAGTTAAAAAAAGGCTTTTTGGTCTCACCTTTGGGAGACACGACTGTCATTCCGTCTTCAACAAATACATTGGAGACAATGGCCCTTGTTCCAATGGTGACTTCATTGCCAATTCGGCTTCCCTTCAACACACATGCATATTTACCCATCCAGTTGGCATCGCCAATAGCTATCGGATTTGTCCTTGGTTTTTTGCGCTCTAGCCCGATTCTTGGGAAATCCTTCTCATACATCTCTTTTTTCTCTTCAGAAGAATAATCACAGTGTGTGTTGGTATCCCATATATCACAATTATACGATATCATATTATATGAACCGATAGTCACCGATTCATCACATCGTACTTCAGACCCTTCGTTAATACAATTGTATTTTCCAATAAAAACCGTTCCACCAAAACGAATCCAAAACGAGTTTTTCAGATTATTGTGGTCTCCGATGGCCAATGTTCCATTCGACACAATGACACTGGGTTTATCGGTCCTATTCCCGTTAGACATATAGTTGTCGTGTGCGATTTGCACCTCGCCCTTTTCGACAACGAAATTCACTCCAGCGAGCCTGTCATCCTTGCCGATGACCAATACCGAATGATTCCACACACAGATATCGACATTGTCAAGAGACGCTCCAGACTCAACAATCACCTTACTTTGGGTATCAATTTGAAACGAGGTGTTCCTAATCGTTACGCCTTCTTCAACCACCAAACTGGATTCGCCATTGATTCTCACCAAACTTTCCTTCATGCTGGCAGAAGGGGCAATTTGGCATATGGCGTTCTCATTCACATAAACAGTGTTGTGAGAACGGTCAAACAAACCAGCCCAAAAACGCTTAAGCTTCCTGAATTTCATAATCGATCACAAATCTTCCCAAACCTTTTCTATGCACCTTTCCAGTGCCATAATAATCGCCCTCTTCAACATAGATTGGGCAAATATTGTCGATCCAATCTACAACATTGTGGAACTTGTCCGACAGATAAAAAGCCAAAGTATAAGAGCCAACAGTCAAAGGGCACTTGTCAATAATGAAATCCACCTTTTTTTCCTTTTCAGATGCTGAAACACAAATACGCTTCCCCAGAAACTGATTGTTGATGACAATATTCCTTTGTCCGTACTCGTCGTTTATGCCTACGCTTAACTCATCGATTTCATCAACCGCAGTCCACCCCAAATTCTCGAGGTATACTGATATTACAAAAGGATCACCAATTGAGACCCGGTCAATAACTTGACCATTTTTGTCTCGGAAAACCACATCCTTCAATCTCAGTTTACCGTTACCTTTGCGATCTGTTCTATCTATTATGCTTTGGGTTATATACTGCTGATTAGTTCTTTGATATTCTTGAACCACGTCGTCAATCTCGCCCATATATTTGACGCAGCCATTTTCAAGCAGCACGCCATTATGGCACAACGCCCTGATGCTAGCCATATTATGACTTACAAACAGTACCGTCCGTCCTTCTCCCTTACTTACATCCTGCATCTTACCGATAGCCTTTTTCTGGAACTCGGCGTCCCCCACGGCAAGCACTTCATCCACGACAAGAATCTCAGGGTCAAGATGTGCGGCCACTGCAAAACCGAGGCGCACGGTCATACCTGAACTATAACGTTTCACCGGTGTATCAATGTAGCGCTCGCAACCAGAGAAATCTACAATTTCGTCAATCTTGCTGTCAATCTCCTTCTTGGTCATACCCAAGATGGTGCCATTCATGTAAATATTCTCACGACCTGTCAGTTCAGAATGGAAGCCTGTGCCCACCTCCAAAAGGCTGGCGATACGACCTCTAGCCTTGATAGTGCCTGTGGTAGGACCTGTCACCTTGGAAAGGAGCTTTAAAAGGGTGCTCTTCCCGGCCCCATTCTTTCCAATGATGCCCACCACATCGCCTTGTTCCACTTTGAAGTCTATATCCTTCAAAGCCCAAACATAGTCGCTGTCAGCAGCTTTGGAGCGGTCATTCACAGAGCCCACCTTGAGGAACGGGTCTTCCTTTCCTAGGATGGACATCTGCCACCACCGCTGCAGGTCATTACTCAATGTACCGCTCGAAACCAAGCCCAAGCGGTAAAGTTTGCTTACATTGTTGAATTCTATCGCTGTTGACATATATAACAGTTCCTTGTTTTTGTTTTTGTTTTTATTTTTAAAACCGGAATAGCCAACCCTACTACCAATGTTACAAGTCTATGATATTTCAGACAAATCCGGGTCCATTTCGTCCAACAATACGACGGCTTTCGATACACAAGCATAGATTTGAGGTCACACCGAGTCTCCAATCTATCATAAAAGTCTCGTATTTCTATTACAGAATGCAACCTCCAAATCTTTCGAAAAGCCATCATAACATTATAACTTCCTCCCTCCAAAATGCCTTCTGCGTATTTTGTAGTCTTGTTTGGAAGGGACTCATAAAATGCCAACATCCGACTACCCAACAGGGCATAATCAGCCAAATGCTTGTATGACATTGTATGAGTTGTGGAATTGACATTAAAATGTGCACGATAGCCACAAACATCTGAATATGCCATCCTTTTGGCAGAATATAAATGTACATTCACAAAATCACTATCCTCAAAAAGAACATCTTCCGCAAAACGATAGTTTGTCTCCTTCAAAAAAGATCTACGATATATATAAGCCCACGGTGCTGTTCCCCAATATGGGTGCTCCGTTTGCAATTCAATGCCAGCAAACACTTTGTCCATTTGATAGGGCAAACTCATCTCGCTTTCAACTATTCCATCTCCTGACACCCTGGATACCCTTATCGCAACCATATCAAGGTCTTTGCTGGTCGCTAGATTCACAGCCTGTATCAGACCACTATCCACCTCATCATCACTATCCACAAAAACAATGAAGTCTCCACTTGCCTTTTCCTCACCTATGTTCCTTGCTGCTCCTTGACGATGATTCTGCAGTTGGCAAAACAAAGTTAGACTTGCATGCTCTTTTTGATAATCTCTCACTAACTCAACGGCATTATCAGTTGAGCAATCGTCAACGACAATCACCTCAATGTCATCCTCCTTCAAAGGCAATGAATAAATGCTATCCAGACAACGATGAATTGTCCTTGATGCGTTATACATCGGAATTACAAATGTCAGCAAATGCGAATTATTTTCCATGGCTAAATAACCATTGCTTTCTTCTTTCTGGCTAACCAAGGCTCAGCAAACCTATCGTTTTGTAAAATCAGCATACTATTTTCATTAAGCATAGATGCAAATTTTCCAAAACTGCCTTGACTAGCAATAACCGTATCACATTTTGAAATGAGTATCAAATCCTCATATGCCTTGTGGCGCTCCTTTACCAACTCAAAATCAACAGTCAATATCGGAGCCAGCTTCTTCTCAACATAATCCATCTCATCAGAGAAAACAAAAAACTTAGTGCCAGGATGCGACTTCTCTACAGAGTCAATTGCGCGAAAAAAATAATCATCCGTTACACTGCCATACCAAGGATTATCTCCTCGTGCCAAATCTCCTCTTCGAACATGAACAGCGCAAATATGGGAACCTGCAGATTTACATGAAGTGAATTGCGGGTAAGACATCTCAAACATTTTAGTATTTTGAAAAAAGCCGAGTAAATTGTTCAAAAAACAACTGATCATCCAATTGATAATAACCGGTTAAATAAATTGGAGACACTCGATGTCCCTGGAAATCTGGTAACTTTTGATCCAAAGATGAATATCTCAGAAACATCCGATAGAACCAATTCTCTACTTTATTATAAATCTCAACATGAATACCAGGAAACATCTCTTCCAGTTCAAAAAACTTAGGGTACTTATTATCAACATCCATGCCATTCTTCTCGTAGAAAGTCAAATCATACCCAACAATCTCTCCTTGCTCAGCATATATTTGCCCAATAAGATATTGTTGCATTTGGGAACAAATACCGCCATCCATCATTACCAATACCTTTGGAGTACAAATCTTTAACTTGCACAGACACTCATACAAAGACCCAACTAATTCTGCCAGCACATCATGGAACAATATTCTCACCAAAGGCAATCCTCTTTTTCCAGACTGCTTTCTGAACTTATAATAGTACTTCGGTGGATAATGCTTCATAACTTTAGTATTCAGAACTCTATTCGATGCAATAACCAAAAATGGCGACCAGGTATGTATGTATTACAATTCCATTATAGATAAATTCTCTGACAATGAAAGAACGACTTCTCCATTCGACAATATACGAATCAAATTATATGCTAGAACAACAATAAAAACGCTAACAAGCATCCTCTCACGTAAAATTTACACCGTATCCATAAAGCTCTTCTGTACCTTGTTGAAGATCAGAATGCCGAGGGCCAAGACGAAGAGCATGAAGCCAAAACTATAAGCTAACCAGCCCCAGCCAACGAACACTCCTGCGCTTAATGCGCCATGCTTGAAGGTCTCGATGACGGGCGTAACGGGATTGAGGCACATGAGCGTGGTCAAATCGAGGCCCAGCACTTTCTTCCCCGCCACCTGGCTCAAAGGGTAGACGATAGGTGTGGCATACATCCACAACGACACAAAGAAGGAGAAGAGAATCTGTAAGTCGCGGTACTTGGTCGTCATCGAGGAGATGATGATGCCAAAACCCAGGGCCAAACCTGCCAACATAATAACCAAAAGTGGGAACAGCAGCAAGTACCAGTTGGGACTCGGTGCCTGCCCGATGAGGGCGTAATAGATGTACACCAACACAAACAGTCCCAGTTGTATTCCGAAACGCACCAAATTGCTTATCACCCCAGATAGCGGCATGATCAGCCTCGGGAAATACACCTTGCCGAAAATGCCCGAATTGGCCACGAAGGTATTGGAGGTCTTCGTCAGGCAATCGGAAAAATACTGCCACATGGCGACACCGCCTAAATAGAACAAGGGCTGCGGGATGCCGTCAGTAGGAATGCCTGCAATACCGCCAAACACCACCATGTACATGATGACCGTCAGGGCCGGCTGAATAACCCACCACAACGGACCCAAGATGGTCTGCTTGTATTGCACCGTGATGGTACGCTTCACAAACAAGGTCAACAGGTCACGATAGTCCCATATTTCTTTCAGGTTCACCTCAAAAAGCTTGTTACGAGGCTTGATGACGGTGGTCCAGTTTTCGTTTTCCGTATTTTGGCTCATTTCAAAAAAGTATAAAACTCTCGCGTCTTGACTCACATCAAGAATGCATAACTGCCTGTAAACAAACCACTTCTCTCAACTAAAGAGCGTGGCATTGAAGAACTGTAAACATGGCAAAGGTATTACCACATCTTACAAATTGCAAAAATAGGTATTTTTACAAAACAAAACAACACGAAAAACCGATAATTATTTGGAATGTTTTCCTCTGAAAACAATGTTCCCAACAATTTTCCAGAAATACTTCCAGTCGGTGCGGAAAGGATGCTCTAAATAAGCTTCCAGATAGCGACGCTCGCTCTCCTGAATTTCATCCAAAGTCTCGGGCATGTCAACATAGAAAGGCGGCAACAATCCCGGTTTTGTTTTTATTCTAAGTTCCTGTATTTCTTTTTCATATAAATCGAAATACTGTTGGCTCAACGGACGCACGCCGACCAATTTCACCTGTCCTTTTAGGACATTGATGAACATGGGCAACTCATCGAGCCAGGTCTTGCGAAAGAACCTCCCCCACTCAGTGACGCGATAATCGTCGTGGAACTTGCCACCCGCATCCAAGTCGTTGTTTTCGTAGATATAAGTCTGCAAGTACTCCGAATAGGCGTACATGGTGCGGAACTTGAAGACGTTGAATTTCTTCCCGTCCTTCCCTATCCTACGCAACTTGATGAGAGGCCCATAGGCATGGGGATCTTTGTGCGGCGGACGTTTCTTTTGGGCTATGACACAGTAGCGGTCATGGATATACTGCTCACTGACCACTTCAAAGCCACAATAATATAGTCTGCCCAGCACCTCGGGACGAGGAAACACCTTTCTCACCTTTCGCGTGCAGAAGTAGTAGAAACGACGCGTCAATCCCACCTTAGGACACACTCTATGCCATAGGAAGTCAAAAAAGTAGACAATGTATGCAATGAATTTGGGGTATCGGCTGAAGATTTGGGCACGACGCTTTTGGGCCGTATCGAACCCGCAAACGAAATAGCCGTCCTGCTTCAGCTTAGCGTTGGCCTTACGCAGATAGCGGTTCAGATAACGAATCGCGTTCAGGTGATCTACGGCAAGCAATACTTCGGCTTCTCCGTCGGGCACCGACCACGATTTCTCCGCATAGTCGTTGAGCCATTGTGAGCGTTCGGGGCCACGGGGCGTTTCGGCAACCGCTATCAGTTCCCTCAATGCTTCAGGGGCATTATCGAACTCAAACCTCGGCGCATGCTGCGTCTCGGTGACAGACAAATACTCCATCACCTCGTCGTAGTTGTCGCGAGACGCCATATCGCTGAGATACGCCCTAATCCCCATGGTTTCTGGTTATTATTTGCGAAGATAGTCACAAACCACCTTACAAATTAAGTCTTGGTCAGACTCCGAGAGATAAGGATGTATCGGCAAAGAAATGACCGTGTCGGCCAGCTGGTCGGAGACGGGGCAAAGGTTGTCGTCCAAGTTCAGATAGCTGAACGCCGTCTGGCGGTGCATCGGGATGGGATAGTATATGGCGGTGGGGATGTCGAGTGCCTTCAAGGCAGCCTGCAAACCAGCCCTTACCTCCTTGTTCTCCACTTGCAGGGTGTATTGAGCCCAACTGGAATAGAAGCCTTCGGGGACGACGGGCGTCTTCACCACATCCTTCAGCTTCTCGGTATAGCGTGCCGCCACCTTGTTGACATCGACAAGCTCATAGTCCTTGAAAGCCTTCAGTTTGACAAGCAGAATGGCCGCCTGAATGCTGTCCATGCGCGAGTTCATGCCGATGCGGATGTTGTCGTAACGGTCGCTGCCCTTGCCATGGACATGGTAGGAGTCGACGAGTTGCGCCCAATCGTTGTTGTTGGTGAACACCGCGCCGCCGTCGCCATAGCAGCCCACGGGCTTGGCGGGGAAGAACGACGTGGTGGCGATGTCGCCAAAGGTGCAGGCTTTCTGCTCGCCGATGCGGCCACCAAAGCCTTGGGCACCGTCTTCGAGGACATAAAGTCCGTATTGGTCAGCCACCTTGCGGATGGTCTTGAAATCGGCAGGCAGACCGAACAGGTCGACGGCGATGATGACGCGAGGCGTGAGTTTGCCGGCCTTCAAAGTCTGTTCGATTTTACGCTCAAGGTCAGCCACATCCATGTTGAACGTGTCTTTGTCGACGTCGACGAAGACGGGAGTGGCGCCTTGCATGGCGATGACCTCGGCCGAGGCGAAGAAGGTGAAACTGGGGACAAAGACGGCGTCGCCGGGTTTGACGTCCCAAGCCTTCAAGGCCAGCAGCAGGGCGTCAGTGCCGCTGTTACAGGCGATGCAATACTTCATGCCGACGTATTCGGCGAAAGCGGCTTCCATCTCCTTGATTTTCGGACCCATCACATAGGCCGAGGAGGCGACCACGTCGAGGATGGCCTTGTCCATTTCGTCCTTCAGGACGGTATATTGGGTTTTTAAATCTCTGAATTGCATAATTCTCCGTTTTGTAATACATATTTCCTGCCGCAGTCACATTGCAGCGAGGCATCGAGGCGTTTGCCGCATTCGCAGACCCATCCGATTTGTCGGGCGGGCACGCCAGCCATCAGGGCATAGGGCTTTACGTCTTTGGTCACCACAGCACCAGCGGCGATGAGAGCGCTCTTGCCCACCGTATGACCGCAGACCACAGTACAGTTAGCACCCAACGAGGCACCTTCGCAGATCTTGGTCTTGGCATACACGCCATGCACCGGGAAATGGGCGCGTGGCGTGATCACGTTGGTGAACACGCAGCTCGGACCGCAGAACACGTTGTCCTCGATCTCAACGCCTTCGTAGATGGAGACGTTGTTTTGGACGCGGACGCCGTTACCGATGTGGACGTTGTTGCCCACGTTGACGTTTTGTCCAAACGAGCAGTTCTCGCCGATGACAGCACCTTTCTGGATATGGCAAAAATGCCAGATCTTCGTTCCCTTACCAATGCTCACGTTGTCGTCGACGTAGCTGCTTTCGTGTATGTAGTAGTCGTTCATTTGTCCAAAACTTATTGCCATCCTGAGGCCAGCACCTCGGCGATGTGAATCACCTTGATGGGCAGGCCTTCCTTTTCGATATAGGCTTTTTGATGCATGAGACAGGTCATGTCGGTCGAGACAATGTACTCAGCCCCTGTGTTCATCGCGTTTTTGACTTTATGGCTTACCATTCCAGAGGCCAGCGTCTCTTGGGTCACCTCCATCGAGAAGTCTGCACCGCAGCACATATCTGTCTGCTTCATCTCCACCAGTTCCAGTCCCTTCACCTTTGAAAGCAATTGACGTGCTTCCTTGCCAAGACCCATGCCGCGCAAGGCGCTGCAACTGTCGTGAAAGGTCACCTTGTAGGGGAATTCAGCACCGAAATCGTCAAAGTGGATCTTGTTGACCAGAAAGTCGGTCAACTCATAAATATTGGCCACCATTCGCTTGAAATTCAAGTGGTTGGCAGTGTTAAAGAAAAGTTCCGGGTAATGCTTTCTGATGTAATGCACGCACGCTGCCGAGGGCGCCACCACGGGGCCGTCGTATGAGAAGTCGTTGAGGAACTTGTCGCCCAACTCCTTGGCTTCCTCAAGAAAGCCTGCCTGATAGGCGAAGCGGCCGCAGCAGGTCTGCTCGGGATTGTACTCCACCTCAACGCCAGCGCGTTCCAACACTTTCATGGTCTTGAACGCCACCTGAGGATAAAACTGGTCGATGATGCAAGGAACAAACAGTTCTACTTTCATGACATAATGCGCAAAAATCGGGCAAAGGTACGAAAATTCCTTATAACAAGGAGTAATATTCCAAAAAATATGGCTTTTTACCCTTGAAGGGGCAAAAAAGAGGCATCTTTCCAAAAGTCGGGATAGGATTTTTTCACCACTTCGGGGTGGTCGAAGGAGACGGGGCAGACGAGCATGGAAAGAGGTGCCAAAGCCATCACGATACGGTGATCGTTATGGGCTGAAAAATGGATAGGATTTTGACTTAATTTTTCCAGTTCTTTTTGCATCACCTCTACCCTATCAGACTCCTTGATAGCGAGATTGTCAAGGCCAGTGAAAGTGGCGTCAACATTCAATCCAGCGCAGGTGGCAGCCATGGTGGGATAGAGGTCGGGGTGTTTGGAAAAATCGAAGGTCAAGGGGCGTTTTTCAAATGGGATTTTTCTTAGAACGACGGCGTCGTTTTCAACGAAAGTACCGATTCCCAGTTGTTTCATCCATCCGGCGATGATGGCGTCGCCTTGAAGACTTGCGGTCCCTGAGCCTGTCGAAGGGCCGCTCAACCCAAGTAATCTTATCTCGCACTCATCACTAAAAGCCGCCATCTCGTACCAATAGGAGGCTGCCGTCCAATCGGGTTCAATGATAAACGGCTGTTTTTCATAAGGTTTCGGCTTAACAACCACCTTTCTGCCTTGCCTTTGAGCCTGTGCAGAAAAATGGCACATCATATCGAGGGTCATGTCGAGATAGGGCAAAGAATTGGCACAACCTTGCAGTTCCAATTCGAGGCCTTGGGGGAACATCGGTGCGACCAAAAGCAACGACGAGGCGAACTGGCTGCTTTGGGTCATGTCGACTGACACTTTACCGCCTTGTAGGGGTCGGCCTTTGATGCGAAGTGGCAGGAAGCCTTCTTTTTCAACATATTGAATGTCCGCGCCTAAAGTAAGCAGTGCATCCACCAAGGGAGCCATGGGGCGTTGTTTCATGCGGTCGGTGCCTGTGAGGAGCCAATCGCCATCGTGGCAGGCGAGGTAGGTGGTCAGGAAACGGGCAGCGGTGCCGCAGTCTGCAATGTCGATCATCTGAGGTTCGCCTTTTATAGATTCCCGCTGACGCACAATGCCATGCTGGAATGACATAAAAGGCAAACTATCCAGTGTTTTTCTCAGCACCTTGGTGTCATTCGAATCGGAAAGATTTTGAAAATCAGGCGCGAACCCACCATACGCCGCAATCATCAAGGCGCGATTGCTTTCGCTCTTGCTAGCAGGTAAAGTGATGTCGCAATGCAGTTTCATCAATCTTGCACTTTTTTGATCACGTATTCCAACGCGCCTCTCACCGTTTCCGGATCAACCTCAACATCCCTTACGGGTTTCCCGATAGCTTCGAGCAACACAAATTGCGGCTTCTCGCACTTGTTCTTCTTGTCGTGAGCGAGGAATGACACAATAGGCTCTATATCTTCTTTCAACAGCACAACTTCCGCTTCCGAAAGAAGCATAGGCAACTGTTTTTCAAAGTTTTGCAACACTTTTTTATCCAATCCCAATTGCTTCACCGAGAGCCACAAAGCGGCACACATGCCTAAGGCTACAGCCTCGCCATGCAATAGAGGATGGTCTGTTGTCAGGCAATGGCTTTCGATGGCGTGACCTATGGTGTGGCCGAAATTCAATATCTTCCTAAGGCCTATCTCATGCGGGTCCTTTTTCACGATTTCGCGTTTGATTTCGCCTGCACAAACGATATCATCTTGATAGTTTTCAAGGTTTATTTCCAACAACTCAGGGTCTGCAATAAAGCCATATTTCAGCATCTCTGCCATGCCGGAAAGGATTTCCCTTCGGGGCAGGGTCGACAAAAACACGGGGTCGACCAGCACTCCTTCCGCCTCAGCGAAAGTGCCGATTTGGTTTTTGGCACCGCCGAAGTCGATGCCCGTCTTCCCTCCTATCGCCGCGTCGACCATTGAAAGCAAAGTCGTTGGAACATTGATGAACTTGATGCCGCGCTTGTAAGTAGAGGCTGCGAAGCCGCCCAAGTCGGTGATGACACCGCCGCCGAGGTTGATTAACAAGGCGTTACGGTCAGCATGATGTTTCATCAAAACCTTCCATATCCGCTGGACAGTTTGCAGGTTTTTGTGTTGCTCGCCCGCCTTGATAACGATGTCGGTCGCTGCATCGCAATGCAGCCAATGGGCCACCTCGGGCAGCCAAAACGGGGCCACATTCTCATCGGTCAGAATGAAGACTTTTGAGGCTTCAGCTATCGTTTCTTTTAGTTTATCGCTCATTTCCAGCCCATTAGATAAGGATAAACAGATCCGTATGTCCTACTTAATCCCTCATC
>Ga0310690_10000439_pt1 | contig 90267 bp, 84 predicted proteins | sample AusTroGonzalo_MG_2_FD_207661 | JGI IMG/M metagenome (GOLD analysis project Ga0310690, IMG submission 207661) | Bovine rumen microbial communities from tropical cattle in Woodstock, Queensland, Australia - Gonzalo_04 (v2) (version 2) | ecosystem: Host-associated > Mammals > Digestive system >...
GGATGATCAACCTTCTAAATCCATAGCACTATGAACAAGAAGCGCATCATCGAGATTGTGGTGAAGATGTTAGTAGCCGCACTCACAGCTTTCGTGACAGCCATCACAACGACGAGCTGTATGGGTAAAGGACCGATTTTCCTTTAAACCTTCCCAAGGGCTGGCGGCTACGCGCCGCTGGCCTTTTTTTGATTTTTGAACGATTTTAAACAGATTTTTGAACGATTTCTACACGAAGTGTATCCTATCATGAAATACTTTACAATAAGTGAAATGCTGAAGAGCGACACCGCTATGAAGCACGGCATCTGGAACGGCGCGAGCCAGGAGGTGGAGGACAACCTGCGAGCCCTCGTCGACAACGTCCTCGACCCGCTACGCGAAGCCTACGGCAAGCCCATCCGAGTGACCAGCGGCTACCGCTGCCCCCGATTGAACCGCCTCGTGGGCGGCAGCCCCAATAGCCAGCACATGTGCGGCGAAGCGGCGGATTTAGTCTCCATCTCCCCCGTGGAAAACAAGAAACTCGGACAACTCATCGAAGCCCTCGGCAACTTCGACCAACTGATTTACGAGCAATGCGACAAAAACGGCAATCCCCAATGGGTTCACGTCAGCTGGAAGCGGAACGGATGGAACAGGAAACAAGTGCTGGTGAGTCTCATTTAAGGGGTTTAGTTCTTCTTTTTGTCTTGCCAGATAGTGTGAAACAGGGTAGGCTTAACCGACAGCATGATCCAACCCCAATGCAAATTCCGCTGTTCGGTAACTTCTTGGATTTGCTGGAGTATGACCATGGTCTCCGTGCCATGCATGTAAGTATAGCCTCCCGACACCGAAACCGCCTTACTGAAAGCGTATGAAGCGGAAAGATCCACTTCATGCCCTAAAGTCTTGCTGTCCAAAGCATCGAGGTCGGTGGCGATGGCATAGTAATGGTATGCCGCATCGAGATTCAGACCATCGACAGGACTTACCTTGCCACCCAAATAGAGGTTTTGGAGTCCAGGGGAGAAGCCTCTGTAAAAGTTGTTCAAATAAAAGAAGTCCATTGCGCCGTAAAACTCGTGATGCGAACCGAAAATGGCATTGAAAGCTCTGATTTTGTCGTGGTGAACCATGCCGAAGTGTCCATCAGCTGGCACGGCAAAATACTTGTCGCCGCTCAAATAGTCGTACCCGGCAGATAAACTCCAATTCTCACTTGGATTCAAGGTGGCTTTCACGCTACCCATGAAAGCATCTATGGGCAAGCCGTGTTCCTGTTTGCCCATCTGGTAGTAGAACTCTCCTTCCAACGACCAATACTTGCGACTGAAGGCCATATAGGTACCCACTAATTGTTGATAGTAGGTGACATTAGTTTCATTTTCCTTGACGCTTTGCATACCAATGTTCATGCCCAACAACGAAATACCAAACATTTTCTTTGGCGTATCATAGTGATACCAAAGCGTTTGCATCGTTTTATAAGGTTGCAAGCCCCCTGAATAGTAATGGTTCCCGTTATCCATGTTGTCTGCATCTTGGTTGTATGCTGCCATTAAATGAACCTTATGGCTTTCACCATCATAACCCAGTTTCAGCACATCATGGGTGGGTGCAGTCATCGTCCAGTCGTCGTTGCCGATGATACGACCGTTGTCATAGTCCAGTTCCTGACGGCCAATCTGGGTGAAGAAGCCGTTTTTGGTCTGCAGCTTGGCCCAACCTTCATAAAGGTTCAAACCAGCGGTACCCTGGCCCCAAATGCCGGAAAACTGAGGCGACAGTTTCACTTCTAACCACGAGCGTTTATAGTCCGCCGTGACACGGTATTTGCCCAAAATAAAACGTGACATACGCCCTGCGTCAAGGCTATCGCCTTTGAAACCGCCTGCGCGTATTTCGCCACGGGTCACCAACTGGGCATCCAAACGGAACTCGTTGTCAGCCTCCTGAGCCCGCAATCCGAAGGAAAACAACAATACTATTAACATGCAAATCCACTTTGCATGCTGATTGAAACGATATTCCATAAACAGTTGATTTTATTTATTTTATTTCGAAAAGGTCGATAAAGCCTGTCATCTTGAAGACTTCCTTGATTTCATCGTTCAGGTTGCTCAAAACGACCTTGTTGCCATTGGCTTTGGCACTTTTCAACAAGCCCAAAAGGATACGCAGGCCACTCGATGCAATGTAATCTAACTTGGTGCAGTCGATGGTGATGTCTTTCCCGCTCAATTCGTGGAGGGGCTGCATGGCTTGTTCGACTTCAAGGGCGTGGGCGGTATCAAGTTCGCCTTCGAGAGATACGATGTATTTCCCGTCTTTTTCTGTGATGTTTGTGTTCATAATTATGCTTAGTTATTTGCTAATAATTGATTTAACCCGCAAAAATAAGAAAAATCATAAAATCTCCATTATGTTTTGACAATTTGTCCAACATATCGCTTTTCCATGCGAAGAATGTTCTTCCCTTTGATGCGCTCATAATTGATGCTGTCCATCAGGTTGCGGACCAGGAAAACACCTAAACCGCCGATAGGACGCTCGTTTATCGAAAGGGTAGTGTCGGCCTTGCTCACGCCGGTTGGGTCAAACTCAGCGCCTGAATCAGTTAGGATGAAGCGTATACGGCTCTCGTCAGCCTCAATGGTGATTTCTATATTGCCCTCAATGCCATTCGGATAGGCATAATTAATTACATTGGTGGCGGCTTCTTCAACGGCCAACTTGATTCGGTTGGCAAGCCCTTTCTCCATGTTCAGGGTCGTCGTGGCTGACTGCACAAAGGCATTGAGTTTTGATATTTCACTCACCTTATTCTTCAGGGTCAAGCTCTCGCGAAAAACGAGTGGTTTCTCCTGCGGCGTGTACTGTATGGCCAGCATGGTAAGGTCGTCGCTTTGCTCGGCACCGTCGACAAAACCATTCACCCGATTGGTCATGGTGTGAATGAGTTTCTCAGGGGCGACGGACTCATTCCTGATGCAGTCCTGCAAGCCCTTTTCAATACGTTTTATCCCAAACAGTTCGTGGCTTTCGCTCTTGGCTTCAGTCAGGCCGTCGGTGTAAAGAAACAGACTCTCACCCGGCTGCAACACCGTTTCTTGTGCGGTGTAAATCATGTCGTCCATCACGCCCAAAGGCAGATGCGGCTTGGCAGGCAATAGCTTGGCTTCCTTGCCGATGACGAAAGGTTTTTCGTGTCCGGCGTTGCAATAGCGCAACCGTCCCGTGGGCAAGTCGAGTACGCCGATAATGAAGGTGATAAACATGTTCTGCTCGTTGCGTTGGCAGCCAATCTCGTTCAAGGCTTGCATGATGCGTGCCGGATTAGTCTCGTGTGCTGATATGGAACGGAATTGGGCGTTTGCCACAGCCATCACCAAAGCGGCTGGGACGCCTTTGCCGCTCACATCGCCGATGCAGAAAAACAGTTTCTCGTCGCGGATGAGGTAGGAGTAGAGGTCGCCGCCCACCATCTTGGCAGGTTCAAGCAAACCTGCTATGTTGCAGTCGTCGCGCAAGGTTGCCGTTTCAGTCATGGGCAACATGGACATTTGTATGTTCCGAGCGATATTTAACTCACTTTCAATGTGTTCCCTTTCCAAATTAGCCTGTTGCAGTTTGGAAAGGCTTCTGACGGACCGCTGGATGATGAAAGCGAGAATCAGCAGCGCTGCCAAGGTCAGCAGCAGGTTTCTCCATTGCATTTTTATCAAAGGCGCAAACACTTCATCATCGTAATTGATGACGGCAATACTCCAAGGTCGGATGGAATTTGGAGTTTGATAATACACCGATCCTTTGGCACGGTCTTCCCAGTCGATGAATGAAAATATGGTGACACGTCCTGAAGCACTTACGGTGTGTTTGGCGGTGCTGTCATTTATCAAGCCCATGACTTGATTCACATCCTTGTGCCTTATCTCGTCCATAGGACTATAAATCAACCTGCCTTCACCTGACAACAAAAGGTTGTAGGAGGAAGGAAACATGTGTCTGGAATTCAGTAATTTGCCAATCCATTCTGTGTTTAAGTCAATACCGACAACAGCAACCATGTCCCCATATACATCGTATATGGGGAAAGTATATGTGATGAGTCTGACATTCAGGTCGTCTTCGTCTTGATAGGGCTCGCTCCAAAACGAAGTATCGTTTTCAGCCGCTAATATGAAATTTGGATTTTTGCTATAGTCATGTTCCTCTTCTGAAGCAAGTTGAAAGGTTTCGATTACCTCGCCGCGACGCAGGGTGTAAGGCTCGAAAAGACGGCCTTTTTCAGGATAGTAGTTGGGGATCATGGCGATGCAGCAACCTGCAAAATTGGGGTTCTCTTCCACGATGCGGCGCGTGACGTCAAACAGGGAATCAGGATAGGGGAGGAACTGCTCGAATTCCCAACTGCGGTTTCGTAGCGCCAGAGTCACATCCTCAAGCGAATGTTTGACATCTATAGACTTGATAATCAATTCCATTTCGGCATTACGCTCCAAATTGTTGCGGATTTGCTTGCGTGCATAGTTCTGCTGGATGCCTGAAATCAGGAGCATGAGTACCGCCGCCGTGATGAGGATGGCGATTTGAGAGATTGTGGCTGATGAAATCTTAGGTTTTTTCATGCTGTCCTTTTATTCCTGTTGCATTCACTCATGGCCTCTTCCAACCGTTCCGTTGCCTTGCCCCAATCATAGACGAGGTTGGTGAAGTCGAAGCCTGCTTGGGCGACTTGTTTCGCCTTTGGTGGATAATTCAATAAAGTGATGATGTGTTGCGCCATTTCTTCGGCGTTGCTTCCGATGAGGATTTCCTCGCCGGGTTTTGCGCCCAATGAGGCGTTGGCCAAGGGTGAGGTGATAGCCGGCAAGTGCATCGACATAGCCTCCAACAGCTTGTTCTGCAAACCTGTACCAATACGCATCGGGGCGATGAACACGCGGCTTTGGGCATAGGCGGTGCGGATGTCGTCTAACCAGCCGCTGACGATGATGCGCTCCGAGGCGGCTTTCTTGACTCTCGGGTCAGGGGTCGCTCCCGCAATATACAAGGTAGTTTCGGGCAAAGTCTTCCACACGAGTGGCATAATCTCGTTGGCCAGATATTCCACCGCATTCACGTTGGGCGGATAGCTCATGTTGCCGGTGAAGACAAGGTCGTATTTCTTCTCGCATTCCTGCGGCTTGAAGTAGTTGTGGTCCACGCCGTTGGGGATGATGAGGATTTCGTTGCGTTTCTCGTGGGGGAACAAGGCCCTGTCGGGTTCGCTGATGATGGTGCGGATGTCGAAGTCATCGAAGATGGCAGCCTCGTAACGCTTCAAACGACGGTATTCCATAGCATAGATGGGGCGAGTGACGAAAGAGGCGATGTCGGCGCGGCGTTTCATGCCGTAGGAGAAGATGTCTTGATAGTCGATGGCTTTCGGGAGGCTCTTGTGACGTATGTATTCGGCGGTACGCAGCAGTTGGCAGTAAAGCATATCGGGCTTGTGCTTGGCAATGAGGGCGTCAATCTTCTTGGCGGCCTTGCGGTTGTAGAAGTAGCCGCATTGCATGGGGAGCCCTTTCATGAAAGCCCATATCAGCCCTATCAGTATCTGTACCTTGCTGGTTTTGATGAAGTTGATGGACTGGCAATAGGGCTGCAAGGCACGAAAAGCGTCCTGCTCGCTCACCTTGTTGGAGTCGTTTATGGCGCATACCACAATTTCGTTGTGCTTGGCCAGTTGCTTTATCTGGTTGAAGGCACGCAATTTGTCGCCTTTCTCAAGCGGGTAGGGGATACGGGGCAATAGGACGAAAATCTTCATCGCTTACGAATTATCGGGCAAAAGTAAGAATTATTATTTTCTGCAAGAAATTTACAGAAAACTTATTTTACTTCCCGGTTTAATCTGTTCATAGAACATCAGCAGTCGGGCGATAATTTTGCGGTTGTCGTAGGTCTCTTCCACCAGCTTGCGTGCGGCCTGACCGATGCGGACGGCAATCTGCGGGTTCTCGTTGAGGCTGCGGATGGCCTCCACCATCTTGGCCTTGTTTTCGGCAATGATGATGTTCACTTCCTCGTCGTAGAGTATGCCCTCGGCTCCCACGCGGGTGGTGATGACGGTCTTGCCCATAGCCATCGACTCGATGATTTTGATGCGGATGCCGCTGCCGGCCAATAAGGGAACGATGGCCACATCATGGTTGGCGACAAACTCCTTGGCATCAGGCACTTCGCCAACCACCTCGACATTCGGGTTGTCGAGTGTGGTAAGCCATTCGGGCATATTGCGGCCTGCCAGATGGTAGACGAACTGGGGTACCTTCTCCACCGTCTTGGGCAGCACCTCGTCGATAAACCATCGTATGCCTTCCGCGTTGGGCATCCAGTTCATGGAGCCTATGTGGTAGAACTTGGGTTTGTCCTCAATCTCATACACGGGCTTGAACTCCTCGGGATACACGCCATAGGGGATGTCGATAATGGGTTTCGAGCAATATTTGCGGAAGAAGGCGGCATCCTTGCGGGTGATGGCCGCAATGCCGTCGACGGTTTCCAAGGCAGAGAGCTCGTAGTCTTTCAGCGTTCTGGCCAAGTGGTAGATATACCAGCGCTTGATGAAGAATCTGGTCTCCTTCGCGATGCGTTCCCAAATCTTGTGCTCCACGTTGTGTGCCCGCAAGACAATCATCGCTTTGCTGTGCTTGCGTATGGTCTCGACGTAGGGAGCCATATATAGCATCTCCAGTTGCACCACGTCAAATTGTTCCTGGTCAAGCAGCTCTGCGACTCTGGCTTTGAAGTCTTTCGAGATGAAACGCTCCACATGGTAAGATCTCCGTCTGAACAGGTTGATCAAAGCCTTCAGGGGGTTCAGGCTGAGGTCAACATCGATGAGCTCGATGCCGGTTTTCTGTTTGTAGTCCTCGGGAATATCGCTTGCCTTGACGTTGTATTTCGGGCTGTTGACAGCCAGCACTTTGACTTGGTGACCCGCGTCCAACAATCCGGTGATGATGCTGTTCATCGCCATGGGGCCTCCTTCCGAAGCGGGGTAGGGCGGTTTGTTGCAAAGTAGAAGTATCTTCATGATGCAGAGGGTTTGGGGTTCGTCCCTTCGACAAGCTCAGGGGTCTTGTGGCGTTTGAATACTTTCTGGAAGAGCTTCTTCCAGCTGTCGCCGTCAAGCAAGGCAGCGTCTGTGGTGGCCTTGAAGGTCAGGAAGATGCCGACAGGCAACAGGACCAGCGACGAAATCCACACGCCGAAGAACATGTTGAGACCGCCGAAGACGGCCATGCGCTCGCCGATGGTGGAAATCACGTGATAGACGACAAAGAAGAGCACGGACACCACAACGGGCATTCCCAAGCCGCCTTTGCGGATAATGCTGCCCAAAGGCGCTCCGATGAAGAAGAAGATGAGGCAGGCGATGCTCAGGGTGAACTTCTTGTGCCGCTCTTTCTTGTGCTTCATGATGTTCTCTTTCTGGCTCTTTTGGTCGATTTTGTTGAACGAGGCGTTCTCTTTGGCGTTGCGGGCTGAGCCTGCGGCTATATTGTTAATGGTAGTGGCCACGCTGTCGATGGTGTACTGCGCCAAGAGTGGCCAATGCAAGATCAGGCTACTGTCGATGACGGTTATCGAGTCGGTAACGATGGTTGTGTCAGCCATAGCGACGGCTGAGGTGTCGATAGCGGAGACGGCCAGGGCCTCGTCGACGGCTAAAGTGTCGGCAACAACGATGGTGTCAGTAACGGCAATCTTTTTCTGTGGCAGCTCGGCGGTCATGATGTCCCCGTCGATGCTGATGTAATTGGACCAGCGTTGCGAGAAGCCCCGCGTGAAGGCTTGTTTCTTGTTGCCGTAGCGGTGTTCCAGCGAGTCGATGGAGGTGTTGAGTTGCCGCAGGTTCATCATCTGTTGCGACGATTTGTACATGTCCTCGCTCGACCGCGTCATGTCGAAGTCCTTCAGGCTGAACTTGAGTTGCTCTTGCTTGAACGACATCCGTTCAAAGGGGTGCTTCTGCTTGTAATTCTCGTCTGAAGTCACGTCGGTATAGTTATAGCCGTTGTAGAGGGTGAAGATGATGTTGCGCTGGTTGGGGCTGAGGGTCATCATGCCTGAGTCGGCGCTGATGATTTTGGTGTTGCCCATGCGGTCGGTGTGGTCGTAGATTTTCACGCCATAGATGCTGCTGCCGTCGGCGCCTTTGCGTTCCACATAGATGACGTAATTGTCCAGGTCGCGGTAAAACACACCTTCTTTTATATTAAAGGCCAGTTTCTGTCGGCGCACGTCGAAGAGCAGGGTCTGTCCCTTGAGGTTGGCTACAGGGAGCAGGCTGTTCGACACAAAGAAAGCGAAGCCGCTGAGCAGTATGGAGAATATGACCAAGGGCCGCATCACCTTCCACATCGAAATGCCCGAGGCTTTCATGGCCACCAGCTCGTAATGCTCGCCGAAGTTGCCGAAGCACATCAGGGAGGCAAGGAGCAAGGCCAAGGGCAAGGCCATAGGAATGAAGGTGATGGACATGTGGAAAAACAACTCAGCCAAGATGTTCAGCTCCAGTCCTTTGCCGACGAGGTCGTCCACATAAAGCCATAGAAACTGCATGTCCAGGATGAACAGGACGATGAAAAACGTGAAGAAAAACGTTCCTATGAATGAACTGACTATATAGCGGTAAAGTTTTTTCATTGTCAAAATAACGCTGCAAAGGTAGAAAAATTCTATCTTTGCCGAAAATATTCAGACGATTATGGAATCCAAAGACTTTTTCAAAGGTGTCAATCTGGCCATTACGGTCAGCGCCAAGGATGGCGAAATTCTCTATCAGAACGATAGTTCCATCGAAGTGAACGGCGATGCGCGAGGCCGCGACTTGATGAAATGCCACAACGAACGCTCGCAGCAAATCATCCGGCATCTGTTGGACGACGCAGCCACCAATGCTTACACCATCTCAAAGAAGGGGAAGCGCAAGCTCATCTACCAAACCCCATGGTACGAGGACGACGACAAGCAGATTGTGGGCGGTCTCGTTGAGTTTTCCATCATCCTGCCTGAGGAGATGCCGCATTACGACAGGGGATGAAGCTCGCTGTCGCTTCGCGTCATTGCGAGGAGGAACGACGAAGCAATCCAGACATAAAGTTGGTCGCCTGGATTGCTTCGTTCCTCGCAATGACGCAAAATGCGTCTAATTACTTTGTCACCAGGTTGTAGGTGTCTTGGGCGATGACGAACTCCTCGTCAGTCGGATACACCACCACGGTGACCTTTGAATTGGGCGTGGAGATGATGCCAGCCTCGCCAATGATTTCCTTGTTGACCTTGGGGTCGAACTCGATGCCGAGGCCTTCCATGTTCTCAAGGATGGCTTCACGCATGAACCAGGCGTTCTCGCCAATGCCGCCCGTCATTACGATGATGTCGGCACCGTTCATCACAGCCATATAGCTGCCGATGTATTTCTTCACGCGGTGGGCGAACATATTGAAAGCGTAGGTGGAACGCTCGTCGCCTTCTTCCTTGGCGGCACGCACGTCGCGCATGTCCTGCTTGCCTCCGGTGATGCCCACGAGACCTGACTTCTTGTTGATCAAGGTGTTCACCTCCTTGGTGTTGAGGCCTTCCTTGTCCATGATGTACAGGAGCACGCCCGCATCCAAATCGCCAGCGCGGCTGCCCATCACGAGACCCTCAACGGGCGTGAAGCCCATCGAAGTCTCCACTGACTTGCCGCATTCGACGGCGGCGATAGAGGCACCGCTGCCCAGGTGGCAGGTGACAATCTTCGAGTTGTTCCAGTCCTTGCCCACGTAAGCGGCAGCCTTTTCGGCCACATACTTGTGGCTGGTGCCGTGGAAACCGTAGCGACGGATGCGATACTTCTCGTAGTATTCGTAAGGAATGGCATAGAGGTAAGCCTCGGCAGGCATGGTGCTGTGGAACGAGGTGTCGAACACAGCGGCCATCGGGATGCCGGGCAGCACTTCCTGCATGGCGGCGATGCCTTGCAAGGCACCGGGGTTGTGCAGCGGAGCGAGGTCGCAGAGCTCATTGATCAGGTCGATGACCGTATGGTCGATGAGGACGCTCTTTGAGAACTTCTCGCCACCATGGGCCACTCGGTGACCGACGGCGTTGATTTCCTTCAGGTCCTTGATGACACCCATCTTCTCGTCAACCAAGGCTTTCAGCACCAACTTGATGCCCTCGGTGTGGTTCGGGATGGGGAGCTGCTCGTAATGCTTCTCGCCATTGTATTTGTGGGTGAACTCGCCCATTTCGAGGCCGATGCGCTCTAACAGACCCTTGGCCAGCAGGCGCGATGAGTTGGCGTTTTCCATCTCCAGGAGCTGGTACTTGATGGAGGAACTGCCGCAGTTTAAGACTAATATTTTCATTGTTCTTTTGTTGTTTGGGGGATTGGCCTATGGCCAAGAAATCTTTCAAAATCAATTTCAAAATCTTTTCAAAATCTTTTCAAAATCTTGTTTTGCGTCTTCATTCGCCGACTATAGATTTTTGAATGATTTTCCTGTCATTTTTGATTGATTTCTTGCGAAGCAATCCCATACATTATTATTACTTCTTTTGTGCGATAGCTTGGTTGCAGGTGATGGCGACCAGTTTGTACACATCGTCGATGGAGCAGCCACGGCTGAGGTCGTTGCAGGGCTTGGCGAGGCCTTGCAGCACAGGACCGACGGCCTCGGCGCCAGCGAGACGCTGTACCAGCTTGTAGGCGATGTTGCCCACTTCGAGGCAGGGGAACACCAGGGTGTTGGCTTTACCAGCCACAGGGCTGCCCGGAGCCTTGCTTGAACCGACTGACGGCACAATGGCGGCATCGGCTTGCAGCTCGCCGTCCAGCACGAGGTCGGGACGACGCTCCTTGGCGATACGGGTGGCCTCGATGACCTTGTCCACCACTTCGTGCTTGGCGCTGCCCTTGGTGGAGAAGCTCAGGATGGCGGTGATGGGGTCAATCTTGGCGATGGCCTTGGCGGTATCGGCGGTGCAGATGGCGATTTCGGCCAGCTGTTCTGCCGTCGGCATAGGTGTGACGGCGCAGTCGGCGAACACCATGCGGCCATCGGTGCCGTAAGGACAGCCTTCGGGCAGGAACATCGTGAAGGCGCCGCTGACGCAGCTCACGCCGGGAACGGTCTTGATGATCTGCAGGGCGGGACGGAGCATGTCGCCCGTGGTGCTGCGGGCACCGCTGACGAGACCGTCGGCCTCACCGGCTTTCACCAGCAGGATACCGAGGTACATGAAGTTGCCGGCCAGGTCGTAGGCCTGTTCGGGGGTCATGCCTTTGGCTTTGCGGATTTCGAAAAGGAGGTCGGCATATTTCTGACGCTCAGGGTTGGTCATCGGGTCGATGATGCGGGCCTTGTCGATGTTCTGGAGGCCGAACTCAGCGGTCATCTCCTTGATTTTCTCGGCAGGACCGATGAGGATGATGTCGGCGACGCCGTCAGCCAAGAGGCGGTCGGCGGCTTTCAGGGTACGGGGCTCGTCGCCCTCGGGGAGCACAATGCGCTGCTTGTTAGCTTGGGCATTGGCAATGATTTCTTGCATTAAGTTCATGTTGCGGTGTTGAATGGTTTATTAACTTCGTTTTGTTGAATCGTTTAATTGTTGTCGTTGGTTTCTTTTTCTGACACGGGTCAGATGATTTGAACCTGCAAAACTACTGACTTATTCTTGTATTTCCAAACTTTTTTCTTTTTTTGTTGGTTAGTGGTTGAGAATGATGGGGTTCTACGAAAAAAGGCCAGCGGCAAAAGCCGCCAGCCCTCTTTCATGAAGCGTCGGTTGGACTTATCCCGCGAAGGGGTCGTCGCCGCCGTTGCCGCCGCTGCTCTTGGTGAAGGTCTTGGTGGTCACGGAGCTGCTGTTGCCGTCCTTGACGGCGATGGCCTTGACGGTCGTGGTCGCGGTCAGGGTGAAGGGCTCGCTGTAGAGCGTGCTTTCAGCCGTGGGCGTGCTGCCGTCGGTGGTGTAGTACACGCGGGCATCCTCAGGTCCCGTGACGGTCACCTGTGTCGACTCCTCGAAAGGCGTTGTGCCGCTGATGGCGGGAGCGGCCAAGGTGTCTGAGCCCGAGCCGTTGCCTGAGTTGTTGCCGCCGGGGGTCTCGTTGCCGCTGTTGTTGGTTCCTGAGCCGGAGGAAGAACCGTTGCTTGAACCTTCGCCGAAGGCACCGATGAAGACAGTCTTCGAGGCCTGTCCTTCGTTGTTGCACGAAGCGCCGACCACAAAGCCATAGACATAGAAGCGCTGGCTGCCCCATTCGGCAGGGATAGAGAGGGTCAGGGTGCTGTCGGCACGGGTGCCGGCAGGAGCGAAGACACTTTCGTCCTGTTCGGGACAATAGGCGCAGAGATACACACGGTCGGTCAAGCTGACGCGGCGACAGGTGTTGGCAGTGTTGGTGATGCCGACAGTCAGCGTGGTGCCGCTCAGGGATGCTGCTCCGAAGTTGACGCCACGCAGTTTCTCGCTGGAGAGCTTCAAAGCCTCAAAGTTGACAAACAGAGTCTCGGTAGTACCGGTGACGTTCGCCAAGTTGTACTTGAGGAACAGACCGTTTTGCGTAGAGCGGCGGTCGTGGGCTTCATAGCGGAAGCCTTCATACACCGCTTCGTAGAGTACGCTGCCCAGCTTACCCACAAGGGAGAACTTGGCGCGTTGCAGCAACTGCTTCTCGGAGCGCTTGTCAGTGCCTTTGATGAGAGCGCGTTGCAGGTTGATACCTTTCCAGTTGAAGCCGACGACATTGCCGAGCTTCCCGACGAATCCTGAGGTGATACCCCAATTTGATTTAGCCATAATGCAAAAATTTTGGTTGGTTAATACTTTGGTTTATTGGTCTTTTGAATCCCATTGGTTTCTGTTTCGCTTCTGATTTCAGAACGGGAGCAGCACCGGTTCAGCAACCATTCAGAAAGGGGGCAGCAACAGTACCCTTTGGTTTTCGCTTGCAAAGATACGAAATAATTCTAACGTGGTGTAAATAAGATAGTTATATAACTAACTTTGTGTTTTATGCTGCTTCCCGAGTAATATGCTTTGTGACCTGCTTCTTGCTCTGTGTACGTCTAAGTTTCACCTATTGTCTATTGTTTCACAAAATACACTGTTGATAATCTTGTTGAAAACTTTTTTTGGAAAACTGACCGCCTAAAAAAACAAATAGCATTACTTTTGCGTAACAACATCCTGAAAATTGATGGCAGAGCATGTAAATGATATGAAATCGAGTATAGAACTGATAAACGAATTGAGCGAAAAACTAGAAATCACTTCACGCGTAATCGTAGAATCGAATATTTTAGCTGACATCAAGCGCGATTATTCAAATTATTGGGATTGCTTTAAGTGTGCTAAATCATTGCCGGACTTTAATCAACGGGTAAATGCATTGCAAAAACTGCTGAACAATATGCTTGATGAATATCATCCGCCAACATTTGGTATATATATACATGATTTGGCATACGAGTTTTCATTGTGGGATGAATATAAAACTGAAGATCCCCCATATTCAAGTATTTCTAATGAAATGGAAATGGCTTCGATACAGTTTACCCAAGCAAAAATACTCCTATTGTATTCGGATGTACGTGACACTTTGTTTTTGTACAAAAACATGGTATCCGAATCCAATGAGAATACAAGTGACGAAAAAACAAAAACAGAAAAAGCAATAACCATTAACCAAATAAAAGATATGAAAGGATTAATACTTCACCAAGAAAAAGAGTCAAGAGAAAACTTGGACTGTAAGTTGAATGATCAATTACGGACTTATAACAAGTTCGCAAAAAGATTCCTGGAAATTAAATCTCCCCAAGAGCGTTTGCAGAATTTGAGCGGTCTGTTGGAATTGATAGCAGATGAATGCAAATCGTTTCTTGACAAGGATACCTCCCAAAAATGGGATTATACTATCACAGAAATAAAAGGAACAAAGACGGTTGAAAAGAAGTATAAAGGGTCTCCTGATTACGAACTCTATGTGATGGCCTTCGAAAACCTGCAGACACGTGCGCAATTTGCGGATATGTTGAAAAATGGTAAACTCAAAAAAATGAACAGTTCAATGGCTGAATTGGAAATACATACACTCTATTCAGCACTCAAGACGGAATGTAAACAAGCAGAAAAAGAGGTGCAATGCATGAAACGTTCTGGTAAAGTTTCTGCTGATGTTCCTGACCATTTTGATCTGGATGTTCCACAAATCAAGCAAAAACTGAAAACAGTACTTGAAAGGATGAGACAATATGGATACGTAGAACAATCAGTAAAATTCGATGACTTTTTATATATGTGTACTGGCAAGGGCAGGCCTTCTAACTATCCCATTAAGTGGCTTAAAGACGACGATGAGTTGGGCTATTTTGTGAAAAAGTTCTTCGCACAAACAAAAAGCAAGTATAAACGTGCCGCCAGATGCTTCTTGCTTAATAATGGAAAAGAACCTGTTGCCAATAACCTTCGCACAAATGCCACAAACCAAAACGACAAGCAAGTTCCGATAAACACCCTCGTGAGCATCGTCAGTTAGACTACATTGGCAAACTACAACTCACTACATTTCCAAGAAAAAGTACACTTTTTTTTGTGTGCTTTTTTTGTTTATAATCAATAAATTACAATCTGTTGAATGACGGACTACAATATGCTCGCGTAGTCCATGTCGTCCATTGTCGACTAAAATAAGAGCCCTACTTTCGCAGGAAAAAAGCGAAAACTAAGAGCGTATGAAAATGGACGAATTATCAAGAAAGACTCTCGCCGAACTGGCCTCCATACTGGGCATACCCGTAGAAGACATCCTTTCCCACTGCCGCCGTGCAGAGCTGGTGGATGCCCGTTCCATGATTGTCGCATATTTATCGGAACGCATGCACGCGAGGCAACAAGACATAGCCTTATTGCTCGACATCTCCCAAGCGGCAGTCAGCAAACTATATTCTCGTCACCGTGCATTGGTGGGGAATTATTCAGATTACCGGCAATATTTTGAAACGCTTCTGCGGTCTTTCACAGAAACAGAAATAGAGAATAATACCATAAACCATAAATTGAAAAACGAATGAAACAAACCATGGATGACAACAGAGAACTGGTGGGCTTGATTGGACAGGATTTGGCCAAAGCCGATGCCCTGCGGGACACGGAAACCCCGGGCAAATGGATCACGGGGACGGATTTGCTGAAGCACAGCGTGGACAGCCTCCCATGTCTGGTCGAACCCGTCATACAGAAGGTGGGGCTGGCCTGCATCGCTGGAAGTAGCGACACAGGCAAGTCCTCGTTTCTGCGGCAACTGTGCTACGCCGTGGCCTCGGGTGCCGACAAGTTCCTCAACTTCAGCCTCAACGCCCAGCACCATTCGGCTATCTACGTTTCGACCGAGGACGACGAGACGGCCATGCGCTATCTGCTCCACAAACAGAACCTTGACTGGGGAGCAAGGGACGAAGACCTGGGCAACTTAAGATTCCTTTTTGAAACGGACCACCTGCTGGAAGAGCTTGATGCCAAGTTGGACGAGGCTCCCGCCGATATCGTCTGCATCGATGCCTTCACCGACCTTTTCAGCGGCGAAATCAACAAAAGCAATGAGGTGCGCGGCTTCCTGAACGGCTACAGCCAGCTGGCGCAGAAGCACCAGTGCCTGGTGATGTTTCTGCATCACTGTGGCAAACGCACCGAACATGAGAAGACCCCATCGAAGCACAACCTGCTGGGCTCGCAGGCCTTTGAGGCCAAGATGAGGCTCGTGCTTGAGCTTCGGAGCGACATCGACAACCCCAACCTGAAGCACCTGTGCATCGTCAAGGGTAACTATCTGCCAGCGACCTATAAGAATGAGAGTTTTGTGCTGACGTTCTCGGAAAACATGACGTTCAGTGACACCAGAGAACGCACACCCTTTGAACTGCTGGTGAAAACCCCTGCCGACAAGACAGAACGGGAGGAAACCCAAAACAAGAAAATAACCGAGGCGAAAAGCCTTCAACAGCGGGGGATGAACCAGTCGCAAATCGCCGAGCAAATGGGCGTGAACAAGTCAACCATCTCAAGATGGCTTCGCGATGAAAAGATGAACGATGTCAATGACAAGAACCAAAAACCATAGACCGGTTTGCAGGGTTGCAGTTGCACTTAATCCCTAAGGGATTTTCGTGCAACCGCAACCTTATCCTGCAACGGCAAGAAACGAAATATCAAGATTATGTACCATCTGGAGAAATACAGAACAAAAGCCTCCCGACACGAATGCCCCAACTGTCACCGGCATTCGTTCACTCTTTATGTTGACGACGACGGTCAGCCGCTTGACCCGATGTGTGGCCGTTGTGACCACGAGAGCCGCTGCGGCTACCATTACCCACCCAAGGAGTATTATCGGGACCATCCCACTGACGGAAGGGCAGGGAAGGTGTTCATCCCCAAAATGCAGGCGATAGCCCAACCGCCCAAGTCCTTATGTACCATCCCGTTCAGGTATGTCCGGCAGTCGGCGAGTTACAACAGCACCTTGGTCAGGTTCTTGTGCAGCCTGTTCGACCAGGGAACGCTTGAGAGTCCTACCCTCAGGCGGCTTGGCGAGTTGTATGCCCTCGGCGCGACACGCGACAGGGCGGTTGTCTTCTGGCAAATCGACATCAACGGCAGGGTCAGGAGCGGCAAGATAATGAAATACGGTGCCGACGGACACAGGATCAAAGATGGGAGCGGCGCGAATTGGGTGCACGCCAAGATGATCAGGGACGGCCTGTTGCCCTCCGACTGGGAGTTGACCCAATGCCTGTTTGGCGAGCATCTGCTCAACCTGTCGATGAACCGTGAAAAAGTGGTGGCAGTCGTGGAGAGCGAGAAGTCGGCCTTGATAGGTGCCGCATGTTTCCCTGACTACGTCTGGCTGGCCACGGGAGGCAAGTCGCAGCTGTCGCTTGAGAAAATGAAAGTACTGACGGGCAGAACGGTCGTGATGTTCCCCGACGTAGACGGCTACGAGGAATGGAGCCGACGCGCCAAGGCGTTCACCTTCTGCAACGTCATCGTCTCGACGGCATTGGAGAAGAACGCCACCGAAGAGGAGCGGGCAGCCCAAATCGACATAGCCGACTGGCTGGTCAAAAAGTTGCGCAGCGGATATGTGCCGCCCGTACCCACAGCGGAATACCAATGGTTGTTCGGAGAAAAGCCCCAAACGGATTGGGAACTGATGAAGGAGGAACATCCCTATCTACAGGAGTTGGTAGAGGCATTGGGAATGGAGGTGAAATAAAACCGCTTTTTTCTCGCTTCCAGTACGGGAAAAAGCCGAGAAAGAAACTCAGAAAAAGACCAAAAAACTGCCGAAAAAAAATAACCATTTTGCTTACTTGAAAAAATCCATATCTTTGCACAATCATAAACAACCCGAAATACTACCCCAAAACGACAACAAAAACAGAGATAAAACAACGATAAATATCTAATAATAACATAGCGTTAGTGCTATATTCGGAATGTCCCTGAACCTAGGAAATTCAACTGACATTTACGGAACGAATAAGTACCAGCGTCTGCGCTATAGCGTGGACTGGACTTATCTTCGTAAATGGGTTTTCCTAGGACCTTGGGACATTGATAAGCGCCTTTCCGCGCTTCTTTGTGTCCTGAGGTTCCTTGTTTGAACCCATTCCTCTCCGAGATAGTCCTTACGCACAAAACTATAGCGTATGCTCATAGACAACAAAGTGGATCGCTATCCAGAGGACGGTCTTGGAATCAAGACCGTGTGGGATTTCATCAATCTGTATTCCGGCCAACAGTCTGGACAGACAGGAAAGCTCGACATCGTGACGGGCTATTTCACCATCCGTGCCCTTAGTAAACTCTATCGGGAACTGCCTGAAAACGATGAGTTTCGCATTGTTTCCTCAGAAATGGTGCGCGAAGAAAAACAATTGAACGACATTAAGGACTTGCTGAACGGCGACTTCTCGGTGGATAGTACATTTCAATTGGATGATTATGCCAAAGAAGCCAAAGCCTTCCTTGAACGTAATACTGTGCAAGTCAGAGCTATAGCCAATGCTTTTTGTCACGCCAAGGTGTATATGTTCAAGAACAACATTTCTCAGAACAACGGCTATTATCTGACAGGCAGTAGCAACCTTACCGATGCAGGACTGGGCTTGAAGAGGACTTCGAATGTGGAATTGACCATTGGCGACTCCGTCAATAAGGCCAACCCCGATTACAAAGAGGTATGCCGCTGGTTTGAGGATATTTGGAAGACGGCAAAAGAGAAGATCCAAGACCCCAACAATCCGCAAGCAGGACTCATCAGCATGAAGGATTACTTCATTCGCATGATTGAAGAGTACTTCCGCAAATATACCCCAGAGGAAATCTACTACAAGATACTTTACGAACTGTTCAAGGCCGATCTTGAGTTGGGCGACACTTCCATCGAGCATCAGGAGAACATGTCGCTGCTACAGACCAGCGAGATATGGAAGACATTGTTCAACTTCCAGCAAAAGGGTGTCATTTCGCTCATCAAGATGTTGCGTAAATACAACGGTGCCATCCTTGCTGATGCCGTAGGCTTGGGAAAGACCTTTTCAGCTTTAGCGGTCATCAAGTTCTTTCAAATACAGGGTTACACCACAGTATTGCTTTGCCCCAAAAAACTGCAGCAGAACTGGACTCAATACCTAAAAGGAGCAGGCTCTCGCTTCGACAAAGACAATTTCGACTACCAAGTGCGTTTCCATACCGACCTCCAAAACGAGAGGCTGCAAAACAGCTATGACACCTATAAGCTAGACTATTTGCTGAAACTGGAAAAGCTGCTGATTGTGATTGATGAAAGCCACAACCTGCGCAACGAAAAATCGGGGCGTTACCAGGATTTGTTGGACAGCCTCGTCAAAGCACAATCACAAAAAGAGGGACATCAGTTGAAAGTGCTTATGTTGTCGGCTACGCCCATCAATACAGGGCTTCGGGATGTGAAAGGGCAATTCAACCTGATAGGCAGAGGAATAGATAATGCTTTCGACACGGATGATTTTGGAGTGGAATCGCTCCGCAACCTTTTTGCAGACTCGCAGCGCAAATATACGGAATGGTGCAAAGACTCCAATCGTACTATCGGCAGTTTCATTGCTATGTTGTCCCCCAAGTTCTTCAATCTGACGGACAAACTGATTGTGGCAAGGACACGCAAACTGATTGAAAAGACCCTGGGCGAGGACATGGGGTTTCCTGAAAAGGCCAAGCCTCACAACATATATAAAGGTGTTGACCACTTCGGCAAATATCAAACGACAGACGAGATATACAAGGCTTTCGAGGAACTGACACTAACTGCCTACCAACCCAGTCTATATATTCCAGAATCCCAGAAGCAAGCCAAAAAAGATGCCAAAAGCGATTGGAACGACAATGTGAACCGTGAACGATTCCTCGTCAAGATGATGAGCATTTTGTTCATGAAACGATTGGAAAGCTCATGGTACTCTTGTATGCTGACCGTGAAGAAAGTGCTATACGTACATGAGCAAACCCTTCAGAAAGTATTGGAATTTGAGCAGTACAAAAAGAATGGCATTATCAATGTGGACGTACCTGATGAGGACGAGAATTTTGACACAGACGATCTGTTTACCCTTCGCAAAGGCACTATCAATCTGGGCGACATGAAAAATCTTGGCGGATTCAAACGTGGGCTGCAGCACAACGTAAAATGCCTGAACGAAATCTATCTGAGTCTACAAGGCTTCGAACAGGATTACAGAAATGGTTTTGAGCGTGATTTGAAACTGGATGAACTTGAAGCACTACTCAAAGAGAAACAGCAGAGCGACAACAAGAAGATAGTCATCTTCACGGCCTATAGCGACACTGCCAAGTTCCTCTATGATGAGCTTCGACAACGCGGTTTTGGACGCATTGCCTCCGTTTCGGGTACCGCCATCTATACATCAGGGCAACACCACACCAAGGATTTCCAAGAAGTATTGCAGAGTTTTGCCCCTTACAGCAAACTCTACAGAGAAAGAGATTGGAGCGAGCTCTATGACAATGCCCATCTTGACACGGAAAAGTATTATAATGCTGAGAAGCGGCAATGGCGTGTACCGTATTCCGTATGGGAGCAACTTGTCAGAGCGAAAGATCCTAAAGTGGTTCGGCTACTTGACGACCCTATAGACATCCTGATTGCTTCCGACTGCTTGTCGGAAGGTCAAAACTTGCAGGATGCCGACATGCAAGTGAATTATGATATCCACTGGAACCCTGTGCGATTGATTCAGCGCTTTGGACGTATAGACCGTATCGGTTCGCCCAACAAACTGATTCAATGTGTCAACTTTTGGCCTGCATCCTCATTTGAGGAGTATCTGCATTTGGAGTCGCGCATCATGAACCGTATGGTCACCATGAATCTGGTAGGCTCAGAGACGCAACAGCTTAACGATGAATACATACAGATGGAAAAAGACAATCCGCTTGTGGACAAGAACGCAGACCGTCTATTAGAGGAATTGCAAAACAACAGTATCAGCGATATTGAGTCGCCGAAGATGTTGTCTCTGAAGGATTTCTCGCTTGAAGTATATCGCCAAGACCTGCTTGACTATTTCGAAAAATACAAGCAGCAATTGGAAGCTATGCCAAACGGAATCTTCACCGGCTTCCGTAACGAAGACACCCTGTTTGAGCATATTCCAGAAAGCCTTGTGGCCATCATAGGCTATCCAAAACGAGAGTCGGCCAGCGAGAAATATCGCGAAATCTACCTGATGTGCCAGCCTGCCGACAAGTCGAAAGCCCCCACCTTCACGGAGATGAACCGTGCTGAAATCCTTGATTTCCTGCGTAAGAACAAGCTGGAAGGCCGTTTTATACCCGATTGGATTGAGACGCATCAAAACGAACGCATTGCCAAGCTGCAAGCCATAGTCCAGCAATGGATGGAAGAGAAGGTGCCTCAACAGGCCACCATAGACATTCTTCAGATAGCCAAGTCGCGCAAGGGTGTCCCTGCACCTACCCGAGACGGACGACGAATAGAAGAGAAGTTCAGGAAAGAGAACTTCGATTTGATTGCATGGGAGTATATCAGCAAGTAAAAAGAGAGTCACATGAATACCATACTGAGAAAATTCGTTGACGAACCTATATTTGACGCTTGTGCAGCCTTGCTCAACCAGCTTCATATTGCCTTCAACGAAATAACGCGTACCCCTGTTCCGTTTAACAGTCTTTATCCAGGCCAGCTGACCAAAGCCCTAAAAGAAATCAATGGCAAAGTGGAACACACCTATTTTATTGGCACCGTGGACGAAGCCTCATTGTCGGGAAAAGCTAAAGTGCAAAGGGGCGATGAAATCACGCAGGAAGCATCCAACGGTCGCTATGCTGGGATGATGATTTTTGCTGCCGAAATTCGTGTCGGTCAGAGTCTGACACGAACAGAAATGGCCACCTTGACTCGTGGCTTCAACCGCATAGCTTCTGCACAACCCGTTGTGCTTTTCATCAAGCAAAACAATAAGCTGGCTTTAGCCACCTGTGAGCGAAGCGACTATACCCAACAGTGGCGTGATGGTGAGAAACTTGGCAAAGTGAGCTTGCTTCGCGACATCAATTGCCTGCATCCCCATCGTGGACATATTGACATTTTGGAAAGCATTGGCGACAAGGCCTATCCGACTTTTGAGGAGCTTTATAAACATTGGATGCAGGTATTCTCCAGTGAGTTGCTTACCAAAAAGTTCTACTCTGAACTTAGTGATTGGTATGCCTGGGCTGTACAAGTGGCTCGATTCCCCAATGACCTAGACACCCAAGATGATGACGAGAAATTCAACCACGAGAGTTGCATTCGCTTGATTACCCGCCTAATCTTCGTTTGGTTCCTGAAGCAGAAACATCTCATTCCAGAGGAGTTCTTTGATGAGGATTATATTCGTGACCATTTCATTGAGAACTTTGACCCCCATGACCGTGAGAACATGCTTTATAATCCAGAAAAGAGCAAGTATTACCGTCTGATTCTTCAGAACTTGTTTTTTGCCATGCTGAATTGCCCGATTGTGGAGGAAGGGAAAGACACGGCCAATAACCGCCGTTTTCGTGGCGACCATCAACATGGATTTAAGCGCGATGGTTATAACGTAAACAATCTAATGCGTTATAAAGCAGATTTCAAGGAAGGTGGTGCTGATGAGTTTGTGCAAATTGCCAACAGCAGTGTGCCATTCTTGAACGGTGGACTATTTGATTGCCTTGACGACAAACCTCATAAGCTCTATTATGATGGATTCTCTGAACGCCAAGAATCGTTAGAACAGCTCTATCTGCCCGACTGGCTTTTCTTCGGTGAGGAAGTAGGCAAGAGCATAGACCTCTCAAAATGGTACGACGATACTAAGAAACGCAATGTCTCGGCTCGTGGCATTATCGACATCTTGAAACGCTACAACTTTACTATCGAGGAAAATACGCCACTTGACCAAGAGGTATCGCTTGACCCAGAACTGTTGGGCAAGGCTTTCGAGAACTTGCTGGCATCCTATAATCCAGAGACAAAGACATCTGCCCGAAAACAAACTGGTTCGTTCTATACGCCTCGAGAAATTGTGCAGTATATGGTGGACGAGAGCCTTGTGGCTCATCTGAAGCGCGTTTGTGGTGACGAACTGGAATCGCAGTATCGGGCCTTGCTCAGCTATGCCACCGAAGAAACTACGCTCAATAAGGAGCAGCGACGCAACATCATGCAAGCCATCTATCATTGCCAAGTACTTGACCCTGCTTGTGGTTCAGGTGCTTTCCCAATGGGAATGCTCCAACAGATGGTGCATATTTTGCGACAACTCGACCCCACAAATGAGATGTGGAAGGAGTTTATGATTGACCTTGCCATTGAGCAGTCGCGAAAGGCCATTAATACCGAAGAGGAGGAACGCAAAGCGAGGTTGGCGGATATAGAGGAAGCTTTCAATCGTCACGTCAACGACCCAGACTATGCCCGAAAACTCTACTTGATAGAGCATTGTATCTATGGTGTTGACATTCAACCTATAGCTGTGCAAATTAGCAAGCTTCGTTTCTTCATTTCGCTCGTCGTTGACCAGAAGCCTACTGATGACCCAACCCACAACTTTGGCATTCGCCCGTTGCCCAACCTTGATTCGAAGTTTGTTGCTGCCAACACACTCATCCCTGTGCAATATGACAGCAGTTTGGTGGAAAGTAGCGATGAGGTTGTAAAGTATAAGGAAAAGCTAAAGGAGTTGAACCATAGAGTATTCTTGGCAAAACAAAACGTGGACAAGCAGCGGCTGAAGAATGAAATACTTGAAACGCGCAAAGCCCTTGCTCAAGCCATTGAGGATACAGGTTTTGTGGGTCATAGCGAAGCAGAGCTTTTGGCAGGCTGGGATATGTTTGACCAGAATGCTTCCTCGCCTTTCTTTGATGCTGAGTGGATGTTTGGGGTTAAGGGAGGATTTGATATTGTGATTGGGAATCCGCCGTATGTGGTAGTGCCTGTTAGTTTGTATCCTAAATATGAATGGAACAACGACCTCTACAAAATATTCTTTGAGATATCATTGAAAAAGTTGTGTCATGATGATGGTGTTACTGCAATGATTACCCCCAAGTTCTATATGTTAAATTTGGACGATAGCAAGATGAGGCTTTTCTTTATGAATCGTGTAGATTTATTGTCAATTGCCACTTGTAATCCATTTGATGCTGTTACTGAGAATGTTATTACTATTATTAGGGTTGTAGCTCCACAAAGAAATGAGGTTCCATATTTTGACTTTAACTCAGAATTAAGGATGTTTGTAAGAATGGAGGATTTGGATAAAAACTACTGTAAAACCAATAAGTATAATGAGATGGTAGTTGGCTTATGTGGTGAGGTAATATCAGTTTTACAGAAGATGTTTGAAAACGGGAAACCTTTAGGCATTCTTACCGAATCAAAAAGAGGGGCTGAAGTATCAAAGAATTTCCTTCGCGAGAATAATAGTGGGTTGGAAACTCTTATAGGGCAAGATATGAAAAAGTATGCCATTTCATGGGACAACACATATTTACCCAAAACGCATAAAGAATTCAGACGGTTGCAGCAATACTTTGGCTCTGAAGTAATATATTTGCGCAGAGTGGATTCGATGTTAGAAGCAACGATCTCTCCTGGTCGGCATTATGGCTATAATAAAAATGTATATGGCATAAAAAAGCGTGAGAATTGTAACTATGGAATACGCTATCTGCTGGCATGTATCAATTCAAAAGTAGTTGATTTCTATTACAAGAAGAAGTTCTCCACAAAAAAGACTGATGCATTTCCTGAGATTCAGACATATCTTTATGAACAATTGCCTATACCCTCTGCTGCAGATAGAGTACAAACAAACATAGAAGCTGTTGTTGACGACATTTTATTGGCAAATAAAAACGGGGAGCCTACAATCGAATTTGAGCAGCGAATCGATCGTCTTGTCTATCATCTCTATGGCCTGACCTACGACGAAGTTCTGGTGGTTGACCCAGAGACACCGATTACGAGGGAGGAATATGAAGCTGACAATGATTTAGATTATTGCAGGAAATAAAAAAGTGTTATCTTTGCAAGGCAAAACAAAGGGACACAAGATGCAGGTTAACAGATTCGGTTATTATTGGTTAGATACTTGGGTGCTGGCCAATGTGATACAATTAGCCACACAAGACTTTTGCGCTCGCAATCTCAACCGTTCTAATGATCCATGTGGGCGGCAATACGATCAGATGACGCAGGCGGCACGCTCTGTACCTGCCAACATCGCGGAAGGCAACTCAAGGCACTCCACTTCCAAAGAAACAGAGATACGCCTCACCGATGTGGCTCGGGCAAGCTTGGCGGAATTGGCCAACGATTATGTAAACTGGCTCATGCGGCACGAAGACGTTCCATGGTCGGTGAAATCAGATGAACATAAAAACGTCAGCACAATCCCTCTCGATAGCCCTACTTATAAAGATGATGTGCAACACCTTAGCTGTATCCATATCCTTAAGCAACAACACAAGTTTGATGAATGGTTATGCTCAAAGAATTCATTAACTGAAGCCAAATGTCTGCTTGTCCTCTGCAATCGTCTTATTATGATGCTGGGCAAACAAATCGAAAACCAAATTGAAACTTTTAAGGAAGAAGGAGGCTTTACCGAGGCATTGACCGCTGAAAGGTTGGCTTATAGAGCAGAACAAAGCCTTCAAGAAGATGCACCGCTCTGCCCAAAATGCGGAAAGCCAATGATAAAACGCATGGCTAAAAAAGGCAAGAATGCAGGCAATGTTTTTTGGAGTTGCTCCGGCTATCCGGAATGCAACGGGACGAGAAGTGTTTAAGGGTGTAATGTCAATCTCGTAATCACGTGATTTCGTAATTACGAGATAACGTTATTATAACCCCACAATTTTTCACTTTACCTTTCTCGCTTGTGCTTTTGGCTCCTTTCTGGTATCCACAAGCTGCTTGCGCCAAAGACATACAACATTACCAATGGTTGTAAAAAACGAATTTTGCATCTGAAATCCCGTCATCGGCGATAAAAAGGGGCATTTGTCGCCGATTTTCGTCATTTCGATTTCAATTTTCCGTTTTTAAGGTAAACACTTCCGATTAAAGTCAGGTTCACCAGCTTGCCCTTCTTCCATCATCTATGCAAGGTTCCAGATTGGGTTCAAGGGAGACTCAGAGCCCAGATGGATAACACCGTCTGAAATTTAAAAACACTTTTCTCTTGCATTGTAATAGACAAATGTCTATCTTTGCGGCGTCAAAAACAATCGGGGGTCAAGTTTTGATCCCTTTCAGAATAGAGGAGGAGAAAAAATGGAAAAAATAACTGTAATCATCGAAATGAACAACGACGGTAGTTATACCGCAGTACCGCAACACAACTATAAGGTTGGATTCTACGGACAGGGCAACACCGTGGAGGAGGCTATCGAGGACCTTAACATTGCGCTTGAAGAAGCGAGGGAGTTTGTACCCAATCTCCCTGAAATGGAATGGGACCTGAAATTCGACACCGCTAGTTTCCTGCAGTTCTATGGCGACCGTTTGAGCTTGGCGGGACTTCAGACCATCACCGGTATCAACCGCAAGCAGCTGAGCCATTATGTGACCGGACACAGCCGTCCCTCAGCCGCCACCGTGCAAAAGATACAAGAGGGAATCAACAATTTCTCACAACAACTCTCCCGCGTTTGCTTGATTTGAAATGATTTTCCTCGCCTGAGCCTTAGGCTCTTTTCTGGTGCCCCACATAGCTGATTGCGCCTCTCGGCACATTTGCAGCACCTGTTCGGATGCTGTAACATCTGCCTGCCTCAAAGTCGCGCTCGGACTCTTCCAACATGGTGTCGATTTCTTCCATAGTCCATTCAATTTACTACCAAAGCAAAACACGTCCAAATGATCCAAGGTCAAGACTTGCTGATGGTACACCGAGAGCCTTGAAGGCCCGCATGATAGTTGCATAGGCGATACCCTTACCGTTCTCCAACTTTGACACTTGTGCACGTTGTACGCCCATACGTTGACCAAGTTCTTCTTGAGTTAATCCTAGTTTCTTGCGTGTCTCCTTGATGGCCTCTCCAATAAAATACTGTTGAGCTTCAGCCATTACCTCAGCATCAAATTCATCCCTCTCGGGAGTATCGACTTTACCAATGTATTTGTCGAGCATTTGTTCCTGTGTCATCGTTTTCATGGTCTCATCGTGTTTTATAATATTCGTCTCTGATTTTTTCTGCATGGGTTATTTCACTCTTGGGTGTTTTTTGCGTTTTCTTGTCGAATCCGTGTGTCGCCACAACTAAAGAGGATTTCTTCTTGTCCCAAAATGCCAATAGCCTATATTCGTTGTTCTCATATTCGGCTCTAAATTCCCAAATGCCTGATTCGCTCAACTTCTTGAAAATGCGAGTGTCCATTACACCAAGGCTTACCAACGCCGTATTATAAAGCATTTTCTTTCTGGCTTTTTGTGGCATGTTATCCAAATAGGATTGGGCCTCTTCCAGATATTCAATATTGATTTTCATTTCAGTTCAAATATCACGGTGCAAAAATACAATAATAGTTCCAATAATGGAAACATATTTTCGTTTTTTACACTTTCATCCCTAACGCCCCCAAAACCAGGACAACCCAATCCCCATCTCAAACCGCTTTCATCAAGACCTTGAAGTTTGAGGAAGGCAAGCCGATATGATGGCGGTCGTCTTGTTTCGTCTACAAAACCAACGGATACAATATTTTTGCCAATTCAGAGTTATTCAACCTGAATATCCATTATTTTTGCACGTTTTTTGACGGTGGGCAAAAACTGAAAACTGATAACTTCAAACTGACAACTAAACAACAGATACAATGATAGAGACTGACATTCGTGAACTGAACGAAAAAATCCAAAGGGAGAGCCAATTCCTCGACCTCATCAACTTGGAAATGAATAAGGTCATCGTGGGACAGAAACACATGACCGAGCGTCTGCTGATTGGCCTTTTAGCCAATGGACATATCCTGCTGGAAGGTGTGCCGGGCTTGGCCAAGACCTTGGCCATCAAGTCGATGGCCAGCGCCATCGATGCCGACTTCGCCCGTATCCAATTCACTCCCGACTTGCTGCCCGCCGACCTTATCGGCACCTTGATCTATAGCCAGAAGAAGGAGGAGTTTGTGGTGCGTCGCGGTCCTATCTTCGCCAACTTCGTCCTTGCCGACGAAATCAACCGCTCGCCTGCCAAGGTGCAGAGCGCCTTGCTTGAAGCCATGCAGGAGCATCAGGTGACCATCGGCGACGAGACTTTCAAGCTGCCCGACCCGTTCTTGGTGATGGCCACGCAGAACCCCATTGAGCAGGAGGGAACCTATCCGCTGCCTGAGGCTCAGGTGGACCGTTTCATGCTGAAGGTGGTCATCAACTACCCCAAGAAAGAAGAGGAAAAAATGATTCTCCGTCAGAATATCAGCAACGCCGGCGCGAAGATTAACGCCGTGGTGAAGCCCGACGACATCATCCGCGCCCGCGAGGTATGCCGCGAGATTTACCTGGACGAGAAGATTGAGAATTACATCACCGACATCGTCTTTGCCTCACGTTTCCCGGGCGACTACAAGCTGAAGAAGTTCGCCAACATGATCAGCTATGGCGGTTCGCCGCGTGCCACCATCAATTTGGCTCTTGCCGCCAAGGCTTACGCCTTCATCAAGCATCGTGGCTACGTCATCCCCGAGGACATCCGCGCCGTGGCTCCCGATGTGATGCGTCACCGTATTGGTCTGACCTATGAGGCTGAGGCTGAGAACATCACCACCGAAGAAATCATCAACGAGATACTGAATACCGTCGAGGTGCCGTAATGGAATCAACAGAAATATTCAAAAAGGTCCGTAAAATTGAAATCAAGACGCGAGGGCTGTCGAACCACATCTTCTCGGGACAGTACCACAGCGCCTTCAAGGGGCGTGGTATGACCTTCAGCGAGGTGCGTGAATACGAGTACGGCGACGACATCCGCAACATCGACTGGAACGTCACCGCCCGTTTCAATAGGCCTTTCGTCAAGATTTTCGAGGAAGAGCGTGAGATGACGGTCATGCTGCTCATCGACGTGTCGGGTTCCAACGACTTCGGCTCGCAGCGTCAGTCGAAGCGCGACCTGACTGCCGAATTGGCAGCCGTGCTGGCGTTCTCTGCCATCCAGAACAACGATAAGGTGGGCGTCATCTTCTTCAGCAGCAGGATTGAGAAATTCATCCCGCCCAAGAAAGGCAGCTCCCACATCCTCCGTATCGTCCGCGAGATTGTCGACTTCAAGCCCACGGAGCGCGGTACCGACATCGGCGAGGGGCTGCGTTTCCTGACTTCGGCCATCAAGCGCCGCACCACCGCCTTCCTGATTTCCGACTTTATGACGGACAAGAGCTTTGAGAAGGAGATGCAGATTGCGGCCAACAAGCACGACTTGGTGGCGCTGCGCATCACCGACCGCCGCGAGATGGATATCCCCCAGGTGGGTCTGGTGAAATTCCGTGATGCTGAGACGGGCAAGGAACGCTGGGTGGACACCTCAAGCCGCGCCTGGCACGATGCCTATCAGCAGATGATTGGCTACAGGTCGGCGGAACTCAACCGTGAGTTCACCAAGCACGGCATCGACAACGCGCTGATATACACGGGCGAGGACTACGTCAGACCCTTGATGCAACTCTTTAAGAAAAGGGAGGCGAGAAGATGAAAAGATTTGGTTTGATAGTATTATGCACCTTGATGGCGACAGTAGATCTGAAAGCCCAGAATGTGGAGGTGGAGGGCAAGGTGGAAAGCACAAACGTTCAAGTCGGCAAGCCTTTCACCCTCGACTTGAGCATCAAAGTGCCGTATGGCTGGTTCGTCGAATGGAACGACTTCACCGTTGACACCCTGTCGGAGCAGATTGACATTCTCAAACGCGGCGACGTGGTGCGTACTGCCGATGCCGACAGCAATGTGATTGTGCAGCAACAACTCACGCTGATGACCTTCGACACAGGACAGATACAGTTGCCTGCCGTAGGTTTGAGATATGCCCGCTCGTTCGATGCTCCGGTGCGTCTCGAAGCTTTCACCAACCCCATTGACTTGTATGCCACCACGATGGCTGTCGACACCACGATGGCCTATCGGTCTGTCATCGAGCCTGTCGCTGCGCCCATAGGCATGAAGGAAGTGTTCCCCTGGGTGCTTCTGGTGCTGATTTTGGCGTTGGGGGGATTGGGTGTCTGGTATCTGCTGAAGCACCGCAAACCCAAGGTGGATGCCGAAGGCAACATCATCCGGGGGCCGGTGGTGCCGCCTTATGACAAGGCCGTGGACGACCTGAAACGCCTGCGGGAGGAAAAGATGTGGCAGTCGGGTAAGGTCAAGGAGTATTTCTCCACGCTGACCGACATCGCCCGCGAATACATCGAAGGCCAGTTTGGCGTGAATGCCGTCGAGATGACCACCGATGATATCTTGGAAGAAATCAAGCCGTTGCGTTTCTCGAAAGAGACTTACGACAAGTTGAAAGACACGATGGAAGTGGCCGACTTGGTGAAGTTCGCCAAGTATTCGGCCTCGACCCTCGAAAGCGATAGCGCCTTGAACAGTATGACGGAATTCGTCAACGAGAGTTATGCGCATTATCAGAAGACAATGTCGTCATCTGCGTCCCCGCAGGCGGAACAAACATTGTCGTCATCTGCGTCCTCGCAGATGAATCATTCTGACTGCGGGACGCAGTCAGCGACAAGGGAGGAGGTGAAAGATGCTTGAAAACATTGAATTTGCGAATCCCAAGCTGCTGTGGCTATTGGTAGCTGTACCAGTCTTGTTGGTTTGGTACATCCTGCGCCACAAGCGTCAGGAAGCCGCCTTGGGCTTCTCCGATATGTATGGCTTCGCCCAACTGCCCAAGACTTGGAAGGCGTATTTGCGTCACTTGCTCTTCGCCTTGAAGATGGCGGCCTTGGCTTTGCTCATTGTGGCACTCGCCCGTCCGCAAAGCTCGTCCACCAATTCGACTTCCAATATCGAAGGTATTGACATCGTGATGGCGATGGACGTCTCGGGCTCCATGCTGGCCCGCGACCTGAAGCCCGACCGCCTGACTGCCGCCAAGCAGGTGGCTTCCGACTTTGTGAAAGACCGTCCCGGCGACCGCATGGGCCTGGTGATTTTCTCAGGCGAGACCTTCACCCAGGTGCCGCTGACCACCGATCATGGCGTGATGCTCAATATGCTGGCCGAGATGAAGAACGGCCTCATCGACGACGGCACCGCCATCGGCGACGGACTGGCTACTGCAGTCAGCCGACTCAAGGACAGCGAGGCGATTTCCAAGGTGGTGATTTTGCTTACTGACGGTATGAACAATGCCGGCTCTGTCGACCCATACACCGCTGCCGAGATTGCCAAGCTGTATGGCGTTCGTATCTATACCATCGGCGTGGGCACCTATGGCACAGCACCTTATCCTGTGCAGACACCCTTCGGCACACAGTTGCAGCAGATGAAAGTGGAAATCGACGAGAAACTGCTGACCGCTATCGCCAACTCGACGGGTGGCAAGTACTTCCGTGCGACCTCCAACCAGAAGCTGGACGAGATTTATCAGGAAATCGACAAGTTGGAACGCTCCAAGATTGAAGTGACGGAATTCCGCCGTCTTCACGAGGAGTTCTATCCCATGGTGGCTTGGGCTTTGGCCTTGCTGCTGCTTGAGTTCCTTTTGCGCAGAACTATTTTCAGGACTTTAACAGATTAAGGTATGGAAAACGTATTGCGATTTGAACACCCCGAATACCTCTACTGGATGCTGGTCATCCCGGTACTGGTTCTTCTTTATATCCTGTTCCGTATCCGGCAACGGAAGCGCTTCGAGCGTTTTGCCGACCTTGCGATGCGCGAGCAGTTGGTGCCGGCTTATTCTGCCCGTCGCGCCAACTTCAAGTTTGTCGTCTTCCTGCTGACGGTCGCTTGCCTCATCATGGCTTTGGCCAACCTGCAGAGCGGCAGTAAGATGGAAGAGGTGAAGCGTGAGGGCATCGACCTCTATATTGCCGTCGATGTCTCCAACTCGATGAACGCTGAGGACATCGTCCCCAGCCGTCTGGAACGCTCAAAGCAAGCCATCAACAAGCTTATCAACGAAATGAAAGGCGACCGCATCGGCGTCATTGTCTTCGCTGACAAGGCATTTGTGCAACTGCCCATCACTACCGACTATTCGGCGGCGAGGATGTTCCTCTCCACGATTAACACGAGTCTGGTGGCCTCACAGGGTACCGCTATTGCTGAAGCCATCAACCTGGCCGTGAAGTCGTTCAGCGATGAGGATCATAGCAAGGCCATCATCATCATCTCTGACGGTGAGGACCATGAGAACGATGCCGCTGTGAAGGCGGCTCAGGATGCCGCCAAGATGGGCATACGCATCTACACCATTGGTATGGGTCTGCCCGACGGAGCACCCATCCCGCAGTACAACCAGTATGGGCATCAGACGGGCTACCGGAAGGACAGCCATGGGAATACCATCATCACCAAACTCAACGAGCCTATGTTGCAACAGATTGCCGCTGCCGGCAACGGCATCTATGTGCGTGCCAGCAACTCCAACGTGGGTTTGGAGAAGATATACAAAGACATCGAGAAGCTCGACAAGACCGAGATAGAAGCTATGGTTTTCACCGACTACGAGGATCAGTTCCAATGGTTTGTCGGTGCCGCCATCATCCTGTTGATGGTCGAGTTGCTCGTCTCATCGGGCAAAAAAGGATGGGAAGGTAAGTTTAATATTTTTGCGAAGAAAGATGAACAGGCTGGTTAAATATTTGACAATCATTGCCCTTTTGGCCTCGACGCTGACGGCTTCGGCCCAGAGCGACGAGAAGGCCATACGCAAGGGCAACCGCTACTATAAGCGGGGCAACTATACCGAAGCTGAGGTCAGCTACAAGAAAGCATTGGAGATTCGCGCCAACAACGCCAACGCGCAGTTCAACCTCGGTGATGCGCTCTTCGCCCAGGAGAACTATGATGCGGCCTACGAGGCTTTCCAGAAAGTGGTCGAGATGTCGCCCGATGCCAAGCTGAAGTCGAATGCGGTGTTCAATATGGGCAACTGCCTCTTGGCTCAAGACAAGTACTACGACGCGTTTAATATCTATAAGGTGTCGCTGAAACTGAATCCTGAGAATGAGAACGCCCTTTACAACCTTGAGTATTGTCGTGCCCATTTGGTGAAGAGCAAGGTGCTGGTCTATCCAATGATAGAACACGGAAAGGTGGAGGCCAGCGAGAAGGAGGCTTTCAATGGACAGCGTGTGACCCTGCAGTCGCAGTCAGACCCCGATTATGCCTTGTCGCAGTATATCGTGGTGAAGGCCGATAACCAGGAAGTGCAAGTGCAGGTGAACGGCAACAGTTTCGAGATGCCTAAGTTCGACGTCATTGTGGCGGCTGAGTTCAAACTGTCCCATAAGATTGAGATAGAGAAGAACATTGCCCACGGTAGCGTGCAGGCTGACAAGCAGAAAGCCATCGAAGGTCAGCAGGTCGTGCTGAAAGGCTTTGGCGAGGAGGGCTATATGGTGGATAAGTTCACGGTGTATAAGACAGGGAGCCGTAACGATACGGTGCAAGTCAATGACACCGTGTTCCAGATGCCTGATTTCGACGTGACGGTGACGGCCACTTTCCGCACCGCATTGAAGGTCAGCATCGATACGGTCTCCAATGGAGTCATTTTGGTAACCGACAGTTTGGTCAAACCGGGGCAGAATGTCGCAGTCATTGTGAAACCCGATCAGGGCTTCCAGTTAGGCGACCTGCGCGTGGTCAGTAACGACGGCTCGGAGTCGGCGCCTGTGTCGGATGCCAACGTCTTCCAGATGCTTGACTCCGATGTGACGGTAAAGGCCAACTTCGTCGAGGCCACCGATTATTATAAAGTGTCTGCTGACACTACCTTGAAGGGCGGCCACGTGCTGATTGACCAAGCCGATGCCACCCGCAGGGAAACCGTTGCGTTACGCAACGCCCCCGAACCGGGCTATCAGTTCAAGGAGTATGTCATCCACCAAGTAGGCGACACATCCGTGAAGGTGCAGCCTTTAGGTAATTTCTTCACTATGCCCGACTTCGATGTGGAGGTCTCGGCGGTATTTGAGAAGAACGAGGGTGAAGACCAGCAGCAACAGCAGCAACAACAAGAACAACAACAGGACCAACAAGACCAGCAAGACCAACAGCAGCAGCAAGACCAACAACAGAACCAGGACCAGCAGCAGCAACAGCAGCAACAGGCTCAGGAAATGTCGAAGGAAGATGCCCAGCGTATGTTGGATGCCCTTGAGAACCAGGAAAAGAAGACCATGGAAAAGGTCAATGAACAGAAAGTCAGACAACAACCCAAGAAGAAGAGTGATAAGGATTGGTAATATGAAGAAGATATTCAAGTTATTCGTATTTCTCGTATGTGTGGCGCCTATGGCGCTATGGGCGCAGGACGACCCCAAGTTGACTGTTTCAGCCAAGAAGCAGGTGATGGTGGGCGAGCGTTTTCAAGTCGTGTTTGAAGCCAATGCCGAAGGCAAGCACTTCACCGCACCTACGTTTGAAGGTTTCGATGTGTTGGGCGGTCCCTTCACCTCGTCGAGTTCGAGTGTGCAGATTGTCAACGGCTCAATTTCGCGTACGACCAAAAACACCTATACCTTCGCTTTGCAAGCCTCGCGTGAAGGTACGTTCTACATCGGTCCCGCCTCTTTGACCGTCAAAGGCAACAAGGTCGCCAGCCAGTCGTTCAGCATAACGGTTGTCCCCGACGACGGCAGCCATGCAGCTCCCTCGGATAAGGGAAATGGGAACCAAGGACAGAGCCAAAGTAGCTCCGACCCTCAGGTGAACGGCAAGGACTTGTTCCTAAAAGTCGTCCCGTCGAAGAAAACAGCTTATGTCGGCGAACAGATTGTGTTGACCTACAAGCTGTACACCAAGGTGCCGGTCAGTTCGTTGTCGGTAGAGCATGTGCCTGCCTACGCTGGCTTCTGGACTAAAGACATTACCGACAACAACGGAGGTTCGTTGCGCCAAAGCAGCGAGTACATCAACGGGGTGGAATACACCACCGCCGACATCCAGCGAATCATCATCGTGCCGCAGCGAAGCGGCAACCTCACCCTCGACCCGATGACGATAGAGTGTGTGGCTCAGATTCGCACTCAGGGCAGCAGCCGACAAAGCAACGACCCCTTTGATATCTTCTTCAATGACCCCTTCTTCAATAGGAACATTGCCAACGTCCGCAAGGAATTGTCGTGTAACAGTCTGAACATTGAGGTGAAAAACCTGCCCGAAAACGGCAAGCCCGCTTCTTTTGCCGGTGCTGTGGGAAACTATAACTTTAAGTCCGACATCGACAAGACCCAACTCAAGACCAACGAGGCTTTCACGTTGACGCTTGCCGTCAGCGGCACGGGCAATATCGAGTTGCTACAGATGCCCGAGCCAACGTTCCCGCCCGACTTCGAGGTGTACGACCCGAAGGTCACCACCTCGTACAATCATACGGCCAACGGTTTATCAGGCACCAAGAAGGCTGAGTACCTTGTCATCCCGCGTCGAGCGGGCAGTTTCGACTTGACTCCGGTTGAGTTCTCCTATTTCAACCCGAGTAACGGTTCTTACACCACGCTCTATTCCGACGCCTATGCCATCCAAGTGGAGAAAGGCACGGGCTCCGAAAGCGAAGAGGGTGGCATTTTTGCATCCAACCAGGAGGGCATCAAGTATTTGGGAAGCGACATTCGTCACATTGCTACAGGCAATCCCCGTTTAAAACCGACCCATTCCTCGTTTTTCGCCACGCCACTTTATTTCATCGTATTGGTGGCCTTGTTGCTGGTGTTCTTTATCCTGCTGATGGTACTGAAGAAACGTGAGATGCTCAGACAAGACAATGCGGCTAATCGTAACCGCAAGGCCGACAAGGTGGCACGTGGCCGACTCAAACAGGCCAGTCAATATCTGAAGGTCAAAGATCAGGACAAGTTCTATGTGGAGCTGTCGCAAGCCTTGTGGGGGTATATTGCCGACAAACTCAGTATCGAACGTTCCAAACTGTCGATAGACACCGTGAGTGAGACCATGCGAGGCAAGAATGTCCCCGAAGACCTTACCCAACAGTTTGTGGACACGCTCAACAGTTGCGAGTTTGCCCGTTTCGCCCCGGGTAGTGCCGATGAGAAGATGGAAGACCTATATCGCCGTGGTATTGAAGTGATTACAAAAGCAGAAAAAATCTTGTAAGAAAGGAGGGAAAGATGAAACGCTACACCTTATTAATAATATTATCCTTTGCCGCCTTGACGATGAAGGCGCAGACAGAGACTTTGAACGAACAATGGTTTGAGCAGGCCAATGCCGCCTACAATGCTGGCAATTACGACTCAGCCATGAGGCTATACGAGCGGATTCTTGACACCGACGTGGAATCGGCTCCGCTTTATTACAATATGGGCAATGCCTACTATAAGATGCGTGAGTATCCTATGGCTATATACTGTTATGAGAAAGCCTTGAAGATTGACCCGTCCGATGATGACGCACGTACTAACCTCGAAATCGCCAATCTGGCTATTGTTGACAAGATAGAACCTGTACCACAGTCCTTTATCGTAAGAGGCTGGAATGGAATGAAGCATTGGCTGTCGGGCGACCAGTGGGCTTATGTCTCGCTTGCGGCTTTCGCTTTGGCGTTCCTTGCAGCCGGACTTTTCCTTCGTGCCCGTCGTACTGGTCTGCGTAAGCTGGGTTTCTTCGGAGGGATTGCTATGGTGCTTGTTTTCACGCTTTCAGTACTCTTTGCTGCTCAGCTTAAACGAGCCTCGCTGACCCAAGACCAGGCCATTGTAATGACACCAACTGTGACGGTGAAAAGTTCGCCCAATACAGCCAGTGTCGACCTGTTTGTGCTACACGAAGGCACCAAGGTCAGCCTGCTTGATGGAGCCGATGGATGGAGTAAGATTAAAATTGCCAACGGAAGCATCGGATGGCTACAAGACGATTTCATCCGTCCTTTTTGACGCTTGAACGGGCTAAAATGCCATTTTTTTTGAAATAAAATGAATTTTTTTTCCTCTTTTTGTGATTCCTTTCGGATAAAGTCCTATATTTGCAAACCATATCTTTGGTGAAATAGAATGTCAATCGAAACGGAAATAGTTATCAAACAGATAGTTAATTAAATTTCATGATATGAAAAAGAGATTTTTACCTTTCATGATGGCAGTCTTGGTACTCAGCCAAATCGCCATCGCTGACAACGGCGGTCACTATGTGCCGCGCACACAAGGAAATGCAACAGCTGAAAGCTTTATGGGCAGTCTGCGTGCCAACCAGCACACAGGTCTTATTGACCCTGCTATGATGCTGCAAGCTGCTCAAAGTCAAGCCAAAGGCAACGCTGCCAACGACCTGTACTGGATTAGCATGGGTCCTGACAACATGGGTGGTCAGACTACGGCAGTCGTTTATGACAACCAGTCCAACGTGGTCTACATTGGCGCGAAGGGTGGTGGCGTTTACAAGTCCTACAACTTCGGTGTCACTTGGCACCAAGTGGGAGCTCAGGACCTGATGGTCAGCTGTATGGTTCAAGATGCCGATGGTACTATTTACATCGGTACTGGTGATAGCGACGCCGCTGTCACGTACAACGGTCTTGACCAGCAGTCCTACGAGAACAGCTTTGTGGGTACAGGTATTTGGACACTCAAAAACGATGCGTTGACTCAAATTACTTCAACGGTTCCTTCACTCAGCGAAGTGGGTGCCTGGTCGTTTGTCAACGAACTCGCTATTGCAGATGGCAAACTCTATGCTGCCACTGGTGAGGGTCTGAAATGCTCTGCCGACAAGGGCGCTACCTGGACGATGCTTGTTGAAGGCAACGCGATTGAAGTTAAATCACTTACCGATGGCACTGTTATGGCCTCTGTTGACGGTATGCTTTATATTGGTACCGCCGACGGTATGGAGTGCCACTCGGGTACGGGCAGCAACCTGCAAGGTGATACCCTTCTTCCGATGGCCGCTGGTCTGCTCGACATCGCCGTGGCTCCGACCAATGATAATGTCATGTACGCCTCCTGCGTCAACGCCAGCGGTGTCCACGCCGGTATCTATGTCTCTTATGACAAGGGTGCTACTTGGGCTGTCGCTCTGCCTTCTGTCACAGCTAACATTGGTAGCAACAATGTCTACGGTGGCTTTGGCCTTTATAACCACGGTATTGTGGTCGACCCCAACAATGAAGGTTGCCTCTACATCCTTGGTTATTATCTCTGGAAGATTGAGAAGCCTGCTACCACCAATGGCTACTATCTCTGCGAGATGCTGACGGGTCAAACCATGTACTATTCTCCCTCATATCTGCATGTTGGCCTCCATACCATGGTGTTCAACCCCAAGAACTCCAATGAATGCTACATCGGCTCTGACGGCGGTATTTACAAAGCTACGGGTTCTAATGGTAGCTTTACCTTCGAATATTGCAACCGCAATTATGTGACCACTCGTATGTTTAACGTGGCTTATAGCGGCAAGGACACCCGCGTTCTGGCAGCTGGTATGGATCATGGCGTTGTGCTGATTGAAGGCGATGAAAACCTCAATAGCCTTAACCATGGCGATTGGGTCAACTATGGTGGACTCAATTATGGCCTCTTTGACGATGACTTCCATGCAGGTCCTTTAGCCATCTCCAATATCAACCCCATGACGATTTTCGTCACTTATAAGGATGGCAATTTGCAACGTTCGGAGACCGCTGGTGAAGACTGGGTCTCTGTCAACTTCACCTCTTCCAGCACACTGAATGATGGTAGCGGCATCAGCACCTCTTCATTCCGTCTGCCCGTCCTGTTAGACGAAAAGTTCGATGATGAATTGAATCCGGCAACGGTTTGGTTCAAGAATTCCACTGGAAGTGATCTGGCTAGCGGTACTACTATCCAATGCATGAGCAACAACAGCTATCCCTTCGACTATACTTTGAGCCACACCTTGCATGCAGGCGACTCCATCGAAGTCCAAGATCCTATTAGCGCCAGATTCTATGTCGCCTATACTGATGTGCTCTATATGACACGTCAAGCTCTCGACTTTGCTGTTGAGACGGAATGGTATCTGCTCTCCAAGAAAGCCAACGATGGTGTTGCTGGCGAGCCTCTTTGCATGGGTATCTCCGCTGATGGCGACCATCTCTTCATCGGTACGAAGGAAGGCAAGCTCTTCCGCGTGTCGAACTTGAACACCGTTGTTGACGAAGCCTCTAGCTCCATGAGCGACACTACGGGCGCCTTCCAAGTGACCACCACTGAGATTGTCCTGCCCACCGATGGCCAATGCGTGACTTCCGTCGCCGTTGACCCGCGTAACGCCAACAAGATTGTTGTCACTCTTGGCAACTATGGCAACGACAGTTACGTCCTGTATTCCTCGAACGCCCTCTCCGATGAGCCCACCGTTGTCAGCAAGCAGGCCAACCTGCCCAAGATGCCGGTCTACTCCTCAGTGATTGAGATGGCTACGGGTCATGTGATTCTTGGCACCGAGCACGGTATTTATACTGCCACTAACATCTCGGAGCCTAATTGGGTGTCCGACAGCCACCTGCTTGGCGATGTGCCGGTCATGGACCTCAAGCAACAGCGCCTGCAATGGGACGATCAATATGAAGTGGTCATTACTGACAATGATACTACTGTTAAGGTCTATCCTGGTGTTCACAATACGGGTATCATTTATGCTGCCACATACGGACGCGGCGTGTTCCGTTGCGAGAATTACAAGGTGAGTGGTGAAGGTGTTGAGGAAGAGACCGTCGAGGTCGAGACTTCGGTTTCGATCTATCCGAACCCTGTTCAGGGTCAAGCCACGGTGAGCTTCAATGTCAACGGCAATGCCATCGTCAGTTATCAAGTCTATGACCTGATGGGTCGTATGGTGAAGGACGAGGTTCTTGGTCGTTACAATGAGGGCGAGCACACGGTCAGCGTCAACATGAGCGACCTCAGCGCTGGTTCCTACATCATTCGCGTCAACCAAGGCAATAGCAGCAGCTATGCCAAGTTCGTGGCATACTAATCCACGTATAAAAACGATTTTTGGAAAGGCAATCTGAAAAGGTTGCCTTTCTTTTTGTATCTTTGCCCTGTTATTTTTCTTTCCATGAATAGCAAAAGAATCCATAAAGTATTGATTGCCAATAGAGGGGAGATTGCCGTGCGCATTATCAGGACGTTACGCAAACTTCATATTGCCAGCGTGGCTGTCTTTGCCGACAATGATGCAAATTCCCTTCATCGCAGATTGGCGGATGAAGCTTATCCCTTAGGAGGTGGTGTGTTGAAAGATACCTACCTCAACATACAGAAAATTATCGATGCGGCTTTGGTTGCCGGTGCCGATGCCATACATCCGGGTTATGGCTTTCTATCAGAAAGTCCTGAATTGGTGGAAGCCTGTGATGCCAATAACTTGATTTTCATTGGTCCTGACGCCCAGTCGATGCGTCTGATGGGCAATAAGATAGCTTCCCGTAAGGTGGCTATCGAGAACGGTATCCCTGTTACCTTTGGCATGATGGGTGAGCAGGACGAGATATTATCCATGGCTGACACATTGCCATATCCCGTGTTGATTAAAGCTGCTGCGGGTGGTGGTGGAAAGGGTATGCACATCGTATGGAAGAAAGAAGACCTGCCATGGGAGATGGAAAGTGCTTCGCGTGAGGCCTCGAAATACTTTGGTGATGGTACGGTTTTCGTTGAGCAATATATTGAACACCCGAGGCATATTGAGGTACAGGTATTGGCAGATGGCGCGGGTAACGTGATACATCTGCATGAACGTGAGTGTACCATACAACGTCGTTATCAGAAAATAATAGAAGAGTCCCCTTCACCTACTCTGACAGAGGAAAAACGTCAAGCTTTATGTGAGACGGCTGTGAAGTTGTGCCAGAAGATAAATTACCGTAATGCCGGCACAGTGGAGTTTCTTGTCGACAAGGATATGAACTTCTATTTCCTTGAAATGAACACGCGCATTCAGGTGGAGCATCCTGTCACCGAGATGCGTACGGGTATTGACATCGTCGAGGAACAGATTCGCATCGCGAGAGGTAAGGAGATGGGCTGGACACAAGATATGATACAGCCCCAAGGCCATGCTATAGAACTTCGTCTCTATGCTGAAAACCCTGAGAACGGGTTCTTGCCTACACCTGGCAAAGTGACGGCTTATCATGAACCTCAACTACGAGGCGTTCGTGTTGACAGTAGCATTGATGGGGCCTGCTCGATTTCGGAGGCATACGACCCGATGATTGCCAAACTGACTTGTCACGCCAAAGACCGTCAGTCTGCAATAGAAACAGCCCAGAATGCGCTGAAGCAGTTTATAATCCAAGGTTTGATAACTAATAAAGCCTACCTTTGGGAAGTTATCAAGAATAGCGATTTTGCGGAGAACAAGATTGATACTGGCTTTTGTGCCCATCATCAGGAAGATTTGATGAAAGCCATGCATGAGAGCAGAAGCCAGTTATGCATCAATGATATAGTCGCATCGTTCTTGGTTTACGATTTTTGCAAGAGGCGCTTTGAGAATCAGACAGAGAATGTTTGGGAGACGATAGGGTATTGGCGTTACCACATGCAGTTGACCATTGATGTGGAAGGGCAGCGGATTCCTGTCCTCATTTCGGATACTTCAGCGGGTAAGGCCATGGGGCAAATAGGGGAGAAGCCTTTCTCGGTGGAGTTTATTCACTATGAGCATAACCAATTGAAGATATTGCTAAACGGTCGTTCTGAGACGGTCTATTGCTCTGTCAATGACGAGCAGAAGACCATCGTCAATTTCCATGGTCTTAACTTCACCTGCTATCGTACTGACCAATTGAATGACACTACTGACTATGCCACTCAGGAGACAGTTAACGATAAGTCGAGATTGGTGTCGCCCATGCCTGGAAAGGTGGTAAAAATCAATGTCGCAGAAGGAGACGAGGTGAAAGAAGGGACGATAATGATAGTGGTGGAGGCTATGAAGATGGAAAACAATATTGTCGCCTCAGGTAAGGCCAAGGTGAAGCGAATTTTGGTCGCAGAAAATCAAATGGTAGATAATAAAATGCAACTTATAGAGTTGGAATAAAAAAACACATACAATATGAATTTTGACCTCACCAAAGAACAGGAAGCCCTCCGCCAGCGTGTGCGGGACTTCGCCGAACAGGAAGTAAAACCTGTAGCTCGTGAAAACGATGAACAACAGCATTTCGATGTCGAATTGACCCTTAAGATGGGGGAAATCGGTTTGCTGGGCATGGTTGTCCCCAAGGAATATGGGGGACAAGGTCTTGACAACTTGAGCTATATTATTGCTGTAGAAGAGTTGGCACGTGTGGACGGCTCAACTGCCGCTACTATTGCTGCTGGCAACTCTTTGGGTATTGGCCCCATTCTTCAGTACGGTACCGAACAGCAGAAACAAAGATACTTGCCCCGTCTCTGCAAGGATCGCATTTGGGGATTTGGCCTGACTGAAGAAGACGCGGGCAGCGACTCGCGTGGCACTAAGACCACCGCCAAGTACGATGGCACCTTGTGGCATCTGAATGGTTCGAAGATTTTTATCACCAATAGTGCGACCCCGATTACTTTGGGTACGACGGTGCAAGCCATATCAGGCGAGAAAGACGGGAAACCCGTTTTCACAGCTCTCTTAGTGGAAAACAAGAAGGAAGGCTTCACGCAGACCCCGATGGACGACAAGATGATGTGGCGTGCCTCCAACACGGGTAAGCTCGTTTTCGATGATGTGCGTCTTGGAGACGATTGCATTTTGGGTGAGCCTGGTGAAGGCTCCCACATGATGCTGGCCACCCTTGATTCGGGCCGTTTGTCTATTGCTGCTATGGGATTGGGTTGCGCACAAGGTGCTTACGAGATGGCTTTGGCCTATTCGAAGAAGCGTGTGCAGTTTGGCAAGCCCGTCTGCAAGTTCCAGGCGGTTGCCTTCAAGCTTGCCGATATGGCGGTGAAGATTGAGGCGGCAAGAAACCTGCTCTATCATGCTTGCTGGCTCAAGGATCAACATCGTCCCTTCGGTAAGGAGGCGGCGATGGCGAAGCTGTACTGCTCTGAAGTGGCGGCTGAGGTCTGCGACAATGCTGTTCAAGTGATGGGCGGACACGGACTGCTGAAGGAATTCGATATGGAACGCTTCTACCGCGACCAGCGTATCCTGCAAATCGGTGAAGGCACTTCTGAGATTCTCCGTCTCGTGATTTCGAGGGCTATTGGATGTTGAATGTGAATAAACTAATCAATAAATACTCATCAAATGAAAATCAAACTTTTATCTTTAGTAGCAATCGTAGCCATTGCAGCTACGGCTTGTGACAACAAGAAGCCTGAACAGACCGCAGAGCCTGTTCAACAAGAAACCAGACTGTCGGACAAGTACGCGCAGTACACCTTGACCACCGACATCAGTCACCTCAGCCAGAATGAAAAAGACATGCTTCCTCTACTCTTCGAAGCTGCCGACATCATGGATCAGCTCTTCTGGATGGAAAACTATGGCAACAAAGAAGAACTCATGGCTAAGATTGGTGACAACGAAGACCTGCGCAAGATGGCTTCTATCACCTACGGTCCTTGGGACGGCCTTGATGGCAACAAATCTTTCGTGGAAGGAATCGGCGAGAAGCCTGCTGGTGCTCAGTTCTATCCTGTCGACATGACTGAGGAGGAATGGAATGCTTTCGACGACCCCAACAAGACCAGCCAATACACCATGATTGTCCGCGATGAGAATGGCGCCTTGAAGTGCGTATGGTATCACGACTATTTCGCCGAACAAATCAAGAAGGCTGCCTCGTTGCTTGACGATGCCTCAGAACTTGCTGGTGATGAGGAGTTTGCCGAGTACCTGCGCCTCCGCGCCAAGGCTCTGCGCACCGATGATTATCTGGAAAGCGATATGCGCTGGATGGATGTCCGCAACAACAACATCGATATGGTGGTCGGTCCCATCGAGAACTACACCGATGCCCGCTATGGCATCAAGGCTTCACACGAGGCTTTCATTCTTATTAAAGACCAAGAGTGGACCAAACAACTGGCTCGCTATGCCCAGTTTGTTCCTGAGTTGCAAAAGCAGCTGCCTGTTCCGGAAGAGTACAAGAAAGAAGTGCCCGGAAGCGATGTGGATTTGGCTGCCTACGATGTGGTCTATTACGCTGGCGACTGCAATGCCAACAGTAAGACCATTGCCATCAACCTGCCCAACGACGAGCGCGTACAACTGCAACGCGGTACCCGCAAGCTTCAGCTCAAGAACGCTATGCAGGCTAAGTTTGACAAGATTCTGCAACCCATCTCTGAAGTGTTGATGACTCCTGAATCGATGGAACACATCAAGTTTGATGCTTTCTTCTCCAATGTAATGTTCCATGAGACGGCTCACGGAATGGGTATCAAGAACACCATCACGGGTAAAGGTAGCGTTCACAGCGCTTTGGGTAACCAGTACAATGCCATTGAGGAAGCTAAGGCTGACGTGCTGGGTCTTTACCTTGTCACCAAGCTTTCTGAAATGGGTGAATACACTACCACCACAATGGAGGACAACTACACTACTTTCATGGCAGGTATCTTCCGCTCGGTGCGCTTTGGTGCTGCAAGTGCTCACGGTAAGGCCAATATGCTTACCTTCAACTACTTCCAAAATGAAGGTGCTTTTGTCCGCAATGAAGAGGGCCGTTATGCTATCGACTTTGAAAAGATGAAAGTGGCTGTTGAGAAGTTGGCAGGTGATATCCTCCAGCACCAAGGTAATGGCGACTATGAGGCTACCAAGGCATGGTTGGGTGAAAACTGCGTTATCCGTCCTGAACTGCAAGCCGACCTTGACCGCGTCAATGCCTCGGGTATTCCTGTAGATATCTATTATAATATGGGACCGAAGGTGCTGTTGGGAGAATAACAGCGATTTTGCTTCTCTAATACAAAAGCATCACAGTCGATTTGATGGGCTGTGATGCTTTTTTCTTTATTCCTCGATAGTCTGTGCAAAGAAGCTGAAATTCACTTTACCGTAGTGACGTTGCTCCATAAAGTGGGGGTGTTCATCGAAATGCTGGTATTTGTCGTGCTCCAAGATGAACATTCCTCCTTCGCGCAACAGGTTGTTGTCGAAGACAAGTTGCACGATGTCTTCGTATTGTTTACAGTCGTAGGGAGGGTCGGCAAAGATGAGGTCGTATTGAGCTTTGTTCTTTTCGATGAAACGGAACGCATCGGCACGTATCACCAAAAGTTCTTTCATGTTGAGCTTGTTGGCCGTCTCTCGGATGAAGCGGACACATCCAAAGTCTTGGTCCACAGCAACGACTTTTGGGCAGCCTCTTGAGACCAGTTCGTAGGAAATGTTGCCAGTTCCCGCAAAAAGATCTAAGGCTTCGGTCTCTTCAAGGTCAAAGTAGTTGTCGATGATGTTAAACAGGCTCTCCTTGGCCATATCGGTGGTGGGACGAACGGGTAAGTTGGTTGGGGCGATAATTTGTCGCCTTTGGTATCTGCCTCTGATAATCCTCATTTGATTGCTTGATAGTGAATAAGGTAATATTGGTAAGGAATTTCCGCAAATGTGCTGTCTACCAGTAGTGTCTTGGGCTTCTCCACAAATTGGATGTCTTTCACATAGTGCCTACATAAGCCAATCATTTCGGATGAAGGCAGAATCTGTCCTGAGAAACAAACGGTTGTGTTGCTGCCTGATAGTTTGTTCTGTTCCAGCGCATTTAGAAGGAAATATGCGAAGTCGTTTTTATCGTTGAATTGAAAATTGTTGAAAAACAGTAGCCTGTCTTTCATGATAGCTAAGTCGTAGTTGTGACTCTTTACATTGACATATACAACGGCATCCTCGCTTTCTGGCAAGTTTTCAAGGAACAGGGAACTGGAGTGTGTGATCTTGGCTTCGGGCCATATTGACCCTATTTTGGCTTGCAGGGCTTGGGGAAGGCCTAAGACGTTGACGATTTTGTGCTTGGTTATAGGGTCGGCTATGGCAATAAGGTCATTGGCCGTGTTGAAATTGAACTCAAGGAGTTTGTTGTTGTCGTCTGGGCTGTATACGGTTTCGGGGACAAGAACATTTGTGTGTCCGTCAATGATGAGCGTGACGGACGGATTTTTTTCGTTAAGCTCTTTGGCGTTAATAGCTTTCTCTATAGCGAGAAACAGGTCGTCGTAGTTGGTGAATGGGTCATGGTGGTAACTGTCCCAAGCGATGAGCCTGTTGTAAACGATGTCGAAAAAGGCATAAGAAAAACCATCCAAAGCGAGTTGGATGGTTAGTCTGTAATTCAAGGATGACGCCATGTATGCGATGATTAGAGTTTCTCCCAGTTGCCGTCGGTTGAAGCTTCCTCCATGGAACCGACTTTCAAACCTGCATAGCGGTTGATGCTTTCTTTCTCGGCTTTGACATTGTCGCGGCGTTGGTTCCATTCTTTCTCGGTAAACTCTTGACCAGGAGTGGCGAGGTAAACTTCATAAGGAGTGCGAGCTTCGAAGACAGGAATCTCGATACCGTTACGGGTAATGGTGCCGGCTTCAAGTTCGTACTTTTGTTGTGGACTGCTAAAAGGAACGAAACTCAACTCGTTGATATTGAAACTTTCTCTCTTGCCTCTGATAGAGTCCATAACCTTCACATAGCCGATGGTGTCGTTGATGGTGCGGGTGAAGGTGGTGTCAGTCGGGTCGGGGATGATGTTCACAATCGGGATTTCGGCAACTTGACAGAACTGAATCAGCGTGTCGAAGCTGTTGGTGTACTTGTTGTTGGCATTCTTGTAAAGAACTTCGGCGTTACGGATGTCGATGAGACGTTCCACAACTTTTGCTTCACGCATTTTCTGCTCTTTGTTGAACTTAATGGGAGCTTGGATGCTCTTGATGACTTGCAAAGCCAGAATCACGATGATTGCGAACAATACAACGTTGACGATGATGTTTACTCCTTTTTTCATTTTTGTATGGTTTTTCTAATTTTATAATGCTTGTACGATTGGCTGCAAAGTTAGGACTTTTTTTTATATGAAAAGCAAACTTTTTTCGAAAGAATTAAAAATGAATTTTGTGGAAATTTAAATATTTGTCGTCCAAATATTTACGAATCTTATCAGCCAAGATGATGAAAACTTGCAGTTCTTTTTTTTCAAGCCATTCGATGGCATCATCGTCACGATTGATGGCTTTAGCAAAAGCCAAGTTCACTTCAAAATGGTTTTTTATCAGCCATTCTTCCGCTTTGGGCTCTTTGTCGATGACACTGTCGATAGCGGCCAAATGGGGGAATCCGTGTTCCATCAGCCAGTCTTTGGCTTTGGTGTCGCCTTGGATGGTTTGGCTCAAGGCTCCCAATTCGGGGTAGCCGTTTCGCATCAGCCATTCGAAGAACTCGTCGCCCTCGGGTTCAAAGGTGCAGCCGAAGGCCATCAGTATTTTTGTAGGGTAGTGGGTCATAACGCTGCAAAAGTACATATAATTGAAACAAATTTTCTATTTTTGCGCAAATATTCGAAAGCAAATGAAAACCAAACAAGAAATAGTTGAAAACTGGCTGCCACGCTATACGGGCTTGCCTTTGGAGAAGTTCGGGAAGTATATTCTGCTGACCAATTTCCAGAATTATGTGGATCGTTTTGCCGAATGGCAGGGTGTGGAAGTCGTCGGACGCGACAAATCAATGCCTTGTGCTTCCGACGGCGAAATTACCATCATCAATTTCAGTATGGGCAGCGCCAACGCTGCAACGATTATGGACCTTTTGTGTGCCGTAAAGCCCAAGGCTGTTTTGTTTTTGGGCAAGTGCGGCGGCATCAAAAAGAAGAATAAAGTAGGTGACTTGATTTTGCCGATTGCGGCTATCCGTGGTGAAGGTACTTCAAACGATTACTTCCCGCCCGAAGTGCCTGCGCTTCCGGCCTTTAGCCTTGAAAAAGCCATCTCTACCACCATCCGCGACTATGGACGCGACTACTGGACGGGTACGGTTTACACTACCAACCGCCGCGTGTGGGAACACGACGAGGAGTTCAAGGACTATCTCCGCAAGATTCGCTGCATGGGTGTTGATATGGAGACTGCCACCATTTTTTCGGTGGGTTTCCATAATGAGATTCCGACGGGGGCACTCCTGCTTGTGTCGGACAATCCTATGGTGCCCGAGGGCGTCAAGACGGAGGAGAGCGACAAGCAGGTCAGCAAGAACTTTGTCGGCGAGCATCTCCGCATCGGTATCGATTCGCTGCGGCAATTGATCAATAACGGCATCACAGTCAAACACTTGAAGTTCTGATGACTTACGAACAGATTCTTTCCGAGATTCACAAGAAGCACTTCGCACCCATCTATTTCCTGACGGGTGAGGAGCCTTATTTCATTGATATGATTTCGGATACCATAGAGAATGAGGCTTTGGATGAGGCAGACCGCGCCTTTAACCAGATTGTGGTATACGGAAGAGATGTGGATGTGGAGACCATCGCCAACCATGCCCGTAGCTTCCCGATGATGGGCGAGCGCATGGTGGTTATCGTCAAGGAAGCACAGGATGTGAAGAATCTTGAGAACTTCGAGGCTTATCTTGATGCCATCCCAGAGACCACGCTGCTTGTCTTTGTCTACAAGTACAAAAAGTTCGATAAGCGCAAGACTTTGGCGAAGAAGATTGACAAGAAAGGGGTGTGGTTTGAGTCGAAGAAGCTGTACGAAAGCAATATCCCGGGCTGGATACAGAATTACTTGAAGTCTGAGGGCTATTCCATTACGCCCAAGGCTACGCAGATGTTGGCGGATTTCCTCGGCACCGACCTCCACAAAATCGCCAACGAGTTGAAGAAATTGACTATAGCTTTGCCCAAGAACAAGAGCATCGATGATGCGGATGTGGAACGCAATATCGGTATCTCAAAGGATTTCAATGTCTTCGAGTTGCAGAATGCTATTGGCACCCGTGACGTGCTGAAAGCCAACCGTATCGTCAACTATTTTGGCGAGAGCAAGGACAATCCGCTGTTGCTCACCGCAATTTCCCTGTATGGCTACTTCACGAAGATTCTGAAGCTGCATCAGGCTGCGGACCAGTCGCAAAGCAATCTGGCGACGGTGCTGGGTGTGCCACCTTATTTTGTAAGAGACTACCAAACGGCGGCTCGCAACTATCCTCCTCAGATTTGCATCCGCAATATCTCCGTCCTTCGCGAGTTTGACTTGAAGTCGAAAGGCTATGATAGCGGCGAGGTGAGCGAGAAGGATTTGTATAGAGAGATGATTTTCAAACTAATGCATTAAGGTTATGCGCATTGTAGCACAACGGGTTACCCATGCTTCCGTCACGATTGACGGGAAAGTGAAATCGGAAATCGGCTTGGGAATGCTGATTCTGCTCGGCATTGAGGAGGCCGACACGCAAGAGGATGTGGACTGGCTTTGCCAGAAACTCACAAAGCTCCGCATCTTCGGCGATGAAAACGATTCCATGAATTTGGACATCAATCAAGTAGGCGGCTCTTTCCTCGTGGTGAGCCAGTTCACCCTTCATGCCCTGACGAAGAAGGGCAACCGCCCAAGTTTCATCCGCGCTGCCCGCCCTGAGGTGGCTATACCTTTATATGAGATGTTCCTGAAGCGTCTCGCCGAAATCTCAGGCCGCGAAGTGCAGAGCGGCGAGTTTGGCGCGATGATGGAAGTGGAGCTGCTCAATGACGGGCCAGTGACGATTTTGATGGACTCTAAAAATAGAGAATAATTATAGGATTGACTTAATTAGTTTTGTGCATTTGTTCTCTACAAAACTTATATACTTGTTGAATCCAAATATAAGGTGTCAGGACAGAGGTCTGCTCCATTAGGCCATTGGATGCTTCCCAAAAAGACTTTTACCCTCCGAAAAAAAGACTCATCAGAAAGAGGGGCAAAAATGCCTTTTCCAATATATGGAGACACATCAAAACGTTTTTTTTCGCCGTTGGCAAACTCCAACAACAAAATATAATTGCTTTCCGCCTTTACCGATGTTACACGAGGGTTCATCTTTTATTACTTTAAAGGTTCAATTTGGAAGATATTGGTCCCATTGGAGGCCAACTCCCAGTCTGCCATTAGTTCATCTTTATGAATCTCCAGCCATGCCTGAACGAGTTTGTTCTTGCCCTGAGGAAGGTCACCTTCAATGATTTCGCCGTCCGGAATCCTAATCACCGCTTCCTTTTCCTGACATTTGACATGCACATGCGGGAAATGATGCTGACGGTTGTCATAATAATACATGGAAATGATGATTCCATAAAACATTGTCAAAACAGCCATGGTCAAATATTTTCTGCAAAAATAAACATTTTCAGTTTACTCAACGCTTTTCCGAATGATTTCAAAAGATTTCCCTATTTTTGCACAAAATTATATATTATGGAAGGCAAAAGATTAGAAAAAGTAAACAGACTGTTACAGAAAGAATTAAGCGATATTTTCCAAAAGGAGCTGAAACCTAAGGTACCGATGCTGATGATTACGGTGACCCGTGTGAGCGTCACTTCCGACCTCTCGTATGCTCGGGTGTATCTCAGCGTCTTCGGCGTTGACGATAAGAAAAAGGTCGTGGAAGAGGTTGCCCAAAACGGCAAGGCCATCCGTGGCTTGCTCGGCAACCGCATCCGTCATCAGATGCGCGTGGTGCCTGAGCTGCGTTTCTACGAGGACGACTCGCTGGACTACATCGAAAACATTGACAACCTGCTGCACCCCGACAAGTGAGACTGCCGCTGTTCATAGCAAACCGTTATCTCTTAGCCAAGAAGAGCCACAACCTCATCAATATCATCACGTGGATTTCCATCTTGGGCATCAGCGTGGGCTCTTTTGCGCTCATCGTGGTGCTGTCTGCCTTCAACGGGCTGGAGATGGTGATTTCTTCGATGAACAACCGGCTCACGCCTGATTTGCAGATTGCCGCTGCGAAGGGAAAGACTGTCGACCTGGCCACCTTCCCTTTGGAGCAGCTTCGTCATGTGCAAGGCGTTGAATATGCGATTCCCACGATAACCGAGGATGCACTGTTTCGTGCCAACGACAAGCAGCATATCGGACAGGTGAAGGGCGTGGGCCTTGAATACCAGGAAATAGAGCGGGTGAATGAAATCGTCTTTGGCAATGATGGTCTTCTGCTCTCCGACGGTGAATACGACTTCGCGGTCCCCGGGGCGGGGGTGGCTTGGTATCTCGGCATCAATGCCTACAACCCCTACGCGACGGTGCGCGTCTATGTGCCCAAACGCGGCAATGCCTCGCGGATGAGCCTCGAAAACAGCTTCAACTCCGACGTGCTGACGGTGCGCAGCGTGTTTTCCACCGAGCAGGAGCTGGACGAGAAACTGGTGCTCGTGCCTTTCGATTGGCTTTCCGAGCTTCTTGAGTACGAGGACAAGGCTTCCCACGTGGAGCTGTTCGCCGCTGCGGGCGCAGATATTAATAAGGTGCAAAAAGAGGTGCAGGGCATCGTGGGGGAGAGCTTCACCGTGAAGAACCAGCAGGAGCAGCAGGCCACCCTCTACCGAATCATGCGCTCCGAGAAGTGGGCGGTGTATGTCATCCTCACCTTCATCCTGATTCTGGCCACCTTCAATGTGGTCGGGTCGCTCTCGATGCTGATGATTGACAAGCGCAAGGACACCGCGATATTGAAATCGATGGGTGCCGACAACCGGCTGATTCAGCGCATCTTCATGCACGAGGGCCTGCTGATTTCCGTGGCGGGAGGCCTTATCGGCCTGCTGCTGGGCATCATCCTCGTGCTGCTGCAGCAGCAGTTCGGTTTCGTGAAGTTTGGCACGGGCGGCAACTATGTGGTGGATGCCTATCCCGTCCTGCTGAAGCTCAAGGATGTGCTGCTCATCTTCGCCACCATCCTCGCGGTGGGCTGCACCTCGGCCTTGCTCACGGTGAGGCATGCGATATTGAGACGCAAAGATTAGATTTTCCTAGTGGTTGTAGCGACGCGCCGCGCATCTTAGACATGTTTTCCACTTTTGTTTTTCGGAATCATCTTTTTTGTACTTTTGCGCCCTCAAAAATACAACCTAATAATTCAATTAAACGAATGAAAAACAACAAAAAGACTTTGAAAGCCATCGCGTTATCGATAGTGCTGGCGGCGGGTATGCTGTCTCCAGCTGGTGCTTTTGCCCAAAAAGGCGGTATGTTGTCACCTGGCGAACAGGAGGACAGACCACGAGGCCTCTTTGGCAGGGGGTGGGGCTTGTTTGACGGGCTCGACCTTGAGAACTTTGGTGAGGAAGATGAAGACCTCACGCTCCAAAACTTCGGCGAAGCTCCGCTGGGTAGCGGGCTATTCATCCTCTTGGCCACGGGTGCAGGCTATGCCGCAATGAAATCGAGGAAAAAACAAAACACAAGGAAAAAGTAAAACATAAATAATAAGGAGAACAGAATAATGAAAAAACTCAGTTTAATCGGCATGGGCCTCGTTTTGCTGATGACCTTGACGCAATGCAAAAAGGCAGAGACCCCTTCGGCCAACGAAATGGTAGGCGAAAAGGTCCACATCACCTTGGACGTGGACAATGGCTCGAAAAACTTCGTCCATCCCGAAACAGGCAATGCTTTCTTCACGAATGGCGACGAAGTGCTTGTGGCCAACAACGGCCGTTATGTGGGCACACTGGTCTATAATAGTAGCAATCGCCATTTCAGCGGCGACATTGAGGGAGCAGTTGAGAGCGATTATCTTCACTTCTACTTCATGGGTAACCAAACCCTCGCTGAAGGTACTCCCAGCAACAGCACGACATCATTCACCGTCAACATCAGCGACCAGACGAACTGCTATCCTCAAATCGCCTACGCGCCTTCAAGTGTTAAGTACTCTGGTGGGATGGCTTACAAGGCCAAGTTGCTCAACAAGTGTGCCTTGGTGAAGTTCACCACCACCAACGAAATCCTTGTTGGGGCTGCCGTCACCTTGAGCGGATTGAACAACCAAGTTTCAGTGAACTTGGGTAGCAAGGAGTTTACATACAGTCAAGTTGACGGTGGCAACATCAAGCTCCATTCCGAAAGCACCACAAGCCACTGGGCCATCCTGTTGCCTGGTGATGCTGCCACAGTGACGGCCTCTGCCACTGGTTACAAAACGACCACAGGCATCAGCATTCCAAGTGTTTCTGCAAACGACTATTTGACGGATGGAGCCAGCTTCACATTGACAGAGCAATTCGTTGACCTGGGCTTGCCGAGCGGCCTGCTGTGGGCCACCTGCAATGTGGGCGCTGACACGCCCGAAGGCTACGGCAACTACTTCGCTTGGGGTGAAACACAACAAAAAAACACCTCCTACAACTGGAGTAATTACCTGTACTGCACGGGTGATGGATTTTCTCTCACCATGTACTGCGACTACAGTTACTACGGCTACAACGGATTCACCGATGACTTGACCACCTTGTTGCCCGAGGACGATGCTGCTACGGCCAACTGGGGCGATGGCTGGCGCATGCCCACCAAGGCGGAGTTTGAGGAACTCCGCTCCTACACGACGTCCCTTGGAGGATTGACTACTCAAAACGGCGTGTATGGGCTACGCTTTACGGCGAGTAACGGCAACAGTCTCTTCCTGCCCGCTGCAGGCTACCGCGACGATAACGGTCTCAACGACGCGGACAGCCGCTGCTACTACTGGTCGAGTTCGCTCTACACAGAAAGCCAACCGAACTTCGCTTGGGGCTATTTCTATTCTTCGACCCAATCAATGTGGGGTGGGGGGAGCATATATGAATACAAAACGAGCATCGAAAATCGCAACGTCGGGTTCACTGTGCGTCCTGTTTGTTCCTTGCGTAAGAACTAATCCTTGTTACGGGCAGGAATGAAAAAAACTGTTGGGCAAGGGCTCATACGATAACGAAAGGCGGCCTTCGGGTCGCCTTTCATGTTTCGTGGCTTTGCTGACAAGGGGGCATGCCCCCTTGTTCCTACTGGCAGACGGACACACGCGGTGTGTCCCTACAAGGCCAATCCCGTAGGGACGCACCGCGTGCGTCCGTTGCACCGCGTGCGTCAGGCAGGCAACCCTCTCCACCGTGGAGAGTTTTGACCTCACCCCCCAGCCCCCTCTCCCACGGGCGAGGGGGAGAAAGTCCGCGGAAATCTTTTTCCGCTCAGTGGCGGCGAAATGAATCCTTTTTATTATTTTTGCGGTCGAATAACTAATAAGAACATACATGGAAGCTAGAACTATCAACGTACCAGTCCTTGTCCCTAAGTCGTACCGCATTGACTTGTTGCAGGAGCAACTTACAGCATACGCTCAGATGCTAATTGCATCGGCAAAGCCCAAACACCATTATCGTCACGAGTCGCTCTGCGGTGTCTTCAATACAGATGCTACGCAGGAGGAACTTCTCGAAGGATACCTTCAGGAAAAAAATTAATCATGTCACCCACTGAATTTGTGGAAAAATATTTATAGTAATCACCAAATATGCGAAACAACGTGCAAACTATTAATTTACAGTTAGTTACGACCTGTATGATGGGGGGGGGGTAAATCGCTGATTTACAGTCAGTTGGTGTGTTTTGTAGTATCAAAGTACCATCAAGTTCCATCCGTTCCAAGGGCGCGAAGCCCTGGGAACGGATTTTTTGTGCGCTTTGCACCGTTGCGGCGCGAAGCGGAAACGAGAAATATGGATTAAAGAATACCAATTACAAAATCAATAGAATATGAAAAACTTAAAGATTTACACCCTGCTTGCGCTCCTTTTATTAATGGGAAGGGTGACGATGCAAGCGCAAGTGCGTAGCGAGATGTACGAATTGCTTCCCGAGTCGCGTAGTATCAAGGCTGGCGACATCAACAACGACGGATTTGCCGATGTGGTCGTTAGCCGACTCAACATCATGTACAGCGAGGTGATTTTCTCCATCTATCTCAACGATGGGACGGGGCATCTTGAATGTTCCCAAAACATCAGCAGCCCAAAACCCGATATGCACATGGGCTATGAGATGCAGCAGTTGGCCTTCCTCTTGGAGGATTTCGACAAGGACGGCAGCCTCGACATTGCCTCGTATGCCTATGTATTCAACGAAGGTGTGGAGTACGACACCTGTTTCATAAGAATCGATTACAACGACGGAAACGGCAGTTTCGAACGTTTTGCCGAGACCCCTTTGATTCAGCCGGAATGGGTTTGGTTCAATGGTTATCAGCATTTCATAGACAATCCATATTACCTGATGATGGCATCGGGCGATTTCAATGGCGATTCGTTCCTCGATATTGCGGTAGCAAACGATTATCATGCCAACACTGAATCAGGCTTGGGTTATTTGTGCAATGATGGTGCGGGCAACTTCACTACGGAAGCGGTTTTTACATTGGGTTCGCTTCATGTGCCCGCTGTTTGCGACATGAATCATGACAAGAAGGACGACATCGTTGATGGTCCGCCAATTCTTTATACGACGGACAGCCTGATTCCCAGAGAGGGATATGTTCATCCGTATGTCTATGATGGCTACCTGACTAACGGCATTGTTGTTTACGACATTGATGGTGACGGTTTGGAGGATGTGGTGGAAGGTCGCTCGACCAGCGATTCACACATTTGGGTCTATAGGAACCTTGGCAACGAGGAATTCGAGAAAATGGATTCCATCGGATTTCCAGGCACCATCACTTGGTATGATGAAGGCATTGACAATATGAAACTGGTGAACTACAACGGTGACGAATATCCCGACATCATCGCCCAAGTGTTTGATTTCAGGACTGAATACGCAGGCTATTGCGTGTTCGAGGGAAATGGCACTTTCGAGTTTGGCGAGCCAGTGTTTTTCCCCTTAGAACATATTGAGGATGAGTTCATCCGCAATTTCGATGTTGCCGACTTGAACGGTGACGGCTTCGATGACTTGATTGTCATGTACGCGCCGTGGTTCGGAATGGGAAATTCTTGGCTTGAAGTGTTTATGAACGATGGTTATGGCTTCGATGCTATAGAAGAGAATGATAGCGATTCTGTTGTAACCTGTTCGCCCAATCCCGCGAACGACTTTGTCCGTGTTTATGGCATTGAAGCTAATGAGGTGCAGGTTTACAATGCCCTTGGCCAACTGGTGAAGACGGTGCGAGGGATGAATGAGATTGATTTGAGCGGATTGGTGGATGGAGTTTATCTGCTGCGCATCACGGATGCAGAAGGAAAAGTTTACACGAACAAAATAACAATACAACAATAACAAAAGGGTTCTTTGAACGCAGGGAAGGGGAACAACGAGTGCACTGATTGAAAACGATGAGTGCACTGATTAAAAACAACGAGTGCACTGATTAAAAACAACGAGCGCACTGATTGAAAACGATGAGTGCACTGATTAAAAACGATGAGTGCACTGATTGAAAACGATGAGTGCACTGATTAAAAACGATGAGTGCACTGATTAAAAACGATGAGTGCGGTGATGGAATCCCATCAGTGCGGTGAAAGAAACCGACGAGTGCAGACTTCTGCTTATTAACATAATTACAAACCTCTTAAATCAAACTGTTATGGCTTATTGGAGAGAAAAATTCAACAAACTGAACAACAACTACATTGTGTCAGTCATCACAACCCATTCAGTCTCCACCCGTAAGTTGGCGGAGCGCATCGAGAAAGAAAGCTCGGTGTCAATCTCAGACGTTATGGCGGTGCTTTATTCACTGCCTCACATCATCCAGGACGAGCTCGGCAAGGGCGGCTCAGTGAAGCTCGACGGCATCGGCTCGTTTACCATGTCGGCACAATGCACCAAGACCGGCGTGCCCACTGCTGAGCAGGTCAACCCGCAGCTTATCACCAACCTGAAGGTGAACTTCCGTCCTGAGAAGCAACAGATTGTCACTCCCAAGGGGAAAGTGATGGTTAGCGGCCTGATTCCGACCGACCTGCAATGGACCTACCTGCCCAACACCAAGCAGACCGAAGAGGGAGAGGAACCTGGCGGCGAAGAGCCCGGCGGCGGTGAGACCCCCGGCGGCAACGGAGGCGGTAACACCGGTGGCAATGGTGGCGACGACCCGTTTGCCGGCTAAGCCCTGCTGAACTCTATGGTTGAATCCAAAACGGAAAGGCGACCCCGTGCGGGTCGCCTTTTCTGTTATCCCTCACCTCCCGGCGTGGTAGAGATGACCTCACCCCCGACCCCTCTCCACTGTGGAGAGGGGAGGCGCAAAGCGATGCGGAGACGCGGCACATTAATTATATCCGTCCGGCAAGTTGGCATCCGGCAGGCCAGCATCCGGCAGGCTTCCCCCTCTCCACCGTGGAGAGGGGGGCAGGGGGGTGAGGTCAATATTTTCAGATTTTTTTTCTCTCACCCCTTACGGGCAGAGGAATTTTTCTATTTTTGCACCGTTATAAGAAAAACTCCAACGGCTATGGTACAAGACATTAGAGAGAGATACATCAACCCCTACACCGACTTCGGATTCAAGAGACTGTTCGGCACGGAGATGAACAAGGACCTGCTCATCAGCTTCCTCAACGCCCTGCTCAACGGCGCTGAGAAAGAGATTGAGGACGTGCAGTACCTCAACGGCGAGAACCTGGGCGACGGCTACGGAGACCGTCGCTCCGTCTTTGATGTCTACTGCATAGCCAAGGACGGGAGCCGCTTCATCGTTGAGATGCAGAAAGCGGAGCAAGCCTTTTTCAAGGACCGCAGCGTCTACTATGCCACCACGCCCATACGCCAGCAGGCTCCCAAAGGCGAGTGGGATTACCATCTCGACGATGTCTACACGGTGGGCATCTTGAACTTCGAGTTCCCCCACGGCGAGTATCCTGCCGACAGCTACCGTCACGAGATTAAGCTGAAGGATGTGGAAGACAACCATGTTTTCTACGACAAACTGACGTTCATCTACCTTGAGATGCCGAAGTTTACCAAGACGGAGGACGAATTGGAGACCTTGTTCGACAAATGGATGTTTGTGTTGCACAACCTTTATCGTCTGTTGGAACGTCCTAAAGCTTTGCAAGACCGTGTGTTCAAGAAACTCTTCGAGCAGGCAGAGATTGCCCGATACTCAGAATCGGAGCGCAGGCAGTATGAGGAGAGCAAAAAGGTGTTTTGGGACAACTACAGTGTGATAAAGACTGCCGAGCGCAAGGGCGAAATAAGAGGGGAGATGAAAGGCAGAGAAGAAGGAAGAAAAGAAGGCCAGAAAGAAATCGCCCGAAAGATGAAAGCTGATGGTTTGCCGAATGACCTTATAGCGAAATACACTGGGCTTTCAGCCGACGAGCTTGAAGAAGTGTAATTAACACCTTTATATTATTAATGAAAGGCGGCCTTCCATTTTGAGGGTCGCCTTTCCGCGTTTTTGACACGCGAGACGGTGGGTCTGAGAGATTTATTCTGCAAAAAGCCGAACTGATTAAAGCATTTTTTCTATTTTTGCACCGTTATAAGAAAAACTCCAACGGCTATGGTACAAGACATTAGAGAGAGATACATCAACCCCTACACCGACTTCGGATTCAAGAAGCTGTTCGGCACGGAGATGAACAAGGACCTGCTCATCAGCTTCCTCAACGCCCTGCTCAACGGCGCTGAGAAAGAGATTGAGGACGTGCAGTACCTCAACGGCGAGAACCTGGGCGACGGCTACGGCGACCGTCGCTCCGTCTTTGATGTCTACTGCATAGCCAAGGACGGGAGCCGCTTCATCGTTGAGATGCAGAAAGCGGAGCAAGCCTTTTTCAAGGACCGCAGCGTCTACTATGCCACCACGCCCATACGCCAGCAGGCTCCCAAAGGCGAGTGGGATTACCATCTCGACGATGTCTACACGGTGGGCATCTTGAACTTCGAGTTCCCCCACGGCGAGTATCCTGCCGACAGCTACCGTCACGAGATTAAGCTGAAGGACGTGGAGGACAACCACGTGTTCTACGACAAACTGACGTTCATCTACCTTGAGATGCCGAAGTTTACCAAGACGGAGGATGAGCTGGAGACCTTGTTCGACAAATGGATGTTTGTGTTGCACAACCTCTATCGTCTGTTGGAACGTCCTAAAGCTTTGCAAGACCGTGTGTTCAAGAAACTCTTCGAGCAGGCAGAGATTGCCCGATACTCAGAATCGGAGCGCAGACAGTATGAGGAGAGCAAAAAGGTGTTTTGGGACAACTACAGTGTGATAAAGACTGCCGAGCGCAAGGGCGAAATAAGAGGGGAGATGAAAGGCAGAAAGGAAGGCAAAGAGGAAATTGCCCGAAAGATGAAAACTGATGGTTTGCCGAATGACCTTATAGCGAAATACACTGGGCTTTCAGCCGACGAGCTTGAAGAAGTGTAATTAACACCTTTATATTATTAATGAAAGGCGGCCTTCAAATTTGAGGGTCGCCTTAATTTCTCCCCGCCAGTCAAGAGGGAAGACCGTCGCGACTGATTAGATTCGTCAAATCGATAAACTCTTGCACCGAAAGCTGCTCGGGCCGTAGGTTGAAGACTTCGTTGTCGATGATGTCGGGGCTGAGCATCGGGCGCAGCGAGTTGCGCATGGTCTTGCGGCGCTGGTTGAAGGCCTGCTTGACGATGCTGACGAACAGCTTCTCGTCGCAGCCCAGGTCGGTAGTGGCGTTGCGCCGCATCTTGATGACCGCCGACTTCACCTTCGGCGGCGGGTTGAAGACGTTCTCGTTGACGGTGAAGAGGTAGTCGATGTCGTACCAGGCCTGCATCAGCACGCTGAGGATGCCGTAGGTCTTGCTGCCTTCCTTGGCGGCCATGCGCTCCGCCATTTCCTTCTGCACCATGCCCACCACCTCCACGACTTGCTCCTTGTATTTCAGTACCTGGAAGAAGATTTGGCTGCTGATGTTGTAGGGGAAGTTGCCGATGATGGCCATGTTCTGTTGCCCGAACCGGCTGAGGTCGGTGCGGAGGAAGTCGCCCTCGATGAGCCGCTCGCCCAGCATGGGGTAGTGCTTTTGCAGGTAGGCGATGGACTCCTTGTCGATCTCGATAACGTGGAACTTGTCGAGGATGTCGGGTACCATGTATTGGGTCAGGACACCCGTGCCGGCGCCCACCTCGATGACGGTTTCCACATCGGGCGACAGCTGTTCCACGATGCGTTTGGCTATGCTTTGGTCGGTCAGGAAATGCTGGCCGAGGGATTTCTTGGGTCTTACTTCGCTCATAATGATGCAATTAATAACTACGAATTTTACGAATTTTACAAATTCCGAGTTGCAAATTCAAAGGATGCAAGCATCCAATGAAACGAATGGGATCTTCATAATTCGTATTCATTCGCAGCTTTAGCTGCAAAATTCCCAAAACAATTCGTCTCATTCGTGTAATTCGTAGTTAGTTTTATAGTTTACGATAATTCTTTTTGGCTTGGGCGGTATAGATGCTGGTGGGGTAGTCGTCAATCAGCTTCTCGTAGTGCGCCTTGGCCGATTCCTTGTCCTTCAGCTGGCTCTGCTCAATCTGCGCGGCCCGCATCAGGGCGGCATCAGCCATGTAGCTGTCGGGGAAAAGCTCCACGATTTGCAGATACAGCTGCTCGGCAATTTCAAATCCGTTGCGCTTCTCGGCAATCTGCGCCTTGCGGAACAGGGCATGCGGGATGCTGACCTCGTTACCGTTGGGGATGATTTCGTCCAACAGGGCGATGGCTTCGTCTTCGCGCTGCTGGTAGATGCGGTAGTCGGCGCGGGCCAACTGCCTGAGCTCTGCGCCGGTAGAGTCGGCCTCAAGGTTGTCCTTGATGATGAGCGAGAGGGTCATGGCATCGTTGGCGATGAGCTTCGAGGTGGCGGCTTTCAGCACCTTCAGCTGGCTCTCGGCCCATTCGTATTCGCCGATGAAGTAGCGCAACTGGGCGTTTTTGAAGCGAGCTTCATGGCCCAGGGGCTCTTCCTTCATGCTCTTGTCGACTTGGCTGTAGAGTAGGGTGGCCTCCCAAATCTCATCCTCGTGCAGGTAGATGTCGGCCAGCTTCAGCTTCAGTTGCGCTTGGTCTTGTTTGCCGCCCGCATTGGGCAGCGTGTTGACCAGCAGGGCGACAGCCTCGTCGGTTTGGTCCAACTGATAGGTCTGGATGTCGGCTTGGATGAGGGTCAGTCTCGTAAGGTCATTGCTGTTGATGTCGGTGTACGAGTCCTCGATGCGCTTGAGCAGGTTACCGTAGGCTTTCTTGTCGGTGCTGTGGGTCGCTTGCAGTTGTTGGTAGTCCGTGTTGATGGCTCCCGTGAGAGCCTGACCGTAGAACGGATTGCTTTTGCCTTTGTTCTGGACGTAGCGGTAGCCTTCTCTGGCCACGTCAAACTGTTTGTTGTTCAAGCAGATGTTCGACAGGTTGATGATTTGTCCGTCCTGGTTGTTGGTCTTGCGGTCGATGCTCAAGCATTGCGCCAATGCGATGTCGTAGTCCTCTTCCTGAGTGGCCAACCAAACCAGCAGTTGCGCCAGTTCAAGGTTGTCGGGCTTGTCTTGCGTGCGTTTCAGCAAGGCGGTCCGTAGCTCGTCGGTGATGCTCTTGTTGACATCGTAGAACAGCATCGACTGCAGGCGGTTGCGGATGTTGTTGTACTGTCCGGGATGGGCTTCCAGCTCCATGAAATAGCAGTGGAAAGCCTCCTGGTAGTTGGCCGACGACTGGTACATATAGGCCATGTCCATGTAGAAGGTCTCCCGTCCCTCGAACATCTTGTTGCCTTTCTCGTAGACGGCTGCGGCCATGTCAAAAAGCCTTCGCGAGAGGAGTTGGTTGCCGAGGTTGCGGATGAAGGAAGCGTTTTCGGGCAGGCTCTTCAGCATCTCGTCGAACTGCTTCTGTGCCTTGTCGTTTTTGTCTTGTAAGGTGTACACGTAGACGAGGTCGACGAGGCTGCGGCTGTAGTTGGGGTTGTCCTTGTAGTAGGCTTTCAGTTCGCGCTCGGCTTCCTTGTATTGCTGAAGTTGGAGGCAGCACTCGATGTATTGCTGGAAGTGGTAGGGCTGCTTGGTGCTGTTGTAGAGCTTCTTGTAGATTTCCTGCGCCTTTTCGTAGTCCTGGTCTCTATAATATTGGCCGGCCAACTGCTCGTCAATCTGCCGTTGCTCCCAATTGGGGTCGGCTTTTTGCTTTTTCCCTTTGGGCGGCGTGCTGATTTGCGCGTTGGCTTGCAGGGCGAGAAGGAGCAGCACGATGATATGGATGCAGCGCAGTTTCATCGTTTGAGGTTGCTCTTTTTCAGGTTGTCGAGTGATTTCTGGCAGCTCTTGAAACGCTCTTGGAAGTATTCCACTTGGGCGTGGAGGGTGTCGGCGACCTTGGTCTCAGTTTCAAGGTAAATCAATACCAAAGAGTCTGAAAGATAGTGGCTCTCGGCATCTGATTTCAGGTTGTCCAACTGTTGCACGACGTATTCCATCTTTTTGTTCATCACCGGCTTCACTTCCTTGAATTGGAGGAGGTAGGCTTGAGTCAGGTTGAGTTGTTCGAAGCTGGCTTCCACTTGCTTCTGGCTGAGATGTTGCAGCAGGGAATCGCAGAGGACGAAGTCATTTTGAAGCTGGGCGAAGTCTTTGTCTTCGAGTCCTTGTAAGGATTGGCGGTCGGTCAACACTTGTTGCTTCAGTGTGTCGATTTTCTCCGCGGTGGTTTTCGGCTGGCTCGTGCAAGCGATGAACAGAGCGCAGGCGAAAACGGTGATTATACTTAGCGTTGTCTTTCTCATCATGATTGGGTTGAGTGTGCAAAAATACACAATTTGCCGAAACCAAACTAAAAATCCCGACTGCATGGAGGGCAATCGGGAAATGTGTATGTGTACGAATAAAACCTTATTCGGTGATTTCAGCTTCGACGGGGACGATGTTCACAAACGATTTGTCGCCCTTCTTCTTCTGGAATTCCACGATACCGTCGCATTTGGCGTACAGGGTGTGATCCTTGCCCATGCCGACGTTCTTGCCAGGATAGTGCTGCGTACCACGCTGACGAACGATGATGTTGCCAGCAATAGCGGCTTGTCCACCGAAAAGTTTCACTCCGAGTCGCTTACTGGCGGACTCACGACCGTTGTCGGAACTACCAACGCCTTTCTTGTGTGCCATAACTTATTGTGTTTTTCGGGTTTTTATTCAGTGATATTTTCAATCTTAATCTGGCTCAGATATTGACGGTGACCGTTAGAAGTCTGATAGCCTTTTCTTCTCTTCTTCTTGAAGATGATAACTTTGTTGCCCTTGCAGTGCTGCATCACTGTGGCTTCGACACAGGCACCGACTACCGTCGGGGCTCCCACTTTCGTCGAACCTTCGTTGTCAATCAATAAAACTCTGTCGAAGGAAACCTTGCTTCCCTCATCCTCATGCAGCCTGTTGACGAAGATCTGTTGTCCTTTCGTCACCTTGAATTGCTGTCCTGCGATTTCTACTATTGCGTACATTTTTCGATGTCTTTATGAGATAGATACTCTTCTTTTTTTCGGACTGCAAAAATACAACTTTTTTCAATGCGACCAAGTTTTCTTTTCTTTTTTCATGATATTTTTCTTTTTGTCTATTGAAAGATGCTTATAAGCATCGGATAATCAATTAAATATTTCGACTTCTTATGCGTTTTTTATTGCCTTTTTTCTACACATTTTGTGGGTTGTATGGCTAAAAAGATTACTTTTGCAGGCCGTTTCTATAGGGTCATACCTAATATTAATAATGGACGCGAAAGAGATAAATAGCTTGGTTGAGCGAATGAAGACGGGCGACAGAGAGTCTTTCAACAAGATTTTCCGTTGCTATTATACGCCTTTGGTTCGTTTTTGTTTCCGTTTTGTTGCCGATCAGGATATGGCCGCTGAAATTGTCCAGGATTTGTTCGTAAAGCTCTGGACGGGTCGTGAAAAGCTTAAGGTCTCTACTTCCTTTGACTCTTATTTGATGAGTTCGGTGCGCAATGCATCCTACACCTATATTAATATGCAGCGCTCGCATAACGAAGCGCACTTGATGATGTATTCCGGTGAGTCGGACGAAACCGACCCTTCTGACAGGCTACAGTCCGATAATTTGGAGGAATCTTATCGGAAGGTTTTGGCAACTATGCCGGAAAAACGGCGCGAAGTGTTTCTGGCCAGTCGCTACGACGGATTGAAATATGCTGAAATTGCTGAGAAGCTCAATATCTCACAAAAGACTGTGGAAGCCCACATGATGGCGGCCATCAAACAACTTAGGGAGGGACTAAAAGAATACCTTTAGAAAAAAGTTGAAAAAAATGCATTTTCGACTAAGGGTAAATTTCAAGTTGTTAGTCTTATAGGTGAATCAACGAGATAAAATCGATAACAATGATTTTGGCAAACGAAAGATATGACGCAATGATTAGGAGCTATCTTGACGGGCAATGCTCGCAGGATGAGGCTCTTGCGCTGCTTTCGTGGATTGCCGAATCAGAAGAGAACCGTGAGTATTTCGAGTCTTTCAAAGACGTTTGGTCGCTTACGGCTTTTTCGTTTGATGAAAGCGCTGTCGATGTAGAGGCCGCCCTTGAGTCGGTGAATGAAAAGATTGAAACTGCAGAAGTGGAGACCAAAACCGTTGAAATGCCTTGGATTCGTAGGAATTACAAGTATGTTTCCGGCATCGCGGCTGCCTTCATCGTCGCTTTGTTCATCGGTTTTTTGGTTCGCAATCCATTCGATCCGACTGTAACTTACGCTTACAACAGCGAAAACGAATCGACTTACATTCTGCCGGATGGTACCTTGGTCAACTTTGATGATGAAGGCACACTCAGCCACCCCAAGCATTTCGCTACCTCTGAGCGCTCTGTTGACTTTGAGGGTGTCGCCTTTTTCTCTGTGACCAAGGCTGAGACACAGCCCTTCGTGATTCATTGCAACAATATGGATGTGGAAGTGCTGGGTACCAGTTTTCTGTTGAATGCCGAAAAGGATGCAGAGCGTTACACCCTTGACCTCTATTCGGGCAAGGTGAAGATGACCGCTTTTGACAAAAAAGGCAACACCTTGTCGCAAGTGGAAGTCAATCCTGGCGAGCGCGGCGTGTTGGATGTCATTGAAGGCGAACTGAAAACCATGACATACGCCGAGGTGAAGGAAGAAGAACTAAAGACCGACCATGTGCTTGACTTCAATAATGTCAGTTTGAATACCATCGTTCAAACCGTGGAGTTTATTTACGGTGTCGAGGTGGAACTGCCTGATGCATACGCTGATGAGAAGGTTACAATGCGTTTCTCCGACAAGGATTCGGTGGACGAGGTGGTTGAAACCATCGCTACGCTCTTCGATCTTGAGGTGAGCAAGAACGAAAAGACTTACACGATTCATTGAACCGGTAGAGCCGATTTCCCGAAAAAAATACACTAAAAACCGAGTATATCGGTTTTTTGTCGTATTTTAGCAGCCAATTTGTGAATCTATTTCAGAAATGAGACTTCGGAAATCCATCATATTAGTGCTATTGTTTTTAGTTTGTACCCTATCCCAAAGAACATACGCACAACCACTTAACCCTTTGATTTCGTTTTCGGTAGAATCGTGTAGCCTCGATGAAGCCTTGGAAAAACTGTTTGCTGAGTACGAACTGAATGTGGCGTTCAGCAAAGCGGAATTGCACAGCATCCATATTGAGGGCTATTCGTGTTCCTATAAGTCGGTGGAGGAGGTTCTCTCCGATCTTTTGAGAGGTACGGGCTATGGATTCAAGAAAGTTGGAAAGCAGTATGTCATCCGGAAAGACCAGAAAATCATAGCAGAAGAACCTGAAACCTCAGAGCCTGCGTTGACGCTTCCAGAAGAGGTTGTTGTGCAGAAAACGGATACCTTGATTAACAAGACTGCCGACACCATTCGTATTATCGACACGGTGAGACACATTGTCACGGTGATGCGATATGATACGGTAGTTCAGGTGGAAACGCAGCACGATACGGTATATTCAGTGAAATACAAGGGTCTTGAATTGCCATGGCCGAGTTTTAGGGATAATGGATGGTATTTGTCCCCGTCATTGACACTCAGTAAAATGAACTTGGAATACAACACGCTGGAGACCGAAAACTCAATTCAAATCGCTCCGGTTTCAGCGTATGCAGTGGGTCTCGACTTTGGATATAAGTATAAGCGGTTGAATGTAGGACTGTCCCTGGCGTATAAATCGATGAAGTATTCCGTTTCTTTCGATCACAGTATTGCTGAAGGCGATTACTATGTGAACGATACGCTCGATACTTATTATGTGGTGTATCCCTCGGGCGATACTACCTATCATTACATACTGGATTCCACCTATATCCCGCTGACCACCACCAACTATGACTTTCGCGATGTCAATCGGATTGATTATTTGAGTCTTGGGCTTTTTGTCTCGCTGGATATGGTGAAGTTGGATTATTTCAGATTGTTTGCCAAAGCGGGTCTTTCAGCGGATCTCCCCTTGGCGTGTTCAGGCTCCTATTTTGTCGCAGAGGCGCCCTATCAGTATGAAATAAAGAAAGATCAAGCCGAGTCAGTGAGGCTGGCTTGGCTTGGCGGCTTGGGACTGGGTTGGAAGTTGGGCAACCATTTCGAGTTGGTGCCCGAGGTGCATTACCGACAAATGGTGGGTTCGCCTTATCGCGCCGACTTGCCCATCGATATGCGCTTGCATTTCTGGGATTTCCGTTTGGGTTTGACCTATTATTTCTAAAACTATGCTACGGGCCGGATTCATAAGATGCCTTCTGCTTGCCATGCTGATGCTGGCGGGTTTCTCCGTTGAGGCTCAGCATTATGTGGCCATCGACGGCGAGGTGGATACCGTTCTGGTGCTTCCGCGCTTGGGTGGTGACTCGGCTTATCTGGTCAATAATGCGCTGACGGTGATGTCGGATGGAGTGCTGAATGTTGAAGCAGGTGTGAGCATCTATTTTGGACAGTCGGCTTATCTTCGTGTTGACGGCGGTAGTATGCAGATGAACGGTACCGGCAATGATTCGATTTACTTGTATTGCTATGAGTTTTCTCACGACTGGGCTGGCGTACAACTGAAGAATATTGTCGAGGATGATTCGCTGTATTTCTCATACGTGAAAATGGTGGGCGCGCTGACGGCCTTGAACGCCTCCAATTGCCGCAATGTCAGCATCAACCATTGTACTTTCGACAACTACTATGCAGGAAAAGGCATCGAGCTCATCGATTGCTGCGACTTCAACATCGACAGTTGCTTTTTCGACAACTGCGTTTCGGGCATTGAACTGAAGGCAAGAGCCAACCACAGCTTGGGCAACCGTATCACGCATAGCATCTTCGATAAAGGACAGATTAACGTGGAAGTGTCCAATGAGGGTTATGGCTACAAATGCCACAACACGGTCATTTCCGATAACTGCTTCCAAGGGGCGACTACGGCCATCAGTTTCGCTTCGGTGGGTGGCCTGTCTGATATGGATGCCGTGAACTATATCCTCAACAACATGATTTCGTCCGACTTGCCGGAAGGTGGCTCAGGCTATACCTCTTACGGCATCAAGGCGGCTATGGACTCGTTGGTGATTCGCAACAATATCTTCTGGAGCAACGACGAAGCCATTACCATGTTGCGCGTTTGCCATCTCATCATTGAGAAGAATACCTTTTACGACAACGACTTGCTGTTAACCAATCTGCTGGCTTCAGGCTCGGCCACGTTTACGGGCAATGTCATCAGCGAGGCAAAGAAACGTATCGTGAGCTTCCCTTCGGGACTGTCGCGTTTGAATGGTAATAACTTTTTGAAGTATAGGACAGCCTCCACGCTTTTCGCTAATGCCAGTTTTGAGGATGTCGATATGCGAGGCAACTATTGGGACACTGACGACCCTGCTGTGATTGAAGGTGTGGTGCTGCATAAACACGACACCCCCTCATTGGGTGAAATCTTTTATGAGAACTATCTTCCAGAATGTGTAATGGATGCACCTGTAGCACCTCCGTTTAAGGTGAAGAAGCAATTCGTCAACGACCAGTGGCTGATTTCATGGGATGCGAACGAGGAGTCGGACTTCGACCATTATGTATTGTTTTATGGTAACTTTGACCATTACAAGTTTGCCAGACATACGGATTCGATTTTCGAAACCAGTTACGTCTTGTCTTCGCAGTTGGCTGAAAACGTGGCGGTGGCCGCCTGTGACCATCATTTCGACTTTGACGTGTATGCCACGACGGGACAGAGCGCTTATGCTTTTGCCACCTACTATCCCTACGCGGGTGCTGACGGTGAGCTTTGCGCTCCGCAGGAGGGCTTTACCATAGAGGATTCCAGCATCCCTTATACTTACAACCGTTTTGTTTGGCGTACTTCGGGGACGGGTGTGTTCTCCGATTCGCTGTCGTTGTGCCCTGTGTATTATCCTTCGGAGGAGGATTTCGACTTGGGTGAGGTGATGTTGACCCTCCGTGTGACCAGCCTTGATGAAACCAAGACAGATGTGTTGCGACTCGGCCTTCATAAGCAGATGGAGGTGTATGCCGGCTCTGACTATTATGGAGGTCTCGACCGTCCTGTGACACTTTCAGAGGCTTGGGCTGAGAACTACGATTCTCTTGCGTGGCATTCTCTCGGTGACGGTTCCTTCGACGACCCTTACTTTTTGACCCCTGTCTATTATCCTGGCGAACAAGACAAGCTTTTGCGTTCCTTTGACTTGGTGCTTGAGGCTTGGTCGTATTGTGGCTATGCTTCCGATACGGTGCATTATGACTTGTATGAGGAATTTGAACTGAATGGAAAGATTTGGGCTGAGGGTCTTCCTTATCCCAACGCTCAAGTGCTGGCAGTGGCGGTGAACGGCGACAATCCTTTCTTCTCGGGTTTCTATCGCACGGTTTCTGACGAGGAGGGCAGTTTCAGTTTCAACACTTTGCTCCCCGACACCTATATTCTTTATGCCTTCTCCGATACCTTGGACTTGAATCATGCCGGTGCCTATTATCTGGGAGATGAGCTGTGGAATGAGTCCAATATGATTCGGGTGGACGGCAATGTCTACGATGTCGATATGGTGCTTCCTTCCCGTCAACCTGGTTTTGCGGTGGGAGTCGGACATATCGGCGGCGTGTTTGATTATCCCGAAATGGATTTCCGTGCAGGTGATTTCTACTGCTCTTCCTGGCTTCTCGATTCAGGTGATATGGAGTTCTGCAACGGAGGTCTTTCTAATGTCGGGGTGCTTCTGCTTGATGCGTCCCAACAGCGTATCCTTGGTTTCACGCTTACTGATGCAAGGGGATTGTTCCGTTTTAGCGGCCTGCCTTTCGGCACTTATCATGTCATGGCGGATGTGCCTCGCTACGGACGCGGGATGTGCGAACAGGTCGCCTTGTCGCCCGAACAGCCTTCAATGGAGGATTTGCACCTTTATATTAATGAGCGCGGTCGGGTGTTGATGCGGCAAGACGGAACTGCGTTTGAAGAAACAGCACTGGCGCTGTTCCCGAATCCCGTGCAGGATAAGCTGATAGTTAGTGGACTGCAAGGGCTTGGGGATTATACGATAACGATTACAGATGTACTCGGCAGAACAGTGAACATGGTTCCTGAAGTGAGTTGCAACCCTCAAGGAGAATGCCAAGTGAAAGTGGACGGTCTTCAACATGGGGTTTACTTCCTGACGGTGAAGGGTGCGGAGCGTACGCATGTTTTGAAGTTTGTAAAGAATTAAACGATTGATGATGAAAAAGATAATCGGATTATTGTCACTGTTTATGCTCTCTGTTGCGTCCTTTGCCCAATGCGTGGTCTCGGGGTATGTGCACGAGCAGGACGGCATTGTGCCCATTGAGGGTGCTACGATTACTTTTTCGGGCTACAGTTTGGAGGGCGACACCTTATGGACTGAGTTTTTGACTGATACTCTGGGCTTTTATGAGGCTGCGATGGCCCCTGGCAACTATGAGGTCTCGGCTTCTATGGAAGGCTATCAGACGGTTTTTCTGCCTGATTCTTTGTATATCGACGAGAATCAGTTTATGCAGAGCATCGACTTTGTGCTGCATGAGATCTATTATCCTGTACGTTATGTGGCGGCTCGTCATTTCGCCAACGACTTCGTGCGCTTGTCGTGGTCGATGGATGAGCCTCTTTTGCATGAAGGTTTTGAGTCGGGTGATTTCAGTCGGTTCAACTGGGTCAATGCGCTCTCGGATTATCCTTGGGCGGTTGACACCACGAATGTTTATGAAGGTGCTTTCTGCATGAGGTCGACCTGTGAGGGTCAGCCTGAAGGACAGTCTGTCATTGAGGTGCCGGTGTATGTCCCTTGGTCGGGCGAGATGGGCTTCCAGAGCAAGATTTCTTCTGAGGCCAACTGGGACCGAGGCTATTTCTATATCGACGAGGTGAAAATGATGGAGTGTTCGGGCGAAAGCGACTGGGAAGAGCACCGTTTCCCCATTACCGAGGGTGAGCATGTGTTTCGTTGGGCCTATGTAAAGGATGCCAGCAATGACGGTGGTGCCGACTGCTTCTATGTGGACGACATCCATTTCTTTATAGAAGGTGAGAAAGTCCAACGCTCGTTCCAGTACTTCAATCTCTATCGCCGCCGCTTTGATGAGGAGGCTGTGCTTCTGGCCTCTCATCTCACCGATACGGTATTTATGGAGATGAACTGGAGCAGCCTCTCTTGGGGCAAATACCAATGGGGCGTGAGCTGCGTCTACGAGGGCAACCGTACGGCTACGGACACGGTGTGGTCGGCTTATCTGGATAAGGATATGACCACGGTCTTCGAGCTGGAGGTAACGACCAATGTCGGACTTTCGGCGCAAGGGGCTGAGGTGGCGCTGTTCTCTGAGAATAATGAATATCATGGTGTAGTGAACAGCAACGGACAGCTGACCTTGCCCAATGTCTATCGCGACAGCTATCTCGTTAGTGTGAGTTTAGCTGGCTTTGTCGACTATGTTTCAGATACGTTGGTCACCGTGATGGAACCCACCCAGTTTGAAGTGGAATTGCGTGAGGCCGTCAAAGGTGTCGATAGTTTGTATGTCTCCTCGACGGGATGGGCGATATGGGAACTTTCCGATACGCTCTATCGCGATTTGCAGTTTTTCGAGCTGCAAATCGACGGGGAGCCGGTCTTGGTCACTGAGCAATTGTTCTGTCAGCTCGATGTGTCGCAACTGAACCCGGGCGACACCAGCGTGGTTGCCGTGCGTCCCGTCTATCTTTCCGACACCTGCGAATGGCGTACCTGCCAATGGGTCTACCGCTCCTGTGCCGATTTCCCGTCGGCAACAAGCTTAGCGGCAGTCATTCATGAAAACAGCGTGTCGCTCTCGTGGCATTATCCCGAAAACGACAGTGTCATTGGGGCGGTCTTGTATCGCGACGGCTTGCTGTTGGGCTTCATGGAGGCAGACAGCTATGTGGACGAGGCCGTTGAGATGCAAGGCACTGCCGAATATGTGCTTCGGGTGGTTTACGACGGTGATTCCTTAGGCAGCTATTATGCCATGGCCTGCGAGGAAGCCATCAGTGTCACCTTCCCCGCGTTCTGCGACCCGCCCACCAAGCTCTATGCCGAGAATTATCTGGGCGACGATGAAGAATATGGCGCTTTGGTGTCGTGGGGTGACCGTCCTGAGCCCAACGAGGCTTGGCTGCATTTCGACAACGGACAGTATAAGAACTCAGTGGGTGGCGGCGACGAGCCCGTAATCTTCTGGAGCATCCGTTTCGATGCCGATACCTTGGCGCATTACCAAGGGACCACCCTCCGAAAGATTACCCTGTTCGATGTGGGGGCGGGCACCTATCAGCTGTGGATTTACAAAGGCGGCGAGACCGCTCCCCGCACCCTCCTTTACTCGAAAAACATGACCCTGACGGGCAGCAACGCCTGGCACGAGGAGACGGTGGCGCCCGATGTGGCGATACCCGAGAACGAGCCCTTGTGGGTGGTGGTGGGCCAGCAGGGCTTGAGCCGTCCGGCGGCGGTGTGCTCCGATATGGGCAACCCCGATGGACGCTGGGTGTCGCTCAACGGCACTGACTGGACCGATTTGCATACCTATAATATGCACTATACCTGGATGCTGCGGGCCTTTGTCAGTGACCGGCTTGGCAGAATGCATCCGCTGAGCAACGACAATTATTCCTTGCAGCATTACAACCTGTATCGTTCCTACGACAATGCCAATTATCAGCAGATAGCCACCGTTCCGGCCATCGAGGGACAACAATTCTATCAATACCGGGATGTGCTGGTAGGGGAGACCCACCACGATTTCTACTACAAACTGACGGCGGTCTATCTCTCCGACGAAAACGAGGAATGCGAGTCTGACTTCGCCGGTTCGTTGGCCGACCCCGAGCGGGACTATGTGATGGTGGACGATGCCTGGGACGTCCCGGAGAGCCAGATGGACGCTCTTGAGCTGTATCCCAATCCCACCGGGGGCCGCCTCACGATACGTGCCAACGGGATGCAGCAGGTGAGTCTCTTCAACGCCATTGGGCAATGCGTCAAGACGCTTCAGATGAATGCCGACAGCCTCACCCTCGACGTGTCAGGCTGCGGCAGCGGAGTCTATCTGCTTCAAATCACCACCCAAGGCGGATGGTTCACCCGCCGCTTGGTTGTTTCGTTGTAATGGGAACAGCCCTCACCCCCGACCCCTCTCCCCGAGGCGAGGGGAGAAGTCCGCACCATCAGCCAGCGAAAAAAAACACGAAACCTTCTGTAGGGACGCACCGCGTGCGTCCGTTGCACCGCATAGCCCTCACCCCCCGACCCCCTCTCCCCGAGGCGAGGGGAGAAACTCGCGGAGCTATTTTTCCGCTCGGTAGTGTCGAAGTCATTGCTTTTTTATTATTTTTGCGGCATAAAATAATCACTGAATATGAAAAACGAGGGGCAAACTATTAATCATCAGTTACTTATATCTTTCGTGGGGGGGGGGGTAAATGCGCTGATTATCAATCAGTTTACTCGTCTAATCCAATCATTGTAACCTCATGTTCCATCCGTTCCGAGGTCTCGAAGCCTGGGGAACGAATGATTTGTTCTGTCGTCATATCTTAATCAATACATAATTATGTCCATCTCATCATTCCTCAACAAGTTGAAATACGGTTCCTACACGAACTCCAGCAAGGCATCGGTTTACGAAAAAATTGCCAAAAGTTACAACGTGTCGCCGCAGCATGTCTACGAAATCGCGCACGGGAAGAGAGTGCACAGTGTCTTAGACAACGACATCTTTCAGGAACTGGTATCGATGGGCATCATCGTCAACAGGTTCGTATGAATCTTTGCGCTCAGAATCTCTTATTTCGGAGATGAGAACGTGCTTTATCGCACTGAGAGATAGACAAACGTGAAGTGGAGGACTTGACATTGTCAAGTGGTGGACTTGATAAAGTCAAGTGGAGGACTTGACAGCGTCAAGTGGTGGACTCGACAAAATGACTTTTGGGAACTAACTTGATAACTAACTTGATAACTAACTTAATTACTAACTTAAAATACTGATACTATGGCATTTATCAAACGTATCAAACGCAAGTGGCAAGGCCAAGAGAAATGGAGTGTCACGACTGTCGACCAAGGGTCGCCCGTTTCAACCAAAGAATTGTGCGAATACATCGCCGACTCAACCACGGCATCGGCCTCCGACGTGATGGCGGTGCTGCTCGCCCTGCCCAAAATCATGGAACTGAACATGAAGAACGGCCGCGCAGTGAAGCTGGAAGGCATCGGCACCTTCCGTTACAAGGTATCGGCTGGCATGGTCGACGAAGAGAAGGATGCCGGCGAGGGCCTCATCCGCGAGGTTCGCGTGCAGTTTAATCCCGAGCGCTCGGTGACGGCCATTGGCACACAGCGTGTGGTGCGCCGCGCCCTCATCCCTGACGGACTGACGTGGGAACTCTACGACAAGCCTTCCAAGTACAAGAAACCCGCCAACGCATCGACTGGTGAAGAACCCGGCGGCGAAACTCCTGGCGGTGGCGGCGAGACCCCCGGCGGTGGCGGCGAGACCCCCGGTGGCAACGGTGGCGGTAACACCGGTGGCAACGGCGGCGACGACCCGTTTGCCGGCTAAGCCCTGCTGAACTCTAAGGAGTAATCCGAAACAAAAAGGCGACCTTCAAATTTTTTTGAGGGTCGCCTTTCCGCGTTTTTCTGACGCTTTACTTCCTGATCATCATCTTCACGACGGCTCTTTCTGCATTCCTGATGAGATACATCCCTTCTGAAAGGTCGCTTAAATCAATTCGGTTCAAGCCTTTTTTCACCGGACAGGTCGCCACGATGCGGCCCTGAAGGTCGATGACCTCGATGCTTGAGTCCGCTTCAGCCTCGATGCTGCATGCTCCGTTGGTGGGGTTGGGCCAGAGGCGAAGGGTGGCTGACTCAGGCTCGCTCAGGCCCACGTTGCCTCCGTTGCCTTGGGTGAAGAACTTGTGGATTTCATTGAAATAGCTGATGTCGTACTGGTTCTCGTCGAGATACCAGGTGTGGTTGCCGCCTATGACCTTGATGTGCTGCACCTCGGCATCGCCCTCGTAGGTGTAGCGCACAAAACGCAGTCCGTCGTTGTGCAGGTCGGGAAGGGTGTCGATGCTGGCCTCGCCTGTGCAATGGTTGGCGTTTTTCCAGTAGTTGAGGATGGCTTCCACACCCAGTCCGAGGTTGCTCCCGAAATACTGTGAGCCGCCGTCGTAGCCCACCACGGGGTCGGAGGTGCCGTGAATGTGCAGCATCCTGACGGGGGCCGCCGGTGTATAGGTAGCCATCGTGTGGGTGATGAGTCCGCTGACGGGAGCACAGGCCGTGATGCGGTCAGCGTGCTCGATGGCCATGCGGTGGGTCATGAAACCGCCCATCGAGAAACCCGTGAAGAAGACGCTGTCCAAGTCGACGGGATACTGCGTGGACAAGGTGTCGAGCAGGGCCATCAGGAAACCTGAGTCGTCAATGGAGCTGTTCGTCAGCGCCGCGTTCCACATCGTGTAGCCGGATTGTGCCAGCGCCTGCGGCACCACCATCATCCAGCCATACGCATCGGCAATCTGCTGGAAATGGAATTCGTTGTCGAGGCGGGTGATGTTGTCGCCCAAGCCGTGCAGGAAATACACGATGGGCATCGCCTCTTTGTTCTGTGTCGGGGTCTTCACCAGATATTCACGTTGACCCCCCTGCCATTCAAAGTATTGAATCTGAGCCCTCACCGATGTCATCGACATCAGGACTGTCAAGAGAAAAAAGTATTTCTTTACCATAATGTATGTGTATTAGATTGTTCTCGGTTGCAAAAATAGGACTTTTTTCCATACCTTTGCAGCCCCAATACGCTAAGCGATGATTTCCATCCAGAATTTGAGTATGCACTTCACCGGTGAGGACCTTTTCACCGACATCTCCTTTCTCATCCGCGAGAAGGACCGCATCGGACTGGTGGGCAAGAACGGCGCGGGCAAGACCACCCTGCTGAAGCTCATCTGCGGCTTAGAGCAGCCCTCAAAGGGCGACGTGGTTGTGCCTCAAGGCGTTACCATAGGCTATCTGCCACAAGAGAAGAACGTGAACAGCACCAAGACCGTTCTGGACGAAGCCTTGTCGGCTTTCGATGAATATCATCGGCTGGAGCGCGAGGCGGAGCAGCTGCAACAGGAGCTGGCCGAGCGCACCGACTATGAAAGCCCCCAGTATGAAAAGCTGATTGTGAAGCTCAACAGCCTGAACGACCGTATTGCCCTGATGGGCGGCAACAGCATCGAGGGCGAGGCGGAGCGCATCCTGGTCGGCTTGGGCTTTGAGCACGTGGATATGCAGCGCCCCATGCGTGAGTTCAGCAACGGCTGGCAGATGCGCGTCGAGCTGGCCAAGATACTGCTGAAGAAACCCAACCTGCTGCTCCTTGACGAGCCTACCAATCACCTTGACATTGAGTCCATCCAGTGGCTCGAAGGCTTCCTGAAAGGCTACTACGGCGCCATCCTGATGGTGTCGCACGACCGCGCCTTTCTTGACAACATCACCATCCGCACGGTGGAAATCTCGAACGGAAAGATATATGACTATAAGGTGCGCTATTCCGACTATGTGGCGTTGCGCGAGGAGCGTGTCGATATGCAACGCTCGGCCTACGAGAACCAGCAGCGCGAAATCAAGAACATCGAGGCTTTCATCGAGCGTTTCCGCTACAAGGCCACCAAAGCCAAGCAGGTGCAGAGCCGCGTGAAGCTGCTGGAGAAGATGGAGGAGATAGAAATCGACGACATCGACAGCACGGCCATCCATTTCAAGTTCCCTCCGGCGCCGCATTCGGGCACCGTTTCCCTCGAACTGAACCAAGTGGGCAAGTCGTATGGCGACAACGTGATTCTCAAGGATGTCAACCTGCTGATACCGCGAGGGGAGAAGATTGCTTTTGTGGGCCGCAACGGCGAGGGCAAGTCGACCTTGTCGAAAATCATCTGCGGGGTGCTTGACCATGAGGGCGAGGTGAAGCTGGGCCACGAGGTCAAGATTGGCTACTACGCCCAGAACCAGCAGGATATGCTCGACATGAACAAGACCGTCTTCGAGACTTTGGACGATGTGGCGGTGGGCGAGATGCGCCTGAAGGTGAAAGCCTTGCTGGGCTCCTTCCTCTTCCGCGGCGACGACATCGACAAGAAGGTAAAGGTGCTTTCGGGTGGCGAGAAAGCCCGCCTGTCCTTGGCCAAGATGCTGCTTTTCCCCACCAATCTCCTGGTGCTGGACGAGCCTACCAACCATTTGGACATGCTCTCGAAGGACATCCTGAAGAATGCCTTGATACAATACGACGGCACCTTGATTATCGTCTCCCACGACCGCGACTTCCTGCAAGGGCTGACCAACAAGGTCTACGAGTTCCGCAAGCCGCATATCAAGGAATACATCGGCGACATCTACGACTTTTTGGAGCAGAAGAATCTGAACCATCTGAAAGAGCTGGAGCTGGCGGCCAAGCAGCCGAAGACTGTCGTCAGCGAACCCGTCTCGCAAAACAAGCTCAACTACGAGCGCAAGAAGCAGATTGACGCCAAGTTGCGCAAGGTGGACAAGGAAATCCAGCGCCTGGAGACGGTCATCGGCAAACTGGAAACCGAGCTGGCCGAGCAGGATGCCATCATGGCTAACCCCGCCGAGCATCCCGAGGTGAAAGTGGATAACGACTGGTATTGGGCCTACGGCAAGAAGAAAGAGGAATTGCAGGCGCTTCTGGACGACTGGGAAGAGAAGCAGATGGAGCGGGAAGAGGTGATGGGGGAGTATGAGAAATAAATCATTCTGTCGCCTCAGTCACGGGTGTTACTACCTCTGTCACCACCACCACATTTTCATTGTTCAATCGTACTTTCAGCCAACGCCCGATACGGTCTTCGGTATCGGTCTCGATAGCTTTGTCGCTGGTGATGATGGCTACAATCTGCTCGGTATTCTCCGGGCCGTTGGCATTGACCGATGAACCGCGCGTCAGGCTGAGGCTGGTGATGTCGGGATATTGGGCAAAGAGCTCTTTGGCGATGGCGTCTACGGGAATCTCTTTTTCCTTGTAGTCGTTGAGTTGGGCGTCCAGTTTCGCGATGCTGTCGTTTAACCGCTGGATTTGTTGGTCGGTATGCTCGTAGATACCTCTCACGATTTCGGCTTCCGATACATCCTGTCGTACTGTGGTGGCATCCTCGTGGAAGACAATTTGGCCACGGGTTATGCCGTATTCCTCTGCTTTTTTATAGAGTGTTGATTTGGCTTCGGGCGTCAGGCTTTCGCCGGCAAGGAACAACTCCAGCTTGGGGTCTTTCCGTGAATAGGTGACCTTGTGGTCGTAGATAAAGCATTTGCCGAGGTTTTTGTTTTCGGCCACCACCTTGTCGGCGTGACTTATGAAGTTGTTCTCCTTCACCATGTTGACAGCTGAAATCACGCTGGGCACGATGACGGCAACAAGGATGAGATACATCACCGGTTTGGACAACTTCTTGTTGCCGTTGGCGGTCTCCACTATAGGGAAGCGGAAATACTTCACAGCAACGAAAGTGGCCAAGGCGATAAAGATGCTGTTGATGGTGAACAGGTAGAGCGCACCGAAGATGACAGAACCTTTCCAGATGGAGATGCCATAGCCTACGGTACATAGGGGCGGCATCAATGCTGTGGCGATGGCGACCCCGGTGATGACGCTGCCTTTGTCCTTGCGTGAAGTTTCGATGATGCCGGCAAAGCCACCGAACAGGGCGATGAACACATCAAAAATGGTGGGACGGGTACGGGCGAGCAGTTCGGAAGGGTTGTACAGACTCAAGGGACTGAGCACGAAGAAAAGCGATGAAGCGATAATGCTGATCATCACCATCACGGCGAAATTCTTCAGGGCGTTCTTCACTAGTTCATTGTCTTGGGTGCCCACGCCTAAGCCGAAGCCCATGATAGGCCCCATCACGGGCGAAATCAACATGGCACCGATGATGACGGGGATGGAGTTGACGTTCAGGCCTACAGAGGCGATGACGATAGCGCAGGCCAGGATGAAGACATTGGTGCCCCTGAAGGCTATGTTCTTTCGTATGGAGGTGCTGGCGTTCGCATAGTCAATCTCGTCAGAGAGGTGGATGATGGAACGGAGGTATATCAAAATTCTAAGGAAGATATTCTTCATGGCGAATCAGATTAATTAAAGGTGCAAAAAACGGCAAAATATTTGAATTACGCAAGTGCCATTAGCGGAAAATGCTTCTAAAGGTAATCAGCATGGGGAAGATTTCAACACGGCCTAAAAGCATGATAATCATGGCAACCACCTTTTGAAATCCCAACAGCCCGGCATAGTTGCATTCCAAGCAATTGGTGGAGCTGACGCGCTCGGAAAAGGAACTCTGTTCGGGCAATCTGGACATCGCTATGACGACTACGGTGGCCCCCGTGCTGATGGCGAGCATGTTCAAGTTCATGAAGAATCATTATCCTTCCCTCCGGCTGCGGACAGAGGAAATGATTACTTCCACCATTTTATCAAAACTGAAGAAAGCGGAGATTGACATGGGTATTGTGGCTTCCGCCGTCAACGACCCCGACCTGCTTGAAGTGCCTTTGTATCAGGAAAGGTTTTATGCCTATGTCTCTCCGGAAGACACCATGATGCAACTGGAGAGCATAGAAAAGGCTCACGTGCTCGATCATCCCGTCTGGATTATGAGAGACGGCGTACAACTGTTTGACCGTTCCATGCTGAAGCCCGACGAGGTGTTTACATACGAGAAGATGTACGAAGGCGGCAGGGTAGGGGTGTTGATCCAAATCGCCAATGAAAACGGAGGCATCACAATCATCCCTGAGACGCACATTAGGCTGTTGCCAGAATCGATGCAGCGGTGCCTGAAACCTATCGTTAACCCTGAGCCGAAAAGAACTATCTGTCTGGCATTCAGGAAGGATTATATTCATGAGCGGATGATGAACATGGTGGTGAAGACCATTAAGACCATCATTCCTTCGGAGATGTGGGACGATACGATTCGTACGGATTATTTGAGGCTATAACTTGGCCGCGACTACCTCGGCGATTTGCTCCAACCATAGTTGGTCGGTGGTGTCGAAGGTGGCCAACTTTTCGCTGTCGATGTCCAAGACACCGATGACTTCTCCACCTTTTATTAATAGAGGCACCACGATTTCGCTGCGTGACTCGCTGCTGCAGGCAATATGTCCGGGGAATTGCTCCACGTCTTCCACCACGAGGGTCTTCTTCTCTTTCCATGAAGTGCCGCATACGCCTTTGCCGAATCCGATGCGGGTGCAGGCCACCGGACCTTGGAAGGGACCGAGTACCAATTGGCTATCCATAACGCGGTAGAAGCCTGTCCACCAGAAATGAAAGGCCTCATGAATCAATGCGGCTACATTGGCCATGTTGGCGATAGGGTCGCTTTCGTCCTTTACCATCGCCTTGACTTGTGAGAGAAGGAGTTTGTAGGTTTCTTGTTTGTCCATGATTATGCTGATTTAGGTTGCAAAGGTAATGAAAATCAAAATGAAGATAATGAAAAGAACTACGAATTGAACGAATTTTACGAATGATGATGTTGGAGTTTTGCAGCCAAGGCTGCGAATGCATACGAATTCGTATCCATTCGCAACGAAGTTGCAAAATTCTATCTGGGATAATTCGTTTCATTCGTAAAAATTCGTAGTTAAGTCTTGAAAATTCGTATTTTTGCGCTCCTTTTAAAGCACGAAAATGAAAAAAGACATTCCCGTATTGCTGCTTACCGGCTATCTCGGTAGCGGCAAGACCACTTTGGTCAACAAGATACTGAACAACCGCAAGGGCATTAAGTTTGCCGTGATTGTCAACGATATAGGTGAAGTGAACATCGATGCCGACCTGATTGAGAAAGGCGGCGTGGTGGGACAGAAAGACGACAGTTTGGTCGCCTTGCAGAACGGCTGCATTTGCTGCACCTTGAAGATGGATCTCATTCAACAGCTGCACGAGATTATCGTCATGAAGAAGTTCGACTACATCGTCATCGAGGCCAGCGGAATCTGCGAGCCTGAGCCCATCGCCCAGACCATCTGCTCATTCCCCAATATGGCTTGGCAACTCACCAAGGACGGCCTGCCCATTCTTGACTGCATTGTGACCGTTGTCGATGCCCTGCGGATGCAGAGCGAGTTTGGCTGTGGCGACGACCTGATGAAGAAGAATCTGGCTGAGGACGATTTGGAGAGCTTGGTCATCCAGCAGATTGAGTTCTGCAATATCATCCTGCTCAATAAAGCTTCGGAGATTACCCCCGAGGAACTGGGTCGCGTGAAGAGCATCATCCGCGCTTTGCAGCCTACTGCCGAAATCATCCCCTGCGACTACGGCGAGGTCGACTTTGACAAGATACTGCACACGGGTATGTTTGACTTTGATAAGGTAGCCACTTCGGCTACTTGGATTAAGGCTGTGGAAGGTGCCGTGGAGGAGGAACATCACCATGATGACGACGATGAGGAGGAAGAGCATCACCATCATCATGACCACGATGAAGAAGAGGAAGAGCATGAACATCACCACCATCATCATGACCACGATGATGACGACGATGATGAAGAGGAGCACGGGCATCACCACCACCATCACCACGACCATGAAGGGGGTGAGGTGGAGGAATACGGCATCGGCACCTTCGTGTATTACCGTCGTCAGCCTTTCAACATGGCCCGTTTCGATGAGTTTGTGGCTCGCAAGCTGCCGAAGAACGTCATCCGTGTGAAGGGCATCTGCTACTTCAAGAACGAGATGGACAACTGCTACATCTTTGAGCAGGCTGGCAAGCAGGTGCAGCTCCGCGATGCGGGTTTGTGGTTCGCCACGATGTCCCCTGACGAATTAGAGATGATGATGGACCGTGAACCCACCCTGCGCCGCGACTGGGACGACACCTACGGCGACCGCATGCAGAAGCTCGTCTTCATCGGCCAGCACATGGACCAGGAAACCTTGACTAAGGACTTGGATGCTTGCTTGACGGTGTGATTACACTTTGTTTTTATTTCCAAAGTTCCAGAAACAGAGCTTTATAAGCTTCTACCTTCTTTTCAAAGGCCAAGGGATATGCTCTTGATGACGAGGGCAGCCGGTGAAGAAACAAATCCTTTTCGAGTTCGGTTCTTTGACCCAAGGCTGGAGTACGATCAATGCCGAAATAGTCACAGATGACTCCCGTGGCTTTCTCTCCTGTGGTGGCGATGGTGTGGCATTGGGGTATTTGTTGCAGCAAGGCTCTGAGATCCGTCGCTTTCACAATCTCCAAGTAGGCATCTGAGGCGTTGTCTTTCAGCCGCTTTACGGTTTGGGCAGTGTCGTATAGGGCAATCCCTTTCTGGTTCAGGAAATCCACAATCTTTTCCTTGAGGAAACGCTTTCCTGCCACGTCCACGAAATAGTTTCGGTCGTTGAACCACGCAGCCCCTTCAATGCGCCAGTGGTCGTTCTGGAAGTTAGGGTAATAGAACTCCATGCACCAGCGTTGTCTTGGTGGTGGAAAACTGCCCAAAAAGAGCAGTCGCGCGTTTTCAGGAAGGAAAGGTTCCAAAGGGTGTTGCTCGAGGGTCATAGCATGATGGGTTTGGGCTTCTCTTTTCGCAGTTTCAAGAGGCTATTGTTTTGGCGTGGAATCATCGGGGCTGTTCAGGAACTTCTCATCCGTCAAGGTATTGAGGAAGGCTTTGAGCCAAGCCTTTTCTTCAGGAGTGAGTTGTACGCCGCCATCCATCACATGGTGCATCAGCGGGTTGATGGTTTCTGAGTCTTTCACGCCTTCGCTGTAGAAGTCGATGACTTCATCCAAAGTGGTGAAGCGTCCGTCGTGCATATAGGGACTTGAAACGGCGATGTTGCGAAGGGTGGGGGCTTTGTAGGCACCTCTGTCCCAATGGCTGCCTGTGACGGCTGAGCGGTCCTCAGGGTCGTTAAACTCATCGTCCAGGCCGTTGTTGTAGAACAGGTTGGTGGTCATCAAGGCAAGTCCGCCGCCTCCGTGACAATGGAAGCAGTCGGCACCGTCTTCGGTGCAGAAGAGTTCGTAGCCCGCCAGTTCGTCCTCGGTGAGTTGTTCTTCGCCTTTTAGATAGCGGTCGAATTTGCTGTCTGCAGAGACCAGACTTCTCACGTACTGGGCGATGGCGCGTTCAATATTGATAAAGGTGATGTCGCGACTGCCGAAGGCTTTCTCGAACATGGTAGGATAGTCGCTAGTCTTTTGCAGGTATTTGACTACCTCGTTGGTGTCGGCATTGATTTCGACGGGACTGGTGACTGCGGCCATGACCATATCCTCCAGAGAGGCTACGCCACCGTTCCAGCCTAAGCCGGTGCGGTTCCATGCTAGGTTGACCAAAGGCAGCATGGCGTGGTGGGTGTGGATTGGCGCGCCGTATTCAAAGTTGTGCTCCCGATGGTGGCACGAGGCGCAACTGCGGATGCCGTCGGTGCCATCGCGACCTGAGAGACGAGGGTCGGAAAATAGTTTCTTTCCCAAGGCTACGCCCTCTTCTGTCATGGGATTGTTGTCGGGAATATTGTTCTTTGTGGGGAAGTAAGAAGGCTGGGGCAAGTCATAAGGAGTAGGGGTATATTGCGGCACCTCTGGTTTGCAAGAGGTGACGGCCATGGTCAAGCAGACTATTGATAATAGGAGTATGGATTTCAGTCCTTTCATGGATTTACTTGGTATTGCTTCGCTCCTCGCTATGACGCGAAGCGGCTGATGATACTCTCTCTTTGACGTTTTCCCAGCTCCAAAAACGTGGCTTGGGTGCGGCTTTCTGCATGATGCGGTTGAATTCTTCTACAAGCTCTTCTTTTTTCATGTCTTTATTGTTTTGCTCTTCAAAAACGCTCCAAGTGAATACGTCCTGTCCGTTCTCCTTCAGAGTCTGTTGTGCGACTTGGTTCTGCATGATGGCGCTGCCAAATTCGTTGAAATCGTAAAGGTTGGGATCGCGGAACCAATTGTCGATGATCATGGTCAAATCGAGTTGGTTTTCTGTGTTTTCCGTAAGGGCTAAGTCGATGGGCAGTTCCGCGATGAAATAGTTTTGGTAGAACTCGCTATGGTCCGCGTTTTGCCCAATACCGAGGTGGATGGCCAAAGGCGCAAGATGACCTTCCGTGTCCAAATACTTCCCATTGAGTTTCATGTAGTGGTAGCCGCCACCAAGCAAATCGGGCCAAAACATCTCCGACTCAGGTGGGTCGGTGAAGAGGCCAGTTCGGTTGTATTCCTCGTCCAAGCCGAAAACGAAACGCAGTGCTTTGTAGGTTCCAACGGGAATGGAAGTAATGTTAATCGCGTGACTTTCAGGAATATTAGTGTCGATGTAAAAAATCTTTGGCTCCAATGCAACCCACTCGCTGCGCTCGTCCTGAAGTTCCATCTTGGAAATGAACCACTGGATTTCGGTAATCATGAACTCGTTTTCGGCTTCGTTGCGGTAGCATAAACTGTCGGTAATCAGCGGTTTGCCGTTGACGGAATAGTTGATACTGACGCTCATATCGCCATGGCTTGCGGGCTTGGTGCAAGAAACGGCTATGATGGCGGCCAAAACCAATGTCAAAAACTGTACTTTTTTCATCGTTGTATGCAAATCGGCTGCAATGATACAAATATTTTGCCAAATAGTGTTCGTTTTTGGTAAGGAGTGTTGATTTCGGTGAAAATGTTTATTTTTGCAGGCGGAAAACAAATACATCAATTATGACACAGAATGTAGGATTGAACAAAGCGCAGATGGATTTCCTTCGCCTGCTGGCGCATTTCACTACCGAGGAAGAAGTGAATGAACTTAATGATGTGGTGTGCCAATATTATGCTCGAAAAATCGACGAGGAGATGGACAGGCTTTGGGATGAAGGCAAATGGAGCAACGAAATGATTGAGGAGACTTTGCACGAACACCTTAGAACGCCTTACAATGCCTAATCCTCGAAAAATTGTCCTTGACACCAACTGCCTTATTGCCTCGCTTTCGCGCCACGGTGAGTATTATTCTGTTTGGAAAGATTTTCAGGCGGGGAAATACACTTTGTGCGTTTCCACTTCCATTTTGGAAGAATACGAGGAAATCATCGGGCGAAAGACTTCTACGGTGGTCGCAAAGAATGTCATCGCTTTGCTTCTGAAGAGTAAGAATGTGGAGCTTATCCAGCCGTATTTTAATTTCCATTTGATAGAAGCCGACCATGATGATGACAAGTTTGTGGATTGTGCTTTTGCCGCAGATGCTGCTTATATCGTTTCCGACGACAAGCATTTCAACATTCTTGAAAAGGTTATTTTTCCGAAGATTTTTGTCCTGAGGCTTCGGGAGTTTATGAAAATCCTCGAAAATGGGTGATTTCTGTCATATCTCATTCTCGAAAATTTGATTATTTTTGCTATCTAAATCAGAAAACCTATGGCAGAATTTAAGATTGGCGACAAAGTGAACTTCCTCAGCACCGTCGGTGGAGGTAAAGTGACGAAGATAATAGACTCAAGAATGGTAATGGTCGAAGTGGAGGACGGCTTCGAAATCCCTACTCTCATTTCGGATTTGGTACTTGATTATCGCTCGATGCCTGCTCCTTCAAAGCAGCAGGAAAAGGTAGATCAGGTGCAGAAAGAGGTTCAGGGACAGGAGCTTCTGAAGCAACAACAGGCCGATGAAGCCCGCAAGGGTGGCCTGCGCCGCTTCGCCAAAGAAGCTGAAAAGGAGGGCGTTTATCTGGCTTTCGTGCCTCACGATCAGCAGTGGCTCCTCACGGGTTTGATGGACGTGGTGCTGGTCAACCATACGCCTTATGAGATGCTCTATACCTTTACCATCAAGGAGGAGGACAAGTTTTCTAACGTGGACTACGGGCAGATGGACCGATACGAGAAGGTGGTAGTAGAGACCGTCTCTCGCGACGACTTGGAGTATTGGCTCAATGGTGTGGTGCAGGCTCTGCTGACGGCTGAGACCTCCGACTGCATGATGCTTCCGCTCAATGCGCCTTTCTCGCTGCGCGTGGGTCGCTTCATGAAGGAGGGCAGCTATCTGCCTTCGGGCATCCTGGGCGAGAAGTCGGTGATGGTCTGCCTCTCCGAGTTGATTGCCCTGAAGCACGGCGACGGCGACTTCACCCGAATCATGAAGGAGGGCATGGGCGCACAAGCTCCGGCAAAGTCTTTGGTGAAGCAGGAGGCTCCTATCGACAAGCACCGTACAGGTCCGGGCGAGGCAGTCGTGGATTTGCATATCGGCGAACTGGTGGACAATATCCTCGGAATGTCGAGCCACGATATGTTCAAGATTCAGACGGACTACTTCAAGAAGATGCTCGACAGCGCCATCGCAGCTGATTATAATAAGGTGACGTTCATCCACGGTGTGGGCAACGGGGTACTGAAGAACGCCATCATCGAGGCCCTGAAGGACTACCATAACACCGAAAACCGTATGGCCAGCATCGCCAAGTTCGGCGTTGGGGCTATTGATGTCATCATCACGGAGAAGGGTAAATAAAAAAGCGGCCCGAAGACCTTCGGACCGCTTTATGAACCGTATGAAATGGTTTAGTCATCGATTTCAGTCACCTTAAAGTTTTTGTTAAACTTGACTTCGAGGCGGTTGCCCAGTTCAATCTCCCAGCCTCGGCGTTCCTTTTTGATTTTGGTAATGGCCTGGCCGGCGAAGTTGGTCTTCGCGTAAGTGGCGATGGCTTCAGGAACGAGCTCGGCAGGCACGCCGATGGCGGAGTGCTCGCAGTCAATCTTTTTCCATTCTGAGCTCTTGTTGAACTCGATTTTCGTGCCGTCGTTCAGCAAGACCTCGTATTCGTCCCACTCGGAGTTCACCGTGAGGATGTTAGCCTCGGGGAAATACTGCTGGACGAACTTGGTGATGGCGGGATAATTGGTTCCGTTGTTTTGCGCCAGGGCTGTGGACATGCTGAAGCCCATGATGGCAATGAAAGCTGTTAGAATACCTAAGTGTTTCATTTTCATGAAGATTTTGAGTTAGTAAATTAAAGGGAATTAAAAAAGGGAAGTGAACCCGCAGGGAATCGAACCCTGAGCTAAGGAACCGGAATCCTTTATTTTATCCATTAAACTACGGGTCCAGCTTTGTGGCGGCAAAGATACAAAGTTTTTGGTTACATATAAGGTGAATGCCCTTTTTTCGTACCTTTGCCGCCCGAAAATCTAATAATCAAAAGAATAAAGGAGTTTAGCATGATTAACGAAAAACTGAAACAACAAATCCTGTCGTATGCCTACCTGGTGTTTGGCTCGGCACTTTTCGCCATCGGCGATGTGATGTTTGTGAACCCTTACCACTTGGCCCCCGGCGGCGTCTACGGTCTGGCCAACGTGTTTAACGCCCTGTGGGGATGGAAGATTTCCTTGGCGGGCATTTGCATGGACATCCCTTTGCTCATCATCGGCACCATCATACTGGGGCCCAAGTTTGGCGTCAAGACGATTATCTCGGTTGTCCTGATACCGGTGTTCACCTATATTGTTGAAACCTGGTGGGGCTATGCGCCTGTCATCCACGACGGTGCGTTCTTCGACACCGAGCTGCAGTCGTCGCTGTTCTTCATGGACGGCGAGGTGCAGCGCTACTTCATGCCCGACTTCTTCCTGAACACGGTGGTCGCCGGTCTTATCTACGGCGTGGCCATCGGTGTCATCTTCCGCTCGGGCGCCACCTCGGGAGGCTCTGACATCATCGCCATGATTGCCCACAAATACACCAAGATCAGCCTCGGCACGCTGGTGCTGGTTGTGGACAGCATCATCTCGCTGACCACCCTCGTGGCCTTCGAGGACATCCGCCTGCCCATCTATTCCATCATCCTCATCTTCATCGAAAGCAAGATTATCGACCTCGTGGTGGAAGGCGTGAAGAGCTACAAGACGGCCTTCATCGTGACGGACAAGATTGACGAGGTGCGCGACTTCATCATCAAGGACCTTGACCGCAGCGGCACGGTCTTCGCGGGCAGCGGCCTCTATCAGGGCGCTGAGCGCAAGATGATTTACGTGACCCTCAACCGCAGCGACTTGGTGAAGCTGAAGTCCAACCTCCGTTTCCTCGACCCCAACGCTTTCGTCAACGTGATTGAAAGCTCCGAAATCATGGGCAACGGATTCAAGGCGCTGCCTACGGAGTAAATAGTTGGTTGACCTCACCCCCTGGCCCCCTCTCCAACGTGGCGAGGGGGAACGCGAAGCGACCCAAGGGACCGTCTTTCATCCATAATCAATCTGCAACGCCATGCCACAGACAAAGACCATCAAAATCTTCCTCGGCTCATCCATCACGGAGCTGCACTATGAACGACTGCATCTGGCTGACTACCTGATGAACTCCGTCCGCCCGATATTTGAAAACGACGGTATTAGGATTGAAGTGATTAAATGCGAAGACATACATTCGGGAAATATCGGAGAGCTGCCGCAAGATACGATTGATGAACTTTTAAGGAATTGCGACGTATCCGTCTTCATGTTCAAGGCAAAAGCTGGCAAGGATACTGTTCATGAGTTTGATGTGGCACGAGAAACGCAGAAAACCAAACGGCACGAAATCTATGTCTATTGTTTCGATGTGCCTGAAGCAGAGAAAAAAGCAGAACTGGTAGATTTCCAAAACCGCTTGATTGAGGAAAGATTCTATTGGTATTCCTGCAAAGACATTACCGACTTGGAATCCCAGTTCGTCCTTGGGCTGCTGAAATATGAAAGGCAACTGTTAGGAATGCACCCCGCTACGGATATTGAGCAGGAAAGCATCTTAGAAAAGGATGGAGATGCATTATTTGAAAAGTACGAGCAAAATGAGCAGGCGCATGAGCAAACACAAGCTCCGCTCCAAAATGAAATCCACCAGCGTATCGACGAACTCTTGCAGCAGACCAAGACCGTGATGGAGAACGAGGACGACACCATTGCCGAAAGAATCTTCAAAGTGATTGAGCTGTACAAGAAAGCCGAACGCTGGGCCAAAGCCACAGCCTATAACAAGAAGAAATACTCCGACTTGTTGTTTAACTACGCCAGATTCTTGCTTGATTATGGGCTGTATAAAGATGCCGAATCAATCTACCTCCGCCAGATTCCCCTTGCCGAGGAATTATATGGTATGGAGGATGAAAAAACCGCCACCTCTTACAATGATATCGGAGAGGTGTATCGTAAACAAGGCGACTACAGCAAGGCATTGGAGTATTATCAAAAGGCTATGGAGATAGATGAGAAAGTGTTAGGCAAAGAACATTCTGGCACCGCTACTGACTACAACAATATCGGCGCGGTGTATGATGCCCAAGGCGACTACGTCAAGGCTTTGGAGTACTATCAAAAGGCTTTGGCGATATTGGAGAAAGTCCTCGGCACAGAGCATCTCGACATCGCTTCCTCCTACATCAATATAGGCAGGGTGTATGATAACCAAGGAGACCACGCCAGGGCCTTGGAGTATTGTCAAAAGGCTTTGGCGATATTGGAGAAAGTCCTCGGCACGGAGTATCCCGACATAGTCACCTCTTACAACAATATCGGCTTGTTGTATGATGAACAAGGCAACTATGGCAAAGCCTTGGAGGATTTTCAAAAGACTATGGAGATAAATGGGAAAGTGTTAGGCAAAGAAAACATCCCGACACTGCTACTGACCATAACAATATTGCTGGAGTGTATTATGACCAAGGCAACTAAGGCAAGGCTTTGGAATACTATTAAAAGGCCTTGGAGTACTATCAAAAGGCTTTGGCGATAAAGGAGAAAGTCCTCGGCACGGAGCATTCCGCCACCGCCACCTCCTACAACAATATCGGCGGGGTGTATTTGGGACAGGGTGATTATGACAAGGCTTTAGAGTATTTGACCAAAGCTTATTTGATATATGAGAAAGTATTAGGTTCAAAGCATCCTGATACTGCAAATGTATTAGTTGGGATAAGCATTGTACAGCAAGCCATGAACCCAAACGGCAAAACAAAAAAAGGCTTCTTACAGCGTCTTTTCGGAGAATAGCCTGAAAGAAGGAACAAATCATCAGGGGCGGCTGCCACGGTGTGACAGCCCTACAGGGTCGGGCTTGTAGGGCTGTCGTATCAGGGCAGCCGTTTTTTCTGTACAGTAGCCCTCACCCCGGCAGAGATACCCTCACCCCCCGAGCCCCTCTCCCCGAGGCGAGGGGAGGCGCAAAGCGACGCGGAGACGCGGCATATTAATAAAGGTGTCCGTCAGGCCAGCGTCCGCCAGGCACCCCTCTCCACATTGGAGAGGGGCAGGGGGTGAGGTCAGGAAATCCGCAATGCCGCGTCTTTGCTGACAGTGGGTCATCCCACTGTTTCTGCCGTCAGGCCAGCGTCCGTCAGGCACCCCTCTCCACATTGGAGAGGGGCAGGGGGTGAGGTCAGAAACGCCCCAAGCCGAGGCGAGATTTCCGGATTTTTTTTCTCTCACCCCCTTGCGAGGTGTTTTTCTTATGTTTATTTTTGCAGGCGGAGCGGGTAGCGGCTTCGGCAACCTTGCCGAACTTCGGCAAACCTGAAAATCGGCTTCGGCAACCTTGCCGAACTTCGGCAAATCTGAAAATCAGTTTCGGGAGCCTTGCCGAACTTCGGAAAACCCGAAAATCGGCTTGGGCGGCCTTGCCGAACTTCGGAAAACCCGAAAATCGGCTTGGGCGGCCTTGCCGAACTTCGGAAAACCCGAAAATCGGCTTGGGCGGCCTTGCCGAACTTCGGAAAACCCGAAAATCCGCTTGGGCAGCCTTGCCGAGCTTCGGAAAAAGCGACACGGTTATTAACTCTATTATAAACAATCAAAAAACAACCAGACTATGAACATTAACGCAAAATTAGTCAACTCGATTGACTGCCATTCAATGGACAACACCTCTGTCCTCG
>Ga0310690_10000440_pt1 | contig 90152 bp, 79 predicted proteins | sample AusTroGonzalo_MG_2_FD_207661 | JGI IMG/M metagenome (GOLD analysis project Ga0310690, IMG submission 207661) | Bovine rumen microbial communities from tropical cattle in Woodstock, Queensland, Australia - Gonzalo_04 (v2) (version 2) | ecosystem: Host-associated > Mammals > Digestive system >...
GCGCTTCTCTTTCTACTTATTTCGCGCAAAAAGAAAAGAGTCCCGATGTATAAACACACGAAACTCCATTTCTTTATTACATGCAGCTATAAGTCGAGAGCAGCTGCTTGTTCTACATTGTTGTGATCCGAAGATTAAACAAGTTCTTTTCTAAGCGCTTCGCCGGACAGCGGGCTGAGATATGCCGGAGCAATATCCAGAACTGTCTTACAACCTGTAACGCCTTCCTTAGAAAGACGAGCTACGGCACGAGCGTAAGCAACGAGAACGCCGGCTGTGAATTCCGGGTTGGAATCCAGCTTGAGGCTGTACTCGATGATGTGCTTGTTTTCCTTGTTGAAACCGGAAACACCGGAACGGAAGCAGAAACCGCCGTGCGGGATACCGCTGTGGTTCTTCTGCAGTTCTTCTTCTGTGATGAAGTGTACGGTTGTATCGTAATCTGCGAAGTAATTCGGCATAGTCTTGATATCGTTCTCGATCTGTGCAAGATCAGCGCCTTCTTCCGGTACTACGAAGCACTCACGTGTGTGCTTCTGACGAGTTGTCAACTCAGGCTGAGAACCGGAGCGGACTGCCTCAAGAGCACTCTCTACCGGGATCGTATACTGCTTGCCGTTCTTAACACCCTTTACGCGACGGATCGCATCAGAGTGACCCTGGCTTACGCCCTTGCCCCAGAATGTATAGCTCTCACCTTCCGGCAGGATGGACTGGGAATAGATTCTTGCAAGAGAGAACATACCCGGGTCCCAGCCGACGGAGATCGCACCGACAGTGCCGGCCGCCTTAGCTGCTGCATCAACTTCTTCAAAGTGAGTAGGGATATTTGCGTGTGTATCAAAACTGTCAACAATGTTGAACATCGAAGCAAGCTTCGGGCTCTGCTCCGGAAGATCTGTGGCGCTGCCGCCGCAGAGGATCATGACATCGATCTGATCCTTCATGGATGCACAATCGTTAACAGACATTACTTTTGCCGTCTTTGTCTGAATCTGGAGCGAAGCCGGGTCACGACGAGTAAATACTGCCACCAACTCCATATCCGGATTCTGCATGATACTGGCTTCTACACCTCTACCTAAATTACCATAACCATAAATACCAATTCGAATCGACATTTGCAATTTACTCCTTTGTAATATTCAAACTAATACGAAGTATATCACTCAATTTGGTAATACACAATCAAATTATGAAACTATTCATAGTTAAAATTGCATATTCGGAATCAAAACGAAAATACAGCAGTCCTTTAAAAGACAACATCTCGTATCGTCTATAATATACTATAATGATTTTATGGAAAAAGCACTTCACAAAATCTCTGTCCGTGCTCTCAGTGAGCGTATTTACCGTACCGGTTCTCTTTACGGAGCCGGCTTTGGCGGCGTTACCGGACAGGAAGGCACAAGAGTACACCAGCGTGTCTTTCAGGATCTGAAGAAACAATACGAAACGGACGAGGTCCTTTCCGAGTATTCACTGTCTAAAGAAATCGAGTTTGAACTGTTCCGTCTGCAGATTGCAGGCCGTGCAGATTGTGTTCTGGAGCAGACAGATGCGGTTTCCGGGCAAAAGAAAGTCGTAGTATTCGAAATCAAGACGCATAACCGTGTAGTAGAGAATGTCGATCAACTGGTACTTCCGACACACGAGGCACAGGTGAAACTTTATGCCCATATGTATTATTGCGCAAATCCGAATGTGGAAGATTTAACGATCACTCTACGATATGTCTCTGCAATAACCTATCAGTTTCTCGAAAAGGCTAAGGTCTTCACCCGTTCGGAGGCAGCCGATTTCTTCGATGAAACCGTCTCGCTTTACTGTGCCGAGGCGAACCGCATTCATGAATACGAAAACCAGAGAAATGATTCCATTGCCGGTCTGAAGTTCCCCTACCCTGTCATTCGTGCCGGGCAAAGAGACTTCATGCAGGCAGTGCTTTCGACTCTGAAACACAAGGAAACCCTGATTGCCGAGGCACCGACAGGTATCGGCAAGACCATCAGTACGGTTTATCCGGCTATCAAATGGCTGCCGCATGCCCAGGAAGGCAAAATATTCTATCTCACAGCGAAGCAGGCCACACGGGAAGTGTGTGATAAGGCACTGAACGATATGAGGCAGCAGGGGCTTGTGCTCAAATCGATCCTCCTGTCCCCCAAGGAAAATATGTGTATTGTCGGCGAGGATTTCTGTGACAGCAAATTCTGCAAATACGCCGAAGGCTACTATACACGGCTAAACGCCGCACTGGAGGAACTTTACACACTTGACGCCATCTATCCCGAGGACATCCGCCGGACTGCACAAAAACACAAGATCTGTGCGCACGAACTGCAGCTGGATGCTTCAAATATGTGTGATGTCATTATCTGCGACTATAATCACGCTTTCCATCCGAGGATCCATCTTCAGAGATACTTCGTGGCCAGTGACTTTTGCCATACACTGCTGATCGACGAGGCCCACAACATGATTTCACGTTCCAGAGATATGTTCAGCGCCGATTTTTCAAGAAGTACGCTTCTGGCTGCGCTGCCGCTTCTTTCGGAGATCTCGCCCAAAACCGCCAAGTATGCCGGGCAGATCGCCGACTATTTTTCCGTGATGGATTACGCCTTTGAAAAGGGGTCAGCCGGTCTGAATATCGTGGAAAGTAAGATCTCAGAGAAAGATATACTTATCGGTGAAGATTTCCGTGCTGCAAAAGCACCGCCACATACGTTGTATCAGATCCTCTGGGCATTATGTTTTCACATCGCGAATATACTAAGCGAACTGGAAGACCGCGGTAAACGGCGGATCCTCTCTGAATTCTACTTTGAAGCGCGCTTCTTCCTGACGATCCTGGAATCGTATTATGATGATGCGTATATTCTGGAGGCTACCCGTTCAGGCATTTGTGAGAACGATCAATACGATGTTACCGTGCGGCTGGACTGTCTGGATGCGTCTGAGAAGATCTGCAATGTCTTGAAAGATGCACACAACGCAGTCTTCTTCTCGGCAACGATGTCGCCGGCCCAGTATTACCAGAGCATGATCGTGGGAAAGGACATCTCCTTTTCAAAGATGCTGCAGCTGCCAAGTCCTTTTCCACCGGAAAACCTGCAGGTACTGGTGATCAATGACATAAAGACCACATATCAGGAGCGCCATTTTACTGCCGAGACGATCAGTGGCACGATCCTTCGTATGGTTCGCGGCCACAAGGAAAACTTCATGGTCTTCTTCCCGTCTTTTGCTTATATGGAAATGGTCTACGAACGTCTGATGAAGGAGTCGTTGAAGATTCCGGATATGGAGATCATGATGCAGCGTCCGGGTATGGGCGAAGACGAGAAGAAACGCTATCTTACGCGCTTTGATTCCCATGGACGCAAGACTCTTCTGGGACTTGCAGTTCTTGGCGGGCATTTCGGCGAAGGCATCGATCTTGCAGGCGACCGCCTGAAAGGCGCTTTTATTGTAGGCGTCGGACTTCCGCAAATATCGAAAGAGCGCGAGATCCTGTCCCAGTACTTCCAGAACAAGTTTCACGACGGATTTGCCTACGCTTACAAGTTTCCGGGCTGGGAAAAAGTCCTTCAGGCCGCAGGCCGCGTGATCCGAAACGAGGAGGACAAAGGATTCATCGTGCTTATGGACGAGCGGTATTCACGGGAAGATTATGTGATGCTTTATCCGGAACACTGGAAAACAACGGAATATACACACGATCAGGCCGAGATCAACTGGGATGAAATGATCTGATCAGACCGGCGGCAACGAATCGATAATGGACATCTTATCGTAGTTCTTTTCGAGGCGTTCGCAAAGATGACGGTGCGTTACGTCACAGAGATCATCCAGTACGTAGTCTGCGGCGTGAAAAGCACTGAGCCTTTCGAGTTTTGCATCTCTTATGTAACGCAATGCCTCCACACAGCCGGAAGAGACAAAACGGTAATCCTGTGCTTTGGCCACACAGGCCACATTGGAGCAGAACAGACGGCATTTCGTAAACGAAAACGCATAAGTCGGCATCTCGTTGGGTTTGCCGCAATCGCAATCGTGGAGATCAAATCCGAAGCCCAGCGCGTCCATCAGGCGCCATTCAAAAGCCGCGACGATCTGGCGGTACTTTTCCGTGTGGGTGGAAAGATCATAGAGAACATACAGCAGAAGCGGATAGATCGCCTGCGCCGACTCGATATCCACAACAGTATCCAGAACAACTTCAAGAATGTGGGAAGCGGCGGTCAATGCTTCGAAAGAGTCATACAATCCCTTAAAACTCTCAACCGTCTCCCCTTCTTTAAGATAGTAGAAACCTTTACTTTCACTCAATACAAAATCGCCGAGAAGCGGCGGTGTGGCAAGCGGTGCCAGTCTTGAGGAATGTTTCTTCGCGCCGGGAACCATGACCTTCAGAAGACCATGCTTATGCGAAAGCATCGTTACGATCGCATCCTGATCACGATGCGGACGGTTATGGATCACAACTGCACGCAAAGAAATGGTGGCGCCCATAGATCAATCATCCTTCTTCGTATAACCGAATTCGTTGAGGAATACCTGCTTATTCTTCCAATCCTTTCGTACTTTTACATAAAGATCGAGGAATACTTTACAGTCTGTCATTTTCTCGATGTTCTGTCTGGCTGCAGTGCCGATCCGCTTGATCATCTGGCCGTTTTTGCCGAGGAGGATGCTCTTGTGGGAATCCTTCTCACAAATGATTGAAGCGTGGATCCTGATCAGAGAACGGTCGTAACTGTCTACGGCATCATCCTTCAGTTCCTCTTCGAAAGAATCGATCTCCACAGCCGTACCATGCGGGATCTCTTCGTTGGTAAAGTGAAGGATCTGTTCACGGATAAGTTCAGCCGAAATCTCGCGTTCAGACTGGTCTGTCACTTCTTCCATCGGGAAGTATCTCGGCTGGGACGGAAGCTTACTGATGATCACATTCATAAGTTCTTCTATTCCATCCTCTTTCAAAGCCGAAATCGGGATGATCTCTTCAAAATCCGCCATCGCGGAATAGTTTGCAATAAGCGGCAGTAAAGATTCTTTGGTGACCGCATCCGCTTTATTTACAACAAGAAGCAATGGCTTCTTCAACTTCTTCGCCGTCTCTACAGCCTTCTTCTCGACATTGGCAGGTTTACTGAAACGCCCGTCCACCATCAGCACGACAACATCGGCGCCCTTGGCGGCACGGAAGGAAGAATCGACCATAAACTCAGAAAGCTTGGATTCCGGACGATGGATACCGGGCGTATCAACAAAGATCACCTGGGCATCTTCGCGGTTATATATCGCAGAGATATTCGTTCTGGTCGTCTGCGGCTTATGGGATACGATCGCGAGCTTCATTCCGGAAATTGCGTTCAGCAAAGTGGATTTGCCGACATTCGGACGGCCGATCAGCGCGCAGTATCCGCAGTGCGGCAGTATCTCGCCGACCGGATGGAGATCTTCATTAGAGGCATCCGCTAATGACTTGCCGGGAGCTGCCATGCCGCCGTTTTCTGTCTTTTTCGCTTCGGCTTCCTTATTTCTCGGAAGACCGATATTTACCATGATCTCTTCCTGGATCTGAAACATCTTCTCTTCATCCCGGCCATGTTCATGGTCAAAGCCAAGAAGATGCAGGAAAGAATGCACTGCCAGGAAAACCATTTCACGCTCGAGGGAATGACCGTATTCTTCGGCCTGTTTTTTCGCGCGTTCCGGACAGATGACCACATCGCCGATCATCAGGGTCTTCTTCCCGTCCTCATCATATGAATAATCGTATGGCATTAGGTCAGACGAAAGCTTGCCGTCAACCATGTCGAGCACCGGAAACGAAAGCACATCCGTCACCTTATCGATGCCACGGTGCTCGGCATTCAGTTTTCGGATCGCGAAACTGCCCACCAAACGTATGTCGGCGCACACTTCGAAAGAAGCGGCGTGGATGCGCGGGTCGATATATGCGGACGAAAGCAGCGTGGAGAGTGCTTTTGCCACATCAGAAGCAAAAATCTTCTCCTCTTCTTTAGTATAGGAACGTGTCTGATTATAGATCTGTATACTCATTCAGGATACTTCACCCTTTCATGGAAGAAGCCGGCGTATACCTGTATAAAAGCACTGATGATCAGTTCAAGATCATGAAATGACAGATCAGACTTGACCAGCTGGTCTTCTTCGATTTTTTGTTTAATGATCTTGCGGCACAGAGCCTCGGTCTCCTCGAGATCCCTTACACCCTTGGAACGGATCGCGGCTTCGCATGAGTCAGCGATCATGATGATTGCCGACTCCTTAGTGGACGGAACCGAACCCTTATAGCTGAAATCGGATTTATTCGGAAGCGGCTCACCTTTTTCCTCTGCGTCTTTCTTCGCTTTCTGATAGAAATATCCGGGGCAGGTCGTTCCATGGTGTTCCAGGATAATACTCTGGATCGGCAAAGGCAGATATGCCTTCTTAGCAAGTTTCAATCCGTCGGACGGATGTGCAGTGATGATCTGGATACTCTTTTCCACCGGAAGATGATCGTGCGGATTCACACCGTCCTGCTGGTTTTCGGTAAAGTATTCAGGGCACTCAAGTTTACCGATATCGTGATAATAAGATCCTACTTTAGCCAGCAGTGCATTCGCTCCAATTGCTTCCGCCGCAGAATCGGCAAGATTGGCAACCATGATACTGTGCTGGTATGTACCCGGAGCTTCAAGGAAAAGACGTTTCAGCAAAGGATGGCTCTGCTGGGCAAGATCCAGAAGCCTCATCGGAGATGCTGTATTGGAAATCAGTTCAAACAAAGGCTGGCAGCCTATGGCAGCAATCACAGAACATCCTGATCCGACTGCACTCCACAATAAAGAATTGAATGTATCCGTCTTGGACGCCTGAGTTACAAGATTATAGGCAAAAGAAGCAAATACCGAACCCAGACATGTCAGTATGATCAATGTCGCCGAATTATAACGGTGATTTCTCTGCCCAGCGATAACGCAGCAAATATAGATGCCGATCAAAGATACGAAAACCAATTCCGTGTCAAAACCACTCATCGGAAGAATAAAGAGCAGTGCAAGCGTACTAAGAGTGATACCGCCCTGTATTCCAAGATACGTCGAGAAGATCACACTCGTAAAAATGATAGTGGAAAACAGCGGATGGATATTGGAAAGATACACTCCGGAAACAACAGGAACCACAAAAGCAAGAATCAGCGAAATACCAGTCTTGGAGTCGATCATGAAATCCTTCTCATGACGCAGTAGATAAAAGGCTCCAGCGAAGAAAATAATGAAGACATATACAATGATACCGATCAGAAGTTTCAGATCAAACCGGGAACCGGAAAGAAGATCCAGATCCTTAAGCTGGCTGTAAATCTTCGGAGTGATCGTTTCACCGACGCTGACGATACGGGTACCTTTCTGGATCATGGCCGGTTCACTCATGGCATTCGCATAGGCCGCTTCTTTCTCGGCTTCCGTAGCCTTTGCATCATATGTCGCATTCGGTTTCAAAAGCGAATTCAATAATACTTTCAGCAATTCCTGATTGGAAACATAATTAGTATTGGCGTTCGTAGAAAAATCCTGTAGTTCGGATACCGCATTATTGATTTCAATTGGAAGTGTCTGCACATCCAGAGCATACATCGAAAGCAGATCGGTGACAGATAAAGCCTCACTCTTTACATGATTAAACTGAACGAAAGAAATATTGGCCAAAGTATAGGAAACAGATGTCGAAAGATCCAGACTGAAAGACTCTTTCAGTGCTTTTTTAATAAGATCTGCCATTTCCTGTTTGTTCCGGAGCACAGTTCCGAGCGCATCCACATTATTATTCCGGAGTTCTTCACAGTATTCGAAAAAATCCTCAACAGTCTTACGGTTCGTTTCGGAGACTTCATCGGAGATCACATAGATCGGCATGACCTGCGTCTTCGCCACGATCGCACGTTTTTCCGTCTCGTAAGTATCCGTGGCAGAGCGGGCTGCTGTAATATCATACTCACTTACCGAACCTTGGGAAACATTATATTTTCTGGGAAGAGAACCGATATAAACAATGGCAATGATCAGTGCGGCCAGTATTGGCAACAGAGAATAACGGATCACTTTAAGAAGTTTCTGATTTTTCTTATTGTTGCGCATCTGCCCTTCACTTCCTTTCCCTAGCATTATAAGCCATAATGATCTTCTGCACCAAAGGATTACGTACAATATCCGTCTCCTGTAGAGATACCGTCGTGATTCCCTTGATTCCCTTCAAAACCTGCATAGCATCATCAAGGCCATTCTTATATCCGAAAGGAAGGTCGATCTGCGTGGTGTCACCACACACACAGACACGGGAATTCATACCCATACGGGTAAGAAACATCATCATTTGTTCAATCGTTGTATTCTGAGCTTCATCCAAAAGGATAAAGGAATCATCCAGATTCCGTCCGCGCATGTAAGCAAGAGGTGAAACTTCAATGATTCCCCGATCCAGATTCCGTTCAAACATCTCCCTGCCCATCAATTCAAGCAGAGCATCATAGATCGGGCGCATATATGGATCGACCTTTTCTTCAATATCACCGGGCAGATATCCGAGTTTCTCGCCTGCTTCCACAGCCGGTCTGGTCAGAATAATACGCGATACTGAACGGTTTCGAAGCGCCAGGACAGCCATGGCCACACCAAGAAAAGTTTTTCCGGAACCGGCCGGTCCCTTACAGATCACGACTTCATTTTTCGCGATCGCATCTACATACACACGTTGTCCCAGTGTCTTTGCACGGATCGTCCGCCCGTTCTGCGTCGTAAAAAGCACCGGAGAGTCTTCCTCCATAAACTCATTGAGCCTGTTCTCTTTCTCCAAAAGGCAAAGATAACGGACTGTAGACTCATCCAGCTGCTCTTTCTTATCAAGCAGATCATCGATTGAAGAAAACAAAAGGGAAACATGATCCAGCGAACGGACATCACCGTTTACGGAAATACCGGAATCACAAGGAACGATTTCGCAGTCGAACAGTTCCGAAGCAACGGAAAGCCAGCTGTTGTTATTCGCACATATCTCACTGAGATGTTTCACACTTACGAATATCTCTTCTTTCAATTTTTCACTTCCTCAACAATCATTTCTCAGTATTTCGATCAGTTTCTTATAGTGATCCGGAATATCTACCGTAAAAGCGATCACTTTCTCGGTCCTCGGATGAACAAAACGGATCGATGTACTATGCAACGCCTGTCCGATTAAATTATAACGCTCCCGCTTAGGTGCATAAAGAGGGTCTCCGATACAAGGATGCCCGATATATGTCATATGTGCGCGGATCTGATGTGTTCTTCCCGTTTCCAGCCGGCAAAGAAGATCCGTTCCCTTACGGAAACGTTCCACTACCTCAAAATGGGTTATGGAGTCCTTGCCTCCTTCACAAACCGTCATTTTCCGTCTGTCATTCAGCGCTCTTCCGATCGGTGCGTGGATCGTACCTTTATCGGAATCGACAATACCGTAAACACAGGCCCTGTATTCACGTACCACTTCGTGATTGGCAATCATTTGTGCCATCGCCATGTGTGTCTCATTATTCTTGACCGCGACCATAAGTCCGGAAGTGTCCATATCGATTCGATGAACGATTCCCGGACGGATGACGCCGTTGATATCGGATAACTGACCTTGGCAGTGATAAAGTAATGCATTCACCAGCGTTCCGGAATAATGTCCCGGTGCAGGATGTACCACCATTCCCTGCGGTTTATTGATAATAAGCAGATCCTCATCTTCGTATACGATATCAAGCGGAATATTCTCCGGTTTTGCATCTGTGTCGACCGGTTCAGGAAAATCGATAGAGAGCGCTTCCCCACCGAAAACTTTAAATGAAGCCTTAACAGGCTTACCATTCACAATAACCAGGCCGTCTGCGATCAGTTGTGCGGCGCGTGAACGGGAAAGCTCCGGGCAAGCCTTCGGAATATAAGCATCGACTCTTCCTTCGAAATCCTCAACACGAAAAACTTCAATCATCTTTATCCTCTTCTTTATTGCTACTGCCAAAAGGGATCTCCGGGATAAAACGGTCACTGAAGAAAAGTAACACAGCCAGGACGATACAAGATACCGTTACACAAATATCGGCAACGTTGAAGATCGGGAAAGTATAACTACCGAAATCAAATCTCAGAAAATCAACAACATAATGCAGGCGGATACGATCGATCAGATTTCCCAGCGTTCCTGCAGCAAGAAAGATCAGGCAGGTACAAAGTCGTCTGCTTTGGAATTTGGCAAGCACAAAGAAAGCCAGGAAAAGGATCACTACAAGAGCAATAGAAGAAATCACGGTCAGGACCGTTACGCCCCATTTCTGATTGGCAAAAAGGCTGAAGGCGCTTCCCTTATTTTTTACATACATCAATGAGAAAAAGCCATTAATCACCGGCTTGATCTGTGCATCGGCAAAAGATTTAGTTATCAGGCTCTTAGTAAACTGATCGATACCGGCAAGCAGAATAAACAATTCTACATAGAGCGTATAAGATAGCCAGTTTACTCTTTTTCTGCTGTAATCATTCATAAATTCTGATCCTCTCTATTTTCAGGCACTTTCCGGTTTTAGTATCCAGATCGGCCATAATGGCGTTCATTTCAGCTGTTCCCTCCGCGGCAACATACTTGGAAGGAAGTTTTGATTTCAGTCTTCGCAAGGAAGCATCCGCACTCATTCCTATGACACCGGACGTCGTACCTGTCATTCCGACATCCGTTATATATCCGGTACCGCAAGGCAGGATCTGCTCATCAGCCGTAGTAACATGAGTATGCGTACCAAGTACCAGGGACACTTTGCCATCGGCAAATTGACCGAAAAGCAGTTTTTCACTTGTTGTTTCCGCATGGAAATCGATAAGTATATTGGTCGGCGAATACAATTTTTTCCATCTTTCCAGACTGGATTCAAAATATGTAAAAGGCGAATCAGCGATGGGATTGATGAATATCTGTCCCATAATACTGACAACAAGCAGCTTTCCCTTCTCTTTCAGATCGATACAGTACTCATCGAACCCGGGCCAGTCGGAACTGACATTGGCCGGTCGTATGATATTCGGCATGGAGTCTGCAAAACGAAGATAATCCGCGCAGGAAAAAGAATGGTTGCCTAAAGTAATACAATCCGCGCCAAAGTAGAATATCTCTTTCGCAGAACTATAATTGATCCCGAGGCCGGCAGCAACATTTTCCGCATTAACAACACAGGCATCCACCTGATGCTCCGAAAGAAAATTCTTAAGATTATGTTTCAGAATGCGCCGCCCCGGATGAGCGACTACATCACCGACAAAGAGTATCCTCAATATCATTTCCTCAATTCTAAAAATCTGATATGTATTCTACCACAAAAACAGGGTTCTTCATTATATATAATATAAATTCGTCTCATTGCATGAAAAAAAGGACCGTTCCAAACGGATCGGTCCTCTTTGTTCATCATTACTTTGCAACATCCGAAGCACGCGTTTCGCGGATAATGTTGACCTTGATCTGTCCCGGATAATCCAGCTCTTCTTCGATCTTCTTACAGATGTCACGAGCTTTAAGGATCATATCGTCATCCGAAACCTTCTCAGGGCTAACCATTACACGGATCTCACGTCCTGCCTGGATAGCGAAAGCTTTCTCGACACCATCAAAACCTGTAGCGATCTCTTCAAGTTTTTGAATTCTCTTAACATAGGTTTCCATATTCTCACGACGAGCGCCCGGTCTTGCAGCAGAAATAGCATCTGCGGCAGCAACCAGCACCGAGATCTCAGATGTCGGCTCAACATCACCGTGATGAGACATGATCGCATTGACAACCGTGTCGTTTTCTTTATAACGACGGGCAATATCCGCGCCAAGCTCGATATGAGAACCCTCTAATTCAAAATCAGCAGCTTTTCCGATATCATGTAAAAGTCCTGCTCTACGAGCAAGGATTTCATCCAGACCTAACTCCGCCGCCATCATGCTTGCCAGCCAGGCGACTTCAATTGAATGCTGTAACACATTCTGCCCATAACTCGTACGATAACGCAAACGTCCGAGATACTTGATGATCTCAGGATTCAACCCGACAATGCCGGTATCAAAAGCGGCTCTCTCACCTTCTTGCTTGATGGTCTGGTTGACTTCCTTACGGGCTTTATTACACATCTCTTCGATTCTGGCAGGATGGATACGACCATCCAAGATCAATCTCTCGATCGTCAGTCGTGCAATTTCACGCCGGATCGGGTCAAAACTCGATAAGATCACGGCTTCAGGAGTATCGTCAATAATAATATCTACTCCAGTACTCGTCTCAATTGCACGGATGTTTCGTCCTTCTCGACCGATAATACGTCCCTTCATCTCATCATTCGGCAGGGACACAACCGATACGGTCACTTCGGAAACATAGTCCGAAGCATAACGCTGGATAGCATTTACAACTACCTCACGTGCCCGCTTGTCCGCTTCCGACTTAGTCTGTTCTTCCATCTGCTTAAGCATCACTGCCATATCATGGCTATATTCCTGCTTAGCAGCATCCAAGACCAGCGTTCTGGCGTCACTTACGGACAATCCGGATACCTTTTCCAACTCAATCACTTTCTGATGTTCGAGTTCCTTGGCCTTTTCTTCCATGGCCATAACGTCGCTCACCCGAGAATCCAAAGCCTCTTCCTTCTGTTCCATGGCTTCGATCTTACGATTGAGGGATTCCTCTTTTTGATCTAAACGGTTTCTTTCTCTGGCTATTTCGGATTTCTTTTCGCGGACATCCCGCTCTAATTCCAACTTTGCGTTGGTGATCTCCTCTTTAGCCTGTAAAAGAAGTTCTCTCTTTCTGCTTTCAGCAGACTTCTGCGCCTCACCAATAACTTTCTCAGCATCTTCTTCAGCCTTAGCCATATCTTCTTCAAGCTTCTTCTGCTTGGCGGACATGCCCTTGCGGTAATATAATACGGAAAAAAATACACTGATGAGAGCACCGACTACGAAAGCAATTACAATTAAAAGAATTGCTAACCAAAGTTCTATGGTACTCACCTCCAATATTTAATTTTCAAGATTCAAACAAGTGTTCCGTAAGAACACCATATAATTTTATATATAAATTCCTTCGATTGTCAACTTTTTTCACAAGTGAAACATCTAAACTAAATTACATTTTTGTGAAAATACGACTACTCCGAACCAGTTCCGGAATCAGCGTTTTTTACAGTTTATCTTCGCCGGCATTCTGCGCTTCAGTGCTTTTTTCGAAGCCACGGAAAAGCCGAAAAAGCCAAGTATCTCGCCCAGACGATAATACTCTCCATGCGAATAGGCAACCAGGCCGGCCTTCTCAAGACAGATCTTTCCCTTTTCATCCATGAGCGACTCTTCCACTGTAACAGACACCACCTCTGCAAGAAACATATCATGTGAACCAAGTTCTACGATATCTTTCAGACGGCAGGCAATAGAGACCGGTGCTTCCAAAATAGCCGGCGCGTAAGAGCACCCGTCTATTTCGACCGGATGAAGTCCTGTAGATGCGAATTTATCCTCATTTGCACCGCTTCTCACCCCACAGTAATCACAGGCTTTGACAAGTTTGTCGGATACCAGATTGATAACAAACTCCTGTGTCTGGCAAATAAGGTCGTAAGAGTGCCTGCTTTTTCTGACTGAAACCGATACCATCGGAGGTTCGGAATTGACTGTTCCTGCCCATGCAACCGTCAGGATATTCGGTCCAGATCCCGGTTTTCGCGCATCTTTTCCACAGCAGGAAACCATTACGACCGGAACGGGGTTCAATATAGTGGATGGGGAAATAGATATTTTACTCATGTTTTTTCTCCTGAATATCTCAGCAAATATGTATGCCAAACATCTCGTGGTCCAGCAGATATCCCTTATATTCCAGTCCGCTCGAGAAACCGACAAGTTTTCCGTCCTTACCAATGACTCGATGGCACGGGACCAATATCGGAAGCGGATTGTCACGGCATGCGGAACCGACAGCACGCGTCATGTTTCTAGCTGCAACCTTGTCATTTCCGGTAAGCGAAAGCGCGATCTCCTCATAACTCCTGGTCACGCCATAAGGTATCTTCCTGATCTCATCCCATACTTTCTTTTGAAAAGCACTGCCATATGGTGGAAAAGTATGTACGGTAAAGCTCGTTCTTCTCTTGCCGAAATACTCGTTCAATTCCTTCATGCACTTTTCAACTTCGTCCGGGAAGGAAAGATCATTGATCTCCTGATATTCAGGAGATCCGGCAGGTTTAAAGACTCCATGTTCATCAGCAATTCCGATGCGGATCGCAACATTTCTGTCCAGATCCTCCTCGATCGTGGCTCCATAAGCATAGAACCTTGTCGATTCAACTGTCTGATTATCTCCCCTTACCGCAATGATCCCGCGCTGATAAGGTACAAATCCGACAGAATAGTCGGGATAATCGGAATCAAGCATCGAAAAAAGAGCTGCATCTGTATACACACCATCGATCACCAGTGCTTCTTCAAGCAAGGCTTCCTGTTTCATTTGACAGGACTCGACGATCTCAGCACATCGCGAATCAGTGACAGGTACCAGACAGCCTATGCGATGAAGATGAAGATGAAAAAAACCAAAGCGAAGAAGGTTATCAAATGCCTTCCGATAGTAGCCGGCAGCGGGTTCATCGGTATACCCTTCATCTTCAAGGAAAGGAAGATTCTCGGAAAAATACATGCAGGCCACTGCACTTCTGTTCCGCTGAGAGATCTGTTCCAGACCGAGGACCCCGAACAGATACTCACCGTCAAGTGCTTTTACAAAAGCGGCGAAAAACTGTTTCCCGTTATCATTTTGGACAGCGCGGATAAAAGAAGGAACGTCATCAGTTACGTTCTTTAATATCGATTGTTCTTTGATCTTATCTGCATCCATGATCCGGATGGGAGATAAAGTAATATCCAGCATGATCCAACCTCTACTCTGTCTCTTCTTCAACCTGCTTTTCAACAATAAGTTCATCCAGATGGGATTCGATATATTTCATATCTTCCTTATACCGCACACTTTCCGTAACGGAAGGAATGCAGACAGCATCAGGCATAAGCGGCTGATACTGGAGAAGATAAGAACCATATTTCTGTGTGGAAACTACATTTTTCCAAAGTGAAGACGATGACACGACCGGAAGGAACCCCTCCCGCTGGTCAAGTCTGGAGGCAAGGAGCAGCGCATCTTCATCCAAAGAGATAAACGACGCAAAACGCACTGCCTCATCTGTATGTTCACAGGTTGACGAAATGCAAAGTGGATAGACTGTGATCAAAGCCGGAGAGGATTGGCCCTGTTCCATGGATGGGATCTGCATCATGACCAGAGTATTGGGCATGTAATTGTCATAGATGGAAAGCATGTCCGTGGATCCTGCCCATATTCCGACTTTTCTCGAAAGAAGCGGAGACATTCCCTGGAACAGAAGATCGATCGTTTCCTGATCCAGGCTCTCATAGGCATAACCGGAAGAAACGACTGATTTCAAATAAGAAAGGGACTCTCTCCATGGCTTCGAATTTCTGGTCTTTGAATCTGCACAATAACCATATCCGGCACCATAGCACGTTACAGGAAGATACGGAATCAGGCTCTGGGCCAGATAAAAAGGCAATACTTCCATGTTTTCCATATTCAGATCCATCAGCGAGGAAAGCATTCCGTCAAATGTTTTCCGATCCTGCTTAAACTCAGTTTCGTTGATGCCGGCCTTGCCCAGAACCTCCATATCGGCGAACATTACATGAGCCGTCGCCTGAAACGGGATCCCGTAGAAATCATTATTTACATAAAACTGCTCCACCAGGGGCATATATACATAACTCGGAGATAAGAGCGTCTCATCGGATAATTGTTTGGTAACCGGACGCGCATATCCTTCCTGTACAACTAAGTCAAAACTGTCGGTCAGGAATATATCCGGCATATCACCGTTTTCCTTCCACTGTTTCAATGTATCTGTATTACAGCCTGTCTCAGAAGTACTGTATACGTTCAAAGCAAAAGGAAGATTGATACTATCGAGATAATCGAGTGTTATATTCTCCCCGTTTACTCCTTCACCCAGCGCTCCTGTGGATTTAAGAAAATACAACTTTGCCAGATAAACACATGTATTATAGGAAAGCGGAGATGCAATAGAAAGTGTATACGTCGATGCCTCTGTTCCATTCGTCGTCGGCACTGTCTGCGTCGTTTCCGAACTTGTCTCTTCAATTGATGGAAAAGAACTCGTTACTTTTCTACAGGAAGGCAACGAAGCCAATGAAGAAATGATCAGCAGGAAGGCAATCAGCCTTTCTCTCATGAAAGTGGATCTATGGCCCTTGTTCCTTACCGACATTGTAAACTCGCGCTCCTGTGATCAGATATCAATATTATACAATAATTCGGATAAAAAAAGACACGAAGGGAAATATCCCGTTTCGTGTCTTGGAGCCAATGGTGGGAATCGAACCCACGACCTATTCATTACGAGTGAATTGCTCTACCCCTGAGCCACATTGGCATTATCAATGAAGCACAATAAAATATACCGATTTATTACTGATATGTCAAGCGGATTTCATTGACTCTTTCCACTTTCCGTGTTACCTTTACTTAAGAACTGTCGCCTGACATGAAGTATTACTGAGTGAAAGATCTGACAACCATATAGCAATTGATGTTTCTTATGTGTTGCCATGTCTTTTTGAGGACATGCATTTTTTTGTCCGGAAAGGATCTTATGGAAACAAGAGTTGCTGTGATCAGCATTATCGTAGAAAAAAACGATTCTGTAGATAAATTGAATTCTCTGCTGCACGAATACGGAAAATACATTATCGGCAGAATGGGCATCCCCTATCGTGAAAAAGGGATCAGCATCATAAGTATTGCCATCGATGCACCTCAGGACGAGATCAATACACTTTCCGGCCGGATCGGAAGACTCGAAGGCATTGCAACAAAGACAGCTTATTCCAACGTGGTATCCAAAAATGACGAAAACTGAGTCTGCTGCCCAAAAGACTGCATATTCTCTTCTTCTCGCGGTTTTACCTGTGTTTGCCGTGCTCTTTTCTCTTTGTATCGGAAGATATGTCGTATCCGTTTCGGATGTTTTCCGTTGCCTGGTTTCACGCTTCAACGAAGGTATCGAAGTAAACAGAATGTCATATATCACCATCTGGAATGTCCGGCTTCCGAGGATCATACTGGCATTCCTAGCCGGAAGTGCGCTTTCTTGCGCGGGACTTCTCTTTCAGAGTCTTTTCCGTAACCCGCTTGCAACTCCGGACACACTCGGTGTTGCCGGAGGAAGCAGTTTCGGCGCGGTGCTGAGTATTCTTCTCGGTCTTTCCATGATTCCGATGCAGTTACTTTCCTTCGGAGCCGGCTGTCTGGCGGTAGCCATGACCATCCTGGCAGCAAAAGGGAAAGATCAGTCTATGAATACCATTGTTTTGTCCGGTATCATCATGGGCTCACTTTTTTCTGCATTGGTTTCTCTCGTTAAATTCACTGCAGATCAGGAACAGCAGCTTCCCTCTATCACTTACTGGCTGATGGGAAGCCTGCAAAGCGCCACCTATTCTTCTCTGGTGATCGGTCTGATTCCGATCCTGGTCAGCACCATTATTCTCATTCTTCTCAGATGGAGACTGAATCTGCTATTACTGTCCGAAGATGAATCCTGTTCTTCCGGTGTCAACATGCCAAGACTACGGATGATCGCAATTCTTTGTGCTACCATGCTTACTGCCTCATCGATTTCCATGTGCGGTCAGGTCGGCTGGGTCGGATTGATCGTACCTCATATGTGCAGACTTCTTTTCGGAAACGACCATCGTAAACTCCTTCCTGCCTGTATTTCTTTCGGAGGAGCTTTCCTTATTATCGTCGATACACTGGCAAGATCCATAACTGCCTCCGAGATTCCAATATCTATACTGACCGCCATTATTGGTGCTCCCTTCTTCTTATTCCTTATCAGAAAGAAAGGAGGATGGAGCTTATGAAACTTGAGATCAAAAACGCGTCCTATTCATACAGAAACGGCCGTCCGCTATATGAAGATGTTTCATTCAGCGTAGAGAGTGGCGAAATGATCAGCATCTTAGGACCCAATGGTGCAGGAAAGACAACACTGCTTCGCGCTGCCATGGGGCTGCTTAAATGGACAAAGGGCGAAAGCTTTCTTGATGGAGAACCGATCGCGGATATGTCGCCATCAAAACTATGGTCAAAGATAGCCTATGTTCCGCAAAGCATCGGAAAAGGCGGAAGTTATACCGTGCTGCAGTCTGTACTTCTTGGCTTGACGAATCAGATCGGGCTGTTTTCTGTTCCGAAGGAAAAGGACATCCTCTTTGCGGAAGAAACACTCGGAAAATTGAATATCCTGCATTTACGGGACAGAAAATGCAATGAAATAAGCGGCGGCGAACTTCAGATGGTCATGATCGCCCGTTCACTTGTTTCACGAGCCGGAATCATGATCTTGGACGAGCCCGAATCAAATCTGGATTTCAAAAACCAGATGATCGTTCTGGATACGCTGACACGTTTATGCAATGACGGAATCGGGATCCTTTTCAATACTCACTACCCTGAACATGCGCTCAGAAGGTCTTCGAAGTCGATTCTGATCGATAACGGTTCTGTTCTTTTCGGGCCGACTCCGTCGATCATTACGGAAAAGAACATTGAAAGTGCTTTTGGCGTAAAAGCATACATCGGGCAATTTGAGACAGATCAGAACATGATCGCCAACGTGATCCCGGTCGGTCTGGCTGAAAAAGCGGATAAAGAGGAAAAAGCCGACAGCGAAGACGAAGATGTACTGGCAACATTATCGATCATTTGCAGAAAATTCAGTGAATCCGGGCGGATCAATGCCCTGCTTCATGAATATAATGATATTCTATTTGGAAGAATGGGCATGCCACACAGAAAAAGAGATCTGTATCTGATCAGTATCAATCTGGACGGAAACCGGGAAAGGATCCGTATGCTCGAACATCAATTGTCTATGATACCGGATGTCAGTTGTAAGATCACCTATGCGAAGGAGGATGTTTTATGATCAAGATAGCAGTTTATGGCAAGGGCGGGATCGGAAAATCTACCACAGTTTCAAACCTTGCCGCAGCTTTTGCCGATAAAGGGTTGAAAGTCATGCAGATCGGATGTGATCCGAAAGCGGATTCAACCTTTTCCCTGCATGGAACGAAAGACGTCAAGACCGTTCTTGACCTGATCCGGGAAAAGAAAAACAAATTCGAACTTGAGGAAATGGTCCATATCGGTTATAAAGGTGTGATTTGTGTTGAGGCCGGTGGTCCGACTCCCGGTCTTGGATGTGCAGGCAGAGGCATCATAGCCGCACTCGACAAACTTAAAGAAAAAGGTGCGTACGAGAAATATGCACCGGATATCGTTCTTTATGATGTCCTCGGAGATGTTGTCTGCGGAGGTTTCTCCATGCCTATGCGTGGAGGATACTCTGATAAGATCTTCATCATTACATCCGGCGAAAACATGGCTATTCATGCTGCGGCAAACATCGCCGTTGCTTTGGAAAACTTCCAGGGCCGCGGATACGCTTCACTCGGCGGATTGATCTTAAACCGCAGGAACGTCAAAGACGAAGAGAAAAAAGTGGAGGAACTTTGCGGAGATATACACACCGGTATCATCGGCACGCTTTCACGGTCTGAAACCGTAACCGACGCAGAAGATCTCGGAAAAACTGTAATTGAAGCTTTTCCGGACAGTGAAATGGCACAGGAATACCGGAAACTGGCGGAAGATATCCTGAGAACATGTGAGGACTGATATGTTAAGAAAAGTAAACGGGCAGGAAGTCGATATCCGGCCCATCCTGATCAAAGATTGTAGCTTCCCAAGTCCTTTTCCGGCCGGACTTGAGTTCTCTTCTCCGGCAAGAGGAACATGGAACATTGCGCACCAGGGCATGCTTATTCCGGAAGCACATGAAATTTTCGTATGCGCGGCAAGCTGTCTTCGCGGTGTTGTTCTTACAGCATATGAAATGAAAGCAGAAAAGCGTTTTTCAACAGTAGCTGTTGAGGAACAAAATCTTTTGGAAGGCAATATGGAAGATCTGATCATTGACGGAGTATCCGACATTATCGACCAGCTCTCCCCCAAACCGCCATGTGTTCTGGTTTATACTAGTTGTGTTCACCATTTCTGCGGATGCGATCTGGAAATGGTTTATCGAGAACTTCGAAGCAGATATCCGGACATTGATTTTACAGATTGTTACATGAACCCGATCATGAGAAAGAGTGGAAGGACCCCCGATCAGATCATGCGGAGCAGGTTTTACAGTTTACTGAAACCGAGAGAAATACTGCCTGGATCGGTTGCTTTTATCGGAAATGATTTTTCCATGGAGAAGGACAGCACGCTTTACAAGGCTTTATCTCTTTCCGGGAAAACGATCTTCGAGCTGACCGAGTGCAAAACATACGAAGAATATCAGCAGATGGCGCAGGCTGAATACTATATTGCCGATTATCCTTCTGCCAAAGTAGCCGGTGAAGATCTTAGCGAGCGTCTGGGCGGCAAATTCCTATATCTGCCCTTCACCTTCTCCTATGACGAGATCAGAAAAAATGTGGAAAAGCTGTCATCTGTCCTTTCCATTGTCAAACCAGACTTTGAAAAGGAAGTCGGTATCTGTGAACAGGCATTGCAAGAAGCTTATCTGAAGATAGGAGATACTCCGATAGCAATTGATTATACGGCTTTTACAAGGCCGCTCGGTCTGGCACGTCTTCTTCTCACTCACGGATTTCAGGTCAAGCGTATCTATGTCGACGCTTTTATCGGTGAAGAAAAGGATGATTTTGACTTTCTTTCCGAAAAGTATCCGGAACTGGAAATCTGGCCGACTCTATCCGCACAGATGCGTTTTGCCGCTGATCACGAGAAAACAGATTATCTCTGCATCGGACAGAAAGCTGCGCACTTCAACACAGCGCCGCACTTTGTCAACATTTGCGAAAATGGCGGATTTTACGGATATCAGGCCATTACCGGCCTTTGCCGTCTGATGCTTGAAGCAAAAGAAAACGAGAAAGACATTCGCACACTAATATCAAAGAAAGCATGGAGGTGTGAAAGCTGCATATGAAACAGACTAGCAGAATATTATCCACTTACAGCGCAGATACCTTTGGGGTAGCCTCTTCTCTTTTTGAACTAGGTGGAATGGTGATCATACACGATGCTTCCGGATGCAACTCGACTTATACGACCCACGACGAGCCGAGATGGTACGATATGGACAGTATGCTGTTTGTTTCGGCAATTTCCGAAATCGAAGCGATCATGGGCGATGACAACAAACTGATTTCCGATATCGAGGAAGAAGCGACCCGTTTTCATCCCCGTTTTATTGCGATCGCAGGTACGCCGATCCCTGCTATGACTGGATTTGACGCGCAAAGTGTAGCGATGCAGATCGAGAACGACACCGGGATTCCATCATTCGGATTTACCACAACCGGTATGAAACCGTATATATCCGGAGCCTCCACTGCTTTTACCGAATTGGTCAAACGTTTCGCCAAAAAGGATGTCCCGAAGGAACATCATGTGATGAATATACTCGGACTCACTCCTCTTGATTTTTCAACTAACGGGCAATGTGAATCACTGCGACGTATCTTCACAGAAAACGGATGGAAAGTAAACTGTACACTGGCCATGAACACATCGTGGAAATCCATCGAGAATATCGGGAAAGCCGAAATCAACCTTGTTGTTTCTTCAACAGGACGAGAAACGGGAGTTTATCTCCGGGAAGCTTTCGGAACTCCTTTTATCGAGGGGGTCCCATACGGAAAGGCTCTTACCGGAAAAATACTGGAAAACATGGATAAGATTTCATGCCATGAATCTGACCATGCAATCCTCTTTTCACCGGGCAAGCCTTCAAACAATTACATCATCGGCGAAGAGATCGCGTCTTTATCGCTGGCAGAAGCATTACGCCTTGAAACGGGAATGGATTTTTCCGTCCTCTGCCCGACCGGCGAAGGTGAACTCCTCCGCGATTCGGATCGTTTTACACCTTATGAAGAAGATATCACTGATGCTCTTAACGGTGCAGAAACGGTCATTTCAGATCCTATTTACCGAAATGTCCTTGATGACAAGGTACACTTCATTCCCTTGGGACATGAAGCCTTTTCAGGAAGGATATTCCGCAAAGATATTCCAGACTTGATCGGCGATATTACGTATATTTCCGAAAAACTAAAGAAAAGAAGGTAACAAAATAATGAAAAACAAACGCTACGTATCCCTGATCCTTGCCATGATCATGACATGTCTTTGCCTTTGCGGTACAGCTTGCAGCAAAAAATCAAATAATAACGAGTCATCTACACACGTTGTCACCGACCATAACGGTAATCAGGTCGAAGTAAAAAACAAGATCGACAGGGTCGTGGTTTGCGATATTTTACCGCTTCCGTCTGTCCTGACTGTTTTCTTCGATTCTGCTACTAAAATCGTCGGAATGAACGAAGCAAGTATGCTTGCCGCCAAGAACGGGCTTCTCGGACAGATCTATCCTGAGATTCTGAACGCATCGACCGGATTTATGGACGGCTCTAACGTAAATATCGAAGAACTGGCCAAACTTCAGCCCGACATCGTTTTTTACAGCGCTACAAACAAAGAACTTGGTGAAACGCTTAAAAACAGCGGTTTCTCAGCAATCGGCATTTCCGTTAACAAATGGCAGTACAACGCGATTGAGACGCTGAACAACTGGTTTTCCCTTCTCGGAGAAATATTCTCTGAAAATGACAAAGCTCAAAAAGTCGCAAAACGATCCAATGAGATTTACGAACTCGTACAAAGCCGTGTTTCCTCTATTCCTCAGGATCAGAAACGCAGGACTTTCTTTCTTTTCCAGATCAGCGATACGACGATCACCACATCCGGCAAACAGTTCTTCGGACAGTGGTGGTCAGAAGCGATCGGTACAGTCAACGTTGCCGAAGAACTCACTAAGGATAACTCCGTTTCCGTAAATATCGAACAGATCTATACTTGGAACCCGGATCTGATCTTTATTACAAACTTCAATACCGCCTATCCAAAAGATCTCTATGAAAATGCAATCGGCAATTATGACTGGAGCGAGATCGATGCGATCAAGAATCAGCAGGCATTCAAAATGCCTCTTGGTATGTACAGGAGCTACACTCCGGGCGCGGATACACCTATCACTCTTCTCTTTCTGGCTAAATGTGCGTATCCGGATCTATTCGAAGATATAGATATTTCCAAGGAAGCCAAAGACTATTACCTTGATCTTTTCGGTATTATACTTACAGATGAACAGGCAGGATCGATTTTCAATCCATCAGCTTTGTCAGGAAACGTAGTGATCTGAGCCCAAGGAAACTGAATTTGCAAGAAAAAAGAAGGACTGCACGAAGCAGTCCTTCTTATTTTTTCTTTTCCGATAAATATTCTCTCCAGGATTGTATTGCCAGCACCATGAATATGATCCCCGCAATTCCGAAAAGGCTGATGGAACCATATTTTACAAGCGCACTGACTACATCGCCCGTCTTAACCAGATTTGCCGCTTGAAAAGTACTCATCCCCATAAGAACTCTCCTGATAAATCTTCACGTGATTATTTACTATATATTTTAGTATATCACTTTCTAGAGGCAAAATAAAAAGATGTGTCTGATATACAAACACATCTTTCTGGTGCACTTAACTGGATTCGAACCAGCGGCCTTCCGCTTAGGAGGCGGACGCTCTATCCTGCTGAGCTATAAGCGCATATGCAGAGGACAAATCCTCTGTTATTTCAATCGCTCCATTGTTTTCTTCGTTTCAAACTTCACTTTTTCAAGATCGATCGTCGTCAGTTCATGCTTATAAAGTACAAACTGTCCGTCGATCATGACAGATTCGACACACTTGGGTCCACAAGAATAAACAAGAGACGATATCGGATTGCCAAGAGGCCACATTTGCGGGCAGTCATAGTCAATGATCTGAAGATCCGCCTTCATTCCTTCCTCTATAATACCACAATCATCAAATCCGCAAGCCAGATAACCGTTTCTTGTAGCCATATGGAACACATCCGAGGCACTGACAACTGTCGGATCCAGAGTCTTTCCTTTTGCCATGAAAGAAGCAAGACGCATCTCATAGAACATATCCTGATTGTTATTACTGGAAGCTCCATCCGTGCCAAGACATAGCCGGATCCCTGCCTTCTGCATCCCAAGCACATCCGCAAAGCCTGAAGCAAGTTTCATATTGCTGGAAGGATTATGAACAGACCAGGTCTTTCTCTCAGAAAGGATCCTCATATCATTTTCAGACAGATAAACACAGTGTGCAGCAACCGTCTTATCATCAAGAAGTCCGGCGTTATCAAGGAATTCAACCGGCGTACATCCGTACTTCTTTAAACAATCCTCATTCTCTGTAAGTGTCTCAGAAATATGTACGCTTACAGGGATAGAATACTTATGTGCAAGTTCAGATAGATCAGAATAGAATTCTCCCGGATAGAGATAAACGGAATGAACCAGAAAACTCGGTTTGATCAAGCCCTTTCCCTCTTCAGAACAAAGTCTGATATAATCTTCCACATTCTGACCGTCTGTGCTCCATACGCCATTATCACAACGTTTTCCCATAGCAGTCTGTTGGAGACGGAAACCTGCTTCAACAGAAGCACGCGTGATCTGATTCGCACCATCGTACATATTGGCGGCACATCCGGTTCCGCTTTCGATCATTTCTGCAATGGAAAGCAAATGACCATAATAGAAATCGCCTTCAATCATCCTGTCTTCGCGAGGAATGATTTCCTTGAACAGCCATTCCTGAAGCGAGAAATCATCAGCAATATTACGGAAGATCGACATCGGAGTGTGGGCATGTGCATTAGCAAAAGAAGGCGCCAGTATTCTGTTTTTTCCGTCATAGGCATCGTAACCGTCATCTGCCAGTGCATCTGCCTTTTCTTTCGCATCTTCAGAAGATAAGCCGACATAAACAATACGACCTGAAGAAACAACACAATATGCATGTTCAAGAACAGTCGGTTTTCCGTCGTCATGAGAAGTGACGATGGTTATATCAGAAAAAAGAATCGTATTCTTCATAAGATTACTCCAAATCCCAAGAATGAATATAATGATCCTGTTCAGGCGTCAGCTTGTCTATCGAACAGCCCTTCGACTTAAGTAAAAACTCACCTACACGGTTATCGATCATTTCGGGTGTATCGTATACATGTTTCATCAGCGTTTTGCCATGCTGGGCAATATATCTGGCACTCTGAGCCTGAAGCGCAAAACTCATGTCCATGATCTCAACAGGATGACCATCGCCGGAAGCCAGATTTACAAGACGGCCCTCAGCAAGAATGCAGATCGTCCGCCCGTCCTCCATTACATATCCATCAATATTCTGTCTCAATACCTCTTTACGGATCGCCATATCGGACAGCTGAACAAGATTGATCTCTACGTCAAAATGTCCGGCATTGCAACAGATTGCGCCATCCTTCATCTTCTCAAAATGTTTTTTCGTGATAACATCTTTACATCCAGTAACAGTTACAAATACATCACCAAGAGGAGCCGCTTCGTCCATTGTCATGACTTCGTAGCCTTCCATAATGGCTTCACAGGCTTTAACAGGATCTATCTCAGTAACAATAACGCGAGCTCCCATTCCTTTTGCACGGAGCGCAACACCCTTACCGCACATGCCGAATCCTGCAACTACCACCTGTTTCCCGGCAACAACAAGATTGGTTGTTGCCATGATCGCCGTCCAGACAGATTGTCCAGTACCAAAGCGATTATCAAAAAGATGCTTACAACGGGCATCGTTAACAGCTATTACAGGATAGGCAAGCCTTCCCTCTTCTTCCAGTATCTTCAGTCTATGAACACCTGTCGTGGTCTCTTCACAAGCACCAAGCATTTTCGGTACAAGATGGCTATGAGTGGAATGAAGAAGCATTGCCAGGTCGCCACCATCATCAATTACGATATCCGGACCAAATGCGAGCGTCATTTCCAGATGTCTTCTATACGTATCCGGATCAGCTCCATGAACACAGTATACCTTCATGCCACGTTCAACAAGAGCAGCCGCAACATCATCCTGCGTCGAAAGAGGGTTACAGCCGGTAAGCGCAACATCGGCACCGCCTTCGCGAAGTACAAGTGCAAGACATGCTGTTTTGGCTTCCACATGAACACTTACAGAGATTTTCAATCCTTCAAAAGGCCTTGTCTCCTGCAATTCTTTCTCGATCGTTCGAAGTACAGGCATATTTCTGTATGCCCAATCGATCTTATGATGGCCGTTCGGTGCCAGGGAAATATCTTTGATCTCGTAAAGTGGCAGTTCGCTCATATTAATCCTCCAATTTTGAAAAGAATCTTTCAACAAGTGCAATACTGGAATCAGATGCAGCCAGAGCATTGGCCATGACTTCCTGATGAGAAAGAGGTTCAGACGAAAGACCGGCGGCGTAATTCGTAATGCAGGAAACAGCGAGAATACGCATTCCACTGTGACTTGCCACAATAGCCTCCGCAACAGTCGACATGCCTACCGCATCAGCCCCCCAAGCCTTCAGCGCACGAATCTCAGCAGGTGTTTCATATTGAGGCCCCCTTGTGTAGGCATAGATTCCTTTATGTAATGTAATTCCCAGTTCATCTGCACAACCGGAAAGGACACGGATAAACTCTTTATCATAAACGCATGACTGATCTGGGAAACGGACACCATATTCATCAAGATTCGGGCCACGAAGCGGTGAATCGCAAAGAAACGAAATATGATCCGTGACCACCATCAATTCACTTGGCTTCATCGTAGTATTAATACCACCGGCGGCATTTGTTAGTACAAGGTTCTTTACACCGAGTTTAGCCATAACACGAACATAGAAAGTTGCTTCCTGAGTGCTATGACCCTCATAGAAATGAAATCGGCCTTTCATGATCATTGTTTTCTTTCCGGACAATAGACCATAAACCAGGACTCCGTCGTGTCCGGGAACTGTAGTTGTAAGGAAATTCGGTATATCCGAATAGGAAACAGAAGCGAGTACTTCTACCCGCTCTGTTAATGATCCAAGACCGGAACCCAAAACCAGACAGGTATCTGGGATCTCCGGAAGGGTCTTCTTAATATATTCGGCTGTTTCGTTGATCTTCGAACAAATATCCTGATCAGTCATTGCTATCCTTTCCACAGCAGTTCTTGTACTTCTTGCCGCTTCCACACGGACAAGGATCGTTACGTCCGACTTTTTTGGAGTCTCTCTTTGCAGGTTCACGATTTTCTGTCGTTCCAGCCTGCTGATGAGCTTTTGCATCAGCACCGGACTGGGCACGCTTAGCAACAGCATCAAGCTGAGCACTGCCATGACCTTCCTGGAGTTTCTTTACGGAAGACTTTCTTTCAATTTTCTGTCCGGCTTCAATATTGGCTTTCATAATCAGACGAACAGTATCATTCTGGATAAGCATGTTCATCTCGTCAAACATTTCAGAACCTTCAATTCTGTATTCCACAACCGGATCTTTCTGACCGACACTTCTCATGCCAATGGCATTACGGAGCTGATCCATCGCATCGATATGATCCATCCATTTCTGGTCAACATTGAAAAGAAGGATCTGACGTTCTGCTTCGCGGAACACTTCAGGAGTCAATTCTTCATCACGTTCTTCAAGTTTAGCCAGTCCCTGCTCAACAAGTGCCTCGGAAATTTCGCCGGCATCAACAGATTCTTTATTAGCAATTGCCTTGGACAGATCATTTACTACATCAACTTCGCCAAAAACATCAAGAATATTGGCTTTCAATCCGAGACATTCCTCAGCGTTGACCGTTCCATCAAGAGCAGTATTAGTAACAGTTCTCTCAGCTACAGTCGACAGCATTTTCTTGATCGTATCATGGATATCAACACCATCCAGCACCTTACGTCTCTGTTCATAGATAAGATTACGCTGAACATTCATAACATCATCGTACTCAAGTACATGACGGCGGATACTGAAGTTGTTACCCTCAACTTTCTTCTGGGCACTTTCGATCTGTTTAGAAAGAAGACCATTCTGGATCTCAACTGTTTCATCCACGCCAAGTCTTTCGAACGCCGCATTTGCACGATCACCACCAAAAAGGCGCATTAGATCATCGTCGAGCGCAAGGAAGAACTTCGTGCGTCCCGGGTCACCTTGACGTCCTGCACGTCCACGAAGCTGATTATCGATTCGACGGGACTCGTGACGCTCTGTACCAATGATGAAAAGGCCGCCGGCCTCAATAACCTTCTCCGTCTCTTCCTTGATTTTTTCTTTAAATTCTTTATTCAGTGTAGAGAAACGCTGACGGGCTTCGAGGATCAGTTCGTCATCAGTCTCATTATATGCAGTAGAAGCCTCGATCAATTCTTCGGTATAGCCCAGTTTACGCATCTCTTGCTTAGCCATGAACTCCGGGTTACCGCCAAGCAGAATATCCGTACCACGTCCGGCCATGTTCGTTGCAATGGTTACTGCGCCATAACGGCCTGCCTGAGCTACGATCTCAGCTTCTCGGAGATGGTTCTTCGCGTTCAAAACTTCATGCTTAATGCCCGCGCGGGTAAAGATCTTAGATAAGAATTCAGACTTGCTGACTTCAACGGTACCAACAAGTACAGGCTGACCCTTCTCATGCGCTTCTTTGACCTGTCTCAAAACCGCAGCATATTTACCACTCTGGTTCTTGTAAATTGCATCATGCTCATCAATACGTGCAATCGGGCGGTTCGTCGGGATCTGAATAACATCAAGACTGTAGATTTGACGGAATTCTGATTCTTCCGTATAAGCTGTACCTGTCATGCCGGCAAGTTTGCCATACATACGGAAATAATTCTGAAATGTAATTGTGGCAAGAGTTTTGGACTCGCGTTCAACTTTAACGCCTTCCTTTGCCTCGATTGCCTGATGGAGACCATCACTGAAACGACGGCCGTACATAAGACGTCCGGTAAAGTCATCTACGATAATGACCTCACCGTTTGTAACAACATATTTCTGGTCACGTTCCATCGTTCCGTTTGCCTTCAGGGCATTGTTGATATAGTGCTGGAGATCAAAGTTCTCAGGATCGGAAAGGTTGTTTACACCAAAATGTTTCTCAGCCTTACTGATACCATTTGCAGTAAGAACAGCAGTTTTAGCCTTCTCATCAACAACATAGTCGCAATCGCCGCTGATATCGTCGATATCGACTTTATCATCTGTTTCAACAACAACGTATTTCTTCAAAGTCTTGACGAAACGATCAGCCTTCGTGTACATATCGGAAGACTCACCGCCCATACCAGAAATAATAAGCGGAGTACGGGCTTCATCGATCAGGATACTATCGACCTCGTCGACGATGGCGAAAGCAAGTTCACGCTGAACCATCTTTTCTTTTCTATCGACCATGTTATCACGGAGATAATCGAATCCGAACTCATTGTTCGTTCCATAAGTAATATCTGAATTATATGCCTTGCGGCGCTCGGTATTGTCAAGATCATGAACAATAAGACCAACGGAAAGGCCGAGATACTTATAAACTTTACCCATCCATTCACTGTCTCGGCGTGCCAGGTAATCGTTTACGGTTACAACATGAACTCCTTTGCCGGTAAGTGCATTAAGATAAACAGGAAGAGTAGCTACCAACGTTTTACCTTCACCTGTCTTCATTTCGGCGATACGGCCTTGATGAAGGATAATACCACCGATCAGCTGAACACGGTATGGCCGCATTCCGAGAACTCTCCATGCCGCCTCACGTATTGTGGCAAAAGCTTCCGGAAGAATATCGTCCGTAGTTTCACCGTCTGCAAGTCTTTTTTTCAAAACATCCGTCATTCCGCGAAGTTCTGATTCAGACATATCGGAAAAGCGGTCCGAAAGCTTTTCAATAGACTCCACAATCGGCATAATACGCTTAATCTCATGATCACTGTGCGTACCAAAGATTTTGGTAATAATACTCATTTTTACTCGTTCCCTTTCATTTTCCCATTATCCGCGTTACCCGAGTCCAGATCCATCCGGCTTAGAACCGTTCTGTAACCATCGGCGCCGTAATCGAGACAACGCTTAACACGACTGATCGTCGCAGTGCTGACACCTGTTTCATCGAAAATCTCAGAATACGTATGTCCCTTGGCCAGCAGGATCGCAACCTGAAAACGCTGAGCCAGAGACTTGATCTCGGAAATTGTGCACAGGTCTTCAAACAAAGAATAACACTCCTCGCGAGACTCAAGCGTGAGTATCGCGTCAAAAAGGTCATCCATGTGTTTGTCTTTAAGTTTATCGTTCACAATAACCTCAATCCACTGATCCCATTAATGTATCAAACATCCTGTCAAAAAAACCATTGACCGATAAAATGACCACCAAAAGGATCACAAGAATTACTGCAGTAACGACCAGCATCCGCTTGGTTATCAGTTCACGATGATGCTTACGCAACACGTCCCCGATTGAAAGATCTCTTTCACGGTCTTTAAAACCACCAGATTGACGCGTACTGCCAACTTCGCGTACCTGCTCGTTTCCCTGTTTCAACTCTTTTCCTCCAAGTAAATACAATTACTCAAATTATCAGCAACTAATACTATACCGCAAGGTTTGGACAATGACAACTTTTTTCTTATTAATTATATAAATATATATAATGCACTATTCTTCACCCTTTTCGACATTTTCGTCATCTTGCGAATATCGATGGGACTCGCCGTACTGCTCGATTTGAAGTATTACTCCCTGACTCTGTGCATAGGCACGCAAAGACTCGATAGCCGCTAAACAATCCGCTGAACCGTTTTCCGGGAGAACGATGATCAGCCGTCTGGAATGTATATCTTGTGGCGTGATGACTGTATCGCCCCACTTTGCACCTTCAAATGAAGCAAGATCATCAATATACCCTTTTACGGTCTTTTCGAGAGTCTTTATATTCTGGTAATATGGCGAAGTAGTATCAATACTCTTGATCGATGCAGCTTCACGGTTTTCAAATCTGCTTATAACAGGGTAATTATGCGGAAGATTTCCACCGTATTTCTTTCGAAGTGCAATACCTCTTTCAAAATTATCCTTATCCCAGATCGATTCGGTTTCTTTATCAGGATCCTTCTCTGACCCGGAACGGGTAATCGGATCAGAGTACAGAGATATCGCTGTATAGTATTTCCTGAAAATAGATACACTTCCTGCGCCCAGATCATAATATACGCCAACAAAAACCGATTTTGCATCTTTATCATAGTCTAGATAAACAGCCATATTTTGAAGCAGATCCGTAAACACCCAGTTTTCCTGACAAATCTTATGATATTCATTCACGATCCTGTCCCGAACAAGCCTTCCAAATGCGGTTGTAGCAATCACGTCTTCGATATCGATACCCGTAGCACCGCTGGCACTGCCCAGATAACTGAGGAAAGAATCAATTTCATCTGTATTAGCATCAACTGCATCACCTATTCCGATAGCCTTGGAAATATCATCCAGGCAAGAGAATCCCGACGTAGCAATCGGTATAGCAAGATTGATCTCCTGTATTACGTTTTCTGTAGCACGCTGAACATATAGTTCGGTATTAACTGCAGTCATAGAAGAGAGCATTGCAGCAAGGAGAACAATGATTATAGGGGTAACTATAGTTGCTTCCAGTACAAATGAACCCATTCGGGATTTTGACGTTTTTTTATTTATTCTCATAAAGTTCATACCTCCGTTCAGCCTGATAGGTATTTCCGTCCAGAATGCCCTTACCTCTTACACCAGTATAAAGTTTTCCTCCCGCATCCCTTTCAATCACTGCTTTCATTCTTGACAAAAGTTTCTCTTCCGGGACAAAAAGCAGCGCAAGCCTAAAATAATCTCTGTATCGTGTTTCCGTTAATCCGCCCATATTCGGGAGAGAGTCATGATAAAACAAAGGCACACTCATACCCGCATCCAGCTTTACCATATCCGTCCACGCCCTGATATAGGCCATAATAAACAAAATGACATACTGAAGAGTGAATGGGTCTATGATCAGTGTACCCATTGAAACCAGTGCAATAACCAGCGACAAAACTTCAGCAATAACCAAAGCCGTCTGTCTTTTGCTTTCGTCCATCATAAAAGACCCCATATCAAGAATAAGACGGAATCCCAAAATCAGACTATTTACCGCAAACTGATTGGTATCTTCCTTATCTGACCCGACTAGAAGATACTCAAGATCAGATTTGTTATCAGAATGAATCTGCTCAAAAGGAATACCTATCATATTCGTTTCAGGTTCTGCACCTTTTTCATAGATATTCTTACCGATACGAGAATCAAACTGAAAAGCAGCATACTCATTCATGATCATCCGATCAACAAAACCCGGAAGATCGGCATCCATGTATTTATCGAACATATTCGTCAAAGATTCAAGGCAGGAAGGATCAAACATAGAGATGGTTGAAGATGTATCTCCATATTCGATCACTGCACTGCTCTGTTTCTGCCATACTTCCCTTGCATCATCGAGGAAGCCGGTAAACTGATCCACTTTCTGACCAAAACCTGCATCCTTCACAGTGCTCTTAAGTTTATCCAGAATAGATTTGACATACGATTTACTTTCAAGCAAAGAAGTAAATGTCGGCAGCCATTCTGAAATTCCTCCACCTTTGAGTTGACTGTTTGAACGGATATCTGAAATACTGTATCCCAGTTTTTTCAATAACTCATTTCCCTCAAAAGCAATTCCTCGAAGACGCATATAATCCGAAATACATGCTTTTAGATCAGAATTACCGAATTCTCCGATCAATTCATAGCTGTATTCCGTCCCATCGATCCAGGATGTCATGACTTCAAACACCGAAGAACCGGCTTTCACATCCTTCAAAGAATATACTCCATACCAATTCAGGCAATTACGATCAAACTGGGACAGAATCTGTTCATTCTGATGAGAAACCGCTTCAGTCAGCAGCACTTCACGTTTCCTTCGATATGCTCCGGATATATATATGCTCTCCAAAAAGATCACTGATGCGAGAACAATGCATAGAAACATGGTGATCGAACCATGTCTTTCGAACAACCTTCTCTTCATTGCCGCCTCCTTCATCCGATAATAATGTTCACGGAATCACGGATACCTTTAGCAAAACGGTATGCCTTTTCCGGACAACTGTTCTCAATCTGCCAGTAATTCTCCTGATTCGATTTATGTACAATTTCGAAAATCTTCTTTTTCTCATTATTGACCTCTTGTGAAGATACTGATATCTCCGCAAGATAATAGGTTCTTCTGTACATTATGGGACTCATAACTATAAACATACAGATAACAAGAAAAACAGTAACAAAGACAAAGACCGTATGAACGGTATTCATAGAAATCACCTCCTGAATCAATATAACAGGAGTGTGTCGGTCATACTCGGAAAGCAAACGACAAGAAACGACAAAAGCAGTTACAAACCTGTCGTTTCACATTTCAGAACGGAAATCCACATTTGTAGCAAAAAAGGGATAAGGAACACGGAAATGGCAAAGAGAGCTTACAGCGATCTGAAAAAGGGATTAAACCTTTTTTCCAGGCCCAGAACTGTTTTATCACCATGGCCCGGATAACAATCTATTTCATCCTGCATTGATGAAAGAAGCTGAATCGAAGCCTCCATGTCCTTAAAGGAGCCACCGAGATCAGTTCTGCCGACACTTCCGGCAAAAAGCATATCACCGGTAAACATGAAATGCCGATCATCTTCAGTCGTGAACAAAAAACAGACTGAGCCCGGAGTATGCCCCGGCGTAGAAATGACTTTCATGGTAAATGATTCTTCAATCCCGAAATCATCGTTGGAAAGCAAATCCTTATCCAATACCGATGCTTCTCCCTTACCGGAAATATTTAATCCGAAGTCCGAAGAATGATTCAGATCGGGATCTGATATCATAGGCTTATCTTTTTCAGAGATAAAGACCGGAACAGACTTATCAACAGCATATTCATCAAATTCGGAAACATGATCAAAATGCCCGTGCGTACAAAGCACGGCTCGGATATTTAAATCAGAGAGCCCGGTTTTATTCCACGAAACACAAGGATCAATAACAATGGCATCCTTACCGAACACCAACACATACATATTTGCCTGAACAGGTCCGTATGGGAAACAGAATATATTCATTTGCTAATTCAGAAACTCTGATCACGAACCAGTTCACGCCAATCAAGATCACCACGATCAATAGCAAGAACGAGGATTTCGGCAGAAGCGAGATTCGTAGCATACGGAATACTGTTGTAATCACAAGCTTTCAGGAGAGGATTGATCTCATTATAATTTGCCAATTGAGTGTCACGGAGATAAATGACGGAGTCGATCTCATTGTATTCCGCGCGCGAAGCAAGCTGATCAAAACCACCTGAATAATCTGTTGAAAGACCTACAACATTAAGATCCGCAGCTGTTTCAAGGAGCGTTGCAGTATTATGAAGAGAAATCAAAGTATGTTTTGACAATAGTTGACGATAAGCAATACAAAAGTTTACAAGAAGCTCATTCTTCCGATTATCAGCCATAATAACGATCTTCATTCCTGCGGCCTCCATAAATTTATATATATATTCTACTAATTCAGGCTGGAATCTGCAACAAAAATTTATCATTTTGCACGAAACAGTATAATTCGTTCATCAATTGCCTTCGTTATTCGTAGTGCCTTCCGAGCCCGAAGTATTTTCTGCAGTTGATCCTTCCGAAGCAGCACCGGATTCACTGCCGATCACATCACCGATCGGCGGAAGTGTCTTCTCCGCCTTTTTCTTCAAAGGATCAGGATCTTCAAAATTGAAGTATTCCATCAACAGTTTTTTTGCAATTTCGATTGTAGAAGAACCCCACTCACCTTTCTCAATACATAGAGCAATGCAGATTTCGGGATCTTCATAAGGCGCATAACAAACAAACACACCGTTAGAATATTCTTTATTGAGATCCTCAAAACCTGTCTCCGCTGTTCCCGTCTTACAGGCAACATGTATCGGAAGCCCCTTTAAGAGATTATGAGCGGTTCCGTCATCACTGTCCGCCACAGCAAACATTCCAACATGGATCGCATGCAGATAATCCTCATTAATGCCAAGCGGGATCGCCTCTGTAGGCCCCTGATAAAGAATCGATCCATCCGCCCCGGTAACTTTGTCGATCACGTGAGGCGTCACCATTTTATTTGTTGCAATACCCGCCACATATCGAGCCAGCTGAAGCACAGTAAAACAGTTGTCAAACTGTCCGATTGCTGTCTGCGCTGTATCTGCGATATGCCAGTCAGTATCTTCATCCGTCCGATTAAGTCTCAAAAGACGTTTATTAGCCTGATTTGCACGTACTCCCTTTTTCTCACCAGGAAGATCGATCCCGGTAAGTTCCCCAAGTCCCAGAAGATAACCGGTTTTATCGATATTTCTGATCGTTGCATCTACACCGATCGTAGCAAAATAGATATTGCAGGATGTTGCCAGACCGGAAGTCAGGTCAAGAAGTCCATGACCATCATCAGGCCGCTCAAGACACTTCCAGGGCATGCCTCCGAAATCCGTAGGGCTGACGCATCTGACTTCACTGTTTTCCGGCGAAATCCTGCCACATTCCAAGGCTGCCAGTGCCGTAACCATCTTAAAAGTGGATCCCGGCGGATACTGTGAAGAGATCGCACGATTCCAAAGAGGCATATCTTCCTGTGTAATATCCTGATACTCATCAATACCGAGATAATACTTAACCTGCTCTTTGGCCTGCGCATCACCTTCCATTGAAAGGACAAAGTCATTCGGATCATAATCAGGATAAGAACACATCGCCAGAACAGCACCGGTCTTGACATTCATGACAACAAGAGAACCCGCCGTAGCCGTCTTATATCTTTCTTCTTCCGGCTTGCTTTCTTCTTTCAGCATGGCCTTTCGAATGTATTCTTTAATACTGTCAATGCCGACTTGCTGAAGATTGGTATCGATCGTCAGAGTAACCTGAGCCCCCGAAATAGGATCCACGCCGAGTTTTGAATCATAGAAAAAACCATTTTCCTGATCTGTAGACCAGATATTGTACGGTTTTTCTCCATACTGCCCATGCAGATATCTCTCCATCTGCGATTCAACACCAGACTTTCCGACAATATCTGAAGCCATATAACCGACAGATTCAAGTTCAGAGAGACTTTCCTGGGAAATATTACCGACATATCCGACCACATGGGACGAAATCTTGGCAAGAGGAGTATACACACGCCGGTACTCCTTATTTGCCAGAATACCCATAAAATGATAATTCTGTTCCATCAGGATACGGATCAGTTCTTCAGGAACATCTTTAGCTATGACGACCGGAGTTCCTGTTAAAAAAGCCCAGTTATCCATATAGATCTGATAACGGATCTTAATAATTCGATAAGCTTCCTGTTCCGTATAATTCTCATCCAATGCAAATTTCCGACGCAAATAAAGGAAGAATATCTGTGGATCGCTCTTAACGTATTCATCGGAATATGTAACTACAGTATTCACTGTGGGTTCTTTCAAATTAAACAGATTACGGTTTGTCTGCCAAAGCGCGATATCCTTATCCGACTTATTAAATCTGTAAGGATCGATAGAAAAGTACTCGTCAAGAGACGAAACCGGCACACAATTATACTCATCAAAAAGGTACGATAATTCAAGGCACATGCTATTCATAGCCGTATCATCCAGTCCGGCATTCGAAAGCATAAGCACATTGATCTCCTGGCTGGTGGCAATCACCCGCCCCTTTGAATCAACTATATCCCCTCTTGGTGCCGGGACAATATACTGACGTGCTGCACCGACTGATGTAGCAGACATTTTTTTGGAATAGTCAGTAAACTGCAAAGAGGCAGTCATAATGAGTATCAGCGCGCCAAAGACACAAAACAACGCGCCAAGAACAAAGTAACGGCTTGTAAAAAAGGAAAGGAGCTGTTCAAAAACAGACGATCCATTCAACTTAGGAGTACCCGATACATGATCTTCATCAAAAACATATAAATTATCATCGTCTATATGCTTTGCCATTGTTTATCCTCCATGCTGTAACCATCAACCAGCCTTGAACGGACGCCTTTCGAATAAGGGCCTGCAAAACGCAATAGCAAAAGGATCGGCAGAGATGCGATCGCATTAATAAGCAACTGAGGCAAAAGGCCGGATAAGACAAGATAACGAATCGTATAATATGACGTCAGGTTTCCTGAAATCGAAAGTGAAATATAAGCAAACAGATGACCGGTAACAAAATAAATCAAAGTCATTAACTCTACCTGAAGAATACCAAGAAACAGTTTGCGTTGAAATCTTCTTCTAAAAAGATGCGCAGACAAAAGGCCGATATACATAAATGCCAGCATCCCAACCCCTAGAAGAGCGATCGGTTCACCATTCATGCCTTTAACGACCGGTCCGGAAAAATAATCACGGAACATACCGACGGCAAGTCCGACCACAATCCCATCCACAGGGCCAAACAAATACCCTGAAAGGGCCACAAATACCAGCATCAGATCAGCTGTTCTTCCAAAAAGCCTAAAAGCTCGCGGAAAAGTAACCTGAAGGCAGCACACACTGGTAATATACAGCGCATAAAGAAGTATCTGGCGTGCCTTTTTCTGCTTACTCATGACGTCTGCTCCCCATTCACGCTATTTTCAGTATCGTTTGTCTGTGAATCTGATTTGGCAGAGGAGACAGTCGTTTCCAAAGGCGAAGAAGACGGAACAGTCTGTTCCTGCGATTTGGAAGACGGATCGGAAGTATTCTCCGCGTCCGGATTGGGAACAAGTATGAAAACATCTTTAATATCGCCTACGGAAGCATAAGGACGCAATGTTGCATATGGATGTTCAGGATCAGTATTATCAAAAGATTCGATCACACCAATCGGAATACCAGCCGGAAAAAGTCCACCTTCGCCGCTTGTAACAAGTTCATCACCTTCATGAAGAACTATATTCGCCGGTATTCTGGAGAGAACACAAAGTCCATCATTTTTACGTGTAATATCACCGGTAACCATAACCAGTGCGCCGTTCACGACATTGACTTTTGCACTAACGGAAAAGCCTTCATGAAGCAAAGGCAATACCTTTGATGAATCCTCATCGGTTACCATGACACGTCCGACAAGGTTCATTCGCGCATCAACTACCGCATACGACGTTGTTCTTGAGTTAAAATGCTCTCGTTCTCCGACATCAATACGGATAACACTAAACCAGTCGTCCGATTCACGAGTTAAAACGGAAGCACCGTAGATATGGTAATTCTCAAATGTATCTTGTATCGCAAAAGCACTCTTCAATTCTTCCCAACGAAGCTTAGCTTCTTCACCCTGTTGGATCTGATACTCCAATTCGGCGATTTCTTCACGAAGCTCTTCGTTTTCTTTTCGTATCTCCATACCTTCCGCTATCGCCGCATAAAAATCAGAAATCTTTGATCCCGCTTTTTTAATTACGGACTGAATCGGATCAATGACCACTGATAACGGCTTGGTAACGTTAGACAGAGGACTTCCCGGAATCGCGCTGAAAACTATAAAAGCAATCAGGATCAATGAAACCAGCGCGATCACGAATAATTTGTTAGAAAACAGCTTGCGCAAGCCATAAACCTCCAAAATAAATCTTTCATAAAAGTATACCACACTTTCTACGATGCTTCCTGTTTTACGAACAATATGACAAATCAATTATATATACAAAGCTTACGTCCATCTGAAACATAGGTCATTTCCCTGCTTTCTCTTTTCAGTAGGAAAACCTCAAAGGACAATACATCATCACGCACGGGATGGTCCTGATTTATAGAATTCAACATTTCAAACAGAAATTCCTTGCTGATATCCTCAACATACTCGATCATTAGCGCTTCATGAATAGATACAGGCATAACATAGAAATCTTTTTCTTCCTTTACGGCAAATTCAAGAAGTTTATCTGTGTTTAATATCGCAGGAGCTCCGAAAATCTCATCTTTGAAACGAAGAACATAAATGACTGGAGCTTCATCAGGAATCTCGCCATCCGGATCAGCAAAGTTTCTAAGGTCTTCTAGCAGTATTTCCATTTTACGCATGTTGTTAAAAGCGGCATCAAATACAGTCTTTTCGTCAATCCCCCAAAGATTCACCAGATCCCTGTCGACTGTAACCGTGCAGGAACCGACCGCCTGATGCTTTATATGAATCTGTGTTATTACAGCCATATCTCCGACACACATATGTGGAACCTGTCGGAGCATCTTACTGTTTCTGGCAGAATTAACAAGTTTTATGATAAGATTCTTCTTTGCCAAACTCCACTCGCTGATTCTCTTGCCAAAGTCGTTTTCAGGAAGCTCATGCTTCATCAGATAGGAAATCAACTGAACAATGCACTCATCAATACTTGTTCCGGAGGAGTAACTATTGTAAAAATCCTCATAATAGAATACAGGCGCGATATTCCTGCCTTCTGCTCGAGCAATGATACCATGCATTTCAACTGAGTTTTTGACAATAATGTCTTCTTTCAACGTGAATCCGCCTATGAATTGAGAGTACTTCTCATCCAGTTTTTCTCGAAAAGCACTCATAAAATCTTCAAAAGGCAAATTCTCCTTGGTCAATTTTTTTTCTGTTTGCTTCATTTTTTCTCCTTTTCTACGCACTATTCTCTGAAATTAATCCATTTTCTTTCAAACTCTCAGCCAATCCGCGACCGACAATGATATGATCGATCACTTCAATTCCGATCATCAATCCACATTGAACCAGTTTGGCCGTGGTCTCCACATCTTCATCACTCGGTGTAGGATCTCCACTCGGGTGATTATGAGCGATGATCAAACCTGCCGCATTGACCCGTACAGCCAAACGGAAGATTTCCCTTGAAACAAAAGCTGTCCGGTTCAAACCACCTTTTGATACAACTTCATGTGATATTAGCTGTTTTCTTGTATCAAGCAGTGCCACATGTACTTCTTCACTTTCAAGAAAAGACATCTTCGATGAGAAGAAAGATTTTGCCACATCCGATGAAACAAACTTTACTTTTGAAAGAAAACCGGATTGACTTGAACATCTTTTCCCGATTTCCACAGCTGCCTTGATAAGAATGGCTTTAACTCTTCCGATTCCTTCTATTGCGCTTAATTCTTCAAGAGAAATAGAACACAGGCCATTCATTCCGTCGCGGATCGTCATCTGATTCAGGACCTCCGAGGCAATCTCTCTGGATGATTTACCTTTTGTTCCACTGCGAATCAGAATGGCAAGCAGTTCTTCATCCGAAAGAGCCTCTGCTCCAAACTTTTCAAGCCTCTCATATGGCCGTACTGACGGATTCATCTCACACATTTTCATATTCTCACCTCCTTTCCGGTCAAAAAAATACGGTCATAAAATGAACTTCTAATAGAAATTTCATTTCATGACCGGGTATTTTCCCGATATATGGGCCATAAGCCCTGATATCATTTGATATTTAGTTTTATAAGCGGATTACTCCTGCTCGGTTTTCTTTCCGCAGCACTTCTTGTACTTCTTGCCGGAACCGCAAGGACACGGATCATTACGTCCGATCTTTTCAACATGGGCAATGTTGTCTGTGCGGTACTGCTTTGTAATCTCAAGCATCTTTTCATCTGAAAGAACATTTTTCCAGCTCTTCAAAGAGTAAAGCCACTCTGCTTTCGCATCGTGCATATTGTAGTAAAGTTTCTCGTAATCAACCTTAAGGGAAACCTCAGAATCATCTGTTACACTCTTATAATCGTATTCCTCCGTCAAACTGGAAGCAATTCCTTCGAGAAAGCCTACGAAAATTTCCATGTCATCCTTCGCAAAACCAAGTTTCTCAGCAAGTTCAACCGCTTTACCATTAAGAAGGTCTTCATTATCCGGATACTTGGTCAGAATCGCATCGTAAGCGTTTTTTTCCAACTCATAGTATTTCGAAATATACGCCTTATAATCGGCCTCATTCTCAACAGTTTCAGAATGTTTTGTCCATGATTCAAAATAGTTCATATTATTTCCTCCATGTTATGCTAATTTAGCAGCAATAGCTTTTAAGAATTCTTCCGTATTAACTACTTTTTTATCCGGATGATCCATTAGAGCATTCAGATCGCCAGTTATTACGCCTTCCTCGATCGTGTCAATAGAAGCCTTTTCCAGTCTGTCGGCAAAGTCAACAAGTTCAGGAAGCTCATCAAGCTGGCCTCTCTTACGAAGAGCACCAGACCAGGCAAAAAGTGTAGCCATAGGGTTTGTAGATGTATTCTCGCCTTTCAGATGACGATAGTAATGACGGGTAACGGTACCATGTGCCGCTTCATACTCGTACTTTCCGGAAGGAGAAACCAAAACAGAAGTCATCATGGCAAGGCTGCCGCAGGCAGAAGCCACCATATCAGACATCACGTCTCCGTCATAATTCTTACATGCCCATAGCATTCCACCTTCAGAACGCATGACGCGCGCAACGGCATCATCGATCAATGTATAAAAGTATGTAATACCGGCGTCTTCGAACTTATCCTTAAATTCTTTATCATAGATCTCCTGGAAAATATCCTTAAATCTGTGGTCATAAGTCTTGGAGATCGTATCTTTTGTAGCAAACCAAAGATCCTGATGAATATCAAGGGCATACATGAAGCAGGATCGCGCGAAAGCCATAATGGAATCATCCAGGTTATGCATTCCCTCGATAATACCCGGGCCCTTAAAATCATGGATCTTCTTTACTTCCTGATGTCCATCCTCGTATGTAACAACAAGTTCAGCTGTTGCTTTTCCGGATACATACATCTCTACATCACGATACACATCTCCGTAAGCATGACGAGCCAGTGTGATCGGTTTTTTCCAACAGGAAACGAAAGGACTGATGCCTTTCACAAGTATAGGGGCGCGGAATACGGTTCCATCCATGATCGCACGGATCGTACCATTCGGGCTCTTCCACATCTGTTTAAGCTTATATTCTTCCATTCTCTGGGAATTCGGCGTAATCGTCGCGCACTTAACAGCCACACCAAGTTCAACGGCGCGATTTGCCGCATCGATCGTAACCTGATCATCCGTTTCATCTCTGTGCGGCAGACCAAGATCAAAATATTCTGTCTTCAGATCAACAAAAGGTAGAAGCACAATGTCTTTGATCTGCTTCCACATGATACGTGTCATTTCGTCTCCATCCATCTCTACGAGAGGAGTCTTCATCTGAATCTTAGCCATCTTTTCCTCCGATTTGCTTAGAAATACCGAATTATTCTATCTTAATTCAAGTTATACGTCAATCTTAAGTTACACTTTCCCCGACGCTGCAAGAAGCACTTCCATCGCAAGCCTGTCGTCCATTTTTCCGTTCTTGACCCATTGATCTGACTCAAAACAAAGATTATAAAGCCGTTCAAGCTGCACGATCGAGAAATCACGCGACTGATTCACAAGATTACGGGCCACAAAAGGCTGTACTTTCAATCTTGAGGCGATATTAGAGGCTTCGCCGAGTTCCTTCGCACAAATAAGATGTCGTACATGTCTTGCGAGCATGAGCCTGATCTTGGGTATTGGTTCTTTAAGTGTCACAAGGCTAGCGAAAATCTCCATTGCTTTACCTGTATTCCGATGTCCGATCGCATCAGTCATCTGGAAAACAGATGCATGAACGTCCGGAATTGAAAGTTTATCAAGAAGCGTCATGGAAATCGACTTGGTACCTGTATTCTCACAATAAAGAAGAATCTTATTGATTTCATTATCAAGCGTTCTCATCGAAGAGTTCACTCTGCTGATCAAACTGGAAACGCAGTCATTTGAGATAGAAATACCACCTTCCTTAAAACGTTGAAGTATCCAGGTCTTAAGTACTTCTTCATCCTGAAGATCGATTTCGACAAGCATACCGTTCTGTGAAACAGCTTCGATTAACTGCTTTTTCCTTTTGTCCACTTTCTCCTCAACAAAGAAAACCGCCGCATATTCAGGTATAGAAGCAATCAGAGAACGCCACTTCTCCTGTTCTTTCGCAGCTGATGGGGCACGGCTTCCCCATAACCCTGAATTTCTGATTACTGTCATACGTCTTTTTGAAATAAAGGGTGGAGTACCGGAAAGACTCTGGAACTCATCAACCGGCAATTCCGAAGAACCGAAATCTTTAGAATAATAATCCAGACTCTCTGCCCCCGGCGAAACGATCAGTTTTTTCATACTCTTCAGCGTACGGTCGATCAGGTAGTTTTCTTCGCCAGTGATCAGGTAGACTCTTGAAAATTTATCTTTTTTACCTTCGTTTACTATAGAAGCAAAGCTTTTCCATGAATTGTTTTTTTCTTGTTTTGCCATCTACTACCTCTTGTCAAGAAAAATAATAATCAATATGCCAATCATATTTTCTGATATCAAGAACCACACAACCGGCTTCATCAGTACGAAAATATGGAATTTTAGCCGTTTCCAGTACTGTCAGGACTTCTTCAGACGGATGCCCATAAAGATTATAACCCACACTGATTACAGCTGCACCTATTTTTTTCTCCTCATAGAACTGCCGGGAAACAGAGTAACGGCTTCCATGATGAGGAATTTTCAGTATATCGATCTCGTCTGGTATCTTTTCCAGAATTTCATTCTCTGTGTCTGCACCGATATCGCCTGTAAACAGGATCTTTGTACCCATGATTTCGGCAACAATAACCAGAGAATCTTCATTTCCGCCATCAATCGGGTCGATCGGCCAGATTATACGGAACACTGCCTGGTCATCAAATCTAACTGTCGAACCGGCGAGAATAGTTTCCGTCATTTCCGGCAGCGGGCCGCAATTACTAACCAATTGGCTCATTTCAGGACCCTGTCCGTTATACGGAGTGAAAAGATGATCGATATATCCGTCTTTGCAAAGCTCGATCAAGCCAGCAATGTGATCTGAATCAAGATGAGATGCAAATGCCATATCTATCTTATCTATATCAAGATAATGCATAACAGAAAGGATTTTTTCACCACAACCTGTATTTCCACCATCTATGAGAATATTGTAATTTCCATAGCGGATCAGTGCACTATCCCCCTGACCAACATCAAAAAAATATACTTTTGCATGATTATTATCTGTAAAAAATACAAAATTTATAAGATTCACGATCATTGAAAATGAAAGGACCAGGGCAATCACTCTTCGCTTAATTCCGCTTCGTGAAACCATTAAAAACAGCGAAGAAACCAAAAGAACAATGACCATAACCGGCTGGTTCTGAAGAGAAAACCGGAATATACTCTTCTTACTTCCAGCAGATGATAACACATCAAGAAATGATACGAGACCGCGCAACGGATAAAATATCAAAGTGCAAACACTTCTCAACGGTACGATCCAGGCAAACACTGTAGTTAGCAGCCCAAGAGAGCAGATCAGTTCCGCAGGAAATCCCGCCAGTATGACTATAATGAGTTTTAACAAAGACAATGAATTACCGGTCGTCAGCAAAACAGGAAGCATTCCGAGATATGCACATATAAAGCAGGACAATGCGCGATTCAGTTCTTCCGGAATAAAGAACAAGCTTTTTTTCATTATCGAAGTAACACGATTTTCAAATATCATAATGCTAAAAGTAGCTCCGAACGAAAGCAAAACACCTTGTGAAAACAGCGAAAAGGGATCTATCAGCGTTAATATCAGACCACTAAGCGCACATGCAGAAAGATGATCGACCCTAGTTTTTCGGAAGCTAAGCAGAGAAACAAACAGATATGTAAAAATACTTCGTGTCGCCGATCCGGACCACCCGGTAACAAATCCGAACAGGATCAGAGAAACGGCAAGAACTATTGTCCTCTTCTTCTTATTCTGCGAAAACAAGGAAAAGAAAGCCGCTACAGATGCCGTGAAATAACCTACATGCGCCCCGGAGACGACAAGCAGATGAAAAAGATTGCAGTCTTTGAATTTCTGCTTTGCTTCATTGCTCAGATTAGTCGTATCTCCGACGATCATAGCTGACAGAAACATCGAAGTTTCTTCATCAGAATAACGATTCCAAATCTTTATGCACTGTGACCTGATCACCTGACCAAGACGGAAACCTTCGTTTATCAAAGAAAATGTTTCCTTACGGCTTCTGTTCAACTTATGTATTTTGACAGAACGAAAGATTCCCATTCTTCTGAAATACCCCTTCGGATCAGTATCTCCCGGGTTTCCTTTTGGAGTGATCATCGTCAATTCACCGGCAATCGACAGTTCTTCACCATATTTATGGATCGAGTCGGTCAGCCAGGCCACCTTCTCCCCTGATTCCAGTTTAAGTATGATGTTTTTATATCCGGACACTGTTCCATTTCGGGAATAGACTGAACAAGATCCCTGATACGTCTCTTTTGGTTGATAATCATCATATTTTCTTATATAACGCGAAAAGAATACATAACAGATGGAAAACACGGAAATACCAAATACAACAGTCACAAGCATCTGAACCTTTTTGTCAAAAAACAGAACCACGAGTCCTGAAACACAAAGAAATGCCCCGGAAATGAACATGCTGAATATTCTATTACAATAATATCCGGTATACGCTCCAGCCAAACACATCAGCAACGCATATACCAGAGGACGTCCGATAAGCGAACTGTATATCCTGTCCATCCAGTTTCGAACAAACCCGATAACCGAAGATTTTTGAATAATTAAGTGTTCCGTCTCCTGCATTCACATAAAATATCCTTTCAAGAATACGGACATTCTAAAGAAACCCAAGGACAAAATCGTATCAGTAAATCGACAAAGTAAGACAATTTGTATCGTTTTGTCGAATCATTTGCAAAATGAAGAAAGAGATTTTTATTATATCAATCAAGATTTAGATATTCTTCTATTGCTGTTTTCAAATCATCCAGACCTATCTTTTTCTCTGCAGAAACTGCAAAACAATGCGCATCATCGTGGAAATCGAAAGTTTTTGCAAAAGAAGACAGCTGCTTCATCATCTGTGCTCTGGAAAGCTTGTCACACTTGGTAAATACCAGGAAATAGGGAATCTGATTATGATTCATATACTCAAGCATCCGAATATCCTCTGCTGATGGATCATGCCGGATGTCAATCAAATGAAGGACAAGAGAGAATTTCCTGCCTGAAACAAAATACTGATCACACAGTTTCGAAAACTTATCTTTAACTTCTTTCGGTGCTTTTGCATAGCCATAACCGGGGAGGTCGGCCAGATAAAGCTTATCATCTACATCAAAATATATGACAAGACGCGTCTTTCCGGGAGTGGCACTGACTCTGGCCAACTTTTTATTGTCTGCAAGAGCATTGATCAGCGAAGACTTTCCGACATTTGACTTCCCTGAAAACACGATTTCCGGGCGATCAAGCGGCGGACACGACTTAATATCCGATGCGACTCCCCAAAACCTGGTTTTTCTGAAATTGATAGACATGTGCGCTCCTCCTCATTTCTAAATATATTAACATACAAAAACTATTTCGCAGAAACACAAATGATTTTTATATGCACTTTACCAATAAGGCGGTTTATTTTGTTAGATAATTCTTTGTTTTTTACAGTACAAAAAACAAAACAAAAGCGTTATACTGATGATGTAGTTTTATGACTATATTGAGTTTGTGGAGGATGCTATGTCAGAAAACACGAGTACAACAGGCTCTGTTGATGCTTTTGACTATCGTGGCTATTTACTTGAACCTTTCGGGCCCATAGGTATCATTTCGCACACCTCTAACGAGGCTTTTGTCAAACAAGTCAATGACGTTCTCTATGAGAAGCGTCTTCTTAAGTACCAGAACAATTATAGTCCTTACGTTAACAGCGCAGGCTACTTACGTAGGGATTTTACTATTTCTGCGACCATTACGCGGTTTGCGACCGGCGAAGGCAAGGTCACTCTCAATCAGACAGTACGTGGTCATGATATATATATAATCACCGATGTTTTATCCCACGACGAAACGTTTACGCTTTCCGGTGCTCCGCACTTTAAGAGTCCTGATGATCATTTCAGAGATCTTTTGCGTATTATCATGGCTGTCAGTGGTAAAGCTAAACGTATCAATGTTATCATGCCGTTTCTTTACGAAGGACGTCAGGACCACAGTATCACCCGTGAATCCCTAGACTGCGCTCAGATGCTGAAGGATCTTTACAATCTCGGCGTGGCCAATCTGATCGTCTTTGATCCGCATGACCCGAGGATCATCAATGCAGTGCCTCTGATGGGCATCGAGATGCCGAAATCCGCGTACAAGATCATAAGTACCCTGATTTCCAAGAATCCGGGACTTCATATCGACAAGGAAAACATGATGATCATCAGTCCGGATGAAATGGCCGTATCCAGAGCGATTTTCTATTCTTCCATGCTGGGACTTCCTCTCGGTCTTTTCTATCGTGATCGCGATTATACCAGAATGGACGAAGACGGCAACTATCTTATCAAATCTTTCCGTTTCCTGGGCGATGACCCGAAAGGCAAAGATGTTTTGATCGTTGATGACATGATCAATTCCGGTAATACTATGATCAGAACTGCTCATTATATGCGTGACCGTGGCGCCGGAAACATTTTCTGCGCGGCTCCGTTCGGACTTTTTACCGAAGGATTGGAACCGTTCAATAAAGCTTATGAAGATGGAATCATCAAGCAGGTACTCTGTACGAACCTCACCTATCGTCCCAAGGCGCTTTTCGATACGCCGTGGTACGTAGATGTAAATATGACGCCTTTTGTCGCCCGCATCATTGATGCGCTGAATGTTGATGAATCAATCGGAAAACTGATCAGCCCGATCGAGAAGTTCGATTCTCTTCTGGGTCAGGTCAGACTAGAAGAACTATTGGAAAATTAAAGGATCGGAGAACTCAGATTATGGAACCGAACATGCAAAGTCCTGACGAAAGAGCCTATTCAAGATACAACCAGTATGGGGATAACCCCATGGCACCGGTTGGTCCGATTGCGCTCGTACCTTTGAAAGGCAGTGTAGAATTTACGGATAAAGTAAACTGGTATCTGAACAAACGCAGATCCGAGTACCAGGAACAGGAGTTCATCAGCAAATACCCGGGTTTCTACCGGCAGGACTATCGGATAGCCGTAGATAATACAAGATTTTCGTCCGGTGAAGGTAAAGCCGTTATCCAGAGTTCCGTTCGCGGTCACGATCTTTTTATTATCAGTGATGTAACCAACTTCTCCTGCACTTACAAGATGTTTGGTCAGGTCAACCACATGAGTCCTGACGACCATTATCAGGATCTGAAGCGTGTAATTCTTGCCTGTTCAGGAAAAGCACGTCGTATTAACGTAATCATGCCGTTCCTCTACGAAGGTCGTCAGCACAAGAGAAATTCACGTGAATCCCTCGACTGTGCTTTTGCTTTGGAAGAGATTTATGGACTCGGAGTAGAAAACATCATTACTTTCGATGCTCATGATGAGCGTGTGGCCAACGCCATTCCAACATCCGGTTTCGAAAGCCTGTCTGCGACTTATCAGATCATTAAAGAAATGTACCGTTCCATCCCAGATCTTCACTTCTCCGAAGACAAATTTATGGTCATCAGCCCGGATGAAGGCGGGATTTCCCGTGCTATGTATTTTGCATCCATCCTCGGTGTTCCGCTGGGTACTTTTTATAAGCGCAGAGACTACACCAAAGTCGTCAACGGTAGAAATCCGATCGTTGCTCATGAATTCCTCGGTGAATCCGTAGAAGGTTTGGACATCCTGATCGTGGATGATATGATTTCTTCTGGCGATTCCATGCTTGATATTGCCCGCGAAATGAGAGCACGTGGTGCAAGAAACATCTACTGTGCCGTCACTTTCGGACTTTTCACAGAAGGTATCGAGCACTTCGACAAAGCTTATGAAGAAGGAATCATTTCCAAAGTATTTGCAACCAATCTAATCTATAGAAGACCGGAACTTCTGGCTGCACCTTGGTTCGCGGATGTGAATATGAGTAAGTTCGTCGCTCTTCTGATCGATGCTATCAACCACGACTCTTCTCTTTCCAACCTGATCAAACCGACTGACAAGATCAAGAAACTGCTTGCCAGCAAAGGAGATTTGAAGAGTCAGGATAAGGAATCCTGATCGGATATGGCGCAGAAGAAAGCCCCTCAGAAGAATAACCGCACTACTTCCCGTCAGCCGGCCTCACGCCAGCAGGCATCACGCCAGAACGGAAGAAGCACATCAACTGCGCCATCAAAAAGGCGCACTCCTGCTCCGGTTTCGGAAGAGCCGGACGACAGCCCTTCTATTCTCTCTGTACTCTGGGCGTCACATTGGGGGAAGCTTCTTTATGCTTTACTGGGCACTCTTCTCCTGATCGCCATTGATTTTCTTGTATCTATGAACCATTATGACAGTTTTTTCACGATTCTCGGCGTAGAGATCGTGATCGTCATGGTCATCGGTTGGATCGTTTTTCTTGTTTTCGGAAGGAAGCAGCATGATCTGTCAACTTCTTATGAAGATGAATCAGACGTAGAATGAGGTCGCTTCTATGCCACTAGACGGTATCTCCTCTCATTTTTTAGCAAATGAACTGAATTCAAAGCTTTCGGGGGCACGTATAGACAAGATCTATCAGCCCGGCCGATTTGAGATTTATATGCTCGTCCGCTCAAACTCGGAAAACTTCAAACTTCTTCTTTCGTGTGATCCGAAAAATGCAAGAGTACAGATCACGGAGCATATGAAGGAAAACCCGCAAATGCCGCCGAATTTCTGCATGCTTTTGCGCAAGCATCTCTCCGGAGCCCGCATTCTAAATATCACTTGTCCGGATTTTGAACGAATCATTAAGATTAGTATCTCCACTACCGACGAACTTCATGACACCTCTACGAAGCATCTTGTGGTCGAAATGATGGGCAGATACAGCAATATTATTTTTCTTAACGAGGAAAACCGCATCATCGATGCAGTTGTACACGTAGACAGCAGCACCAGCCGGGTACGTGAGATCATGCCGGCAAGGATCTACGAATCTCCGCCTCCGCAAGGAAAGCTCACACCTGTTGAAGCTCTTGAGATGATTAAAGAAGATCATCTGCCGCTCCTTGAAAGTGTTCAGTCCCGTCCTTTGGGAAAAGCACTTCTCGAATCTCTAATGGGATTCTCTCCGCTTCTTTCTAACGATATCTGTTTTCAGGCAGGTCTGGATCCTCGGGATAGTCTTTCATCTTTGAGCGTGGAACAGAAAGAAAAGCTGAACCGAATCACCGGGCAAGTTCTCTCAGCAATCATTTCTCTCCAGCCATCTCCTTCCGTTTACTTTGTCGATGGTGAACCGAAGGACTGGCATGCCCTGTCACTCAGAAATGCCGGTATTTCACAGCCGGCCGGCTCGCTGTCAGCAGCAATGGATGAAGTATGGTGCTATTATGACAGACAGCAGATCTTCGAACAGCAACGTCATCGGCTCCGTTCTATTGTTCAATACGCACTTTCCCACGAGAGTAAAAAGCTCGCTATCCACGAAGCCGATTTGAATGAAACGGAAAATGTTGAAAAACTGAAGGAACAGGGTGAGCTCGTTCTTTCCTATCAATACCTGATCAAGCAGGGCGATACTATACTGAATATTCCGGATTATCCGGATTTCGGGATTACTACGCAGATCCCTCTTGATCCTGATAAGAGTGCTTCCGAACAGGGGCAGGTTTTGTTACGCCGGTATAGAAAGCTTACAAGCCGTAGAGAAGCAGCTTTAAGGTTTATGGATCAGGAAAAAACGAATATCGACTATTTCCACTCTCTTATCCAGGAAATCGATGCCGCATCGGAAGATGATGATCTGAAAGCCATAGAGCTTGAACTTCAGGATGAAGGTGTCTCCGAATCAGGACAGAAGGAATCCAAGAAGCAGAAAGCAGAAGAAAAATACCATCCCGGGAGATCCAAGTCCGGTAAGATGTCGTCGCGAGCTCTACGCAAGGCTGCCCAAATGGCGAAGCAGAAACAAAACAAGAACAAACCTGCAAAAAAGGCAGAAGACGCCATTGCTCCGAGAAAATTTACTGTTGATGGCGGTTTCGAAGTTCTAAGTGGAAGAAACAATATTCAGAATGATTACCTGACATTCCATGTAGCCCAAAAAGACGATTTATGGTTCCATGCCAAAAATGTACCCGGAACACATGTTATACTACGCTCTGATCGTAGACCTGTTTCCGACAAGGCAATTGAAGAAGCCGCTTCAATTGCTGCTTTCTACTCAAGAAACAATAAAGTCTTCACCGGAAGAAACAGTGAATCTGATATTTCCTATGAGATCCGCCTGGAAATTGATTACTGCCCGGTATCGCATGTTAAAAAGCTGCCGAAAGCAAAGCCGGGCATGGTGATCTACGAAGAATATAACTCAATACTCGTTAGCGCTGCTCTTCCCAGCCATCAGGAAAAGAACCTATGATTTTTTCTCTGAAATCCGAATCCTGAAGTGAAAAAATACAACCGCAGTATTTCTGTCTGTAAAGCCCGTGTTCTCTGGCCATATTCTGTCCCTGTCTGAAATTCGGACGCCAGTCATGATAGGAAAATGGAATATCATATTTACAGGACGCCCGCTTTGCGCTCTCCACTATGGCATCGTGGTTCTGATACGGACTGACCAGAAGACTGGTTGAAAAACGCTGAAAACCATTCTCTTTTGCGTATTTAGCCACATGATCCATACGAATGTCATAACACATAAGGCATCGCGAAGCATATTGTCCTTCCCATTTATGAGAAAGCCAGTCATCGATCCGGAAATCCTCTGAAAAATGGCAGGAAAACCCATCAATTTCCGAAAGCTTCACAAGCTGTTCTTTTCGCCGTTCAAACTCAAACCTCGGATGAATGTTGGGATTGAAATAATAAACCTCCGTATCGATCCCCTGTCCCATCAAATCGAATACAGGATACTCAGCGCAAGGTGCACAACAGGCATGAAGCAATAGATCCTTTCCGCTCATATCAGGACTTCTCCCCGTTTCTTCCGTCCATCATTTCATCTATGGATATCTGATTGTCCGTAATCTCACCGGAATTAGAGACTCCGAGTCCGCTGAGTTTTCTGTCAATATCGGCAGGGCATGAAAGTCCCAGATGTTTCCACCCTGCCGGCGCAAGAACGCGTCCACGCGGAGTCTTCGCAATAAAACCACACTGCATCAGGAACGGTTCATAGACATCCTCGATCGTTCCCGCATCTTCACCTGTACATGCTGCAAGTGTTTCCAGACCGACCGGGCCACCGAGGAACTTCTCCGCAATACTGGTCATGATACGTCGATCCGTATGATCAAGACCCATATTATCGATAGCAAGCTGTGAAAGACCAAATTCCGCGATTTCCTTATTAATGATACCTTCACCGCGTACTTCAGCATAATCACGCAAGCGTTTCAAAAGCCGGATCGCAATTCGCGGTGTACCACGTGAACGGCATGCCAGGCAATCCAGCCCTTCATCGTCTATGCCGATACCGAGAATATCCGCATCTCGTTTCAGAATGACACGCAATTCCTCAGGTTTATATAGTTCGAGACGATGAACCATGCCAAAACGGTCACGCAGAGGCGCAGAAAGCATACCTGCGCGTGTTGTTGCACCAATCAAAGTAAACTTAGGAAGATCGATGCGGATCGATCGTGCACTCGGTCCCTTACCGATCATAATATCCAGAGCAAAATCTTCCATAGCCGGATACAGAACTTCCTCAACACTTCTGTTCAAACGATGGATCTCATCGATAAACAGGACCTCTCTTTCCTGCAGATTGGTAAGCAGCGCGGCAAGATCCCCCGCTTTTTCAATGGCAGGGCCTGTCGTGATACGAAGATTCACGCCCATCTCGTTTGCGATAATACCGGCAAGAGTAGTCTTACCAAGTCCAGGCGGGCCATACAGAAGGCAATGATCCAGAGCCTCTCCACGCCGCATTGCCGCTTCAATAAAGATCTTGAGATTATCCGTCACCTGTTTCTGGCCGGAATAATCATCCCAGGTCAAAGGACGAAGGCCCTTCTCATCCCGATCTTCCGGAAGCCTCTCTCGAGCGATCATGCGTTCATCTTGTTCAAAATCCTGAAAATCCATCTTATCCGTCCCCTATCCGGAAAGTCACTTTGCCATAAGGCGCAGAGCCTTACGTACAAGTTCCTCCAAACTGATTCCATCTGTCCATGCGCTTCTGGCGGCCTTGGTCGCCTCCGAAACGGGATATCCTAATACGACCAGAGCAGAAATACAGTCCTCCAGCACGCCCATTTCTGCGGAAGAAACATCAATAGCAAGGTCATCCTGCTTCGGCATAGAAGAAACATCAAATCCCTTCAGTTTGTCCTTCAATTCAAGAACGATCCTCTCCGCCGATTTCTTTCCAAGACCCTTAACGGTACTGATTTTCTTCACGTCACCTGACAAAACAGCCATGGCAAGTTCGGACGGTTCGAGAAGTTCCACTACAGCGATCGCAGTCTTCGGACCAATGCCGCTGACAGACAGTAGAAGTACAAACATATCCTGATCTTCCGGTGACGGAAAACCATATAAAGCGAAGATATCTTCTCTGACATAGTGATAAGTATAAACACATACCTCTTCACCGATATGGCCGATCCTGCCCTGCATCAGCATCGGCATGTAGATCCGATAACCGATCCCGTTATTTTCTACTACGATCTCATCGCCTCTTGCCGAAACGAAAACTCCCTTAATATATGCGTACATCAGACATTAAACTCCTTTTTTCCGTATCTTCCGTATTGATAACCTGCCACCGCTTCAAAAGCTCTGTTCAATCCGGTATGTGCCTGACAGATAGCCACGGCGAGCGCATCCGTCACATCGTCCGGCTTCGGTATCTTCTCCAGATTCAGAAGAGTCTTAACCATCTGAGATACCTGATTCTTATCTGCGCGGCCGTATCCGGTCACCGCCTGTTTGATCTGCATAGGCGTATATTCATAAACAGGAACATTTGCCTCTGCAGCCGAAAGTATGACCACACCTCTGGCCTGAGCCGTGCCGATAGCCGTAGTAGTATTCCTGGCAAAAAACAGTTCCTCAATAGCCATCACTTCCGGATGAAAACGCTCAATCAATACGTCCATCTGCTGGTGGATCGTCAGGAGCCGCTGTTCAAAGGGCGTATGTGCCTTCGTCGTAATAGCACCATAATCCAGGACCTGAAAATGGTTTTTTTCATAAGAAACCACTCCGAATCCTGTAATGGCATATCCCGGATCAATTCCAACAATGATCATGCTATACTCCCTATTCATCCAAAAATGAACATTCGTTCTTATCGAATTATATCAATCATTTTATCACGACGCAATAATCGGATCAAAAAATGACACCCAGGATCTCATCCGGTTTCTTCACCGGCTCAGCAACGATCGTATACGCGTTCTCCATTCGCTGAAGTGCCTCGTCGATCCTCTCTTCGCTAACAACATTCCTGCTGCCGGTATAAAGAGAATAAAGCGCCTCCCCGCGGCTGACTTTTTCTCCTGTCTTCTTATGAAGCCGGATACCCGCGCCCATATCGATCACATCCGTCTTCTCCATTCTTCCTGCACCGATCAGGCATGAAGCTTCACCGACAGCAAGTGCATCACATCTTCCGATATATCCGTCCGAATCGGCATACACAGTCATGGTTTCAAAAGGTTCATCCACATAGATGGGACAGCCGTCCGAATCCAGCCGTCCGCCCTGAGATAATATCAGATCCCTGTATTTACCGAGGGCTTCCCCGCTCTCCAGTTTTTCCCTGCACTGATCAAACAGCGTATCTTTATCCATATCCCTGCCATACTCAGAAAACTTAAGCATTTCCGAAGCCATGGTCAGTACGACTTTGACCACATCTTCCTGTCCCTTGCCTGAGAGTGTCTCATACACCTCCTGCATTTCCAGAATATTGCCGACACAGCGGCCCAGTGGCTGCTCCATCGAAGTAAGAACGCAGGAAACAGGCTTACCGGCCAGTTTACCGATAGCAATCATCTGACCGGCAAGAAGTTCCGCCGAAGCCCGTTCTTTCATAAAAGCACCGCTGCCGCAAGTAATATCCAAAACGATGGCATCCGAACCACCCGCGATCTTCTTGCTCATAATACTGGAAGCAATCAGCGGAATAGACGGAACCGTGCCCGTCACATCCCGAAGTGCATATAGGTATTTGTCGCAAGGCGCAAGGCCTTCTGTCTGGCCACCTAAAAGCATGCCGCATTTACTGATCTTTTCACGGAATTGATCAGGATCGATTGAAGTCTGAAAACCCTCGATTGATTCAAATTTGTCAATTGTTCCACCTGTAAAACCCAGACCTCTTCCCGACAGTTTTACGCATGGTACGCCAAAAGAACTGACGATCGGAAGCAGGATCGGCGTCACCTTGTCCCCAACACCGCCGGTACTGTGTTTATCGACCTTTACTCCGGGGATGGAGGACAAATCGCAAACCTGACCGGAATGCGCCATGGCAATAGTCAGATCCTTCGTTTCCACATCTGTCATTCCACGCCACAACACAGCCATAAGGAAGGCAGAAATCTGATAATCAGGGATAGATCTATCTGTTACACCGTTGACTAAAAAAGCTATTTCTTCCGTCGAAAGAGATAAACCGTCACGTTTTTTCTCGATCAGTTCAAGCATGTTCATAGGCCGCCCTCCAAACTGTTACTGATATTATTGTAACATTTTACACTTCTCTTGGGCTCAATATGATAGAATATCGTTGTATTTTAGGAAAGCAGGCAAAACAAATGAGTACATCGCCGGAACAGTCCAGACTCAAGGCCGCAATCATCGGTTGTGGTCGTGTCAGCATTAAACATATCAAAGCCATCGCCAAACTGAGCGACAAACTTACTCTCAGTGCGCTGGTGGATACCAATCCGGATGCTCCTTCACACCTTCTTTCCGGCGCAAGGATCAAGGGCAGCCAGCTTTCCCGGATAAAAGCATCCATGAAAACATACCTGAATTACAAAGACATGCTTGAAGATATTCATCCGGATATCGTAGCCATAACCGTTCCTTCCGGCATGCATTTTGAAGTAGCCAGAGACTGCATCCTTGCAGGCGCCAACATTCTTCTCGAAAAGCCCATGACTATGAGCAATACACAGGCCGAACAGCTCTATTCCCTTTCACAGGAACACGGAACCAGGATTGCCATGGGACATATCTACCGATATTTCCCGATCGTATCTCTTCTTCACGAAGATATGGAAAAAGGCGTTTTCGGCAAAGTCGGTCACGGATCCGTCATCGTCAGATGGGGACATGAAAACGAATACTACAGCCAGGCAGCCTGGCGCGGAACCTGGAAGAGCGACGGCGGAGCACTTATGAATCAGACTGTCCATGCACTTGACCTGATGTGCTACCTCATGAATACGGAGGCGACCTGCGTCAACGGCATGATCGCCAACCGTTTCCGTGAAATGGAAGCAGAAGATACAGCACTTGGTGTATATACATTTGCCAACGGTTCACTATGCCAGGTCGAGGGCACAACGGCAACGTTCCCCAACGATCACGAAGCCTCTTTTTTCATCAATGCAGAGAAAGCATGCATCCGTATTGCTTTGAGAAAAGGAAAACCGTCCTACTCCATTACGACACCTAAGGGAAAAAACCTTGCTTTCAAGTATCTCCGACGTTATATCCGCCAGACGGGGCTTTCCTACACGATCGGCGTAGCGAAGAACCCGCATTTCGGCATCTATCACGACCTTTACACAGCCATCACCGAGCGTACGCAGCCAATAGCCGATGCACGTTCCGGATATCTGTCTGTCGACATGGTGCTGGGATTTTATAAATCTGTTCTGACAAAATCGGAAGTCCGGCTTCCCCTCACGGAAGAATTCCCCATTGAAAGCATGAAAGATGCCAAACTGAAATAAAGCAATATCAGCTTACAGTTTTAGGTACAGGAGTCGGATCGATGTATTCGGAAGTATCGTTTACACCCATTGTCGGATCCTCAAATACGATCATATCCTTCGGTACATAACCCATCAATCCGTTTTCCTTCTTCACCTTGGCAAAATTGTCATTCATGGCCAGAAGTGTCACGGCTTCTCCCTTGGCCAAAGTATCGATCGACTGGCTATCCAGGGATTCCTCCACATACAAAGAGGTGTTGTCATAAAGGGCATAGACGACCTGCCCCTCAACGATCTCGTTTTCCTGCGAAGTTTGCGTCGTAGTTGTAGCGGACTTGATCTTTCCTGTCCAATGCCCGGCATGGAACAACACATACATAGCCAGGAATCCGATCACGGCAAAGATCAAAAAGACGATCAGACAAGTTATTACCGTGTGAAAAGCACTGCCATGCTTTTTCTTTTTTTCTTTTACACGGGAAGGAACAACGATAACGTCATCGTCATCTTCATCTTCATCTTTCTCGTCATCCTCGTCCTCCTCATCATATTCATCGTCCTCTTCGTACTCGTCTTCCTCATCGTCTTCCTCGTCATATTCTTCATTTTCCTCATCCTGATTAAAAGAGAAATCTCTTGTCTCCTCTTCTTTTCGGATAACGGGAGCCTGAACTGTTTCTTCAGACACACGGGTAGTCGACTCAAAGTCCTTCTTTACTTCCGGAATATCAGTAGAGACAGAAAGATTATTCGTCACCGAGGAACTGTCAAAATCCGCATCACCGGGCAGGATCAGTGTGCTCTCGACCCGAAGGACAAGAGCGGTAAGTCCCCACAATACGTCATTATCAAGACCAAGGCGGACAAGTTCGGAAGCTTTTGTCTCAGGAACAGAAGGCTTGGAAATAACCGCACCGAGTTTGGCAGGATCGATCTTTTGATCCAGACCGGTACCAAGCATAATGATCTCATCCCCGTCAAGAAGCTTCAGATGAACATTCTTATCCGGAATCACTTCTCCGTCCTGTGGGAAACGTCCCAGATACTGCGTCAGTTCATTTTTTCCTTCATGAGTAAATTCCTGTTCCTTAGTGATCGCACCCATCTGAACATAACGATGCGCAACGGTCTGACTTTCCGTAAGCGAGATCATTTTCCCCTGACGGAAAAGCCAAACACGAGTATTACCGATATTCATGACCCGTAATGTATCACCCTCAAGAATAACCATCGACATGGATACACGAAGCTTCGCACCGTTATTACGTATGGAATCCTGGCAGACAGAATCATTCAGAACAGATACGACCTTGGAAACGAAGTCATCATAATCGAGGACCGTTTTTAACTGTGTCTGTGCGGCCAAAGCCTGAAATTTCTTCAGAACGCCCTGAAGAGTCATTGCCGCCTGTGTATCTTCTCCCTGCGCAGAAAGGCAGGCACAGATCTGAATCGGGGACGTTGATTTTGCAGAACGCAGGAACTGACCGGAAAACTCTTCTGTAGCACGGAAAAGGCCATGAAAAAACACGTTTTCCTGGTTACAACCCTGGATCTGATTCGTCTCACATACAACTGCCGAGGAAGTCTTACTCATTTTGTCTCCCCCCAGATAAATTCGTGAAGATCAGGGATCTGCGCATCCCAGTCTACAAACATGATCCACGGATCCTGCTGAACGGTAAACATTCCATCACATGGCGCCCGATACTCATCGACCGTACCAAGAACCTCCACTGCGGAAAGTGCGATACGCATCATATCCAGCGCATTCATATTCGTCTCAAACATCCCGATAGAGTCTTCGAGAAGAGCTGTCTGCTCAAGGCGTCCAAGATCACCGACTTTCTTGACCAGTGCAATAGCCAACGTTCTCTGTCTGCTGGAACGGACATAATCCGAGTCCAGTTTACGTATTCTTGCCCAGGAAGTCGCCTGCACACCGCACAAAGTCTGCATTCCTTCATGTGTAAGAAGCGGAACGTTCGTACCAAGAAGCATATTCTCTTCATTAATACTATGATTAGCGTATTTTACTTCGTTTGCGCTGACAAGAATATCCACACCACCGACAAGATCGATCAGATTGGATGAACTGCCGAAATCCAGCATAACGAATCTCTGAATGTCGAGCCCGAAATTATCATTGATCGTATTGATCAGGAGACCTACACCGCCATAAGCATAAGAGTGGGTAAGCTTATCAACACTGGATCTTCCCTCGATCTTCACTCCGGTATCACGCATCAGAGAAATCATTTTCAGCTTATCCTGTCTATGATCGATAGAAACGACCAGGATCGCATCCGCCCGGCATGTCACATCGTTTGTTCCACGCGAATCCACTCCGAATACCAGGATATTCTCCACCTTCGGATCTTTCTGTGATATCTTCTTGATCGGATAATTTTCATTTACATAAACTCGGGTATGTCCGCCTTCTGCCCAGGAAACGGAAACCTGCTCCGGATCCACATCGTCAAGGTTTGCAAAATCAATCGTCTCATACTGCCGCTTACTGACAAAAGGCGTATTAACAAAGCCTACAGCACCCATCAGGCGGTATATGTACACGATCACACCTGTACCCAGGCCCAGAATCGCGCACAAAACATAGCAAAGGAATTTAACAATTTTCTTTGCAAAAGAACTGCCTGACTTTCCGGTTTTGCGGTAAGGCTCACGTTCTTTGTTCAAATAGTTGTCATATTCACCAGAAGACATGAATACATCCTTTCTAACCTTGCATAATATTACCTGATTTTCAATGACATTTCAATGTAATACTTCAAACCGCAAAGTTGTGTTACAATAAAATGAATAAGAAAAGGAGAAATAAAATGAAAAAGCAAATTAAAACGTTAGCCGCTTTGATTGCAGGCATTACGATCGTGACTCCACTTTCCGTATGTTCTTGCGGAAACAAATCAGAAGAAACGACAACGTCTGCAACAACAGCTGCTACTACAACAACTGAAGCAACAACAACGTCAGAAACAACGGCAGCTTCTCTGGACAATTCTGTGACCTTTGCCGAAGAAACGACTGATCCATTGATCGACCCGAACAATCCGATGGTTCTTGATCCTTATACAGGCCTCCAGGACATGGATCCACAAAATGTCGGCAAGCGCTCTATTGCCTGCACCATCAGTAACCTGAAGGCAGCTACACCTTCCAAGGGAACAGCACTGGCGGATATTATCTATGAGTATGAGACCGAAGGCGGTCAGACAAGACTTCTTGCTGTCTTCCCTGACATTTCCAAGGTTCCGGTCATCGGTTCTTTCCGTAGCGCTCGTGTAGTTGCTGCCGATTTGGCAGATGGAACAAACTCTATCTTTGTTCACTGGGGCTACGACAAGACGAAATTCCCGAAATTCTTTAAAGAATACAACATTGACGCAATCGATATGAATGCATATGACGCAGGATGGCAGGCAGATGTAGATGGCAAGATCGAATTGAACGGCTACAAGTACTCCTGGCGTGACCTGCACTGGAAGAAATCCGGACGTGTACTCCAAGACTGCGCAGTTACAAACGGTGAACAGGTTCAGCGTGCTATTAACGATTTAGGCATTAACCCTAAAACAGAAGAAACCGGCCTGCTTTACAATTTCGTTCCGGACGGAACCGCAAAGATGAAGAACTCCTATGATTGCAAAGATATCATGGTATACTTCTCCGAGTGCAACCCGGATGCGCACTTTGTTTACAATGACAAGGATCACACCTACTATAAGAGCCAGTACAAGGATACTCCGCAAACTGACGATCTGACAGGCGAACAGCTGCACTTTACCAATGTATTTATTCTTTATACAAATATCCATGACCGTCACGATGGTGCAGGACATCTTGACTTCTCCCTTGAACTGGGTGGTCAGGGCTACTACATCTCCAATGGTAAGCTCGTTGAGATCAACTGGATCAAGCCGAATCCGATGGACAAGATCCAGATCACAGATCTTGACGGAAAAGAGATTGAAGTCAACGCAGGAAAATCGTATTTCTGCATGGTCGACATTAAGGAGCGTTCTAAGACTTCCTGGCAGTAATGACCTTTCTTTAAAGATCTAAATCAAAAACAATAAAGGCGCTTCCTGAAGGAGGCGCCTTTACTTTATACCTTAATATTTTAGGATCAGGATCGTCAGAAAAGAACTTATGCTAACACTTCCTTGATCTCCTGATAGGTCAGTTCCCGGATCAATATCTCATCTTTCGTCTCATCCACCTTAAACTTATCCAGATATTTGATCGCCTTATCATAATCCACTTCGCCGAGTACTTTCTTATCCGTTGAACTGATCACAACCATAATAAATCTGGGCGTTTCTTCATAGAAATCTCCGGGTTTCTTGGGCAATCTGGTAGAGACACCCTCATTCAAAGCAAAAGCACCGCAAGGATTTCCCTTCTTATCCGTTTCGAACGAGTAAGAAGGCATATAAGCCCGAAGCCACTCAGGTAAATCCTTCTTATCCTTTTCTTTTTCTTTACGTCTATCAAAAATCCCCATTTAAAAGCCCTCCATAGAACTATTCGGTCCTCGAAGACCTACGATCTCTTTTTTGTTTTTCATAATAACACGGATGGAAACCACCACACGGATGATGACCATCAGAACCACCGCTCCCGAAAGATCGAGGAAAACATCAAAGAAACTGGCTGACCGCCCGTCCACAAATATCTGATGATATTCATCCGCTACGGAAGACAGCGCCGTGACCCACAATGAAAAAGCTATGTAGACTTCGTTATCACTCTTCATCTGGATAAACTTTGAGTCATTCCAGGAAACATCCGACTGGATATGCTTGGTTGCAAACATGGCTATATAAGCCAGAATGGACAAAACCAGGAACTCCAGGACATGTGCCGTTTTACGGAGAAGTGCCTCATTAATGTATAGTTTCAAGCTGGAATTGATCGTGTTAACAAGATCTTGAGAACGGACAGCGGATACATCCCCTGTCTCGGAAGACAACGAAAATATCACGATCATCCAAGAAACGACCAGGATCCACATGACAATAGAAAACAAAAAATATAGTGGGTGGAAAACCACTTTTGCCTTTTTCTGATCCAAACCCATGAAATACACTTTCCTTCGTTTATTTCATTTCAAGTATACTACACTTATGCCATATACTCAAAATATTTAGCGAATCATCAAAAGGCTCCATTCTTTTTTTGATTTTTCATAGCACGGTCAATATCCCGTTTCGCCGTCTTCTCAGCGGCAGAATCGCGTTTATCATAATTCTTCTTGCCTCGGGCAAGACCGATTTCGAATTTTACTTTTCCATCCTTGAAATAGCACTTGGTCGGTACGATCGTCAATCCATCCTGCTTCACAGTAGTATAAAGCTTAATGATTTCATTCTTATGCATCAGAAGTTTTCTTGTCCGCATCGGATCAAGATTATAACGGTTACCATGATCGTAGGGGCTGATATGGACACCGATCAGCCAGATCTCCCCTTCTTTACACTGTACATAGCTATCTTTAAGATTTACTTTTCCGGCGCGGAGCGACTTGACCTCCGTTCCCGAAAGCACGATACCCGCCTCGAATTTCTCTTCAATGATATAGTCGTGAAAAGCCTTTCTGTTTTCAGCTATTATCTTAACTCCCTTAAGGATCGCCATAATTTCCTCCTACATCTCCAATGAAGGATAAGCATTCATGTCCAAACTGTCACGCTTCCCGCAGATAAAGTCATAATATCCTGCTGAAGCGATCATAGCGGCATTATCCGTACAATATGCCATCTTCGGCAGACAAAGCTTCAGATTATTCCGAACCGCCATATCCGTGATCTTCTGTCTCAAACAGGAATTGGCCGAAACGCCGCCTGCCAGGCAGATCTTCTTCATATTAGTAAGTTTGACAGCCTTTTTCAGGCGGTCACTAAGAATGGAACAGATCGCGTCCTGATAAGAAGCGGCAAAATCATTCACATTAACCTCTTCTCCCTTCAGACGTATCTGATTGATCGTATTCAGCGCTGCTGTTTTGATTCCGCTGAAAGAAAAATCCAGAGAATCACTTATCTTCGGCGCCGGAAAGGAAAAAGCGGATGGGTCACCCTCTTTACTTGCTTTATCGAGCTTCGGGCCACCGGGATAACCCAGACCGATCACACGTGCAATCTTGTCAAAAGCCTCCCCCGCTGCATCATCTCTTGTTGCACAGATATACTCCATGTCCGAATAATCTTTGATCAGTAATATCTCACTATGTCCGCCAGAAACCACAAGACAGAGAAACGGTGGTTCCCAGGAAGGATCCGTAAGATAATTGGCGGCAATATGTCCTGCCATGTGATTAACACCAACAAGCGGGATCCCCTTCACCTCACAGAGAGCTTTTGCAGCGGAAACTCCGACAAGGAGTGCACCGACAAGTCCCGGGCCTTTCGTGACACAAACTGCATCGATCTGAGAATAATCCACACCAGCCTGGTACATAGCTTCGGAAATACATGGAACGATCGCCTCCACATGCATACGGGAAGCAAGTTCCGGCACGACTCCGCCGTACTGGCTGTGCAGATCCGCCTGGGAAGCAATAATGCTGGAAAGAACACGGCGTCCGTCTTCGATCACAGCGCAGGCCGTCTCGTCACAAGATGATTCAATTCCGAGAGTAATAACGGACACGTGGCATCTCCTTTACGAAAAATAGGTTGAAAGGTATTCTTTGATGGTTTTTCTGTATTCGACAGGATCGATGAGATACGATTCAACATAACCGGCACCGGAAAACATCTTGGCCATTGTGGTATTCGGATTCAGACGCATACGCTCAGATACGATCTGGGCGATCTTCTCCGCGCCTACAAAAGTATCACGTCCGCCATAGATGATACAGACAGGAATAGAAAGCCTGGAGATCTCCGTGGCCAGATTGACATTATCCGATACACCGGCCGAAATACGGATGGCGTATGGAACGAAATACTGGGTAAGAAAAGCCAGTTTTGACTCTTTAAATACATAAGGTGTAATATAGTCATCCGAATTCTTGGCAGGAGAATCCAGAATGATACCCTTTACATATGTCGCATCAAAGCCCAGATCTACGATGTTTTTACTGTATTTTTCCAGCACTTCGGCGTCTGAGGACGGCGGAAGCTTATCCAGCGCAAGAAGCGAGGAACTGCAACCTGATCCGATACTATAAAGGATGACATCCGTGGTAACGGAAATCTTCTTTACGTGTTTGATCGCACCCAGAACATCCTGCCATTCAAGATAGCCGTACCCGGAGATATCCCCTTTCGATTCGCCTGAATTGCGAAGATCGAACAGAAAAACGTTATAGTGCATGCTGATAAAATCATCGATCAGATCGACCATTTCCACACCAAATGGCATACGGTTCGACTGGGTATCATGAACCACGATCACTGTACTGATCGGTTTTTCCGTCTTAAAGAACCATCCTGAAAGGATCGTCTGGTCATCCGCCGAAGTAAAACTGGTTGCCGAATAACTCGGGAGGATCGTAGCCGGAATATTGCTCATGGGCTTCTTCTCGATACTCATGAGATTATTGGCGGTGGAAGCCGTAATAACGATAATAGCAACAACAACAGCAGCAAGTATACTCAGTACCAGCGCCGCACGAACGATCAGTTTAGAAAACGAAAGTCTTTTTCCCTGTCTCTTTGTTAATCCCTGATGATACATGATATCTCCTTACAGCATTCGATGACGGCGAAGGATCATGATGGCACATGCAACACTTGCTGCGCCTGCCATCACAAGGATAATAAACGGAATAGGATGCGACGCAAACTCCGCATCCCAGGGCATCGGACAGTTCTGTCCGAAGAAACTGGATATGATCGTAGGTACAGACAACGCAATCGTTGCTGCGGCCATGATCTTCATGATCTCGTTAAGATTATTGTTGATGATCGATGCATAGGCATCCATCGTTGCATTTACAACGGAGGTGTAGATCTCCGCCATTTCCTTCGCCTGTTTAAACTCAATGATAACGTCATCCAGAAAATCCTTATCCTCATCAAAACGAAGGATCGCATTTCCTCGCACCAGACGCTCCAGCACCGCCTCATTAGACTTTAATGATGTGGAGAAATATACCAATGATTTCGACAATTCGAGAAGACGGTAGAGTTCGCGATTCGTAGTGGAACGCGCCAGCTCACGCTCGGATCCCTCGATGGATTTATCCATGAAACGCAAAAGCCGCAGATACTCTTTCGCAACAGAAAGCATGATCTGTATAGCAAAACGGTACTGGAAATCAACCTGGAAATCCTTTGTCTGATTATTGATGAAAGTATCCAGCATCGGACAATCCCGAAGTGATACGGTAATGATCGCATGTTTCTTGATAATGATACCAAGAGGAACCGTCCAGTAAAGATTCGGCTGATCATCATGATAAACATAAGGAATATCCAGAATGATCAGAATATCTCCGTTATCATCAATATCAACACGCGGACGCTCTTCATCATCCAGAGGATCATGGAGGAACTCGGGAGCCACATCCACTTTCTGGATCACCGTCTCGATCTCCTCCTCCGTAGGCGCATGAAGATTGATCCAGCAATCCTGCTGAATCTCTTTGATATGCTTCAATTCGTGAACGATTTTATCTGAAGAAGTCTTCTTCTCGATTGATCTGTATATTTCAAGCATGATCATTACGCCTTTCTTTAAATCAACCTATTTTACCATTTCTGTGCGTTCTTGACTATAAACCGCAAGTTTCCGGTCATACGCCTTTATTCGCACAGTTTCGCGTTTCGGGCTTATACTCCTGTAGAGCCGAAACCGCCGTTTCGGTCCTGGCCGATAGCCGAAACATCATCACAGATCTTCATATCCGCTTTCACATAGGAAGCAACTACCATCTGCGCTATACGGTCGCCTTTGGAGATCTTATATGTACCCTTCTTATTCCCTTTTTCACCGAGTCCATAAACAGCATTCTTCGTTTCCAAAGGAGAAGTATTTTCCATGATCACACATACTTCCCCACGATATCCGCTGTCGATGGTTCCGGGACTGTTGGGGATACGAAGCGGAGTATTCAGTGAAATGCCGCTTCTCGGACGGATCTGGACCTCAAATCCGACAGGGATCGCAAGTTTGATCCCAGTCTTGATCAGAACAGTTTCTCCGGGTTCAATATAGACATCCGAAACGCTGTACAAGTCCATGCCTGCGTCACCGTCATGGGCATAAGACGGGATCACTGCCTCATCACAGAGTTTCTCGATAAAGATCTCATTATTCATACCAATCTTCTCCTTCCTCGTAGAACTCCTCATCTTCAAAACCAAGGTCCAAGAGAGAATCCACGATCGTTCTTCTTTCCATCTGATCTTCGTTCATAAAGCGGGCGACGGATGCCACCGGTACCAGCTGATTGAGAAGTGCCTGTACCGTTTTTGCACTGATCATATTCTTGCAGGCACCGAACAGGTCACTCCGACAGAAACCCGGATAACAAACGATATCCACACGGGAATCGTTATGTAACGCGCCCTTTTCTGATGTTTTCTCACCCAAAGAGACCTCAGGATGCTCACGGCACATGGAACAGTTCTTCTGGTGCCGGCCCAAAGGACAAAACTCCGACTGCATCCATTCCACCGGACCGTAACGATGTACGGAAAGATATGCATTCTGCTTATTCGAACCCGTCAGTTGCGCCATTCGCACGATCTGCTCATCAGAAAGCTCGTACGACGGCAGGATAAACTCCACATTCTGCTTTAATGCATATTCATATGAGAAATGGTTATAGATATTCGTTCCGGCAAGAAGTCCCTTCGTATTCTCGTCGGCAAACGTGCCGAAAAAACCGATAAACCGCTTGCCTGCATGCGTCATCAGAAGGTTTTCCGCCTTCTCGATCCTGTCGATCATATCATCTTTATAGGCACCCGGAAGCCGAAGAGCAATTTTCGCTCCCGGTTCTTCGGAAAGGAGCTCATCGATCCAACTGATCCGTCCAGATTTCAAAACAGAAAGTACAGAGAAAACATACTGATCCGCTCCGCAGGCATAGCCGTCCGTGATACGATCCATATCAATATAGTCAACGATCACTACATGCTTCTTTTCGGGAGCGGTTCCGGAAACCTCGACATGTTCGCCTTCATCGGCAAAAGCACTGCTCCGTCCGGCGGCAGATGCCGAAAGGATCTTTTCCGCCATCTTCGCCATCGCATCTCTTCGAAGTTCATTCACACTGGAAATACGAAGCCGGATTGGAAAATCCCCGTCCTTCTTTAATTCAACAAGACGGAAAGGAGTCTGACCGGTCTTAACGAGCTGGTCCTTCGTTCTTTCCCAGGAAAGCGGATCACCATCGCCAAGGTCTGCTGCTTCAACAGAATACGAAGCCGAAACACCGGAAAAAGTACCTTCTGTTACAGTCAGAGAAAACTTTATCTTCTCGTCCTCCAACGAAAGTACTCCGCTCACAGGCATTTTTCGGATATTTTCTTTCGAAACGGCGATGTGTTTGCTCATTCGATACACCGCCATGCCCTGCTTAAGCTTCGCGATCGCATCAGGGTGCAGTCCTTTTACCAAAGCCGAATTACGGGAAACTTCGATTTTACCGATCGGGAAACTGGCGATCTCATTTTCCTTATCTCGTATCGACAGAAAATCACCTTTTTCAGGAACATCCTGCTGCCAGGAACGAACGTTGATCGTACCAAGCTTTGCGTTAACGGAAAGGATCTCACCCCAGTAAAGACCATACTTTCCGGCATATTCACCGGAAAGATAGTCCGGGCCCTTTTGACCCTGAATGTATTGCGTAGTAAAATCACCGCCACGGTTAAATGTCACGAGCAGATCGGATCGAACCTGATCCATCACTTCTTTGGTATCACGGTTCCCGGCGATCGCATCTATCATGCGACGGTAAGCAGAAACTACAGCAGTACAGTAATTCTCATCACGCATACGGCCTTCGATCTTCAGCGAATCCACACCGGCCTTCATCAGTTCACGCAGATATGGAAGTGCAGACTGATCCTTCGGAGAAAGGAGTTTTCCGGAAAGGAGCGGGTTCCCAAAAGCTTCAATCTCACGGTTTCCTTCGAAAATCTGATAGTTCTGGCGGCAAGGCTGCGCACAGGCTCCCCTGTTGCCGGACCTTGAACCGGACTTATTCATGCTGCTGAACAGGCAAAGACCGGAATAGCATACGCACATAGCGCCATGTACGAATACCTCAACTTCGATGTTTTCACTATGCCAAAGCGCGGCACGTGAACGGATCTCGTCCAGTGAAAGCTCTCTTGGAAGCACAACACGGCTTACACCGAAATCGTGCATTTCCGAAGCCTGTCCCAAAGAAAAAACATTCATTTGCGTACTGGCATGGATCGGGATCTGCGGAAGATGTTCTTTTAGATAAGACGCCAGGCCGATATCCTGCACCAGAAAGGCATCTACGCCCTTCTCATATGCCGACATGGCCAGTTCTACTGCGTCAATGATCTCATCGTCATCAAGCAGAGTATTCAGCGTCACATACACCTTAGTATTACGGAGATGCGCATATTCCAGCGCCTCGGAAAGATTCTCCAAGGTAAAGTTCGTCGCATGGATACGCGCATTATACTGATTCAGTCCAAGATAAACAGCGTCCGCTCCCGCATCGACTGATGCCCGAAGCATACTCATTGAACCCGCAGGTGCCAGTAATTCCGGTTTTCTCATAATTCCTCCATCGGGATATTGTTCTCTTTACAATACTGTTCCAAAGGCAAAAGCGGCGCCGGTTTCTTCTCTTCAGGGTCTTCATGAAGCAAAGTCTGCCAACGGAAACATGCCTCCATATAAGCAAGGATCAAAGCCTGATTTGTCGGAATCATAGGATTTTCGTCCAATGTCTCATTCAGAAGGTCATTGGCGATCTTGGCCGTATACATGGTCTTCGCCTTTTCCACGGATGAATCCACCGTAAACCGATAGTTCATACCCGCGATCTTCACAAAAATCGTTTGCGGATACCCCTTCTCAGAAGCCCCCTTACCCTTCTTCGAGTTCTTCGACGGATCCTCACGGGGAAGCTGCACATATTCACCCATTGCAGGTGTTTCCTTCTTCTTTTTTGAAGACTTCGCCTTGGTCTTCCCCTTTGTCTCATCCTTTTTCGAATACTTTTCAAACAAAGAATCGCTCAAACGCTCATACGCCATGATGCTTTCCTTCCTTTCATCCTGCTAAGATCTTATATAATCTTACAAAATCGACAGGAGCCAATTCCTCGGCTCTCGAAGTCTCTTTCATTCCGGTCTCACGAAGTGAAGCGGCAATTGCTTCTTTACTGAACCGTCCGCCTGAAGAAAGACTGTTGACTAATGTCTTTCTTCGTAATGCAAAAGCACTCTCCACGAATCGGATCCATTCCGCATTCCATTCCTGCCCCTCGTGCCGCGTAATCGTGATCACGGCCGAGGTCGTGTTCGGCGGTGGCACAAAGCTGTTTCTGTCCACCACAAATTCCTTCTTCTTCACACCGAACAGATCCGTCAGCACCGAAAGCGGCCCGTACTGCTTCGTACCGGGCTTCGCAAAGATACGCTCCTGCGCCTCTTCCTCCACCATGTAGACCATCTTCCCGCAAACCGGAAAATCCGCCATCACCTTTAGCATGATCGGTGTCATCACATAATAAGGAAGATTCGAGATCACTACATCCGGAATCTCTTCTTTCGAAAGTTCAGAAGCCGAAAACGAAAGATAATCCTGATAGATCACTCTTCCGCCCCGCCCGTCAAGAACATCAGAAAGTCTTTCAGTAAAAGTCTTATCGATCTCCACCGCCACATAGCTTCCGGAAAGCTTTACCGCCTCTTCCGAAAGCGCTCCGATGCCGGGACCGATCTCCAGGACACGCGTCTGCGAAGAGATCTCCGCCAGATCAAGTATCCTTCCGATCACGTCCTCATTGCACAAGAAGTTCTGTCCCAGGCTCTTTGTGGCCGAAAGACCATACCGCTCCAGAATGGACAGAACTTCCTGTTTATTCATCATCCTACAAAATACCGTACGCCTGCTTCAAAGATCTTCTGATCCTTCGCACCCGGGATATTCTTGGCAACTCCGTTACCCATACGCTCACTGTGACCCATCTTACCGAGGATACGTCCGTTCGGGCTGATGATACCTTCGATCGCGCACATGGAACCGTTCGGGTTAAAGGCTGTATCCATAGTCGGCATACCCTTATCATCCACATACTGGGTAGCCACCTGACCCTTAGCAAAGAGTTCCTTTAGCAGCGCTTCGGAACCGCAGAAGCGGCCTTCACCATGGGAGATCGCGATCTCATAAGTATCTCCCTCATTTGTGAAGGACAGCCACGGAGAATTGTTGGAAACGATCTTCGTGGAAACATATGCGCTCTGGTGACGTCCGATATTATTGAATGTCAATGTCGGACCATCATGCTCAAGCGGCAGGATGTCGCCGTACGGCAGAAGTCCGAGCTTCATGAGAGCCTGGAATCCGTTACAGATACCGAGCATCAGACCGTCTCTGTTAAACAGCAGGTCTCTTACCGACTCCGTCACCGCCGAATTTCTAAATGCCGCCGCGATAAACTTACCGGAACCTTCAGGCTCATCACCTGCGGAGAATCCGCCAGGGATCATGACCATGTTTGCCTTCTTGATCCTCTCGCTCATTTCCTTGAAGGATTCCTCAACCTCCTGGGAATTACGGTTACGGATAACCATTACATCCGGAGCAGCTCCGGCACGGGAGAAGGCAAAAGCAGTATCGTATTCGCAGTTCGTACCCGGGAATACCGGAATGAATACCTGCGGCTTCGCACCTGTCAGGATCGAAGGAGCTGTGATCGCATTCTTTGTAACTTCACCCTTCTCGTAGGAAACCGCAGCGCCCTCATCCACGATCGTCGGGAAGATCGGCTCCAGTTTGCTTACGAAAGCTTCGATTGCCTCATCTACAGTGATGGACTGACCACCACAAACAAGTGTCTGCTCGGAAGTTGTCTTACCAAGGAGCTTACCGCCGACCTGCTCGATCTTATCAACAGCATTTCCGTCACTTACGGAAAGCAATACTGTACCGAAGGAATGCTTGAAGAGCGATTCAAGCTCAATACCGTCTGCAAAAGCGAAGCCCAGCTTGTTACCGAAGCACATCTGTGCAACACGGGCCGCGATACCAGCCGCACGGACCACACCGGCACAACGGAGCTGTCCGCGATCCTGGATCTGTGTCAGACACTTCATTACGCGGATCGCGTGCTCTTTCACATAACGGCCGTTTGCATCACGCTTGATCGTGATCGCATACAGTTTCTCGCCTGCTGCGGAAAGCGTAGAAGAAACAACCTTATCTGTCGTAGTCATACCAACTGCAAAAGAAACCAGCGTCGGCGGAACATGCAGTTCGTTAAAGGAACCGGACATACTGTCCTTACCACCGATTGAAGCCGTACCAAAGTCCAGCTGAGCCTGGTAAGCACCAAGCAGAGCGGAAAGCGGCTTACCCCAGGACTTCTCACCGGCCATACGCTCGAAATACTCCTGGAATGTCAGTCTGGCTGCGAAAGGATCACAACCCAGGCAGGCCAGACGCAGGAGAGATTCCGTAACGGCATGGTAAGCACCATGGAACGGGCTCCATGCGGAGAAATACGGATCAAAACCATAGGCCATAACGGAAACGGCATTGGTCTTTCCTTCCTCAACCGGGATCTTGCAGGCCATACCTTCTTCCGGAGACAGCTGATAACGTCCGCCGAAAGGCATCAGGACCGTACCGGCACCGATCGTACCATCGAAACGGGAAACAAGACCTTTTCTGGAACAGCCATCCAGCGAAGACAGCGTACCCTTCAGGGAAGCAGCGAAGTCGCCGGAAACATAGGCGTCTGTCGTCTTATCAATAATGCCGTTTGCAAAATCCGGTTCTGTAACTTCTGCTTTTGCATAAGAAGAAGCACCGTTTGTATCAATAAAGGAACGAGGCAGTTCTACAATGGTATTTCCCTTCCAGGTCATCTTCATGACCGGCTCCTCAGTCACCACAGCAACAACGGTAGCTTCGAGGTTCTCTTTCGCTGCATAATCGAAGAAAGCCTTCTCATCCTTCGGATCGATAACGATCGCCATTCTCTCCTGAGACTCGGAGATCGCTATCTCTGTACCATCCAGGCCTTCATACTTCTTCGGAACCTTATCGAGGTCGATAGAAAGACCGTCAGCCAGCTCGCCGATTGCTACGGATACACCGCCGGCACCAAAGTCATTACAGCGCAGGATCATCTTAGAAACTTCCGGAATCCGGAAGAGTCTCTGGATCTTTCTTTCCGTCGGCGGATTACCCTTCTGGACTTCCGAACCACAGGTCAGTACTGACTTCTCATCGTGCGCCTTGGAAGAACCGGTAGCACCGCCGATACCATCACGGCCCGTACGTCCGCCAAGGAGAACCACGATGTCGCCCGGTCTCGGACGTACACGAACGATATTCTCAGCCGGAGCCGCACCTACGACTGCACCGATCTCCATTCTCTTTGCCACATAACCCGGATGGTAGATCTCATCCACATGGCCGGTGCAAAGACCGATCTGGTTACCATAAGAACTGTAACCTGCAGCAGCTGTACGAACCAGTTTCTTCTGTGAAAGCTTACCTTCCAGCGTCATGGAAACCGGAACAGTCGGATCACCCGCACCAGTCACACGCATCGCCTGATAAACATAGGAACGGCCGGAGAGCGGGTCACGGATCGCACCGCCCAGGCATGTCGCCGCACCACCGAACGGCTCGATCTCCGTCGGGTGGTTATGGGTCTCGTTCTTAAACATAAGAACGTAATCTTCTTTCTTACCGTTAACATCGATCTGGATCTTGATCGAGCAGGCATTGATCTCTTCCGACTCATCGAGGTCAGCCAGTTTGCCGTCCTTCTTGAGTTTTCTCATGGCCATCGTTGCCACATCCATCAGGCAGATCGGTTTTTTGCTGATCCGCTCGCCGTACACTTCTTCTCTGGTAGAAAGATAGTTTGCGTAGATGCCCTTCAATTCTTCTGCAAAAGCACTGTCGCCGTCGATCTTGACGTCGGTCAGCTCGGTAAGGAAGGTGGTATGACGGCAGTGATCAGACCAGTACGTATCCAGAACACGGATCTCCGTCATGGTCGGATCACGCTTAATAGACTGGAAGAATTCCTGCGTAAACTCAATATCCGCATCAGACATCGCCAGGCCCCATGTCTTACGAAGCTCGGAGAGCTCCTCTTTCGACTTGGAGATGAATCCATCGATCGTCGGAACGGAGGACGGCACATCAAATACTTCTTCCAGCGTCTCAGGCTTCTCCATAGACGCCTCACGGCACTCAACCGGGTTGATCAGATATTTAGCAATTGCCTTTTTCTGCTCATCCGTGACAGAACCATAGAACACGATAACACGGGCAACACGTACCAGCGGCTTCTCTTTCTGAGTCAGTATCTGGCAGCACTGTGCCGCAGAGTCTGCTCTCTGATCGTACTGTCCCGGCAAAGACTCGATCGCCAGAACATACGCCGCATCGGAAACATCGATGGTCTCATCGTAGACCACATCAACCGGCGGCTCGGAAAAAACAACATTTTTCGCCAGTTCATACTCTTCGTCCGTCAGACCGGAAACATCGTAACGGTGAAAGACCCGTACGCTCTCGATCGTTTTAACTCCGCAGTCCGCCGAGACATCCTTCTTCAGCCCCGCCGCTTCGACAGCGAACTCTTTTTTCTTCTCCGAATAGATCCTTCGAACCTGATTACTCATAATAAACCTCCAAAATGCTGTATCTTTCCTTAACGTATCTATGGTATCACAAAACCCCGCCTCCTACCCACAGGAGAACGGGATTTTATGGTATTATTTCAATTTTTCCGCTACTTCCGTGAGCAGTTCGCTGTTATACTTCAGGAACCGCTTCAGACCTTCGGCATCCAGAGAACCGTGAGCCAGTCTTGCCTGGTCATAAAGATGCATACAGAGCGCATCCAGTTTCTCCTTATCGTCTGCCACGGAAGCCATGCCACGCAGACGCAGTACCAGCGGGTGATCCGTGTTCAAAACCAGATCCTTCTTGATCGGGAACATCTCATCTAAGTTCTTGTACGGATCGTCTTCCTTTCCGGTACGCATCGCCTCGAACTGCTTTCTCATCTCTGCCATACGACGGGCCTCTTCTGTCTCACGGATAAAGGCAGGAAGCTGGTCGGCTCCGAGTGCCACCGCGGAAACCTCCAGTTTGTCGTCCGCCGTAGCCGCCTTGAAAAGCTCTCCCAGTGCTTTTACTTCGTCTTCGGAAGCATTCTCGCCTTCGAGCTCAGCATCAACACGCTTGAACTTGACATCGTTCTGCTTGTATTCAAGAAAAGAGATAAAGTTGTTATCGAGTTCTTCGTTCAGCACGACGACATCGAAGCCCTTCTCCTTCGCCATCGCAATATACGCCGCCTGCTGGTCCGGAGCCTTCGTATAACGGACGGTATCCTTCTCCTTGTCCTTGGTCAGCTCCTTAAGCGTGAAGTATTCGTTGTCCACGGTCTTGAAAAGGCAGATATCCTTCACTTTCTCATAGAACTTCTCGTCCTTCATCATGCCGTACTTCACGAAGATGCTGATATCAGACCAGTAACCCTCGAAGGCCTTGCGGTCATTCTTGAACACTTCGTTGAGCTTATCGGAAACCTTACGGATGATGTGGGAAGAAAGCTTCTTGACGTATTCATCCTGCTGCAGTGCCGAACGGGAAACATTCAGCGGCAGATCCGTGCAGTCCAGGCAGCCACGCAGAAGGAACAGGAATTCCGGAATGACTTCTTCAATGTTATCGGCTACGAACACCTGATGATTGTAGATCTTGATACGGCCTTCCAGGGTCTCGTAAACATTGTTGGTCTTTGGGAAATACAGGATACCCTGAAGATTGAAAGGATAATCCATGTTCAGATGGATCCAGAACAAAGGCTCCTTCATGTCATGGAACACGGTACGGTAGAAATTCTTATACTCTTCCTCTGTACAATCCTTCGGAGACTTCTTCCAGAGCGGCTCGGTGTCGTTGATCGGCATGACCTCATGATCATGGCCCTTGTACTCTTCGCCCTTCTCCTCGGCCTCTTTCTTCTTTTTCGCTTCTTCTTCCTCATGCTTTCTGTCCGCAACTACATCGTTGTAGTACAGGTCAAAAGGCATGAACGAGCAGTATTTCTTCAATACTCCGCGGATCTTTCCGGCATCGAAGATCTTCTTCGCCTCTTCGGAAAGCGTCAGCGTAATAGTCGTACCACGGGCTGTTCTGTCCGAATCCGAGATCTCGTAGTCCATGCCGTCATCGGATTCCCAGGATACCGCCGGTGCATCTTTTACAAAAGACTTAGTATCGATGCGGACTTTATCAGCCACCATAAAGGCGGAATAAAAACCGAGGCCGAAGTGACCGATGATACCACTTGCATCCGTGCTCTGTTCCTTATACTTCTCTACAAAATCCATGGCGCCGGAAAAAGCGATCTGATTAATGTACTTATCTACTTCCTCTTCGGTCATACCGATACCGTTATCGGTAAACTCAAGAGTACCGGCTTCGCTGTCATAGTTCACATGCAGCTGATAATCATCCGTATCTTCCTTCTCGGCTTCACCCAGATCGACCAGACACTTAAACTTTGCAATCGCGTCGGAGCCGTTACTTACCAGCTCACGGACAAAGATGTCCTGATCGGAATACAGCCACTTTCTGATGATCGGAAAGATATTTTCCGTCGTTACTGAAATCGTTCCTTTTTTTGCCATATATAAACCTCCAAAATTGTTCCCTATTAAAACGAATCCACATGTGTATGTGTATCGATATATTCATGTACGATCTTCTGGTAACTCACCATCAGTTTCTGTAGTGCCGGACAATCTGCCGAACGGAACTTCACTTCATCGATGGAAGAGACCGGAAGGATATCAAAAGGCGAGCTTGTCACAAACAGCCCCATCTTCGGCGGACCGTCATCCTCTTCGGTTTCCATCCTGACCAGATCTTCCATGGCAAAAGCACCTTCTTCGAGCTTTAATCCGGCTTCCCGGATCGCATCTTTTACATACTTTCTGGTGATCCCGATCAGGATCAGGTCTTCAGACGGTGAATAAACCGTATCTCCATACAGAACAAAGAAATTCGATCTTCCGCCCTCGACGAACTTGCCGTCATTCCCGCGAAGGATCACTTCATAAGGAAGACCGAAAGAAGTCTGGCGCGACGATGCCTCGGCTACAGCTTTCTTATAATCTCCCCGGAACACTTTCACATGCGGTTCGACTCTTTCCCAGGTCAGACTGGTGGTCACGATACCGCTTCGGTACATTTCCTCCGTCGGGTATGTCATATTACTAAGATAAACGAGATTCAAGGACTTGGTGATCACGACACGGACATTGCCGTTAGCCATACCGCTGTCCCAGATCATGGAATTGGCAATAAAATGATATGTATCCGGATCGATGGGGAAATTCTCTTTCGCTTCTACGGATTTACGAAGTCTCTGCATATGATCTTCCCAGAAAAGAAGGACGCCTTCCTGGAAACGTACAGATTCATAGTAAGTGATCTCCTCGGTTGGATCAAACAGTGCTCTTCCCTCTTCCGAGTCAAAAGCAACCTTTTCGCCGTTTAATGTGCAGTACTCTCCGATATTTCCTTCTACTAACGGATACGCCATGATCCTGTCCCCTTTCATCTCAGGCGGGGTTTTATTCAGAAAACCCACTGCATACCGTATAATTTTACTCTTTAATAGTGCTTTCGTAAACTCATAAAAAATCGTTATTTGCACAACGTTTTAGCACTTGTATTAAGATGAAAATATAAATAAAATGAATTTCAAAATATCGGTTGACGCAGCAGAAAACGTCTGCTACAATGCCTTTATGCAAAATGGTTAATAATTATTCATGGAGGTGCCTTATGGCAAAGGAAAAATTCTTACTTGCGTATTCAGGCGGACTGGATACATCCATCATCATCCCGTGGCTCCTTGAGAACTACGATTGCGAAGTAGTTGCTTACTGCGGTGAAGTCGGCGTAGGTGTCGATCACGATTACCTCGAGAAGAAGGCGCTCAAGTGCGGCGCTATCAAGTGCATCATCGAAGATATCTCTGAAGAGTTTGTTTCCGACTTTGTCTTCCCTACTCTTAAGGCGAATGCAGTTTATGAGGGCAAGTACCTCCTCGGCACATCCATGGCACGTCCTGTAATCGCAAAGCACTTCGTTGAGGCCGCTCACGCTAACGGCTGCACAACGATCGTCCACGGCTGCACCGGTAAGGGCAATGACCAGGTTCGTTTCGAACTTTCCATCAAGGCTCTCGATCCTGACATGAAGATCCTCGCTCCGTGGAGAATCTGGGATATCAAGTCCCGTGACGAAGAGATCGATTATGCAAACGCTCGTGGCATCGAAGTTCCGGTTACTAAGGAAAACAACTATTCTAAGGATGAAAACCTCTGGCACCTCTCTCACGAGGGTATGGATCTCGAAAATCCGGCAAACGAGCCGAACCTCGACAAGATCCTGGAGCTCATGGTTTCTCCTGAGAAGGCTCCGGACACACCGACTTATGTAACGATCAAGTTCGAAAAGGGTATTCCGGTAGAGGTTGACGGTCAGAAGATGTCCGCTGCTGATCTTCTCAGATACTGCAATAAGGTTGCAGGTGCTAACGGCGTAGGTATCGCTGATATCGTTGAGAACCGTCTCGTCGGCATGAAGAGCCGTGGCGTTTATGAGACACCTGGCGGAACTCTTCTCTTCGCTGCACACCGTGAGCTCGAACTTCTTACCGTTGAGCGTGACACGATCCACTACAAGGATCTCGTAGCCCAGAAGTTCTCCGAACTCGTATACTACGGCCAGTGGTTCCACCCGCTCCGTGAAGCAATTTCCGCATTCGTCGACAAGACACAGGAAGTTGTTACCGGTGAAGTCCGTATGAAGCTCTACAAGGGTAACTGCACACCTGCAGGCACCACTTCTCCGTTCTCTCTCTACGATCCGGAGATCGCTACATTCGAGGCTGACGACGTATACAACCAGGCTGATGCAGGCGGATTCATCAACTGCTTCGGTCTCCCGATGAAGGTCAACGCAAAGATGAAACAGAAGAATGGTCTTCTCTGATTTGCAAACTGAACCAGTATCATCCAAGGGACCGTAGAAATACGGTCCCTTTTCTTTTACGAGGTATGAATATGATCAACTACAGACTAATGTCAATCGAAGATTATGATGAGGTGTATGCGATCTGGGTGGCCTGTCATAACGGATTAAACACCACAGACGATTCAAAAGAAGGCATCGCGAAGTATCTGAAACGTAATCCGTCCACTTCTTTTGTCGCCACTGAGAACGGCCACGTAGTGGGCGTGATCCTATGCGGTCATGACGGCCGGCGCGGATTTATCCAGCACATGTCCATCTCCCCTTCTGCACGCCGAAAAGGTATCGGAAGCAAACTGGTTGAATTGGCATTAGACGCACTCAGGAAAGAAGACATCAAAAAAGTCGCATTAGTTGCCTTCAAGACAAATGACCTCGGCAACGCTTTTTGGGAAGCGCAAGGCTTCACACTTCGCGAAGACTTGAACTACAGAAACAGGGCTCTGGAAGATCTTACGCTCGTCGATACGTATCATCAATGATCACTTTGATCAGAAGCCGTGAAAACCTTTTGTTTTCCGACTTAGTTTGCTAAAATACATGTTGTTGATTTTTGAAACCGAAGAAAGGTCAGGAGACATATATGGCAAAGAAAATGTGGGCAGGAAGATTTGAGAAAGCAACGGATAAAGCCGTAAATGATTTTAACTCTTCTCTTCCGTTTGACTGCAGAATGTATAAACAGGATATCGAGGGCTCGGTCGCGCACAGCCAGATGCTGGCCAAGCAGGGCATCATCTCACAGGAGGATGCAGACCAGATCAAGGAAGGTCTTCTTTCTATTCTGGACGACATTGAGTCAGGGAAGCTGACTTTTGATTCCGATGCTGAAGACATCCATATGTTCATTGAAGAAGAACTCACCAACCGGATCGGAGATGCAGGAAAGCGTCTGCATACCGGACGGTCCCGTAATGACCAGGTCGCGCTCGACCAGCGCCTCTATGCGGTCGACGAAGCAAAAGAGATCCAGTCCCTCCTTGGAGAATTCCGTGATGCCCTGATCGATCTGGCCGAGCAGAATACCGAGACATACATGCCGGGGTACACTCACCTTCAGCGTGCCCAGCCCATTACGTATGCCCACTATCTCATGGCATATATCCAGATGTTCGGCCGCGATATGGATCGTCTTGACGAAGCAATCGCAAGAACGAACATCTCCCCTCTGGGTTCCGGTGCACTGGCCGGCACCACATATCCTCTGGATCGTCCGTTTGTAGCCGATCAGCTCGGTATGAACGGTGTCACGCTCAACTCTCTGGATGGCGTAGCGGATCGTGACTGGGCAATTGAACTTGCATCCTTTGCTTCGCTGTTCATGATGCACCTTTCCCGTTTTTCCGAAGAGATCATCCTGTATGCATCTCAGGAATTCAAGTTCATCGAGCTCGACGATGCCTATTCCACCGGCTCTTCCATGATGCCGCAGAAGAAGAACCCGGATGTGGCCGAACTGGCACGTGGTAAGACCGGACGTGTCTACGGCGATCTTATCTCTCTTCTGGTCACCATGAAAGGTCTTCCGCTCACCTACAACAAAGACATGCAGGAAGTACAGGAAGCGCTTTTCGATGTGATCGATACAATCAAGGGCGTTCTGGTTCCGTTTACCGGTATGATCAGGACTATGAAACTAAGAAAAGACAACATGGAGAAAGCTGCACTCGGCGGATTTACCAACGCAACCGACCTGGCTGACTATCTTGTCCGTAAAGGCATTCCTTTCCGAAGCACGCATGAGATCTCCGGAAAGCTTGTCCACTACTGCATCGAACACGAAACCACACTGGAGAAGCTTTCTTTAGAAGAATTCAAGCAATTCTCCGACCTCATCGAAGATGACGTCTACGATGCAATTTCCCTGGAAACTTGCGTCAACAAGAGAACCATCGTCGGTGCACCGGCTCCTTCTACCGTCAAGGCCGCTTTGGAGCTTCTAAAGGGTACAGCAGATGACGGAGCTTCCAATTAACGAAAGAAAAACAGGATTTCGGAAAAGCCTCGGTATTGCTATTGCAGCCGAGGTTATTCTTCTTGTCATTCTTCTTTGCCTTTCACTTTGCTCCGTAAAAAAGCCGGCAAACTATTCCAGAACATTTACTTCTGACGATATACTTGCTTCCGACACTTCCGGTGAAGAAACAGAGACGGCCGATGCAATTGTTTCTCTCTCCGGTGAAGAGTCTAGAAAAACCGGCTATTTTGCACTGGAAGCAGGCAGTTACATATTAAGTGCCGAATACACCTGTCATGTTGATTCGAACTACATCGTCGTCATGTGTCCATCCCTTGATGAAGATAATGTTTTTTTGGACCGCTGGGTCAAGCCGAACCCGAACGGCACGACTCATACGATTGGATTTACACTCCCTTCCGGAGCCGATGATCTTTATATCGGGTTCATTAGTAAAGAGGATACCGGTTTTACTGTAAAGACGATCACGATCACAAGTAACGATACGGTTGCGCCCGTAGCGGCAAGGATCGTATCCACAATAATTCTCTGGGTCCTGCTCAGTGTTGCGGCCGATATTCTGCTTTACCTGTCTATCCGTCATCCGGAAAGGAAGAAACATTACCTGCTTCTTCTCATCTCCGCCTTCCTTATGTCGATCCCTTTGCTTGTTCCCACCTCATATCTGTACACCAACAACGATATCGAATTCCATATCATGCGTATCTACGGGATCCGGGACGGGCTGTTGCAAGGCATACCCTGGGTGAAGTATCAGACCGGATGGTATAACGGCTATGGGTATATGGTCAGTGCTTTCTACGGAGATATACTTCTCTACATTCCGGCTTTAGGAAATATCTCCGGCCTTCCGATGGATCTGAGTTACCGGATGTTTGTTATCCTGGTCGATCTTATCACGCTGTTTTCCGCTTACTACTGTTTTTCCGGTATTTTCGGAAGAAAGGCCGGAGTTACCGGCTCCATCGTCTACTCATTTCTTTTCTACCGTTTTGTGGACATGTATGAGCGGGGGGCCGTTGGAGAATACTGCGCCATCGCTTTTCTTCCTTTTCTCGCCTATGCCGTGTATGCATTATTCAAGGACGATCATTTCCATTCCGTGATCCTGTTTATCATCGGATTTACGGGTGTTCTGAATTCACATCTTCTGAGTACGGAAATGGCCGTATTCCTTCTGATCCTCGTCTTCCTCTTGTACTTCAGAGAGGCACTGGTCTGGAAGAGGCTGAAAATACTTCTGCTTGCGGCGATTGCGGTTCTGATCGTTAACCTGGGCTTTATTGTTCCATTTCTCGATGAAGCCTTGCATGAGCATGTGAAAGTCATGGATGCCGCAAGAAATACATTCTCTCTAAACGAACGGGGTATAACGATCAGTAACCTGATCACCGAGAATATCGGTGCCGTTCCATGCATCCTGCTTCTTCTCTTCGCTCTTTTCCATCTTCTTTACCGGCTGACAGGAAAGAATATCCAAAAAGAAAAGAACCCCGGCACGATCCGGCTTATCAAATACATTGCTCTTACTGCCGTTTCGCTGCTTCTTTGCTCTTCGCTCTTCCCCTGGGATACGGTTTCCGGCCTTCCCGGTCTTAGAAATATCATTACTAGCATCCAGTTCCCATGGCGTTTTCTCGCCTTTGCCGGACTTTTCGGCACCATGGCTGTTTGTGAAATCGTAAGGGATGATAACACATGCAATAACGGGACATTTCGCAAATATGCCCCTATCCTGACCGCCGCCGTTTTTATGATCTCCGGAACAGCCTACAGCTGCATCCATTATGCCCAGACCGAGAAAGTCAACTATAACGCAGAAGCCAATCTTCGTCCGGCATGGTGCAGCGAGCATGAATATATACTCACCGGCACGGATGTTTTTGACACTCCGGACGACTATATTGCTTCAGATGGATTAACGGTTTCCGACTACGTGAAGGAAGGCGACAGGATCTCCTTCCACTATACCTCTGATCAGGAAAACACGATCACACTGCCTTTATTCCATTACCGTCATTTCCGGGCTACTTTGGAAAATGAAACGGCCACTTCCGTCCTAAAGACCGGAAATGGCCGGAATAACCGTATATGTCTGACTCTTCCCGCATCCTCCGATGCAACGGTAAACGTACGCTTCCAATATCCCTGGTATTGGACCGCTTCCTGCATCATCAGCATGCTCTCTGTACTTCTTCTGATCGGCTATGCCGTCTACAGAAGGAAGGACTCAGTTTCTCATACTGTGGATCGGAGCAGGAATACGTCCGCCACGTGAGATGAACGCTTCGGAAGATGCCGTATTCACTTCCATGATAGGTGCATAACCGAGAAGTCCTCCGAATTCGACCTGATCGCCGACTTTCTTTCCCGGAACCGGGATCACACGGACAGCCGTTGTTTTGTTATTGAATGTTCCCAGAGCCATTTCATCGGCAATAATACCCGAGATCGTCGAAGCCGGTGTATCTCCCGGGATCGCGATCATATCCAGTCCGACAGAACATACACATGTCATGGCTTCAAGTTTTTCAAGCCGCAGGAAACCTTTCTCCGCAACTTCGATCATACCTTCGTCTTCCGATACCGGGATAAAAGCACCGGACAGGCCGCCAACAAAGGAGGAAGCCATAGTTCCGCCCTTCTTTACGGCATCGTTAAGCATCGCCAGTGCAGCGGTCGTTCCCCATGCGCCACAATGCTCCAGACCAAATTCCTCAAGGATACGTCCGACCGAGTCACCAACTGCCGGCGTCGGTGCCAAAGACAAGTCGATGATGCCGAACGGTACATTCAGCCGCTGGGAGGCTTCGCGGGCAACCAGTTCACCGACACGGGTGATCTTAAAGGCCGCCTTCTTGATCGTCTCCGCCACAACACCAAGGTCTTCTCCCTTTACTGTCTCCAGAGCCGCCTTGATTACGCCCGGACCGGAAATACCGACATTGATCACGCATTCTGGCTCACCGGGGCCTAAGAAGGCACCGGCCATGAACGGATTATCTTCCGGTGCATTGGCAAATACAACCAGTTTTGCACAACCCAGAGCATCACGGTCCTTTGTTGCTTCGGCTGTTTCTTTAATGATCACGCCCATGTCCCGGACCGCATCCATGTTGATGCCGGAACGGGTCGAAGCAAGATTGATGGACGAACAGACATTATCTGTTACGCTAAGCGCTTCAGGAATAGAATCGATCAGCCGCTTATCGCTGACTGTATACCCTTTCTGTACCATCGCGGAGAATCCGCCGATAAAGTTTACGCCGCACTCTTTGGCCGCACGGTCCAAAGTCTTGGCAAACATTGTATAATCCTTCGCTCCGGAAGCAGCGGCCACAATAGATATCGGGGTTACGGAAATACGCTTGTTAACGATCGGAACACGGTATTTCTCCGTGATCTCCTCACCGACCTTTACCAGATCCTTCGCATATCGGGTGATCTTATCGTAGATCTTCTGGCAGGATTTCTCCGGCGTATCCGCCGAACAGTCCATCAGGTTAATTCCCATAGTAATGGTACGTACGTCCAGATGTTGTTCCTGGAACATCCGTACGGTTTCTAAAACTTCAAAATCAGTAATCATACACTTACCTACAATCCTTTAGAATATCAGATACGATGCATCGCATAGAACAGATCCGTATGCTGGATGCGGATCGATACACCGATCTCCTCGCCGACCTTGTCGAGCTTATCGGAAAGCGTCTTCATTTCACACTTTGCCGCCTTCAGATCCACGAGCATGATCATGGTAAAGATATCGTCTAAGATCGTCTGGGTAATATCGTTGATATTCACGCCTTCTTCTGCAAGAAGTGCGGAGATTTTAGCGATGATACCAACGGCATCACAGCCGACAACAGTAATGACCGCCTTATTCTTATCTTTTTCTGTACTCATAGTAATCTCCCCTTTGTGTTTTTTATAGTACCCATCACGTATCCGTTCCGGGATCGAAATCATATCCGATACGTCTTGTTGATCTGGGCTAATTCATAGTCCCAATCACCACAGGCCCGGGCTTCCAGTTCCACATCTTCACGATCATTAAAAGGAACCAGATGGGACAGGATCGTCTTTTTCACCCGCAGTGCTTTTGCACAGGAATAGCATTCTTTCGGAGTCAGGTGCAGCATATTCGGATGTCTTCCTGCTTCCGTCTCACCGCAATCCATGATGCACAGATCCGCATCATCGAGATATCCGGCAAAAAGCGTATCCACCGAACAATCCGCCGTATAAACAAATACCTTGCCTTCATGTTCGACACGGATCCCATAACACTCCACAGGATGATTCGTCTTGAAGAACTTCGCTTTCGCGCCAAACAAAGGCAGTTCAGACTCATGTCCGATGTACCCGATCTTATATCCCCAATCACAGGATAGCGAGTGGATCACGTTCTCCGGGGTCTTTGGAGCAAATATCGGAACGTTTTTAAATTCCATACCATGTTTGGTATTCATATCGATTGCATAACGCATAACCATCAGATCACTGTAGTGGTCGGCATGAAGATGCGTGATCAGGATCGCATCCAGTCCATTCAATGGCACATGCAGCTGTAGATTAGAGAATACACCGCTTCCGCAGTCGATCAAAACCTTCTTTTCATTGATAGTGAGCAGATATCCCGATGCCGCCTGTCCGGGGCCCGGATAACCGCCACTGCAACCAAGGATCGTTACTTCCATAGTACTGTGTCCTTTCTAAAAAAGTGGCACCACTATTGTAACACATCCTTCTGAAAATATCTCAAAAGAAGAAATTCCGCCTGCTTAATTCCATCGATCGCCGAACTCATGATCCCGCCGGCATATCCTGCTCCCTCACCCGTAGGATAAATACCGGAAACCGAGCCGTTTTCACCGTTTTCGTTACGTCTTATCCGGACCGGTGAAGAGCTTCTAGTCTCCACAGCAGTCAATACTGCGTCCGGATCATTAAACCCGCGGATCTTACTTTCCAGTAAAGACAGCCCTTCATCCAGGGTCTTTGCTACTACATCCGGAAGGACTTCCCATAGATCCGCCATCATAACACCGGGCCGGTAAGAAGGTTTCACCTTTCCCCAAGCCTCAGTCTTTCTGTGTGCGTGGAAATCTTCAACGCGCTGTGCCGGCGCGAAATATCCGCCATTTCCGGCTTCATATGCTTTCTTTTCCAGTTTTCTCTGAAAAGCTATACCGGAATTCCAGCCGCTTTCACCGAAATCATTTTCATCAACCCCCACCAGCATCGCGGAATTTGCATTCGCCCGATCTCTTGCATATTCACTCATACCGTTCGTAACAACAGCATTTTCTTCTGAAGAACCGCAAACCACTTCTCCGCCCGGACACATGCAGAACGAATAGAGCTTTCTTCCCGTAGATGTGGGAGTAACGACCTTATAATTGGCAGGCCTAAGGATCTCATTTTCATAAAGCGGACCGAACTGTGCACGGTCAATATCCGTCTGAAGATGCTCGATCCGAACGCCCACAGCAAAAGCCTTGCTTTCCATTTTTACCCCATTATCCGACAGCATTTCAAAGGTATCCCTTGCACTGTGACCGATCGCAAGGACCAAAGCCGTGCACGGAACGGTAACCGGATCTTTCCCGTCAAAGGAGGATACATGTGTGACGGACACAAGTTTCCCGTCTGAAACAGTGATATCACTGAGTTTTCTCTCAAAAAGCACTTTTGCACCATGACGCTGAAGATCTTCTCTCATATTCCTGACCACGATACGCAGATGATCTGTGCCGATATGAGGATGAGCGTCATATAAGATGCTTTTCGGCGCGCCATACTTTACGAATGTACGAAGAACAGTCTCTCTTCTGATATCAGAGACACCGCTGAAAAGCTTCCCGTCCGAAAAGGTTCCGGCACCTCCTTCTCCAAACTGAATATTGGATACGATATCCAGTACCCCGTTTTCTTTCAGCCGTTCGACATCTTTTGTTCTGGAATCTACATCCCGTCCTCTTTCCAGGACTATAGGGCAAAGGCCGGCTTCTACAAGAGTGGCGGCAGCAAAAAGACCGGCAGGTCCGCATCCGCAAACAATGACTCTTCTGCCTTCTGCCGGTGTGACGCGTATGGGGGTCATCTTCGGATCGGTCAGTTCCTTCTCCGGATCCTCATCCTGAAAACGTGCTGAAACAACGATACGGATGTCGTTTTTGTGCCTTGCGTCGATTGATTTTTTCAGAAAATAGCAGTACTTCGGGAGTTTCTTTCTTGATTTTTTCTCAAAATATGCCCGAACTTCCCGATAGTCAGTATACGCGGAGACACTTCTTGGAAAGTTTTCATAAACCGATAAAGGAATGGATAGTGAAATATCACTCCTCATGCTCATCCTCCGAATGAAGTGCCAGCGATCTTCCCGCCAGAATACCGGAAGCAAAAGCCCATGTCAGATTATATCCTCCGCAATCGCCATCCACATCGAGTACTTCACCGCATGCATAAAGACCGGGAACAAGCCGGGATTCCATTGTTTCACAGGAAAACTCCGAAACATCTGCACCGCCGATGGTAGTCTGGGCAAACTCAAGTGATTTTGTACCGAGCACCTCAAATTTCCAAGCCTTCAGTGCCCGTACGATCGTCTCTATATCTTCGTTGGAAAGCGTTGCGATCAGAATGCTTAACGGCCGGCCAAGTGCAGTCTTCAGAAGCATGGCCGAGATCTTTCCCGGAAGGATACCGATCAGAAGCTGATCCAATGTACGTTCTCCCCAGACACTGATCCGTCTTCCGATTTCCGCACGTATCTGGCGGAGTTCCTCGTCGTTAAAAAGCTTAAGAGAAATCGTCATGGGAATGGAAAGGCCATTCTTTCTATTATGACGGGAAACCACTCCGGAAACCTGAAGGACCGCCGGGCCGGACAAACCGTAATCAGTAAAGAGTACTTCACCATATTGATGTGCCAGAAGCATATCTTTACTGTTCAGGGACAGATCGCACTCCAATTTCAAGCCGGAAAGCGTTTTGGTAACAGAATTCTCCGTTACCAGCTGCACGATCGACGGTTTAGGAGAATACACCTTATGACCGAACCGTGAAAGCCATTTATATCCGTCTCCTGTCGTTCCGAGATTGGGAGCACATGCTCCACCGCAGGAAATGATCACATGTTTTGAAAAATAGTCTCTGCCTAGTTTGTCATGAATATGGAAGATCTCCTCTTCTTTTTCGATCGTATCCACATCACAATCGGATTCCAGCTCCACTTCCATTTCTTTCATGGCAAACCGGAAAGCATCTACGACCGAAGCAGAATTCTTACTCATGGGGAAGATCTTATTTCCTTCTGAGGTGACCAGGATTCCGATATCCGCAAGAAATGTCATAACGGATTCCGGATCGACCAGACGAAGGACATTTTCCACCCATTGCACCTGATGGGAATGAAAATGTGTCATGGCCATATCATGATTGGAAAGATTGCATCTACCGTTTCCGCTAGCCTGGATCTTCTTTCCGACACGGTCATTTTTCTCTAAAACAAGGACCCGTCCGGTTTTTCCCAAGCGATCCTGCTGCATCTTCTGGTAAGAAACAGCAGCACTCATACCGGAAGCACCGCCTCCGATCACGATCAGATCCCACGTTTCCGGTCTTTCACTCATGTATTCTCTTCCTCTCTCAGCAGAGCCAGACACCGGCCGTACTTGGACAGATTAGAAAACTCGCCGTTAGAATGATTCTCCACCAGATGCCCGAAATCGATCACATCCTGTGCATTTCCGGATATAAGTTCGATCTCCATCTCGCAGATCGGCATACTCTTCGATCCCGCAATACAAAAACCGTCATCAAAGCATATTTCAAATATGCTATCGCCAAAACCGGCAGTGATCGTCTTTCTTTTGAATTTTGTCTGGCAGACTTCAAGCAGTTCCTTATCCTTTACCGGTTCCAGAGCCGCATCCAGAAGTTCGATAGGATCATCGCAGCTGGCCGCCTTCTCCAGAAATAAAGTGACATCAAATTGTGGCTTGGACGAATCCTGATTCCATTCATATCTCTGGGAAAAGCCGTCAATACTCTTTCCACCGAGCTTCACCGTGTGAACATATTCTTCTCCCACAATGTGACGGACACGTACTGTGACTTTTCTTTCAAGAAGGTCATGTTCTTTCGTATCAAAATACCTGTTGATATACTCTTCCGATTTTTCCTCTTCCTGGAACACAGCGTTTCTGAACCATGTTGATGAAGCGGCCTCATAGAGTTCTTCCGTTGACGGAAACATGATCTTCAATTCAGATTCCATATATGTTCCTCCTTATACGGTCAGTTCACGTACACCGACAGACGTAACAATGCAGATATTCTTCTTTCCAAAGAAAGAAACACGTATCACTGTCTCGTCAACCGGGATCGTAGATTCCACTTTCCCGGCCGAGAGATCGATCAGCATAATTTTTTCATCAACGGCAAGAAGAGCTTTTGAACCGGAAACATCAAAATTCCGAAGCTGATTCCCAAGTTCGATTTCTTTCTTCTTTACACCGTTTCCGCTGAATATAGCGAGACGGACAGGCTGTTCCAGTCCTTCAGAATACACGACGGCAAATCCTCCGTCATAAGAAAAAATAGTTGTCACGCACGGAAATGCAGGATCGATCAGGTTGCACTCTCCGTTTCCAACCACAGCCACATCATTAATGCCGGCTACAGCAAGATAATTATTTCCTGAATATGCAACCAACGGCATAATATCCGAAACTTGCGGAGAATACAGTGCATACTCGGAAGGACGTGCATTACTCCGGTCTTTCGGAATAGAGAACTGCTTTACATGTGGCTGCATCTGAGATCCATCCGTATCCACAAGCGAAACACTTAAGATCGACTCATCCGGAGAAAAATCCAGCGAGATCGGGTATCCTGATTCGTTTGAGGTCCATTGTGCCAGGAAGGATGAATCTTTCTCCATGATATACACGTCGCCGAAAGACTTTCCCTCATCAATGATCACGGCAGAAAGCCCGGAAGGCGTCAATGCCACATTTCCGATCTTACCGTTCATATGCTTATTAAATACAAGTCCTTCTTCCGTAAGCATCGCACAGAAAAAGCCATCCGAATCGGCAACCATGGCATATCCGCCGGCAATTTTACAGATCGGGCTGCTCATCTCCACATCCACACCGTAGATTTCATTTCCGGAGATCGACATATAAGTGATACGGCTCGTTGACACCTTCAAAAGCCCGTTCATGAACGGATACAGCTGTTGCGCTTCCGTATATTCGCAGTCAAAACCAGCGATAGCGGAAAGCCGGAGCTGTTCCCCCGCGCCTTTCTTGGCTTCATTATGATTTTTTAACATATAGACCAGAACAACACTTACAGCAATCAATAGCACGCAGAGCAAAACCAGTAGCGCCGTGGAGTGACCGATCCCTCCTTTAGTCTGCTTTTCCTGCTCCGTCTTGACGGGCTTGTTGTCCTTACTGTTTTTATGCATCTGTGTTTTCCTTATCCACACGGTCATAATAGCCATCTACATCCTTATTATCGATGGCTTCATTCGTCAGTTTATACGCATCCACAATGCCGAATCCTGACAGGTACTGACCATTATCCCTATATAATACGCTTCTGTCTACAATAAATCCACTATAGGAATCATTGATAAAACAGTAATAATACTCCGAGTCGAGTTTTTGCAGTTTGATC